>Ga0302114_10000982_pt1 | contig 19299 bp, 13 predicted proteins | sample AG5_Surface_MG_FD_203107 | JGI IMG/M metagenome (GOLD analysis project Ga0302114, IMG submission 203107) | Marine microbial communities from Western Arctic Ocean, Canada - AG5_Surface | ecosystem: Environmental > Aquatic > Marine > Oceanic | place: Canada: Western Arctic Ocean | collected...
CCCCCGCCCATCAGCGTTCGCATTCTCAACCCCTCCCCTAAAACCATCCCCTCAGCAAGCGTTTCTGTTGCCGCCTCCAACTTGGCCGCCTTCTCGCTCACCAGCTCCTCCAAAGCGTCCGGGGCACTTTCTAGCCGTAACCCTAAGCTTTTAACCTCCAATTCTTCCTTGCTCCGCAGCCAACCCACATATTCCAAATGGCTCCTTTTTTCTCCTGTTGCAGGCGACGTGGGTGAGGTCGGAGATTGGAGAGGAGAAAGGATTGAATTCAGCTGCGCCGAGAAATTGATTTGGTTAGTTTAGTTAATGTTAAGGTTTCTTTTAGCTCTCTTCCAACCCCCCCCCCCCCCCGCTCCGCTCGCCTCCACTCGCTCACCTGCTGCTTCCCCAGGATTCGGTTTTTCAACAAATAATTCTCCCAGTTCACCTCCTCGTTTGCCTCATTTCTCTCGCTCGCAACAAGGACCATGTAGTCATTTAATGCTTTGAACTTGTCCCTTATCTTCTGTATAACGTCCAACCTCACAGCCTCGATACTCTCGATGATCAAGTCGCCGTTGGCATTTTCTCCCTCCTTCAGCTTCCTCTTCTGCACCACGATGAAGGAAATTTCTTCCCGGCGCAGCACAATTATTTGGAAGGTGACGAGCACACAAATGATAACGTCGATCTTCAGCTCCAACTTTGGCAAATGCTGGTCGTTAGTAGAGTGACTTTTCCTCAGCCCGAACATCACCTGCCACGAATCCATATTATTACTCGGATTGAATACGGGGGCTTGAAAAATCAACCTCGCCACCACATTGCCAAGAGCCACCCACAGCAAGGGCTTCCACATCCTCTCGTTTCTTCCGATATGGTGTTCGGTGTTCTTATCGCTCTGCAAAACTACCATCGACATGATAATCGGGACGTATAAATACGTCAACAAGTTGAACGCAAGCGTGCTCACAACAAACACACTGAACAAAATTATGTAGGGCAGCACCACAAACAGCAAAAAAGCAAGCATGTCTGCGACGCTCCGACGTGTTCTCCCCACCATAAATGTCTTGCTCATCAACGCTGGCTTGGAAACCCCATTCTGCAATTCAACATACGCGTAGCTCAAAATTAACAGCGTGACAAAGTCCATCGTAAGGAATGCAGAGTACGTATTCGGAATGCAAGTCGTGCTCCATTCGTTCCAGCCGTAGGGTTTTGTCATGTTGTAACTGTTGTTGTCTGCGTGCTGGCGGAATATCCCGCACCACGGCCCGCCAAACAGCTTCGTTCCGAAAGATTCGCCATCCTCCACCTTCCACTGCTCTACACCTTGGTCAATCGGCGGAATGCGCAGCACCGCGTAGTACTGCCCGAATACGCACAGTAAAAAAAATGTGCTGATCTTCAGCCAGACCTTGGCTAGTTTTTCCCTGTTTCTCAAATTCGTGAGAATCCATATGTCAATTACCAAGTACGCCAACCCCACCAGATCTGAGTGGTTGGTTGCTGAAAGAAAAATGCTCAGCAGCGACAACTCCACGAACTTACCCTCTATTAAGGCGTGCGCAATGAAATGGAATTGCTCGTCCAATTTCTTCACCGTTTCGTTGTTGTGGCGGTCGTTGCTCAGCTCTATTTTGCGAGAGGGTGACAACGACGCTGTTTTGTCGCTGTCATCCTCGTTGATCTCTTCGCAGTCGAAGAAGTTCAGTGTATCGTCTGTTGGTGATTTCCTCAATTTTGATTCGTTCACATTTCCATTTTCTACGTCCTCGTAGACAGAGTCACTCCTCTCGGTTCTCACCAGCTCAACTTCCTTCTCCTTTTCCGTCTCTTTTTCCTTCTCTGCAATTATCAACGACTTTCGATGACTGCCATTGACGTGACCGAAAAATGCGCTAAACCAAACAACTACAGCAAATCCAACAACGCTCGGTTCAAGCTGATTCAGCTCCTGGGCTGGGGCGGACTCGTCGAACACCACAAAAGGGTTCGGGATACCAGCCTTGGGGCGCTGCGCCGAGCGAAGAAGGTGCCAAAACAACGAATTGAGAATAATGTTTAGTTTAGTAGTCAACCCCCCCCCCCTTCGCTCGCTCACCTTCAGCCCGTACCAGTAAGCTCCAGCTGTCGCAATGCTGTCGAGCCAAGGAAACTGAAACACGAATGAGGTGATAGCAAAGAAGAAGGAAATTAATCCGCAGATCCGCCAGAGCTTCAGTCGGATGTTGTTGTTCGAGAGAATTAAAATTAGACCGGTAATCATGATTCCAAAGCCTGAGAGGCTGATTGATCGGAGGGCTGCCACGAAGCTGTGGATGGGTTGTTGTGTGTTAGTTGTGCTGTGTTGTGTTGTGTTGTGTTGTGTTGTGCTCACTCCGCTCACTCACTCACCCGCTAAAGCCCATCATAAACGGAGCGAGGATCTTCACTGGCTCCAGACGAACGAAAGTTTTCATTTGTGCGTTGAAAACTGAGTGATACTTCTTGGTGAGCTCCTGGTTCAGGAGGGTGATGAAAATGAGCGTGAGGTTCAGGATGTCTGCTGAGGAGGTGGTGAAAGTTGACGCAAGCCCAATGTGATCTGAGTAGAAAAAAAGGGAAGTCGTGAGGGATTCGATGAGGGAGATTCTGAAGGCGTAGCGGGACGTAATGACGAGGCCGGCGAACCTGAGATATGAGGGTTAAATTAAATCTTGCGCTGCGTGGTAAAAAGAAATAAACTCACCAACACGTCGCCCTGCTAATAACTAAAAAATTCCTCTCGAAGGCCGTGTGCGTCCTTTGCACGCAGATCAGCATCGGAAACACCAAAAACAGCACAAAGTATCCGCCTGTTAGCAAGTTTAACGGCGTATCCGAACTCGCCCTGCGCCGGCCAAACGAATTGAGGGGGGGGAGGGGGTTAGTTCATTAGTAGTGGAGTGTGGGTGAGCGAGCAAAAAAACTCAAAAAAAGGCGAATCACTGAATCGACCGTAAGTCCAACGTATGGAGGTTTTAGACGCTCAAAATTGGACACGGTGGCGGGTTCGTCCAAGAGCATTTTTATGTGCGAGGGGGTTGTTCAGGGACGGTCCAGATCAGGGGCATGTGCAGCCATTTCATTTCCGCTCGTTCACTCGCTAGCTCACCTGCTCGCCTGGATCCAGAGGCACACAAAGAAAAGCACCGGCACGAATATTAGCAGCAATCGTGTCCAGATGCTGACACTGCTTATATCGATGGATTGTGAGTGTCTCAGTTTTAACCTTGACCTCCTCTTGCTGTTTTTCTTGCTGAAAATTTTCTTTTGCCGAACCGCCAAGACATGCAGCACCAACGGCAGCAACAGCTCTGCGCCGAGCGAAGAAGAAGATTAGTTGAGTTGTGTGAGGTGGCGTGGCGTTGGGTATGAACGGGGGGTCAGGAGGTAAGTCCGGCGACAGTTTTCTGTTGGCGCCGGTGAGAAAACGAATCAAGGGGATCCTCACCTCCGATAAAGCTCGCGTCAGCTGTGCTGTCCTCTGTGCTGCTGCTGCTCAGTTCGGCACTCAGCCCCAAACTCTCAATCTCCTCCTGGTTGTTCTGCTTGAAGCTGTTTAGGATGGAGAAGTGCCAAAAGTAGTGGATCAGAATGTAAATGTCGAGGTAAACGCAGAAAAAAACCCAGAGCTTGTTGGTCAAGTAGTGCGGGGAGGAGCTGAAGATGAGGAAGAAAAAGAGGAAGGGAAGATTGAGGATGTTCTGCTTGGCCGAGTAGTGCATACCCATTGTGTAAGTTAAGGCGAGGCAGACGTATCGAAGGCACCCTGAGTTCTCAAACTGGTTGTAGAGTTTCAGGTTGCGTGTCATGGATTTGGAAAGACGCCGTTCTTCTGCGCCGAGCGAAGAAGGTAGATGCCAACGAATGAGTGGGAAGTTTTTGTAGTGGATGTAGCCATTTTGTCTGCAGCCATTTCGCGAGATCCATCGCTCGCGAGTGTGCTCGTCTTCCCAAAGCTCCCTTGCTTCGCTCACTCACCTTCGATTTTAATTTTGTTGCTCGCCGATTTGCTTTCGTTCAGCAACTTTTTCTCAATGGAGTGCAAGTGTATGATGAATCCAAGAGTGAAGATGACAAAAATGGAGGTGGAGGCTGGGAGCCATCCGTAGTCATAGGGATCCATGCCGGAAAGGCCAATCTCCTCGCCGAGGGCGTTGAGGGAAAGGGCGGGGGCGAGGGAAATCAAGTTGGAATAAATGTAACGGGTGTTGGCGTAGAGAATGGTGTAGGTGAGAATGAATGGGGTGAGGGTTTTGAAGACTGCGCCGAGCGAAGCGAGGCGCATTTTAATGAAACACGAGCAAAAAGAGCGAGTCAAAAGAATTGGGTGAGTTAGTTAGTAGTGGATGAGAGGATGTAGCCGTCTGTAGCCATTTCGCGGGATTCATCGCGAATATTCTCGTCTTCATCAAGGCTCGCTCGCTCACCTAGGGAGGGGGCCAATGATCCGACGAACACGATTATGCAAAACACGAAGCCGAGGATTGTGGGAGATTCTAGGGCGAGGCCTGCGCCGAGCGAAAAGGTGCGAGGCGCATTTTTAATGAAGGACGAGCAAACGAGTGAAGTGAGCCAAACGAATTGGGTGGGTTAGCTTGTACAAGCCGAGCGCAGCGGAAAGCCGAGCACAGCGGAAAGGGGGGGGGGTGGGGGGATCTCCCCCCCTCCACAACCCAAGTAATTTTCACACCTCAAAAATCTCAAGAAATTGTCTTCCAAAAGGCTCGCTCGCTTCGCTCGCTCACCTATGTAAAAGGCGTAGCAGACCCAGATGCCGGATACTTTTAACATGTCCAGCACTTGCTTGGTCAGGAATTTCAGGGAGAATTTGAATAGTTTCATCCCCTTCTGCGCCAACTTTTTGTTCTGCTCGTTGTTGATGTTGGTGGTTACAAACTGCTTGAACCGAATGGTGGTGGATGCCGATCGCTCGGATCTTTCTATGAACGCGTGTTGTGCTCGTGTGGAGGAGTCAGAGTCAGAGGCAGAGTCAGAGGCAGAGTCAGAGGCAGAGTCAGAGGCAGAGTCAGAGTCGGATTCTTCGTCGATCACACCGAAAAAACTTGGTTCTCGGGATGCATCTGCACAGGTTGGCTCAATTTCCTCGTGGTGGTGGTCGTCATCCCTTGTGTTGAGGTAGATGGACGTTGTGATCAAATGAAATACCGTCAAACTGGCTGTGTGGAAATATTCGAAAACGTGCTTGGTTACCCTTGCATCCTGGAGGCAGGGGGGAGGCGAGCGGAGTCAAAAGAATTGAGTGGGTTAGTTGATCCGCCTCCATCAAGCCGAGCGCAGCGGAAAGGGGGGGGGGGGGGGGTCTCCCCCCCTCAACAACCCAACTAATCCCCACACCTCAAAAATTGCCTTTATAAATTCCACAAGGCTCGCTCACCTTGAAGAAGACCAACCCGAAACTGACCTCCATAAGGTCTTTCCCCCACTTGCTGCTCTGCAGGACATTGTTGACGTCCTCAAACTGCCAAATGTATGAGAGGAAGATGTACAGGCCGGAGTACGCCGAGAGGACTCGTAGGACCTCTGCTGAGATGAATTTGTTCGCTCGCGAGGGGGCGAACGCCCAAACTGCTAGGAGGACGGACTCGTAGAGGAAGAAGGGGAGGCAAAGGAGGGAGGGGTTGATCGTTGCGGAGCCGGTTAGGGAGAGGCAGAAGATTACGAGAGAGACTTTTGTCACAAGCTTGGCGTTTTTGGGGTTTCGTATTTGGTGTTGTCGGTGGAGAAGCTTCTTCCACAGGGAAAGAAGGTTGGAGGAGGTGAAGAACACGGCCACGTGAGGGATGATGATTGTGTATTTTGGAGTCGACGAGTCTAGAAAGTTGAAGCCCACGAACTCGAAGATTGACCGAGTTGAGGTTGGGATGTCGGTGAAGAGGGTGGAGAGGTTGAGGGTGGTTGATATGAGGATCAACGATGCCGAGTATACGATCAGGAACTTGGAGCAAGTTGTGATTAGGCGCTGTCGGTTTGAGGTGGAAGCCGCAAAGGTGTTGGGCGTTAGGAAGAGAAGGAGGAGGAGGTACACAGAGGAGATTAGAGAGAATATCACAGTGGCGAGGATGAGGAGGAGGAGTGTCAGGAGAAAGAGGGCCAGGTAGGCCTTGCTAGGGGAGGAGAGGGAGCCTGGTATTTTTGATTTGGAATATGTACTGGATAGGGAGTTTTTGGAGAGATTGAGGAGTTCTGGAAGGGGAGGGGGGTGGGGAGAGTGGCTAATTATCATTCTAATTTTGGGTGTAGTGGAATTTGGAGATCGGCACTTAAAAAGATCTAAAATTACACACTTCTCATATCATATTGACACATGAAAGAGTATGTGCTGCCGCTTTACTGCCTAGAAATGCGAAAAAAATATTATTGCAACATTTCAAAAAGGTGTCATTTTTTCTGTCTGCTTCAACATTTGCAAAGATCGAAAAAAATTGTAACTCAGCAATATACCTCATACATTATGAAGTACACTACCGCTATCATTGCCCTCTCACTTGGCTCGTCTGTGACGGCCAGTCGACCGAGTCTGACGGTGAGTGATATAACGAGAATGAAATCTTAATCAGGATTTGATGTTATTGATTGCCATCTTTTGGCGCACGCAGTCCTCGTTCGTTGGCTGAATTGCTCATCCACTTTTCTGGTTGATACTGTCGTTCGACCGATGAAATTTTTAATCCCCCAACCTCGATATTGGTCTCGGGGTTGTCTTTTTTCTGTTTGATCGTTATTTCCACATCAGTGTGGTATATTGGCCTTTGACTAACCCACGGGCCTCATTTTACCTCAAATTTCACTCTCACCTTCCCCTACCACCCCCTCCCCCCACACCCACCACCTTAACTCCCCTCCCTGCCACAACCCTTCCAAAACGACACATTGATCTCATTTGAATTCTCATCACACTTATTATCACCCTCCTACTCCCACCCTCCCCCACCATTCCCCACCATTCCCACCCCCACAGGTCAAGATCCAGGACGGAACCTTCGATGATGGAGCTGCGGCCCTGGAGCCCACCCTTAGCTGGAGCACTGCTACCAAGCAGGGTGATGTTTCGTATGAGTTTGGCCTTGAAGCTGATGCTCGCCCTACTGCCGACCTTGCCTCCCTCCCCAAGAACTTCTGGGGGTCCGCGGCCAAGTCCTTCGGAGGATGGGGTGTTAAGGCCCGTGCTCAGGTTGAGAACGGAGACCTTGGCACTGCCGCTGTCACAATTGATGCTTCCAACAACAAGGACGACCTCACGGTTGCCATTGAAGCCACTGCCGGAGCTGACTTCTCTGTCAACTCCTTGTCGGCCACCAAGGGGTTCGACAGTGGATCTGCCCACGTTGAGGTCACCCCCACCTACAACATTGCCACCAAGGAGTCCAACGTTGTCGTTGGCTACACCTCCGGTAAATCTGAAATCACCCTCACCGCGTCCAAGGACGACCAGGAGGTTTCCATTGCCCAGCAGCTTGACTCCGACAACAAGGTCACCCCCACCTTCTCCCGCAGCGGGAAGATGAGCGTTGCCTGGGAGAAGAGCCTCGGAGGCGACAACTCTATGACCACCACCCTCACCCCCAATGAGGACGTTGAGGTCGTCTGGACCGATGCCAACTGGGAGGCCAAGGTCGGCATGCCGATTAGCGGAAACTCCCTCGGTCCCGCCAACGTGCAGATCAAGCGCGAGGTCATCTTCTAAATTTTCAAATGGGCCTCGGTGAGGTGGTGAGGAGAGGAGAGGAGAGGAGAGGAGAGGAACCTAAAAAAACAGAAAACCCTTAGTAAGAGACAGACAGAAACAAATAAAAACAAACAAACAATTAAAAATCAAAATTCATTATGTTATTATTCGTTGTGTAAGAGACAGACAGAAACAAATAAAAACAAACAAACAATTAAAAATCAAAATTATTCATGTATAATTTGCGTAAAAATAAAATTGCCACAGAATGAATGAATCGGTCAGAGTCGTGCAAGACACGCTCGCGATGTACGGAAAGGTGCTCAGCCAAAAATCTCTATTTATCGCAGGAACGCGTAATCCAATTGAGAAACCGTAACACATGTTGGCCATCAGTCCGATGATGAAAAGTTTCATGGACAGCCCCTCGACGCTTTTCCTCTCCACGTTTTTCAAGATCTGCGCCCATCGTTCGTTTGTTTTAGTCTTCGTATTTTGTAGTTTCCCTTCACACTCCCTGCGGTTGCTCGCAGCACGGGCGCTATGCTGATGATGCTTACCTGTGGTATTCGCGCTACAACATAGCTGACGTTTGACACCCAGCTGAAGACGATCCCGAGGGTTTTGAGAAACTCACTAACGTTCGGGGGAGAGTTGCACAGGGGTGGTTCTGTGACAGGCGCCGCGCTCACCCCGACCCCAACCATGCAAATCGCAATGCAAACACTCGTCACCATTTTGGTGTTGTTGCTGCCAAGTTTGCCGTTCTTTGAAGCCAAGAGCGAGACCCGCTCGTTTGCGATTTTGTGCGTGTAGATCTTCTTGTAGTACAGCCATTGCAGGATCATGACGACGTCATTCATCATGAAAAGCGCACCGGTGTACCTCATCAGGGGCACTTGATTCGTAAAGATGCTCCCCATGAATGCCATGCTATCACCAACCAGCCAGATGAAGAGGAACTTAAAATCCAGCGCATCGACCTTCTTCATGCGATAATTTTCTATGAGCTGGGGGATGGTTGCCACAGTCCACAAGCAGATGTTGACAAGGCCAAGTATGACCGAGATGATATCCGTAGATCCGTAGATGCAATCCTTCATAAGGGATCCCAGGAAGTGCGAATACTCATCGCCACCCTTTGAGAGTGGAGAGCACACACACTCAAACATTTTGCTTGCAATTTAAATTTTCTTTCAAGTGTTCAATTTTTCTTTCATTCATTCATTCATATTAAAATTATGTTGAAGGCGTCGTGCAGTTCACTGCGAGCCTTTGCGTTACGGTCTGCCAATGCAAATGCAAAGCAAGCTTTTACAACCCTAAAAGCCCCAACCAAACTTTATGCTGTTGACACACCAGCTGCTGTGAAAACAACTCCACTGATGGGAACTTTGATTGATCTTGGGGTAGATGTTACAAGGTTGAGAGTTGGGGATGAGATTGAAACCCCTTATGAGCTCACAATAAACGCTTCGGTTGTAGATTTCTGGGCATCTGCTTTTTATTCCCATGATCGCATCAACACTTCAACCCCCTTTGCTAGAAGATTGGGGTTTCAAGATTCAGTCTTGCCATTTTCGCTGATGCTTTTTTTGTGTGGCTCCATGTCACATGCCGACTCGGCTAAAGTACAGACAGGGTTTCAAAATTCAATTTATCATTGGCCCGCGTTTCCGGGCGACACCTTCACGAAAAAATTCGAAGTGAAGAGCGTTCGAAACACTTCGGATGGTTTGCATGCGGTTGTCACTTTTCAGTGCGCCCTGTTGAACCAGAGGGGTAAAATTTGCATGAGCACCGACAAAACGATGCTTTTCGAGTTTGCCAGTTCCTTCAGCAGCGATGTCACGACGAAGGATAAGAGTGTGTACCAGGTTCAAGCCTTCCGGGATCACCTCTTAGCGAAGGCCGAGTATCTGGGGGAGATTGGTTCACATTCTCTTTCTCCTCTTCGCCCTGGGCAGTTGATCGTCCACACTATGTGCAGAGCTTTGAGCTTGAGTCAGTCGCAGCAGCTTGCATCCTTGGCTAGGTTAACACACCCGCGCCACTTCAACACAAGAAAGTATGATCCCAAAACCGAAATTTTTATTCCTGGAGGCCTTGTCTTGGGTTTGGTTCACTCTGCGTCTGCCCGTGACTTGCACGAGATTCTGCACGAAGACGCCACAAACGTGAGCTTCATCAACAATGTCCACCCCGAGGACAGCATAGGAGCTGTCACGCTGGTCAAGAGTCTGCAGGAAAACGTATCCGGCGACATGGAGAGCCTGGTTGTTGTGACGATTGGAATAAAAAATACGTCGGTCAGGGATGGTCTTTTGCCCTTGGAGTTCCCGCCTGAGCTCTTCGAGCAAGGAATGACCAGGAGAGAGATAGAGAAAATCTGTAGTGAAAAATGTCCCTCACTCACGAATAAAATAATCTTGGTGACTGAACGGAAACTCATCCGACAGGCGAACAGATCTGAAACCTTTTTGCTGTAAAATGATAACCAATCGAGCGGTGTCACTGAGAAAACGTAACGTCTAGGTGCAGCACAACTGGTGTAGACGAAAAGAGACGGTTTGTTACTGGAACGACAAGTTTGCTTAGTTGTCCGGAATTCCTTATGCTATAGCATATACCAATGCTCAGTTATAACAACACTTGCGATATCGACTACAATGTGGAATGTGATTCTAGAACGTTCTTTCCGAACCGAAACCGAATTTACATAGTTTGGATCTGTGCAGCTTTTCAACTGCTTTTTCGGACTTCTCTTCAACTTTGTTGAACTGCTCGCCTTTGTGGAGTATCCTGAGCTCCGGTCGACCAGTGTCAAGCATCTCCTGGGCCTCACCTGTGCCTCAATGATATTTGTGTGAACCTGACTGTTTGGACATCATTGAAGGAGTTTTTCGGAAAAGGATCAATTCATAAAGTTGGATAGACGAATCATTTCAAAGTTGCCCTAGCAGTAGAATATTCCTTTCTTGCGTATGCGTGCTGCACCATTCTGTGCTTCAGTACGCTATTATAGCATTTGACCAGTTTTTCAAGATCTGTCGCCCGCTGGCACGAAATCTGGGGTCTGCGTTTGTGATTGCCTTTCTCTCGCACTTTGTGCCTGTGATTGGCCGACCGGCAATGTCTCCAAGTGGCCACTATCCCAACGCGGACTGGTTCCACTTGCCGTCTTTTTTTTTCGGGTTGTTCATTGTCATGGGGCCCATTCCCTTCTCAGCGTACCTCTTCTTCCGCATCTTCATTACTGTTAAGGATATGGGGATTGAAGGAGACCTGACCAAAAGAACAGCGAAATGCTTGATCCTGCATTTTGTTTTCTTTAATGCCTGTTGGACTCCAGCAGGTGAGCGAGCGAAGCGAGCGAGCGAGCCTTCTGAGTGTTCAACGACGTTATAGTGTGTGACAGAAAAGTACCAATCTCCGTGCAAAATAACTATTCATGGCTACTCCACTACTGGAACTAACCTACTCAACTATTTTTGCTCGCTCACTGCTCTCAACCTTCGTTTAAAATGCGCCTCGCTTCGCTCGGCGCAGTGGTCATGATGCTGTGTCAGGCTGGAGGGTTTGTAGACGACACAGTCCTGATCCTGGACATTGTTGCGGGCATTGCGGCGACGTGCAACGCTTGCTACACGCCCATCATTTAACATGTTGTTCTTTAAACAAGTACGAGAGTGCATGCTGGCAGTGCTCGGCGTAAGTCCGCAAAACATTCTGAGAGCGTGTCACAACTTGGACACTCCGCAGAAAATGTTTCTTTAGCAAAATCAAAAAATAGCGGTTAGTAGAGCCGACTCAAGTCGTAAAGTCACACCTGGGATGGTTAGCACAGATGTCACGGGAAATACCACTGAAACTTCGAAGTCAAGTGGCGGCAGCCTCGGGAGCTCAGTAGCGGACAGCAGCGTGGCCATGAGCTCAGCCAGCAGCATGGCCATGAGCTCAGCCAGCAGCATGGCCATGAGCTCAGCCAGCAGCGGAGTGGAGATGAGCTCAGCCAGCGGATTTTATGGTGAATAAAAGTTGGATTTAAAAAGTTATCTCAATTACAACTCAATCTATTCAATCTCAATCTCAATCTCCATTCCCCCCACCAATATTGTCCAGCTTCCAGACACCGTCTCAACTTCTCCGCTCTCCATCGCCAACTTGAAGTCGTCGTCGTTGAACTGAACCATCACCTGCTTGACATCACCGACTCCAAACTCAAACTTTTGGAAGCCCCTCAAGCTCTTCAATGGTAGTCCAGCCAAGCCGCTATCTGCGGGTGGCTTCAAGTACACCAAGATGGTCTCAGCCCCTACCACCCCTCCGCTGTTCGTAACAGAAAGCTCCAACAACTTGTCGTTCAGCGCGACCTTCTCGTAGTCGAAGCTCGTGTAACTCAAACCGTGCCCGAACGGAAACACCACGTTGTCGCCGGTGTAGAACCTGTAGGTCCTGCCGGGCTCACCGACCGCATTAACATTGGGGCGGAAGTGCATGCTCAAGAAATCGCTCTCGTCGACAAACGCGCCGTTAAAGAAAGTCTGCGTGAGTCTGCCAGACGGGTTGTAGTCTCCGAACATGGCCTCGGCAAGAGCCTGACCTCCGCTCTGTCCGGGGTAGCCAATGTAAGTGATCGATCCAATTCTATCGTCGTCCTTGTACAGTCCCAAGCAAACAGCTCCTCCGGACAAAACAACCAAGTGGACGGCTTTGCCATTGGAAGCAGCAGCAGCTGCAACCTGCTCAATGAGATCGCCCTGCGATCCGGTGAGTCCGATGGACGTTCGGTCCAAACCCTCTGCCTCGACGGTCTGGTCGATTCCAACGGCCAGCACAATTTCGTCGAAGCTAGTGTCCGCAACCTGTTTCACCGCCTCGGCGATTTCCTTAGCATCACCGTCGGGGTCCACCATACCTCCAATGCTGCAACCGTCCGACACAACCGTCTCGGCGAATTTTCCGAATCCCTCCTCGGGAGAAATGAGGTAAGGGGCGGTGCCGTAATAGTTAGCCTGCATGGCAGAAGTTGCCTTGGCGTGTGGACCGACAAGAAGGATCTTCTTGGTGTCGGGGGAGAAGGGGAGGGCGGAGTTCTCGTTCTTCAGCAACGTGACGGACTGGCGAGCAGCCTGTGCGAGTTTTTTTAGTTAGTGAGATGGTTAAATTGGACTCAAGATAAGTTTGGGCTCACCTCCAACGCAAGCTGGCGGTGCCCGGCAGTGTCAATCGCATCCTTCGAGATGGAGGCGTACGGATTGGGCTTGTCGTCATTGTCGAACATTCCCAAACGGAACTGGACCTTCAGCAAGTTGGTGAGCGCGGTGTCGACCAAGTCCATGGAGACAGTTCCGTTTTCTACGCTCTCTGCGAGGTGTGATTCCATGAAACCCCCGCAATCGGAGTCCATGCCTGCCTCTAGAGTTCCCTTGACAGTTTCGGACGTGGTATCGAAATAGTGATGGGCGGAGATCACGTCATCAGTTGCTCCGCAGTCGGAGGTAATGTAACCGTCGAAGGCCCATTCTCCCCTGGCCTTGTCTGTCATGAGCCACTTAGACGCACAGCTTGGGACGCCATTCACAGCGTTGTAACTGCACATGATGGAGGATGCGGCTGCCTGATCCTTTGACGCACAAGCCTCAAAGGGAGGGAAGTACACATCCGCAAAATCTTGATCGGTTATGTTACTGTCGAAGTGAAACCTATCAATCCCACCGTAGTTCTCCAAACTGTAAGCGGCGTAGTGCTTGCAGCACGCCGATATTTGGAGGAAGTCACCCTCCGGGTCGACGGTCTTGTCGTGCTGGAGAGCAGGAACGTACGACTTCACATAAGTGGAAGTCACAAAGGGATCTTCTCCAGGAGTTTCTTGGAGGCGGCCCCAGCGGGGATCACGGGCGTTGTTCACGTTGGGCGTCCAGAAAGTAAGCCCTGCGTGGCTTCCCTGATAGGTAGCGCGGGCCTCCCGCCCGATCGCAGACCCAACTTCACGAAACAAAGTCGTATTGAAGCTCATGGATGTGGAGATGACCTGCGGGAAACTGGTGGCCGCTGAATAGTCGTCGTCAAACGTCACTCCGGGGGAGTTCGCAACGCCGTGAAGCGCCTCGCTCCACCATTCGTAGTCGGTGATCTTCATGCTGGGCATGGCGCTGCCCGAGTTCGAGAGAGGGGTTGTTTTCGTATTTACTCCAAGCTTGTCGTCCTGCATGTTGAAAAGGGGGGGAATGAAGATAATATTAGTGGGTAAAGAGAGAGAGGGACTATGTATGTATGTATGTGTAGCTACCACCTACCTTGGAGATGCGTCCTACGAGATCCTTTGCCCTGTCTTCTACAGACAAGGACTGATTGCAAAAAGGAAGGAAAGAGTTGTCGACATCATTGCAAGGGGAAATCCACTTGCCAGCTCCATGAGCCGATGCAATCAGGCTGGCTAGGATACATTTCATCGAATTAAGTTTTTGTGAGTGGGAAGAAAAATGCGGCGTCAAATCTTGCGCGACAAAAAACACAGAGGAAAGCCGACCCGATTACAAAAAAAGAATATTTACAAATGGTGATCATTATTTTCGAATGGGAGTTGGCTTTACGATTGTAAAAGATCTCCTTCCTTCGGCTCACTTAACTTTCACCCTAACATTCTTAGCCACCACATCATAGAAAATGAATTTGCCTCCCCAAATCTACAACTCGCCCACTTACTTTGATCCACCAAACCCACCCACAATTCGATTAAACCGTTTACATTCGCCGCCCTCACTTGATTCTGGTGGCTCCTTCCACTCCCGCACAACCCCCAGCAACAACAAAAGTTTCAATAGCAACACTTCATCCTCAATCAACCCGCTCAACAACAAAACAAAACAAAGTTCCGACACAGTGTACGAGACAACTACGATACGGTCTGCTTTCGCTCCAACTTTTACCAGCCTCAGGTCAGCTCTGCCCAGATCCATTGTTCCTGGCGCGATTTGCGATTTCAAGAAAAAACGTCAGAAATCTTCTCTCCAGCAGTTTCAAGGTCAGACGCACAAACCTCTAAAATACAGCTACCCGGAGTATATGTCAAGTGATTACAACATCAAATCGGCCATGGGCAAGGAAGAGCAAAAAAAGAAGAAGGAGCTCCAAACATCCTCTGAGCCGTTCAAACCGGGAGGATTCAGGCGAAAACTCAAGCACGAGAACCTCATGGACCCGCGAGGAGTAAAGACAAACAAGAAGAAGATTGAGAAAGATTCCGTGGCGGAGCGAGCAATGAACCACATCCGGAAAATCGCCATGGAGGGAGTGGAGGTTGAGGTCGACGTCGAGGACCTCCAGAGGAGGAAGACGGCGGGCCTGCTCAAGCTCGACGGCGACGGGAACGTGCTGGGAAAGGGGGGAGATCGAATTGTGAAAAATGCCGATGGCAAGCTTGTGGAAATGTCGAAGAAAAAGAAGGGGTTCGATCTGAAGGAGGCCTTCGCACACTACGACACGGACGGCAGCGGCAGCATCGACATGAACGAGCTGATGGAGGTCATCAAGAATATTTGCGGCGACGAGAAGTACGAGGAACTCACCGACGAGGAGAAGGAAGGAATCGTGACCTTGTTCGACCCGAACGGCGACGGCCAAATCAAGTACAGCGAGTTTGTGTACAGCTTCTACAACAGGCGGGGGAACAGCGAGAGCTCTGTGGCCAGCAGCAGCAGCGATGCGACACCGCAGAGCCAGAGCCAGAGCGAAGCGTACCGGTATCCGTACGCTAGCAGCCCCTACGACGAAAGTCGCGAGTACTGGCAAAGGCAAAAAAAGGTCGAGGACTCGAAGATATTGGAGGGGCCCTTCAAGGGGGGGGGGAGGCAAAAGCTGAAATCAAATAAGATCAGTTACTTGCCGGAAGCAGGTGAGTACTTAGTTTTTCTCCGTTTGCCTGAAACCCACTACTAAACTAAACTAACCCTACCTCACTCTCACGCTCACACCTCAGTCAAGCTCATTTTCAAGGATATCAAGAGCGACTGGGAGGAGAGCAACTTCCACGCGATGGTGGTTGAGGGCAAGAGGAAGGGAGGAGGTGAGCGAGCGAAGCGAGCGAGCTTTGAGGAAGACGAGAATGCGAGCCACAACTAACTAACATTATTCTCAATTTTTTGGCTCGCTCGCCTCCCCCCTGATCCATTAAAAATGCTCCTCGCTTCGCTCGGCGCAGGGGTGAAAGATGCAACGAGGGTGATCTTCAAATTCCAGAGAAACACGTTGGATTCCGAGAAAGCGCTGAGCAACTACATGAATGTCATGAGCTGCAACAACGTGGTAATCGAACGGGCGGCATGGAGCAAGGATCTGGGTTGTTGGGGGGTTTTAGATTTTGTCGACGGAGAAGAATGGGTGTTCTTCTGCTACGAAGTGGCAGAGAGTTGAAGAAGTGTTTGAATTTTTCCAGAATTTTGTTTTTTTCTGTTTCAATGTTCTTCCTCCCCCTCCCCCTGAAGTAGCCTAAGCGGGTTCATATTCATATTATCTTCAGTCAACCACCTGGCCGAAGTTTTTTATGAAAAAGAAGCATGAGTGATTTTGTCAAGTGTTGGGGCGCTCATGGAACGAACCTTGGTGAAAAATCAAGAACTAAATTTTAAGAAACTTGCAAGGTGCCAAGATGGAAAATTGTTAAAAAATTCTGTTAAGTAAGAAAACGCTTGAGCATAAGCGTCGTTAGTCTTATCACATTCTGGTGACTTAATCCACTGAAGTACACTGGTTGTCTTTTATTCCTCGCTGGGAAAGGTAAGTTCTCGATCGACAATTCATTAAGAAGTTGCATCTCTCTCTTGTCCTCTTCACAGAGCCCTGATTTGTCCCAAAACTCCCACACACACACACCACTTCCCCATCCCTCTTATGATTTCTAACCCGTCACCTCTCCCCTTCTCCCTGACCCCCCCCCCCCATCAACACCACCACACCAGCGCGTAACTTCGCATTTCACGCAGAAAATGTCAAAAATAAACACCACAGAAAATGACCATCATCAGACAATACACGCCGAGGTGGACGAGCAGATGCCGTGGTTCCCCGCCAAAACCTTCAAGAATGAAGCCGGGGTCTTCATTAAACGCAACACGTCCGAGCGAATCTGGCTCGTCTTTGAGGACCCCTCAACCTCCAGAATGGGCAAGTGGATGTCTATAATCATGATGCTTTTGATTGTAATTTCCTGCGTCGGGTTCATCTTGGCCTCGGTGCCATCGTACTGCGAGGTTGTTGAGACTGGGGCTACAGCCGAGTGCTCCACAGCTGAGGAGTGGGCCCGGTACGACGCCACTCAATGCGGTGCTGACTCCGATTCGAGCTGCGACTGCACCGTGCCCATCTTCGAGCCGACCCCCATCCCCATCTTCGACACCATCGAGGCCGTCTGCATCTACCTGTTTACCGCTGACTACGTGATCAGAATGGCTACGGTCGGGAATGTTGACCCAGGGCTGTGGAACGGCAAGACTGAGTGGACCGGGGGGGTCAAGCGCACGTGGAAGTACTCCATCGGGGCGTTGAACATGGTTGACATAGTGGCGATCATTCCCTTCTGGATCGAGGTGATTCTGCAGCAGGGCAGCCCCCTGGGCTTTGTGAGGGTGCTTCGGCTGGCGCGCGTGTTTCGAATCTTCAAGCTGGGGAAATACAACGAGGGAATGAGCTTGTTCGCGAGGACGCTCCACGCGAGTATCCCGGCGCTGTCCCTGCTGTGCTTCTTCGTGATGATTGGAGTGGTGCTCTTTGGGAGCATCATCTTCTTCATTGAGGGGGGCACCTTCAGGCAGTCCGACCTGTGCCCGGACGGGTGCTACCACCGAATGAACGGCTACTCGGGGGAGGAGGAAATCAGCCCCTTCATCTCGATCCCGTACAGCTTTTACTGGGTCATGGTGACGATGACCACGGTGGGGTACGGGGACCAGTTCCCTCAAACTCCCTTGGGCAAGTTCTTCACAATCATCTGCATGCTCTGCGGGATCCTAACGCTGGCTCTGCCCATCACGGTGCTGGGCAGCAACTTCGCGAACGAGTACGACGCCATGCACGGGAAGAGCGACGAGGAGGCCCAGGAGGTGAGCGAGCGAAGCGAGCCAGCAGCGAAGCGAGCCAGTAGCACACTACTAATCTAAATTCCACTCAATACAATTTGGCACCTTCTTCGCTCGGAGCAGGAGAAAAAGTTCTGGGAGCACTTTGCGAGCATGGTTGCGGACAACATGATTGGCGATTCGGAGAAAAAGCTCAGCGTCAACGCGAGCGTCAGCAGGGCGAGGCTCAGGACTTTGCTGCTCAGCCACGCGCAGGGGCCGGCGACCATGGCGCAGGGGTTCCACCACGTGCCGAATCTGTCGGGGAAGGGGGCTGAGAGTGAGGGTGGAAGTGGAAGTGGAAGTGGAAGTCCAAGCACCGTTCCGGTGACTCCAAGTGTGAGCGGCCAAAAAGGTCACCAGCCCGTCAACAATGACGGGGTTGTGACCCAGCTGCAAATGATGATGGAGCAGATGGCTACGACCATCGAGGGGCTGAAGATGGTGAATAGAAATAACTATAGTAGTAACAGCGGGGAGATGGAGGTGGAGGAAATAAATAGCAGGAACAGCTCTCCGGCTAACGTCCAGCCCATGCCCAGGAGGGGGGCGAGCGGGAGCATCAACATTTTTACTGCCGAGCAGGACAAACTTGTCAAGCAGAAGGGAAAGGTTAAGGAAAAGCTGAGCGGAGTTGGCGTCATGCCCACCTTTGACATTTACAAGAGCGTGTGCGTGCAGCAGCAGCAGCACGTTGACGACAACGACAACAATAATACAAAAATTACAATAGAAAACTTGGACAAGGAAGAGGAGTTCAAGCACAGACACCCCCAAGGCCACACACTCAACTTACAATCAACGTTCAAGAAAACCGGCTCCTCGAAGCTCGCTAGAGACAGGCTCCAGAAAATGGGAAAGAGCTTCAAATGGGGCCACTCGATGATGAAAACGGCCAAAACGTACAAGGGCCTGGGGGAGACGAGCAAGCGGGTGGAAGTGGAGGTGTTGACCGCGAGCGGGTTTCACCAGGTGGACCAAGTTGCCTTCACGGTCGTCATGGGCCCCAAGCAGCACGAGACCGAGTCGCTGGGGTTGGAGGAGGGGGGGGTGGTCGCGCACAATAGTGTTATGACGTACGATATTCCGTTGAGCACCCACAGTGGCACGATGCTGGTCTCCAACGTTGAGATCATCGCTCACTGCGGGGAGGAGGTGCTTGGGAGCGTGGTCGTCGGTCTGAAGGAGGGGGTGAACGGCCAGGTTGTCGAGTACAGATTAAACAATAGCAATAATCTGTACTTGAAGATAAGGAATGGCAATGGCAGTGGTAATGAGAATAAGAATAGGAACAAGAGGAGCAACTTTGCAGGCAGCGGACGGGTTGGGTTGAGGATGAGCTTTGTAGAGGACAAGAGTGGGGACAAGGCGGAGCACAAATTTGGAACGAGCTTCGGGAAGTTTTTGGTCAGTGGGAAGAAAATTGGGGCCGGGGGGGAGAGGATTATGGGCGAGGAGGGGTTCAGGCCCATTCCCGTTTATCCCAAG
>Ga0302114_10000984_pt1 | contig 19269 bp, 9 predicted proteins | sample AG5_Surface_MG_FD_203107 | JGI IMG/M metagenome (GOLD analysis project Ga0302114, IMG submission 203107) | Marine microbial communities from Western Arctic Ocean, Canada - AG5_Surface | ecosystem: Environmental > Aquatic > Marine > Oceanic | place: Canada: Western Arctic Ocean | collected...
GTACCAAACGCCGATGCGACTTCATCGACCGGAAGATGAAAGCCATGGGTCTGAGGTCCGCGGGCGCGATCCACGGCGATAAGGACCAGGCGGAGCGCGAGTACGCGCTCGACCTCTTCCGCAAGGGAAAGGCGCCGCTGCTCGTCGCGACGGACGTCGCCGCGCGGGGGTTGGACATCCCGGGCGTGACTATTGTTTTAGTTTACGATTTCCCCCTCGCGGTTGAGGACTACGTTCACAGGATTGGACGCACGGGGCGCGCGGGTAAGGAGGGTAAGGCGCACTGTTTCTTCACCGAGGATGACGCGCACGCCGCGAGGGAGCTGGTGCAGATCATGGAGGGTGCCGAGCAGGAGGTTCCGGAACGACTTCGCGAGATGGCGGAGCGGAGCCGTAAATCTTTCAAGGGGGGAAGGGGCGGCGGCAGGGGGCGCGGAAGGGGGCGCGGGGGTGGACGCGGGGGTGGACGCGGGGGCGGCGGACGCGGGGGCGGCGGTCGGGGTGGACGCGGGGGTGGCGGGTTCAGGAACAAGTGGTGAGCCTCGACATTCTTTAAACGATTCTTCGACAGCAGCGGCTTTTCAACGTAAGTTGTATCCATCAACGTCGTTTTCATAAATAGGGGACGTCGTCCCCGGCGCGCGCCTCTCTACGTCTCACACGTACTCGGATTCCTCCTCGTACGCCTCGGGAACGGGCGCCTCCACGTTGACCGGCGGCGCGACGGCGACGGGCGCGATCTGTTTAGCCGTCGCCGCGGGTCCCGGTACCACCACTCCCGGCAAGCCTCCGGTTGCGGGGACGTTCACGGGCGCGGGCGCCGCGGCGGGCGGCGGCACCGCGCCGTCTTTGTACTTCTTCGCCACCTTGTTCATGTTCCGTCCCAGCGTCCCTTGCGAGCAGAACGGCTCCAGGAACTCCATCATCTCCGCCATCAAACCTTGCGGAAACGTGGGCGAACCGTAATCCGCCTTGACGACTTTCACGACAACCTCGAGCGCGGCGATCATCCCTTCCGAGAGCGGCGGCGAGCGCCCGTCAGCCATCTTCTGCGGCGCACCGTCCCGCGCGGCGACGCCGCGGACGTGATCGATCGCCGCGTTCAGCTGCGCGCACCAGTTGCCGCTGACGCCCAAGCCGTAATTGTGCATGATGTTCGCGGCGACGTCGCCCCTCGCCCCCGCCGCCGCCGCCTCCCAAGCCCCGGCTTGCTTCGCCGCCGCCTCGTCGCGTCCCCCGGATGACGGCGCGGAGTTGGTTCCCCCGTTGGGCTGCGACTCCGACGGGTGCGGCGGGGTCCCGACCTTGTCGTCGCCGCCGTCGCTGACCAGCCCCCGCTTAGCCATGATCCGCCACTTGTGACGCATGGCGCCCATGGAAAACTGCTTGAACCACCCTTCAAACTCCGCGTCGTGCTTGATGGTCCTCCACCTGCGGCCGTGTTTCGCCACACCGCGCTTGAGCGCGTCCACGTCACGCTCGGTCCACTCGCTGCCGCCTGCCCCGCCCGGCCCGCCCGTCGCCCCGTCGCCGCCGGCGACGTTCATGCCTAGCTTTTTCGCCCGCCGCCTCGCCGCCGCCTCCGCCTGCGCGTGCCCCGTGCCGTCGTCCACAAACTCAATCGCCCCCGCGTTGACGTAGAACCGGTCACCGCCTTTCCCGCCGAGCTTATCCGTCCGCCCCGTGCGTTCAAAGTACTCGTCGAGTTCGTCGTCGTCGATGAAGTCGTCGTCCATGTCGTACCATTCCTCGTAGACCTGGCCGCCCTTGGTTTGCTGCTTCGCCTTCTTGGCCGCCTTGGCCGCGGCGCGCATGGCGGCTTTGCGCTTCTTGTCCTCGATGACGGCCGGGTCGTTGGGATCGCGTCCGTCGTCGACCATGTCCTCCTCGCCGTCGGACTCGGACGCGGCGTCGTTCTCCGGTCGGGCGGCTCCGTCGGCTTCGTCGTCGTCGTCGTCGTCGTCGTCGGAGTCCTGGAATCGCGGCGCGGAGTAGAAGCCCTCGATGCGGCGGATGACCTCCGCCATGTGGTTCCCGCCGCCGCCCGGGAGCTTGTCCTGGGGCCGGCCGGGTGGGCCACCGGGTGCGGCGGCGGGCGGGCCGCCGCCGCCCATGCGCGCGTCGATGGCCGCGTTGCCCGCGAAGGGATCCTCGTTGTTGTTGCCACCCCGTCCACCGCGCGTCGGGGAGGTTCCGCCCGCGCCTCCGCCCCTGGCGTCCGATTCCTTCTTGAGCTTCTTGTAGTTGATGACGGGCACCGCGTCCGCGTCCAGTTCCAGCGCGACGTACCTGTCGGAAGGGAAGGGGAAGGAAAGGGCGGGCGCGAGGGTTAGCGAAGGGGCAATGTGGGCACGAGGGCGGTGACTGGACCGATTGACCGAGCGGGATCCGGGGTGGGATCTGGGGTGGGGTGCGACGTTGGGTGCGGCGGGGGTACTCACAGGCGCCGGGGCGCGGCCGGTGACAGAGTCATGCCCGTCGTTCGCTCTCGTTCGCTCTCGCCTGGCAGCGCGCGTGCGGTTGGTGCGCGCGAACGCTCTGACGATTTTCAAACGATTTTGGCTTTTTGGCTTTTTGGCAAATTATTCAAAAAAATTGTTTTTGGCAACGGTTTTCAGCATGTTTGCCCATACGATTATTCCCTAATTACGCTAAAATTCGTACGGCGGTCAGTGTGTTTTTCCCAGATCATCCGGTGTGGACGGCCCGGGAAAGGATGATCTCCAAAAGTCGGGAGATCTCCTCGTTTTTTTCCGGGAGTGGGTTTCTGGTGGTGCCCACGCCTGGGGCTACTCCATAACGGCCGTCGCGAAGCGCGACTGCACCCGGTGTGGTCGGGAGAGACCTTCCGCCGGTACACCTATCGCGCGCCGCGAACGGTGTCGCGAGGGGAGGTCGCCAAGGGGCACAGCGCGCGCCAATCTTGACCTATAGGGACACCGAGGGATTTGTGATTGTCAGGGTCGGAGCGAACTAATCAATCGGATAGAGAGACGCACGCGCGGGTCGGGTCGGGATGAGCGCGACGGGGATGCGCGCCGCGTTCACGCCGCGCGCGTCCGCCGCATCCGGCGGTAGGGCGGGCGACGGACGCCGCGCGCGAGGCCGCGCGGCGAAGGCCAGGCCCGCGCCCAGGCGCCAACCTGACCGCTCGCCCACGCGCAAGGCGGATGCCCCGGCCGTCTCCGCCGACGCCGTCTCCCTCGTCGACACCGAGCGCGAACGCACGCTCGCTACATCTTCGTCGGATCCCGCGATGGCCTCCACCACCACCGCGCCACGCCCGCCCGTCGAGACGTGCCAGCACGTCCACCTCGGCGCCGCCTCCTCCGTCGCCGAGGCGCTCACGTCCATCCGTGACGGCCTCAGAGGTCTCACGGAAGACGCGTCGGCGGGGTGGGGCGAATCCACCGGAGTCGGATCGAGCTCAACACGGTCCATGCCGCCGTTCGCCAGCGGCGTCGTCCGCCTCACCGTCGCCGTCCCGCGCACCGTCGACGCCCTCGACTGGCTGCGCGCCTTACCAAACGACGACGCCGCACTCTCACCTCGGTACTACCTCAGCCCGAGGACGCCCCCGCCGGCGATTCGATCGGGCGAAGGCGACGACGGCGAACCAGGAACCGAGGTCAACTACGTCATCAACCAAACGAACGCGAACGGGAAAGACAGGCCTCCTAAGGTTTACGCGGAGCCGCCGGAGTGGCGCGCGGACCCGAGGGGCGCGGTGGGCGCGTGCGGAGCGGCGTGTCTGTGGACCGGTGAGGACAAGTTCGGCGCCGATGTCCTCGCGGATATGCGGCGGTTCCTGGACACCGGTGAGCCGCACGATACCGCGCCGCGTGTGTACGGCGGCGGTAGGTTCGACGCGGACGTCGCTCACGGCGACGAGTGGGCGCGGTTCGGCGGGCATTACTTCTTTTTGCCGACGCTCGAGGTTTGCGAGGGGGCGAGGGCCGCGACGGTGGCGTGCTGCGTGGCTTGGGATTCGGATTCTTCTGGAAGCGGCGCGGCGTGCGATGGATTCGCGGCGGCGGTCGCCGCGGCGGTGACCGCGGTGGACGCGGCGTCGCGCTCCGTCCATCGCACCCGCGGCGGAACGACGGAACGAAGGTTTCCGCCCGGCGCCTCGGAGGTGACTGGGCGAACACTGGAGCCGGACCAAGCCGGGTGGGTTCGTACCGTGGATGGGCTCCTGCGCGCGCTGCGGGAGGGCGAGGAGGCCGCGAGTGTGTCGTCGGATGGACGCGACGGGGACGGAGGCGAGAGGGACGGTTCTTTTCCGCCGGCTCTTTTCGACGGCGAGGCTTCGGGGTCGAATCCCCCTCGTGTTTGGGAGGAACGGGACGTGTACGGGGATGACCGGTACATGGAAGACTTCGCCGCGCAGAGTCAGAGCAGATTTGGGGATCGGCGGCTGGGCGGCGGGGGTGAAGGCGACGGATTGGTGTCTCGAAATAACGGCGGGGGGGAAGAAACGACCAGCCTCCGCGACAGGCTCTTGGAGCTCGGTCGCGCCGCCGGCGTCGAGGCGCCCCCCGCGTCCGTGCTCGAGGACCTCGAGGCGTTCGCGATGGCCGCCGGGATCGGGGGTGCCGGGATCGGCGAGCCGGGCGTCCTCGGATCCAAGCGGGACGGCTCCAACCGAAGAAAGAAGAAGAACGAGGAGGGCAACGCGGACGCCGGCGCCATCGGCCTCGGGTGGTCCGTCGACGAATCCGCCGACGAGACCGACCTCGTCGCCGACCGAATCATCGGCGTCGACGACTCAACGGACTCCACGGAACGTGACGCCGATGACGTCGCTCCCCTTCGCAAGGTTGTCCTGGCGCGGCGCACCCACCTGTCGTTGGACTCGCCCGTGGATCCGCTGGCGCTCGTGGCGTCGCTGAAAGCGCGAGACCCGGACGCGTATCAGTTCGCGCTGGTCCACCCCGACGGCGCGGCGTTCGTCGGCTCCACACCAGAGCGCCTGTTCGCCGCGCGGGACGGACACGCCGCCTCCGAGGCGGTCGCGGGGACCCGCCCGCGCGGGTCCGACGAAGGCGAAGACGCCGCGCTGGCGTACGAGATGCTACTCTCGCCCAAGGAGCACACGGAGTTTGCCATCGTGCGCGAAGAGGTGAGACGCGCGCTGGCCACCGTCGCGGCGGGCGGACCGAACGGGGTTAAAGCCGAGCTCGAGAAGGGCGTGCTGCGTCACTTCTCCGTGCAGCACCTCTACGCGCGGCTGGGCGCGACGCTGGCGCCGGGGAAGAGCGAGGCGGATGTCCTACACGCGTTGCACCCGACGCCGGCGGTTTGCGGGCACCCGCGATCCGCCGCGCTTGACGCGATCCGCCGAGCCGAACCATTCGACCGCGGTATGTACGCCGGGCCCATCGGGTTCGTCGGCGTCGACTCCGCCGAGTTCGCCGTCGCCATTCGAAGCGCGCTGGTGTCACCGGAAGGGACGGAGCTGTCGCTGTACGCGGGGGTGGGCGTGGTGGCGGCGGCGGATCCCGCCGCGGAATGGCGCGAGCTGAACCTCAAGACCCGGCCGCTGGAGGCGTTACTCGCGAAACGGCCTGGGTTGGCGGACGCGCCCAACGCCAACCAGGCGTGGGCGGAACTCATCGTCGGGGAGCTGGTGCGATCGGGCGTCAGTACCTTCTGCGTCGCCCCCGGGTCGAGGAGCACGCCGCTGACCTTAGCCGCGGAGTCGCATCCGACGGCTCGCGTCGTCGTGTGCATCGACGAACGTTCCTTGGCGTTCTACGCGCTAGGGTACGGCCGAGGCAGCGGCCGTGCCGCCGCGGTGATCACGTCGTCCGGGACCGCCGTCGCGAACTTACTCCCGGCGGCGGTGGAGGCGTGCGAGTCGAACGCGCCGCTCCTGTTACTCACCGCGGATCGACCGCCCGAGTTACGGGATAGCGGCGCGAACCAGACGATTGACCAGGTTAAGATTTTCGGGTCGTACACGGCGTGGAGCGTGGACTTGGCGCCGCCCGGGGACGGGTCACCCGCGCGATGCGCCGCGACGGCGATCGCGACGGCGGTAAGGCACCTGCACGGACCGAGGCCGGGGCCCGTGCACGTCAACTGCCAGTTTCGCGATCCACTCGGGCCGATTGAATCGGAATGGAACCCGGAGCGGGACCTGCGGGGTCTCCACGGGTGGGAACGAAGCGACGCGCCGTTCACGCAAGGTGTCTCCACCGCCGGGGGGTCGAGCATAACCCTAAACCCTAACCCTAACCTTGATCTGCGCGAACTGGCGTCGTTGGTGAGGTCGGCGAGGCGGGGGTTGCTGGTGGTGGCGGGGGGCGGCGACGCCGCCGACGCGCTCGCCGCGGCTGAACTCGCGCGTACGCTCGGGTGGGCGGTGGTCGCCGACGCCGCATCCGGCTTGCGTGTCAAGGGTGCCGCGTACGACTCGTCGCAAACGCAAGACGTAAACACGGAATGGTCGGCGGCTTCGGCGGAGTGCCCGGGGCTTGTGAACACCCTGGACTTGATGCTGACGTCGGATAAGATGCGGGAATTCGTGAAACCGGACGTCATCTTGCAGATCAACCCGCGGGTGACGAGCAAGCGCGTGCAGACGATGCTGGAGTCCGCGGCGCTCGACGACGGCGCGGCGTGGGCGTGTGTATCCGCGAGCGAGCGCCGGGCCGATCCCGGTCACTGCGTGTCCCTCCACGTGGCTTGCGACGCGCCCCGGGTGGCGAAGGATCTCGTCGGGCTTTTAAATTCCGGCGACTGTTCGGATTCCCGGGGTGGCGTTACCGGCCGTTACGGCGGCTCGTCGAACGCGCGGTCGTGCGCGAGGTTCAAGGAGACGCTGCTGGCGTGCGACGCCGCGGCGAGCCGCGAGGCGTGCGCGGCGCTTCGCGACATCGAAGCCGCCGAGGGCATCTCCGAGATGGCCGTCGCCCTCGCCGTGACGGAAAACCTACCACCGAGCGCCGGCCTCTTCATCGGTAACTCGATGCCCATACGCGACGTGGACATGCTCTCCGGCATTCGACGAAGAAACGTAAGCAGCCGGGCGAATGGATCCACCGACGATGGATCGGGCGTGGCTATGCAGGCGTTGGGCTCGGGCGCGGGTCCCGGCGCACCCGTATGCGCAAATAGAGGCGCCAGCGGCATCGACGGCGTAGTCTCCGCCGCCGCGGGATACGCCGCGGGTCTCGGCCGGCCCGTCACGTTGCTCATAGGCGACGTGTCCTTTCAGCACGACGCCAACGGGCTTTTACTGCTCCGTGAACGGCCCGGTCAGCCGCCGGTGACTGTGGTGGTGGTCAACAACGGCGGCGGCGGCATCTTTTCCTTTTTACCAGTCGCCGACCGGATCGACTCTGGAGCGTTCACGAAGCTCTTCGCGACACCTCCGGACGTTTCTAGACGCGGGTTATGCGACGCGCACAGGGTCGCGCACTCACACCCGAGCACCCCGGCGGCGCTCAAACGCGCGCTGGACGCCGCGTGGTCCGAGGGCCGGCACAGCGTCGTCGAAGTCACCACGTCGCGGGCTCGAAACTTGGAGCAGCACCGGGCGTTGCAGGCGCGCGTGGGCGCAGCCGCGGCGTGCGCGCTGCGTCTGCGGAATGCCCAGTCGAGCGGTACGCCCCGCGTCGTGTCCGCGTCCGTGCGCGGGTTCGAACTCCCGATGCTGAAGAAGCCGACGACGAAGGAGGGCGAGGCTAAGGAGACGGCGGGTGTCCGCCGCGGACACTTGCTCCGCGTCGAGCTGGACGACGGTCGGGTCGGATGGGGCGAGGCGTCACCCTTACCCGGGTTACACGCGGAGTCCGCTGAGGACGCCGGCGCGCAGTTACGCGCGATGGCGGCGTTGCTCGACGGCGGCGATAGAGGCGGGGTTGGGGTATTGACGCCTCCCGAGCTTCCCATTCTCGGCGGCGGCGTATCCGACTGGCTCCGCGGCGTCGTCGGCGTCGTCGACCCCGACGTCTCGATGCTTCCTTCCGTGCGATTCGCGGTGGAGTCCGCGGTGCTCAGCGCGCTGGCGTCGCCCGGCGCGCCCCTCGCGGATGTTCTCCTGTTGGGCGCTGAGGCATCGGCAGAGGAGCCCGTTCCCGACTCTTCGAGCGGTGACTCATCGGTGCACACTCAACCCGATACTAACAAGCCTCATCCGTGGTCCGTGGAGATCAACGCCCTGATCGAGGCTAACCTCACGCCCGAAGCCGCCGCGGCCGAGGCACTCGCGCTCGTGCGTGCCGGGCACGGGTGCCTTAAGCTCAAGGTGGCGAGGGGCGAGGGCTCCGCGGGCGCGTTTGAAGACGCCGCCAGACTGAGAGCCATACGCGACGCCGTGGGACCGCACGTGTCTCTCCGCGCCGACGCCAATCGACGGTGGTCCTTGAACGACGCCCTCTCCTTCGGCCTGCAAGCCGCGGACGTGCGACTCGAGTACATCGAGGAACCGGTGAGTACTTTATTTTTATCTTTGCGCGGGCGATTGGACCGACGTCGTGTTTTGTTCACAGGTGATTGACCCCGCGAATAACCTCGCCGCGTTTCACTGCACCACGGGTGTACCCGTCGCGCTGGACGAAACAGTCGACGACGCTTTCAGGGTCGCACTGGCGACCGGGACGTCGATTGAAAAGTCACTCGCCGAATATTTCGAACCCACCCTCGGGGTAAGCGCGCTGGTGCTCAAACCGTCGGTGCTCGGCGGGTTGGAAGCGTGCGCCGCCGCCGCTCAAGCCGCCCGGTCCCGGGGGGTCGCCGCCGTGGTGACAACCGCGTTTGAATCGGGCGTGGGCGTCGCGGCGTGTGCCAACTTGGCGAGGGCGCTCGATGCCGCCGCGATGGACGCCGCGGCCAAGGCGAGGGCGGATGATACCAGACGAACGGAAGCTGAGAGACTCGCCGACGCCGCGAACGACGGCGAAGACGCCGTTCCGTTTCGAGCCTCCCGCGAGGCTCGCATGCGTTTGATGAACTCAATCGACGCCGGATCCTTCGAGCCTTCTTCGAGCGGCGACGGTATCGGGGATGGTGTTGGTATTTACGACGAGTCATCACAGTCGCCACAATTCGGGATCACGCACAACCCCGTCGCGAGGCTGACGGCGATGCGTCACGGGTTGGGTACCGGCGCGTGGCTGGACGGCGACTCGGTCTCCCCACCCGCGGCGCCCTTGACCAAACTTCCGGGCGGCGGCGTCGGCGTGGACCTCGGCTCCATCCCGCGCGATTTCGAAATCATCGCGGGTTCGTCCGCCAAAGCCAAACTAACGGGTTCGGGTTTGTCCGACACGTGGGCTTCATCCAGTTCGAACTGGGGTTCAGTCGCGTACCACACGGTGGAGACCGACGCCGGTGTGTATTCGTTCAGGGTGGTGGATAGCGGGCCAGACGATTCGGACAATTCGGAGCCGGTTTCCCCGCCCGTGGTGCTGCTCCACGGGTTCATGGGCGGCGCCGAGGACTGGAACGTCGTGGCGGCGGCGATCGCGCCCGAGCGAAGGTGCGTCGCGGTGGACCTGCCTTCGCACGGCGGATCTTTCTTCACCCCCGCCGCGGAAACCGATGAAAAATCGTCAACCACCTCAAGCGGCCTCGACCTCGATTCCGTCGCCGAGGCGGTCGCGAAGCTCATCACGCAGCGCGTGTGCCCATCCAGCGCGACGGGCGCGGTGCTCGTGGGGTACTCGATGGGCGCGAGGGTCGCGCTTCGTACGGCGGCCAGTCACCCGGAATGCGCGGCGGCGGTGGCTTCAATCGGCGGCTCGGGCGGGATCCGGGACGAACGCCAACGCGCGCTGCGAGCCGACCGCGACGACTCGATGGCGGAGGCGCTCGCCGACGGCGGGGTCGGCGCGTTCGTGAACGCGTGGTACAGGCAAGGTCTGTTCCGGAGCCTGTCGGCGCATCCGAGGTGGAGGGACGGCGCCGTGGCGAGGCGCCGAGCAGAGATGTTTGAGATGTCGGCTGCTTCTTCTTCGTCAGAGGTTGGTTCGGAGGTTAACTCGGAGGATGTATGCGCGGCGAGGGATCTGGCGCGCGTGATGTCTGCGATGAGCCCTGGGAGGCAACGCGTGTTACGCGGCGAGGATCTCGCGAGGGTTCACCGCGGGAGCGTTGGCGGGGTGACGCTTCTGGCGGGTGAGCGCGACTCGAAGTTTGTGGCGACGGCGAACGCGATGGCGGCGGATGCGAATGTGTTTTTGGAAAGTGAGGAAGACGGCGGGGATGGAGTGGAGGTGGTGACGGTGCCCGGGGCGGGGCACGCGGTGCACCTGGAGGCGCCGGAGGGGCTGGTGCTTCCCATCCTTCGCGTCGTGAGGAGGACGTAGGGTCTGACGAGAGACGCGGACGTCGTTTGAAATCGAAATCAGTAGCTAACTTATTTCTGATCACGTTCCATCTCTCTTTTGAATGAAGCGATCGCCTGCTCGACGTCAATCGGCGGTCGCAAGTTTTCGTACCTGCGTTGGAGAGGATGCATGAAAGGGCCTTTCATGAGATCATCAATTTCAAGAGCAAACGTAATGAGCTCGTAGTCCTCATGAACGTATATTTTCCAATCCCGCCCAATAAGTGTCGCCCATCCCCGAGCGCGGCACCCCAACTTGATTCCGTCTACAATGAGATCTCGCGCCATATTCCCCGCAGTGGTATCGAGTATTTCGACGTACGCCATCAGTAAGTCACCCTCCCAGTGGCAGTCCAGTATTTGGTGACTCACGTTAGCAGCATCCAGAGATCTGAAAGTGTTAGATGTGGGTGCCGGATGATCGAGTTCTCCGAGAGCACGTTGGTGAATGACGTGACGGCCGTAATATACCCCAACCTCTCTTTTTAAGATGTGGCCCGGGTAGATACGGCCGGTAGTAACGCTCTTCTGGTTCATGTAGTGAATTGGGCCATAAACGATGAGTCTGCCGTCATTTAAAATGATGCTCTTCGCAGCAGCGTCCACACGGGCCTGTCTACTAGTTTGGTCGTCAAGATTTTCTTCGGGGGTGATACAAGGCGTCAAGGCTTTCACGAACTGCCTCCAACCGCGTGCGAGGCGCGTAAGCGTGTTTATGCGCGCGGATGTGGCGGGGACTCGCACAAACCACTCTAGAGGTGATTTGACCGCCGCGGCGCGAGACGAGGTCCGTATCGCACTTCGAGGGACACTGCCGAGAGAGGCTAAGTTTCGCAAGTCTTCGTCTGTGAGGTGAGGCATAACGTGGGTCTGGAACACCTCGGGAAACTGCTCGCAGAGCCAACCGAGTATCGAAGTGGCGACTGCATCGTCCTGCAACTTGCATCGCGTTCGCAACTTGCATCGTATGGCTGGGAAGCCCACGAGTTCCATGGTGCTAGGCGAGAGTGTGCACCAAGAAGTGAGTCGTGGCTTTTCGTAGATCTTCTCCAGTTCCGAGATATGATAAATTTCGTGAAAATGGTATCACATGAGACACTCCACGTTTGACGCAACGGCGTCCCTATCCTCAGCGGACAGCACCACCCGCACCCCCCCGATGCTCACGGCCATCCCGTCCCCACCCTGGTCACCATCATCGTCGTCCCCTCCATGCGTACCATCCACGTCGCCACCCGCCTCCTCCTCCTCTTCCTCCTCCATCTCTTCATCCTCGGCGGCGGTTTGCATGTCAACCTCCTCCGCGCCAGCCCCGCCCGGCCCTTCGTACCCCTCCAGCGTCTCCGTGACCTCATCGTCGTCCGGGTCCACGAACCCGAACTTCATGCCGTCCTCCACCGCGCGTGTCAGCGCATCGGACCCGCCTCGTCCCACGCCCACGCTCCGACCGGGTTTCCGTACGAACCCCGGCTTGAGGTGCGAGCCGTCTTTCGGCGGGTTCTTGAGCGGCCTATGCCCCGTGCTGATTTCCTCGTGGCTCAGCACGCCGCCGTCCTCGACGTACGGGGTATCACTCTGGTCTTTGTGTAACGTCACCATGCGCCGCGATGGGTCGACGAAAGGGGCGCCGACGCTGTAGTTGACCCCGGCGACGGCTTCACCGAAACCCACCACCGGTCGTCTCGGCCACGAGCCCCATAGCAACTCCGCAATCGCCTTGACCGATCCCATCGGTGGGTCGTCCGGTGCGGTGGTATCCGCCAGGCCCGCGAGCGGGTCCGGGTCGGCGGCACGTTTGGGGGGATCCACGAACTCATCCGTGAACTCGACGCCCTCATCATCCTTCTTCTCGGGCGGAGGCGGAGCCTTCTCGGCGGCTGGCCCAGATCCGAAAGTCATGGGTCGGTAATCGGACGAGCCGGGGTCTACGCCGCGCAGGTGCGCGGGTATGTCGCCGAACGCGCACGGCGTCCAGTCCTCCACCAGCGTCCACTTACCGGCGCGGATCGGCTCCTTACGTTGTTGCTGTTGCTGTTGTCGCGGCTCCTCGTCTTTGGATTTTTTACCCTTTTCTTTTTTACCCGTCTTGTCCGACGGTGGTAGTTTCTCCCCCGAGAGCAACGCGCCGGCTCTCGCGTTGAACTTACGTCCGCCGCCCACCGCCTGCAACAGCGCCTCGCCGAGCTCCGTCTGCCCCTTCGTCGGGTCCGGGAGGGACATCGTGCGGCGGAGGAGGTGCCACGTCAGCGCCTTTTGCCGCGTCTTCGGCCCCGCGTCGCCGATGACGCCGCCGTCGCCGACGGAACCCGCGCCGAAAACTTTCTCCGCGAAATCGGATCGTTTTTCAGGTCCCATGTCCAGCGTGTGCGCCGCGAAGACCTCCACGGCCGCCTTGGCGACGATCTCGACCGGCGTGGGAGTCGAACCGACAACCTCCGGGTCACTAAGCAAGGCGTCCTCCACCGCCTGGAGCACCAGCTCCTCGTGGACGTGATCCCACCGTTTCTTCAGCCGCGCCGCCGTCTCCTTCCAATCCTCCATTCGCGTCCGCTCCTCCTCGTCCGGCTCCGGCGGTCTCACTGCCGCCCTCGCCACCGCGGCGCCCATGATGAGCAGCGCCTTGACCACCGTCTTGGTATCGTCCTTGTGAACGACGTTGGCGAGGCGGTTGAGCGCGTCGCGGCGCCGTTGACCCGGGGTGTCCTCCTTGCGCCTCTTGGACCCAGACGCGTTGGCATTCGCGTTGGCGTCGGCACCCTCGTCCTCGTCCCCACCATTCGCGCCCTCATCCTCGCGCGCCATGTCCCTCGCGTCGTTAGCGTTCGCGAACGCCCCGTCGTCATCCGAATCGTCGTCGTCATCTGAATCGTCGTCCGAGTCGTCGTCCTTGGTCCGCGCCTTGCCTCCGCCCTTGCGCCGCTTACCTTTCCCCCGGTTGGCGACGATGCTGGCGGCGACGCGTTCAGCCTTTTCGCGCCTGGCGCACTCCGCCGTGACGAGCTCTGCGACAGCTTCGCACGCGCCGTCCCGTACCGCGTCCAGCACTTGCCTCTGCGCGTGCCAGTACCGTTCGAAGAGCCACTGCAGGGCGCACTCCGAGCCGTGCCGCAGGGTCCCGAGCGGCGGTAGTTCTTGGTGCGACGCTTCCATGCGGATGTCGACTAGGACGACGGGTATGCCGATCTTCTTGGCGAGGGTCATCACCGGGGCGGCGTACTTGCCGTTCTGGCTCGGGTCCACCGCGCCGTTGACCATGCGCACGAGGCACTGCGATTGTTGGAAGGAGCGGTGTACGGGCGTCAGAGCGGCATCGATCGAGTTTAGGGTAAAGAGTTAATTAAACATCGCGGGAACTCATCCGTCCGTCCGGGTGGTGTGCATCGTGTGGGTCGTCGGGGTTATAAACGGGCGATACGCACCATGGCGTATGTGAGCTGTAGCATGTTATCCGAGAGGTGCGGCCCGGGCGACCCGGGAACGCCGCCGTCGTGCTTGCGGCACTCCATCAGCTGCGCGGTCACCTCCACCGCGTGCGGCACGTTTCCCCTGGTTCGCCACGCATCCACGCGGGCGAGGGCCACGTCGCGCGCGGTGGGGTCGGCGCCGCACAGTCCACCGCGGACGTGCTCCCATTCGTCCCAGTCCTTCCACGGGACCACGCGCGTCGCCTGGTGCGCGGCCATGGTGGCCACACTGGTGTGCCAGAGGTTGTGGCGGGTTCGATTATTATTAGAGCAGAGTTTCGCTTTTTCGGGCTTTTACGTTGTGTCATTGACTCGACGCGCGGGACCCTCGACACAGGATGGCGTCCGGGTTCGACACGCGCGTCTCCTCGAATAGCAACCCGACGGGTATCGCTAAAGGCACCGGCGACCTCGGCAAAGGCGTCGTATTCACCGTGACGTACGCGGGCTGCTGAGACCCGCACGGACCAGAGGCGCACGACATGGCCGTCGACCTCGTGCACGGCGTGTTGCCAGGCGCGGACGTGCGGTGGGAACGGACCCCAAGGGTGAAGCCGGAGAAGCTCACTGTGTCCGTGGCGAAAGGCGGGTGCCTGGTCTCCGTGCGCCAGCGAGACGTATCGGACCACTATCGCGGCGAGGGCGTCAACGAACTCATCGGCGCAATCCAGAAATACAGTCGTGACGCCGGCATTCTCTAGCTAGGTGTTGTTAATCTAGCTAGCTAGAGCGCGTCGCCGCGCCGACGAGTGTGCCCGTTCGAATGACGGAACGCGACCGGAACTCCGCGCGACACTCGCGCGGAAGGCGCGTCCCCGACCGAAAAGACGAGCGAGACGGCGTCATCGGCGATGAGAGCGCAATTGTTGTACGAAGGTATTGAATTGTTGTATCGACGAGAGTACTCGACACGTGTACAAGTAGGCTAATTTGGCTCGCTCTTTATCTTACACGTCGTCGTTACAAGCAAGCTAACTGCATCATCCAGCTAAACGGGCGGTTTCCCTATAAAAGTGTGTACCCCCCGAGATACACGGTCAGTACAAAGTACCCCAGCGCGAGAAAAACGAAGGCCCACGTCAGGATCTTCCGACGCATAATCTTCCTACGCCTCGTCATCTCCCGCCTGCACAGCGACCCCGGCGGCGGAGCCGACACCAGCGTCACCGAGGGAGCCGCCGTATGCGACGAGGACGCCGCGCGCCGCTTCGCCTTCTTCACGCCCGCCGATGACGCCTTCACCGCCCGCGGCGACGACGGCGGTGAATGCACCGGTGTCACCGTCACGGGCGTCGTCCTCGCCGCCGCCGCGTCCCCGACGCTCGTCCCGCCCTCGTCCCCGATCGCGCGAACCCGGCACCGGATCCGCCGGCCCGGGAGTAACCCGTCGATCGTGTGCATCCGCTCGCGCATGGAACCGCACTGGTACACGCAGACGTACTCGTCGATGCATCCGTCACCGCCGCCCGCCACTTCCAGTCGGTATTCCACGGCTCGTTGGCGCCAGTCCGCGTCGATGGATTCGCGCGAGTTGGCGGTGAACGAGACGGTGACGGAGTCGTGGGAGACGGCGCACACGGCGGGGGGGCGCGGGGGCGCCGGCGGTGCCCTCGGCGTGGTCACCTCGCTCCATCGTCCGAACTCGCCCCGGGAAGTTCCATCGGCGCGGTCCGCGGCGATTCTGAAGCGGTATAAAGTCGCGGGTTTCAAGCCGTGCACGCGTGTCTCGCACTTGGGGTTCACCCTGCCGCTCTCGGGGACGTCGATTGCGATCCACTCGGCACCCTTGGACTCGGCACCCCCCTCGGCACCCCCCTCGGCACCCCGTGACACAGTTTGCATCTGCGCCCGATACGCGGCCACGACGCTTCCGTTGAGTCGAAGCGGCGGCCGCCATCGGACTTTAACGCCGTCGGGCGTCACGGACGCGAACGTGGGGGGTTCCGGCGGCGACGGAGCCGCGGCGTCGCGCCTGTGCGTCGTGAGTTTGCCGTACGCTCCCGCGCCCGCGGCGTTGTAGGCGCGGCATCGGAAGACGATGGATTCGCCCGGTCCGCACAGCTCGGGTTCAGGCAAAGTCACCCGCGACTCCGCGCCCTCGTACACGACCCTCCACTGGAGCTCCCCGGGTGACGACGCGTCTCTCGATCCGGTGCCCGCCACGGCGTTGGATCCGCTTTTGGTGGAACCCTTGTTGGCACCGCCCTTGCCGTCACCGCCCTTTCGTTTTGAAACGGTTTGAAACGGTCGCGAAAGAGCGGGCGCCGCCTGCACTTGGTGCGCCGTCGGAGCCGACGCGGCGTCGTCCTTCGCGGAACCTTCCGGAACCCGCCACGTCAGCACAACGCACCCGGGTGACTTCAAGTCCACGGCACACACCGGCGCGGAGGGCGCCGGTGGGACTGACATGTCGGTGTACGCCACAGCGATGGGCCCGGGTTCGGATTCCGTCCCGGTGTGGGCGTCAACCGCCACTACCCGGCACTGAACCAAGCGGTTGGAGCGTAAGCCCTCGAGCGTGACGGCGCACGCGCCGAGTGGCACGTCCGTGCGCGTGAACTTGCTCGGTCGCGTCGGTACGGCTTTGTCGGACTCGGAGTCGGTGGAACTTCCGCTCCCGTACGAGTAAACAGTGGGCGGGACGGATGAACCCGACACGACGGAACTCGCGCCGCAGTCCATGTCGTCCAAACCGATCTCCCCGGTCGTGGACGACGACGACGACGACGACGCACGCGCGCGGACGCCGCCGCGCACGGGGCTCAGGGTCAGCGGCGTCGTCGCGCTTGATCCCTTACGTCGGCGGCGGCGCGCGGGCGACGAAGCCACCGACCATTCGCCGCCCGATCTCGAAGTCTCAGCCCCTGTAAACAAAACATGACATCAGTCATCAGTCTAATCGCCCATACGAGAACAAAAATAAACTCACCAGTCGCGGGCCCCACGTCTCTCCACTCGACCACGTACACACACTCGCGTGTCCCGTCCCGCACGGGCGCCCACTCGAGCCTCACGTGCGACGTGGACACGCGGGTAGCGACGCACTCGCCCGGTCGCTCGGGCGGGGTCAACTCGAACGGGACAATCTCAGAAGATACAAACTCGACGGGTGACTTTTTAGTGATTTGGCTTTTGGCTTTTGGCTTTTCCGCGACGGTGTCGACGGGCGCTTTGCTCGCCTCGGTGGACGCCGTGAAGAGCTCGGAGGGCTTCGATAACCCCACCAGGTTCTTAGCGCGCACGCGCACGACGTAGGCGGTCGCCGGGGTCAGTCCCGTCAGCGTGGCTTCACACCCGTCCCACACGGGAACCTCCTTAACGCTCCAACCCGAGTCGTCCGAGTCCTTTGCCGAATCTGACAACTTTTTGTACTCGACGGCGTAGCGGGTGAGCCTGCACCCTCCGTTGTGCGGCGGCGGCAGCCACGCGACGGTCATCGTGTCGTCCGTGACCTTGGCCAGTGACGGCGCGCACATGGGCGCGTCCGGTGGGCCATCCGCGGTGCGAACGGCGAGTGACGGCGTGGACCACTCGGAGACGGAAGATCCATCGGATGTGTTTTGGTTTTCCGACTCTGCTTGTTTGGACGCGATGACGTTTGTTGCCCGTACCCTGAAGAGGTGGTGGCGCGCGGGTGCGAGCCCGTTGACGACGACGTCGCACGTCAGCACGCGCGATGCGACGGTGGTGAACGTGCCGGGGCGCCCGTCGGCGCTCATCTGCACCTCGTAGGCGAGGGAGGGCGCCGGGGACGGAGTGGAAGTGGCTGGCTCCTCGACTTCGTCGCCTCCCTTTTCGGGGGTTCCCGACTCGTCAGACGAGGGGTCGGCGAGATGGGAGCCCGCGGACCAGCGGAGGGTGACGGATGCGGCGGTCACGGACGCCGCTTCCAGGCCGCATGGCGCCGGTGGGGCTCGCGTGGACGTCTGCGATGCCTCGAGCGTCGGCGATACGACGCTCGAGTGGGTCGAAGGGCCATCGCGGGTCGCCTCGGGGAGGTCGATGGCGGGGTCCACGGCGTGTCGGGCACCCGAGGGAGCCCGAGCGTCGGTTGCGTCTTCACGCGCGCGCGGTTCGTCCTTGGCTGACGCGATGTCCGCCCACGAGCGCACGGCGGCGGTCACCGCGGGTGCATCGGGCGCCTCGGGAACCGTCGGCGTCGTGACTTCGGCGGTCGTCGCGGCCATGTCGCGTTGTGGCGGTCGTGGGAAAGGCGAGCCTCGGGATATCCCTTTTCCGGGCGCGTCTCCTCTTCCGAGATGAGTTTCGGGGATGTCCGCGCCACCACCGAGCGCGCCGGCGTCCTTTGGGGAAAGCGGCGGAGTGGGGAGGGTACGCGGTGTGTACGCACGAGTATACTCGCGCGCACGATACGTTTCCGGGCGTGTGGGGACGCTCTCGGTGAAGTGCGGGGGGCGCCCGCGTCCCGTCGGAGATCCCGATGTTGGTGCGAAAAGCCGAAAGTTGAAAGTTGCTGGAGCGTAAAAACGCACGGACGGGTGAGATTCCACTTTTTGCGTATGGGCATTTATACTGAGATGGTGTGCGTTTTCCACAGGAGTTGGGTGTTACGGTCGGATTCCGGCCGGACAAAAAAATCTCGGAACTCCCTCTCGATTTTGGCAGAGACGTCTCTCGGGAGATCTCACTTCGAGGGGCCCGACCTCGCGGATGGGGATGACGACGGTTTGGCGACCGAGAGTCAGGATAGACGTTCCGGATGTCGGCGATGCAGAGAACACGGATACATCGAGGGAGGAGTTGACCAAGAAGGGCACGAAGCGGAAGAGAGCCTCCGGCCCGTGCGAGCACGGGGTGAAGAAGCGCTCGAACTGCAAGGTGTGCAGAGGGTGTCCGCACGGTCGTCGGCGCTCCAGGTGCAAGGAGTGCGGTGGGTCTGCGTTCTGCGAGCACGGTCGTCGGCGCTCTCAGTGCAAGGAGTGCGGTGGGTCTGAAATCTGCGAGCACGGTCGCCAACGCTCTGTATGCAAGGAGTGCGGTGGGTCAGGAATCTGCGAGCACGGTCGTCGGCGCAGTGACTGCAAGGAGTGCGGTGGGTCACAGATATGCGAGCACGGTCGTCAGCGCCATAAGTGCAAGGAGTGCGGTGGGGCATCAATCTGCGAGCACGGTCGTCGGCGCAGTGACTGCAAGGAGTGCGGTGGGGGTTCATTCTGTGAGCACGGTCGTCGGCGACATCAGTGCAAGGAGTGCGGTGGGGCATCAATCTGCGAGCACGGTCGTCAGCGACATCAGTGCAAGGAGTGCGGTGGGGCATCAATCTGCGAGCACGGTCGTCGGCGCTCTAGGTGCAAGGAGTGCGTCTGAGATAGTGATAGATTCCCAAACGACAAGCCTAAGATTCATCACCACGACGCCGCGAATAACTACTTGTACACGACTCCCAGGAACCCCGCCAGGACCAGCCCGCACCCTGACAACATCCCCATCGCGGTCATCCCCGAGTCC
>Ga0302114_10000995_pt1 | contig 19147 bp, 21 predicted proteins | sample AG5_Surface_MG_FD_203107 | JGI IMG/M metagenome (GOLD analysis project Ga0302114, IMG submission 203107) | Marine microbial communities from Western Arctic Ocean, Canada - AG5_Surface | ecosystem: Environmental > Aquatic > Marine > Oceanic | place: Canada: Western Arctic Ocean | collected...
AAATTCCAGCATCATTATTAAAAAAATAGTTCCGAGACTAACTCTTAACAAAAATAAGACCCATGAGCTAAAAACTTTTAATATCGATTTTTTTACTAGTACAAATATTAGTATTAACGCGCTAAGAATTGCCGCCAAAGAACTTCCAAGGGCCAAGCCGACATGTCCTAAATTTAAGTAAAAGGCTAAATACCAATTTAATAGAATATTTACACAAAATGAAAATAAAGTAACAACCATTGGTGTTTTTGTATCCTGTCTAGAAAAGAATCCAGCGTTTAGAACTTTAATCATCATAAAAGCAACCAACCCATATGTAAAAGCTTGCAGACTCTGAGCTGACATAAAGGCATCTTTTAGGGAAAATTCGCCTCTCATAAAGATAGTCTCAATAATAGGGCCGCTGAGATAATAGAGGCCAATTGCAGAGGGAATAGAAATTAAAATAATTAATTGAAGAGCCCAATTAAAACGATTATTAAACTCTTCAGAATCGTGGGTAGAAAAGTTTTCTGATAGTTTAGGTAATATTACAGTTGCAATGGCTATTCCAAATATTCCCAAAGGTAATTGCATTAGACGATCAGATATATAGAGCCATGTTGGACTTCCTGTTTGAAGTAAAGACGCAAAGATAGTATCAATCAAAATATTTAACTGAAGTATTCCCCCGCTTAGAAGGCCTGGGAGCATTAATGCATAAACTTTTTTAACTCCAGAATCTCGATAATCCCAATTCCACCTAGGTATTAAATTTAAATTCTTTAAGGCAAATAAATTGAATAAAAACTGAAAAATTCCTGATAGAAAAACTGCTATAGCAATTGCATAAACTGGCGATTCAAAAAAATCTGCGGCAAATATAACGGAAATAATAATCGTTAAATTAAAGATAATAGGAGTTGCTGCTGGAACAGAAAATCTTTGAAAAGAATTTAAAATACCTCCAAAAAGAGCCACCAAGGAAATGAAAAATAAGTAAGGGAAAGTTATTCTCAATATATCTATGGCTAATAATTTTTTTTCTGGATCAAAGTAAAATCCAGGGGCAAAGACTAAAATAAAAAGAGGCGCGAAGATCATCGCTAATAAACATATAGACAGAACTGCTGCAGCTAACAAAGAAAAAACTTTATTTATAAAAATAGTAATCTCTTCTGTATTTTTATTTTTTTTATAATCAACCAAAACAGGGATGAAAGCCTGATTGAAAGCTCCTTCCGCAACCATTCTTCGAAATACATTTGGAATTTTTAACATAACTACAAAAACATCATGAGCCAGCCCCGCTCCAAGCAAGCTTGTAGTTGCAGCATCTCTAATTAAGCCAAAAATTCTTGAGGTGAATGTCCAAAAAGAAACTCTAAGAGTATCTCGAGAAATGCTCTGTTTAGGATTTTTTAAATTTGCAGCAGGATCCAAAATTTATTTTTTTTCCGGTGTAAAAGACATGGCTACTGAGTTCATACAAAATCTCAAGCCAGTAGGTTCAGGTCCGTCATTAAATAGGTGTCCTAAATGGGCTGAGCATTTTCCGCATTGAACCTCAATACGAATCATTCCATGGCTGTTATCTTGAATTTTTTTAATCGATTCGTCATTTATTGGTTCCCAAAAACTAGGCCAGCCAGTTCCGGATTCAAATTTAGCTGATGATAAAAACAAATTTTCGTCACAACAAATACACTTGAATATTCCCTCCTCTTTGACATTCAATAAATCGCCACTAAAAGGAGGTTCGGTTCCGTGCTCTTGGGTAACATGAAAAGCCTGATCTGATAATTTCTCTTTTATATCTTTTGTATCTTTCATCTGATTATTATAAAGATTTATTCTCTATGAATCTCAAAACCTAATAAAGATAGTTGCTCTTGCTGCGAGGATTTTATTTTATTCACGGCTAGAGCATATTCACCAAAGCCTTTTCGTTCAAAACTTTTCCTTATTTTTTGGAATTCCTGAACAAAATTTATATCAGTTTTCACTTCTTTGATATTTTTTTTAAAAATAGAACTTACTTTATTGCATGGAGAAAAAAAATCAATTAACTCAAAAGGAAGCAAATTATTGTCTAGAGATTTTGATATGGTTTTTGGATTTACTTCTAGTACTTTGGTTTTTATAACTAATTTTCTTAAATCTTTTTTATCAAAAAAACTATCTAATTTTCTTGAAATTATATTTAAGGCATTTATCTTTGCTTCAAAAGTATTTCCTGCGATGTGAGGAGTCGCTCTAAATGTATTTTTTATATCTTCTCTATCCAAATTTGGCTCATTGTTCCATACGTCGCAAATGAGTCTTGCTTTAGATGAATTATCAATAGACACGTAATCAACTATTTCTCCTCTAGAAGTATTGATCAAAAGTTGATTGGCATTGAGCGACGAAATTAGATTATGAGATGGGAATTTACCTGCTTTTGAATAAGACGAATGAACCGAAATTAATGGAAAGCTTAGAACGTCATTTAAAGTTTTTTCATCGTGCTCATATAAATATGGATCGTAAGTTTTAATTTCATAATCATAAGCCTCAAGCACTTTTTTTAATTTACTCCCTACAAATCCTTGACCGATGATGCCTAGTCTTTTCTCATTAGATACAGATAGCGCATCTAATATATATTCTGTAACTGCTTGAGCATTACACCCTTTTGCAGAATTTACTTCAATTTTAAGATTATCTGTTTCATTAAAATTAATATGATCTTCTCCTGAGGTTAGCGATCCAGCAAATTTTACTTTAGTACCGTCAAATAAAATTCCGTTAAGCGGTGTTGCAGATCTACTCAGCAAGGCATCTATATCCTTTAAAGAGTTACTGGTTATTTCGTCAAAAGATAATTTAGTAAGTTGATAATCTTTTGAGGTCTCAAAAACCTCATCAAGATATGGAATATCTTTATCAGCTAATACCTTTATCATTGATCAGAGCCGGGATAAAACTTGCTTTTTATCCATCTAAATAAAGAGTTTTGTTTCAAACTGATTCGGTCAATTTCTAAATAAAGCTCATCCAATTCTTTTGGGCTTGAAAACATATCAGCTCGAGAAATAATTTTCTCTTTGGAATCCAGCTCTTTAATAATTTGTGCAGGATTACCAGCAACTATGACATTTGCAGGCACGTCTTTTATTACAACTGCTCTTGCTCCTACTATCGAATTTTCTCCAATTGTTACTCCTTTACTGACGATAGCACCATCTCCTATCCAAACATTATCATGCAAGGTTACTTGCTTTGATTTACCTACGGGCAATGCTCGGTCATATATTCCATGCCAATCAGAATCTGATATGTAAGCGCTGTTAGCAAACATACACGAATTACCTATTTTTATTTTAGTTGCTGCAGAAATCCTGACTCCTGGACTGAATAAACAATAATCTCCTATTTCTATTTTGCCTTCATGCTTATCTGCATTCCATGTAGTTAAGTGAATGTGTGAATCTGGAGCAGAAATGAAAGTAGAGAAATCTCCTACGGAGATACCCTCTCCATTCACATGTAAGTATTTAACTCCTAAAACAAGAGATCCAACACCTAATTTTTTAAACTGAGGTGTGAGTGTATTTTTAATATAGTTTTGGTCAAACCACCAATGGATACGTTTTAACCAAAAAGGACGATTATCTCTTCTAATTTTTATATCTCCAAGATAGTTTTTTTAAAGTAATATCATACCTCACCTTTATAAGAGAAAACGACGATATCAGGATGTTAAAGACTATCATGCCTTCAAAAAAAATTAGCTTTGAACTAAAAATATTTACTGGTTTAGCAGTTCCTATTTATCTATCGCAATTAGCATCTCATGCTACAGGCGTAATTGCTGCTTTGATGACGGGAAGTTATAGCACTCTCGATCAAGCCGCAGTAGCGACTGGAAATATGCTTTTTTGGCCGGTATTTTTTGGACTAGGCGGAAGTTTATTTATAGTGACAGCATTTGTTGCTCAATATTATGGAGCAAATAGAAATTCAGAAATTGGCCCGCTTTTAAAACAATCTTTCTGGTTATGTCTTCCTTTAATTATTTTAGTTTCAATTTACTTATCATTTGCAGACAGGATTTTAGACTTATTTGAAACGCCTATTGCGATTCAAGCTATAACTAAAAGTTATTTAAATGGTTTGCTTATTGGAACTCCGGCCTTATTTCTTTTCCAGCCTTTAAAATCCTTCAGCGAAGGCATTACCCGACCAATACCTATAACGTATATAAATATTGGCATGGTAATTTTGAATGCGCTTCTAAATTATGGGCTTATTTTTGGAAATTTTGGTCTTCCCGAACTAGGTGGAGCGGGATGTGGAATATCCTTTGCCATTTCATCTTGGTCGGCATTATTTACTTTAATTATTTACATTTATTTTTCTAAGCACTATCAAGAAGCAAAATTATTCAAAGAATTTGTTAAACCAGATTTTAAAAAAATCTCAGAGATTTTTAAGTTAGGTTTTCCAATAGGCGCATCTATATTTGTTGAATTTGGACTTTTTAGCGGAAGCGGGCTTTTATTGAGCAGCTTAGGAGAAGCAACTATTGCCGCTCATTCCATTGCGATGCAAATTACAACTATGACTTTTATGCTTCCTCTTTCAATTGGTCTTGCTGCAGCTGTAAGAACTGGAAATTTATTGGGTGCTGGTGATTTTCAAAGAGCAAGGTTTTCTTCTTTTTTTGCTATATGTGTTGCTGTTTCGCTAGCAGTATTTAATTTTTTTATTTTATATATTTATGGAGCTGAGCTCGCTAGTTTATTTAATGCGGATCCAAAGATAATTTCTCTTTCAGGGTCTTTACTATTGGTTGCAGCTTTTATGCAAATTTCTGATGGTGTAAGTTTTACTGGTCAAGGAGCTTTAAGAGGCTATAAGGATACATTGACTCCACTCTTTATCATGATAATTGCCTTTTGGTTATTTGCATTACCAGTAGGATACTCTATTGGATTAACTGATCTTTTTGTCCCAGCTCAAGGAGCTTTTGGTATGTGGATTGGTTTGTGCGCTGGAGTAATTTTGTCGTCTATTTTGGTTTTTATAAGATTGAATCAAACAACCAACAAAGCTATAAATGATAAAAATTTTAAAGTCTTTTAATTAAAAAAACTTTAGAATACTCTTAATTATGAAGATTATCGTTGTTAGCGGAGGATTCGACCCTATTCACTCTGGTCATATTGCCTATTTTAAAGCAGCAAGAAAACTTGGTGACAAATTAATTGTTGCCCTAAATAGCGATGCCTGGTTGATAAATAAAAAATCTAAATTTTTTATGCCTTTTGTCGAAAGACAAATTATTGTTGAAAATCTAAAAATGGTTGATGAGGTAATAGATTTTCAAGATGATGATAAAGGTAGTGCCTGTTATGCGTTAGAAAAAATTAAAAAATTATATCCTGGTGATAAAATAATCTTCTGTAACGGCGGTGATCGAACTCAAGAGAATATTCCTGAAATGGCAGTATCTAATATTGAATTTGCTTTTAGTGTGGGGGGTGATGATAAGAAAAATTCTTCCAGCTGGATTTTAAAAGAGTTTCAATATCGAAGTGAAGATCGAGTATGGGGAAAATTTTATGATTTATTTGAAAATGAATCTTTGAAATTAAAAGAATTGATAATAGATCCTGGTAAAGGCATGAGCTTTCAAAAACATTTTTTTAGAAATGAAATATGGTTTGTCAGCGAAGGTGCTTGCTTAGTGAACTACAGCAAGGTTGATCCTGAAAAGTATGACGAAGTAGCTTTATCATTGGAAGATGTATTTCATGTAGAAAAAGAAGCTTGGCACCAAATTATTAATCCTCATAACGAACCGTGTCGCATCATAGAAATTCAATACGGTGAAAAAACTAGTGAAGATGATATTGAGCGATTGAGATATTACAATAACGAATAAAATAAACTTAATGAAAATTGATGCTATTGGATTAATTTGCCCTGAACCGATCATGATGCTGCATAAAGCAATTCACGAATCGCATCCTGGAGATGTTGTTGAACTAATTGCTACAGATCCGGCTTCGATTAAAGATGTAGAAAAGTTCTGCGAATTTCTAAATCATGAACTAATATCTTCTGAAAAGGATGAAGATAAAATTATTTTTAGAATAAAAAAATTGACTTAAACTATCGAGATTAAAATATGGGTCCACTTGAAGGAGTAAAAGTATTGGATTTAACTGGCATGGTTTCAGGACCAGTCGGTGCCATGATGCTTGCTGATCAAGGTGCAGAAGTCATCAAAGTAGAACCTATAACTGGGGAGTTGGTGCGTCATATGGCTGCAACTCATAATGGTGTAAATCCTGTTTTCTTCTCATGCAATCGAGGTAAAAAGTCGATCGCGTTAAATCTTAAATCCGAAGAAGGTAAAGAAATATTATTCAAATTAGCAGCCGAAGCGGATGTCTTTATGCAAAATTTCCGTCCTGGTGCCGTTGACCGCATGGGTATAGGAGAAAAAACTATCCGAGAAATTAATAATAAAATAATTTATGTCTCTATCAGCGGCTTTGGTAACAAAGGACCTTATGCTAACTCAAGAGTCTACGATCCGGTTATTCAAGCCCTCTCTGGTGCAACCGATATTCAAGCTGATAGAGAAACTGAAACGCCAAAAATGTTCAGAATTATTATTGCGGACAAAGTAACCGCTCTTACTTCTGCTCAAGCTGTATCTTCCGCTTTATATGCCCGAGAAAAAAATGGTAAAGGTCAGCATATAGAATTATCAATGCTCGATAGCATGTTGTCTTTCTTCTGGCCGGAAGGCATGGCAGGCATTGTTTATGCTGAAAATGAAATAGATGTTCGAAAACTCCAAGGCACTCAAGATTTAATATACAAAGCCAAGGATAGATACATTACTGCCGGTGCAGTGTCAGATGCCGAGTGGAAAGGCATGTGCAAAGCGCTGAATAGACAAGATTTAATTGACGATGAAAGATTTGCAACTCCTGCTGGACGAATCTCAAATGCTCAAATTAGAAAGGAAATTACAGGAGAAGAAATTTCAAAATGGAGCGGTGAAGAAATTCTTGTACGCTTGCAAAAAGAGGGCGTACCAAGTGCACCCTTACTTGATCGTCTGGAGCTCTTAGGCAATGAGCAAATCATTTCTAACGATTCCATATTACGAACTGACTACGAAGGCTTTGGTGAAGTCCGACAAGCAAATCCTGCAGCTCGGTTTAGCGAAACGCCTAGTGAAATTTCAAGACCTGCCCCTAAATTAGGAGAACACACGATCGAGATCCTCTCATCTATTGAATACAGTGATAATGACAAAGAAAGACTTATCAAAGAAGGCATAGTAGCTTGCGGCTAACTAGAAACTTTTAAAAATAAAGGTTAATTGAATTAATTTACAATCAAAGAGAGGCCCCATCATGAAATTAATTAACTTAATAAATAATTAAATTGGTCGGGACGGCAGGATTTGAACCTGCGACCACTTGACCCCCAGTCAAGTGCGCTACCAGGCTGCGCTACGCCCCGATTGAACTAAAAGCCTTTATTATAGTTTCTCTGGTATCGGCAGGATCAATAACTGCATCTAATTCAAGATGAGCAGCTGCTTCAGTAGCTTTACCTATTTCGTACATTCTAGCTAATAATTTATCGAACAAAGCCTGACGCTTTTCTTCTGTTTCTTCTGCTTCTAATTCTTTTTTGAAGCCTAGCTTTACATAGCCTTCTAGGCCCATGCCGCCAAATTCTCCATTTGGCCAAGATGCTGTATAGATTGGATCAATAAAGCTGCCACCCATCATTGCCATAGCTCCTAATCCATAACCTCTTCTAAGAACAATGCCCACCAGTGGATTTTTAATTCTAGCTCCATTCTTAAAAAAATCTCCCATTCTTCGAAAAGCGCCTTCTTTTTCACTATCTGGTCCAACCATAAATCCTGGCGTATCTACAAATGAAATAATCGGTAATCCGTGGTCACTGCATATCTCTATGAAGTTTGAAGCCTTGTCTGCAGCTGCTGAATCTATCGCGCCTCCAAGTTGCTGACAATCATTTGCTAAAATAGCGTAAGGCTTTCCTTTGATTCGTAAAAAACCAGTAATGATGCTTCTACCAAATACTTTCTTTAATTCTAAAAAAGAATCTTCATCTGCAATTGTTTCTATTATATTCCTGACAGGAAAACCCATTCTTCTATCACTTGGAATTATTTGTCTTAAAAGAGTTTGATCGTGTTCGATCCAATTTTGAGTAGAGCCCTGAAAATAAGAAAGCAATTTCTGAGTAAAATTAGTTGCTTCCTCTTCATCTTCGGCAAGAAAATCTATATGCCCGTTTTTAAAATGCATTTCTGCTGGACCTATATCCTTCGGGTTAAAAATACCCAAGCCTCCACCTTCTATCATTGCTGGCCCCGCCATACCAATCCATGATTTTTTAGTTGCTATACAAAAGTCTGATGCACCATACAAAGCTGCATTACCAGCAAAACAATAACCATTATTCACCGAGATTCTTAATGAGTGCCCAGTTAATTTAGCCCATCTGGTAAAAGAGGTGATATTTAAACCTGCAATTTGAGTTGAAACATCTGTATCTGCTGGTCTTCCGCCTCCTCCTTCTGTAAACATGACAATTGGACGCTTAGTTTTTTTAGCTAGATCACACATTCGATCTAATTTTTTATGATGAAAAAATCCTTGAGTGCCCGCTAAAACAGAAAAATCATTAACTACCGCAATCGCCTTAGATAATTCTTCTCCAACAAGATCTTTATTGATGGAGCATAACCCAGTAATTATTCCGTCAGCAGCGGTTGTTGATTGAAGCTCTTCATAATCTCGTCTATTTCTTTGAGCTGCTACTGCCAATTGTCCATACTCAATAAAAGAATCTTCATCTACCAAGTGTTGGAGGTTTTCTCTAGCGGTTCTAAAGCCCTTTATGTGACGAATTTCTGCAGCTTCCTTCCTTTCATTATCTAAGGTTTTACTTATTCTTTTGTTTAATTCGAGAAGTTCAGAATTATCTTGATCAGACATGCTTAATTATTCTTTTAAATCGCTATCGATTAAGACTGCTATAAATAATGCAGGTTCGCTTCCGTTATTTACCCATGCATGGTTAGTGCCCCTCTGAACGACCACATCGAAAGGATTTAAAGTGACCTCTTCTTCATCTAATAATAAAGTAACGTCTCCTTTCAATAAAATAATATAGTCTATTGTGTCTGTTTTGTGCATTGCCGGATGTCTGGATGTATCGACTCTATGATGCGCTGCACCCATTTTTTCAAAAGCTTCGGCAGTAGCTGCTTCTATCATTTCTGCAGGGACTCCGTCTGGAGTTGGATTAATTTGAAAGTATCTAAATTTAGTTCCGCCTTTTTCAGGGGACAACAATACTTCTGAGTCAGCTCTATCTATATCATCTAAAGTATTGATTGGTTCGCCGCAAGTATTCCAAAGTTCGTAAAGTCCGCCAACATCTTCGCCCAAAGATCGGGCTGGAGGTCCATCAATTTTTATAACTGATTTACCATCTTTATTGTGACCAGTGATTATTCTTCTCATCTTTCCTCCCGTTTAAAATAAAACTATAGTATTTTTAAAATATCTTTGAGATCTTCAACTATTTTAAAGTTCAAAGAAGTATCTTCTTTTGAGCCTTCGAGTTTAATTTTTGCTCCTTTTATAGTCATGCCCTCTTCTTTCAAATAATTTTTTACTTTTATCAAATTAATTATGTCTTTTTGTTGATATAGCCTTCTATTGCCTGAACGATGTATGGAAAAGATAGTATTAAATTGTTTTTCCCAATATCTCAAAGTATGGGGCTCTACTTTACAAATTGTGGAGACTTCTTTGATGGTAAAATATTTTTTATTTGCTATCTGATGTAAATTAAAATCCATAAATTAAAGACTTTTTCTCAACTTTCTTCCAGCTTTAAAGCTAACTACGTTCCTTTCTGAAATAACATGCTCCTCTCCAGTTCTTGGATTCCTTCCTGGTCTACTTTTTTTATGAGTCACCGAGAAATTTCCAAGTCCAGGAAGTTTTACCTCCTCTCCTTTTTCTAAAGCACTACAAATTTCATCAAAAAAAGATTCTACTATTAAAGAGCAGTCTTTTTTTGGCAGACCTACTTTTTCACTTAAGTAATCAACTAGTTTTGCTTTGGTTAGTGACATTTTAACCTCTCAGCTCAACCTTAAAGTTATCTTTAAGATTTTTTGCGATTTCTTTAACGATAGATTCTATATAAAGATCATCTAAAGTTTCTTTTTTTGATTGCCAAGTTATCCTAAAGGCTAGACTTTTATGATTTTTAGGCAAATCGCCGCCTTTAAATAAATCAAATAACTTGACGTTTATCAAGTTATTACCAGAATTTTTTATAATTTCAGATTCAATATCTTTAAATATTAAATGTTCAGGCACAGTAAAAGCTAGATCCCGTTGAACTTGTGGATATTTGGATGGCTCTATAAGTTCTACCTTTTTTTCATTAAACAGTTCTAGAGAATCTAGCTCAAAATAAAAAAAAGATTTTTTTAGATTAGCCTTTTTTAAAATAATAGGATGAATTTCTCCGAAAGAGCCTATCTTTTTCCCAGCTTTAAATATATCAGCAGATACTTTCGGATGAAGCAATTTAGAAGAAGAAGGTTTGAGAGTAATTTTTTGTAAATTTGAAAAATTTAATAATTTTAAAATAAATTCTTTTTGAGAAAAGAAATTATAAGAGCCTGATTCTCTCCAACCTTTTTTCTTTTCCTGATCATAAATGATTCCAGCAAATCTATTCAATTCAGATATTTTCTTAATTTTAGAAAAAACTTTTCCTTCTTCAAAAATTTTTAAATAAGAAGCCCCTCTTTTAGAATTAGAAGTTAAATTATTTAACAAACCAGGTAAGAGGCTTGTTCTCATTGAGTTTAATTTTTCGTTTATTGGATTTTGAATTTTTATCATGCCTTTGGTTAAGCCTAGTTTTTCTTGAAGCCGATCATCTACAAAAGAGTAATTTATAACTTCCTGAAAATTTTGACTGGCAATAAACTTTTTTAAATCCAGTGTATTTTGATAATCTGTTTTAGAGAATTCTTGAAAAGAGGTTTTAACCTTTTCTAGTGGTAATTTATCGTATCCAACTAGTCTAGCAACTTCTTCAATAATATCTGCTTCAATTTCTAGATCAAATCTATGACTGGGTGGTTTAAGTTTCACCAAAGGATCTCCAGGGCCTGAAGAAGAAGAAATTTCTAGAAAGGTAAGTATTTTTTTTACTTCTGTAATCGATAAAGACGTACCCAACTTATTATTCAATGTTGATATAGAAAGATTTATTAGTTTTCGTGTTGGCAAAGACTTGCTTGATGAAATTTCTTTTATATCAGAATAGACTCCGCCTATATGTTCATGAATGAGGCTGATTGCAAACAATAAGGCTTTTCGTTGTAATTCAAAATCAACCCCCCTTTCATACCTTTGTGATGCATCTGTTTGAATTCCAAATCTTCGACCCTTTCCTCTAATAGATCTAGGTGAAAAGAAAGCAGATTCCAGAATAATGGAGTTAGTTTCCAAATCAACTGAAGAGTCATAGCTTCCCATAACCCCTGCAAGAGCTATCGGTTTTTTTTCATCTGAAATTAAAAGACAATCTTGAGATGTATTTATTTTTTGCTTGTCCAGTAAAATAATTTTTTCGTTACTCTTTGCAAACCTAACTTGAATATCGCCATCAATTTTATTTTTATCAAAGGCATGCATTGGCTGACCTATATCCAGCATTACATAATTTAATATATCAACAATAGGATTGATTGAATTTATTCCTGCAATTTCTAATCTGTAGTTAATAAATTCTGGAAGCTTCTTCACATTATCGTTTTTATCTTTTAACGATAAATTTGAAATTTCGCTATAACAATATTTAGGACAAGCGTCATAGGCTTTAATTATTACATTGGTGATTGGTTTTCCAGATAAATTTACTTTTAAAGGCTTTTCTTTTTTTAGTTTTATACAATCATCGGCAGCAATTTCTCTAGCCACGCCAAGAACACTGAAGCAATCTCCTCTATTAGGTGTCAAATCAATATCTATACAGTAATCTTTTTTTAAAGAGTCTACTGAATCAACTTCCAGACCAAGCATTGTCAACTGTTCAGCAAGCTTAGAAATATTTTTCTTCTTACCTATTTTCTCTTCTAAATGTGATTTAAGAATTTTCATTTTTAAGATTGAGAAATAAATCTCACATCATTTTCAAATAATAGACGCATATCATCCATTTCATAATCTAGTTTTGCCATTCTTTCTATACCGAGACCAAATGCAAAGCCAGAATATTTATTAGGATCGACTCCCGCTTCTTTTAAAACATTTGGATGAACCATTCCGCAGCCCATTATTTCTAACCAGCCTTTTTTATCCATAATGTCTACTTCTGCAGATGGTTCGGTAAAAGGAAAATATGAAGGCCTAAATCTTACTTCTAAGTTTTTCTTAAAAAAGAAATTCAGAAAATCCGTCAATTCTTGCTTGAGATTTCCAAAATTAACTTTCTCATCTATTAAAAGACCTTCTACTTGATGGAACATTGGCGTGTGCGTTTGATCTGCGTCACTTCTGTATACTTTTCCAGGACAAATAATCTTTAAAGGCACGCTCCTCTTATTAATAGCTCTTATTTGTACAGGCGAAGTATGTGTTCTCAGTAAAGTCTCCACATCAACATAAAAAGTATCATGCATATCTCTTGCTGGGTGATCTTTTGGAATATTTAATGCGTCAAAATTATAATATTCACTTTCTATTTCAGGTCCATCCTCAATTAGATAACCTCTAGATGAGAAAAACTCGCATATTTTATCGATTGTCTTGGTTATAGGATGCAGACTTCCATTTTGAAGATTATTTGCAGGTAGAGAAATATCTATTGAGTCTTTTTCTAGGCTTTCTTCAATTTCACTTTGTTCTATTTTAGATAATAAAGAACCACTTTTAGTTTCAAATAAAGCTCTCAGTTCATTTATGGATTTTCCAGCCTTAGGTCTTTCCTTTTGTGACAGCTTTCCTAGATTTTTTGATAAGAGAGTAATTTCACCTTTTTTACCAAGGTATTTTACCTTCAGGTCTTGAAGACCCTGTGCGCTTGATACGTTTTTTAGATCTTGAAGTAATTGCTTTTTAAGCGGTTGCAAATCCATAGCATATATTATGCTGCATTTTGCTTGGCTATTGCGACCAAATCAGCAAAAGCTTTTTCATCTTCAGCTGCCATGTCCGCCAACACCCTTCTATCTAAATCAATGTTTGCTTTTTTTAAAGCATTCATGAAAACACTATAAGAAAGTCCATTTGCCCTAGCGGCAGCATTAATTCTTACTATCCAAAGCTTACGAAAAGTTCTTTTTTTAACTCTTCTATCTCTGTAGGCATACTGACCAGCTTTAGTTACAGCTTGTTTGGCTACTTTAAAAGTTCTACTTCTAGCTCCTCTGTAACCTTTAGCTAACTTTAAAATTTTCTTGTGTCTTGCTTTAGATGTGACACCACGTTTTACTCTAGACATCTTATGATTTCTCCTTAAACATTCTTTTAACTAGCTTTACATCGCCCGGAGCCAATGCAGCTGTGCCTCTTAATTGACGTTTAGACTTTGTAGACATCTTTGTAAGAATATGACTTTTATTTGCGTGCTTTCTTTTTAAGCCTGATCCAGTTTTCTTGAATCTTTTGGCTGCTCCGCTGTGTACTTTAATTTTTGGCATTTTAATTATTCTTTTTTAATGGGCTCAATAACATTACTAATTGTCGTCCTTCAGAAATTGGCTCTTGTTCTACTCCTGCTATTTCACTGAGGTCAGATTCTACTCTCTTTAACAGCTTAAATCCTATATCTTTGTGTGCTAATTCTCTTCCTCTAAATCTCATAGTAATTTTAGTTTTATCACCATCTCCTAAAAACTTAATGATATTTCTCATTTTAATCTGATAATCATTTTCGTCAGTACCGGGTCTAAACTTAATTTCTTTTAATTGAGTTTTTTTAGTTTTTTTCTTCGAGGCAGCTTTTTGTTTCTTTTGGTCAAATAAATGCTTTCCATAATCCATGAGTTTGCATACTGGCATTTCAGGATCATCATTCATCTGAACTAAATCAAGATTCGATGACTTGGCTTTATCCATAGCTTCATCTATGCCTGTAATTCCTAATTGTTCTCCATCAGCAGATATCAATCTAACTTTGGAAGCTTTAATGAATTGATTTATAGGTTGCTTATTTTTTTTCTCATAAGCTCTTCTTGGCTGAGCCATAAATTAGACCAAAGTCCTTAAAGTATTGTTCAATCAAACCTCCTTTGATTTAATTTTAGTATCTAAAAGATTTTTAAATTCTTCTAGGGTTAGACTCCCCAAATCATCTCCTTTTCTTGCCCTGACAGAAACTGAATTACTTTCGATCTCCTTGTCTCCGACAATTAATTGAAAAGGCATTCTTTGCATAGAGTGATCGCGGATTTTATAAGTGATCTTCTCATTCCTCAAGTCTAATTTGACTCTAAAACCCTCAGAAGTGAGTTTTTTTGCATATTCTTTGGCTTTTTCCGCATGTTTATCAGAAATGTTCATAATTACTGCCTGAGTAGGTGCCAACCATAAAGGAAAATTACCGTCACATTCTTCTATTAAAATTCCAATAAACCTCTCAAAAGAACCTAAAATAGCACGATGAATCATAACTGGTTGATGTTTCTCACCATCATCTCCAATGTATTTTGCTTTCAATCTTTCAGGAAGAATAAAATCTGCTTGAAAAGTCCCGCATTGCCATTCTCTATCCAAAGCATCTGTAAGAACAAAATCTAATTTGGGACCGTAGAAAGCTCCTTCCCCATCTGCTATTTCATATGGAAGTTTTAAATTCTTTATTGCTGACTCTAAAGAAGCTTCTGCTTTATCCCAGACTTCATCTGAGCCAACTCTGATATCAGGTCGAGTAGAAAGTTTTATATCAAAACTTTTAAAACCTAATTGAGAATATATTTTTGATAACAACTCTATAAAGTTTTTTGTTTCATTTTGAATTTGATCCTCTGTGCAAAAAATATGTCCATCGTCCTGAGTAAATGCTCTAACTCGCATTAAACCATGCAGCGTTCCAGAAGCTTCATATCTGTGGCAAGAACCAAACTCTGAAAATCGAATAGGCAAATCTCTATATGATTTAATGCCCTGATTATAAATTTGAACATGGCATGGGCAATTCATTGGCTTTAGTGCGTTCATTCTTTTTTCATTGGCATGCTCTTCATCTATTTCAGTAACAAACATATTCTCTCTATACTTTTCCCAGTGTCCTGACTCTTCCCAAAGCTTTCTATCTACAACTTGCGGGGTATTAATTTCTTGATAGCCTGATTCAAGCTGTTCTTTTCTAATAAAATCTTCAAGAATTCTATATATTGTCCAGCCATTTGGATGCCAAAAAACCATTCCTGGTGCTTCTTCTTGAAAATGAAATAAATCATACTTTTGACCTAATTTTCTATGATCTCTTTTTGAGGCTTCTTCTATATTATTTAAATGCTTCTTTAGTTCTTTTTCGCTATTCCATGCTGTCCCATAGACCCTCTGAAGCATTTTATTTTTAGAGTCCCCTCTCCAGTAAGCTCCAGCGACATGAGTCAATTTCAAGGCTTTAATATGCGCCATAGAACTAACATGCGGCCCACGGCACATATCTATATATTCATCATGATGATACAAACCAACAGTCTCATCATCAGGTATCTCATCTAAGATTTCTAATTTATAAGATTCTTTTCTATCTTCAAAAATCTTTACAGCTTCTTTTTTAGGAACTATTTTTTTTAGAACCTGATATTTAGTTTCAGCCAAAGATTTCATTCTTGTTTCTATTGTCTCTAGATCTTCTTGGGAAAGAGAATGCTCAAGATCTATATCGTAATAAAATCCATTATCAATTGTTGGTCCGATAGCCATTTTAGCTTTAGGAAATAATTGTTTAAGTGCATGCCCAAAAAGATGAGCGCAGCTATGTCTTATAATTTCAATTCCATCTTGATCCACATTTCTAATAATCTCTATAGAGGCGTCTTCATTGATCAAATCTGTTGCATCAGCTAACTCTCCGTTTATCTTTCCCGCAATAGTTGCCTTGGCTAAGCCTGGACCAATGGATGCAGCAAGGTCATTGATAGAAATTGGATTTTCAAAGGATTTAATGGAGCTATCGGGAAGAGTAATATTAATCATATTTTGACCTATACGAGGGGTCTTAACACATTATAACCGAATGAATTAAGGAGATAAAAAATAACTTTCCCAAATACCTTCTTTATTTTTTGTAAACTTTTCGCGCTCATGAGTCCTAAAATCTCCCTCTTTCCATAGTTCAATGGAGTCAGGCTTAATTAGATATAGCCCACAATGCTTTGGTCTTTGTGGGTTTTCACCTTTGTTTGCGTAGATTTTTGTTTGTTCATCTATTTTCTTTTGAAGGCTTTCATGAAATTCAATTTTTTCACTTTGCTGTGAAATAATTGCAGCAACTCTAGACTGCAGGGCTCTGGAGTTGAAATAATCATCAGATTCTTGGTCCGTTAGCTCTATAACTGAGCCTTCAATTCTTATTTGCTCTTTTAGTTCGCGCCACCAAAAATTTACAGCTATTGATCTATTATTTTTTAAATCTTGTCCTTTTTTACTGTTGAAGTTCGTATAAAAAACTAATCCCTGATCGTTAATTTTTTTTAAAAGCACCATTCGAGATGAAGGTTTATTTTCAGCGTCCACTGTGGAGATGTTCATAGCATTCCAATCAATAAGGTTAAGTTTTTCTGATTTTGATAAAATTTCTGCAACCTTAGCCAAAGGTTTAGAGGTAATATTTTTTTCTATAATCAATTTATTTTCTTAATACCCAATAATCTAAAGAAAAATATTTACCAGGGCCAAAAATAAGCACAGTCATGAGCATGATGATATACGTCACTGACATTTCATAACCGCTAGCATCTGCATTCCAGCCATTAGGCGAGTGATAATATGTAGCAACGAGCATAGTAATTATTAATGGAAGCGCAGCCCATCTGGAAAATAGCCCGACTAATAAAAGTATTGCCCCTCCTGCTTCAGCAAAAACAGCTAACCACCCAAAGAAATATGGCGCTATGAAATTAAGATTATCTTGACCTCCAGGGCCTAAAAACTCAGCAAATTTATCAATATTAGGAGATCCGGACTTCCAATTTATTTTTCCATATCCTGCAAACCAAAAAATAAAGGCAAGATACATCCTGATAATAAAAAGGACTAAAAAATCAAAGGCGATGAGATTTAATAATTTTTGATTGAAAGATTTAATAAAATTCATAATTAAAAATATCATTTTTTGTGATTTTTTTCCAACTCCTCATAAGCTTCTTGAATTTCTATAAATTTATTTTTTGCTTTTTCTATTAATTCTTCAGGAAGGCCCTTTGATATAAGCATATCAGGATGAAATTCTTTCCTTTTTTTTAAATATATTTTCCTTATTTCAGCAAATTCCATATTTTCATTAGCTCCTAAAACCTGATAATAATTTTTTATGTTTGAAACATACTTATTATAGAGGTCTTCAAAAATGCTCTGAGATAATTTAAATATACTTGGAACCCTTTTCAGAATTTTTTCTTCTGAAGGATGAAGTTCACCATCAGCCATTGCTAATTCAAATAATAATTCATAAAAAATAAGTAATGAGTTAGGACTTTGTTTTAATAGCAAATAAAGTTGATTGGCGTAATCATCAAAAGAAACATTATCATCTTTAGCTTGTTGAAAAATATTAATTGCAAAATTTCTTTGCTCCTTTTCAAGATTAAATTTTATTGAAATAAATTCTTCAATCTTAGCAATCTCCTCTTTTGACACTATTCCATCTGCTTTAGATATTTTTGCAAAGCACGCAAACAAAGCAGCAAAAAAGGCAACTTGGTGGTCTAAATTATTAGAATTTCTTCTTTGACTTCGATTTTCGCTGATTCTTGAACCAACAACACTTCCTACAAGAGCTCCAATTGGGCCTAGAAAAGTAAAGCCCACAAACCCGCCAATAATTCCACCAAAAAGACTCATTAATTATATTTATTTATTAAAAAAAATTTGTATAAATGATATTCTAAATTAAGGGAGAACAATATGTCGGAAAATAAAACTGTATTACCTGCTGTAGATTATTTAATCATTCCTGAAAAAGGGAATCCATACTTGGAAGGCCACCAATGCGAAGCATGTGACGCCATATATATAGGCGAGAGAAGCGTTTGTTCCAAATGTTTTGCAAGAGATAAAATTTCAAAAATAAAATTAAACAATAGTGGCGTTCTATATTCTTATTCAATAGTTTACCGGTCATTTCCAGGAATAGATGTTCCGTATATTTCTGCCTTAGTTGATCTTGACGGTGGCGGCACCATAAAAGGAAATCTTATCAAGGTTGATCCTAGCCCAGAAAATATAGAATTTGGAATGAAAGTAAAAGTGGTTTATGAAGATGCTCTAGGTAGAAAAGATGCCGATGGTAATTCTTATTTGAGTTATTTTTTTGAACCGGCTTAAATTTAAATTAAAAAGGAGATAAAGATGAGTGATGTATATGTTTTAGGGGTTGATATGATTAAATTTGGAAGATTTCCAGATAGAACTGTTCCTAATATTGGAGCGGAAGCTGCTTTAATGGCTCTAGATGATGCTGGTCTCGGCATTAAAGATATGCAAGCAATGTACTGCGGTAATTTAGGGCAAGCAAATGCCATGGTTGGGCAAAGAATTCTTCAAGAAATAGGTCAAACAGGCATTCCTGTAGTTAATTGTGCAAATGCCTGCGCTACTGGAGCTACGGCGTTCAGAGAAGCTTGGATGTCCATCAAAGCCGGTATGTATGATGTTGTTTTGGCTGTCGGTGTTGAGCAAATGGGTAAAGGCTTATTGGGTACTGGGGGAGCTGGAAATGGCATTCCTAAAGAAGGGCTTCTAGGATCAGGCACGATGCCTTGTATTTTTGCTGAAGCAGGCATGGAGCATGCTAGCAAGTATGGAACCACGTTTGAACAATTTGCAAAAATTTCTGTTAAAAA
>Ga0302114_10000996_pt1 | contig 19143 bp, 10 predicted proteins | sample AG5_Surface_MG_FD_203107 | JGI IMG/M metagenome (GOLD analysis project Ga0302114, IMG submission 203107) | Marine microbial communities from Western Arctic Ocean, Canada - AG5_Surface | ecosystem: Environmental > Aquatic > Marine > Oceanic | place: Canada: Western Arctic Ocean | collected...
GTGCGGATCGGGTGCGGGGTGAAGAAGTGCGTCGGTGGGTGCCGCGGCGGGTGGGCCGGGATCGTCTCCTGGGGCGGCGACTGTCACTCGTGCGGAGGAGCTACCCGTAAGGACGCGGAGGATGACGACGACGAACAAGAACGATCGCTTCGCGAGCTGGCGCGGCTCGAGGACGAGTCCACGCTCGAGGCGTGGTTCGGGCGGTACGTGTGGCGGGGCATGGACGACGACAGCGACGACGAGGACGCGCTTCCCACCGCAAAGCTGACGCCGGGTCAGGGACGGAAGCGGGGAAGCGATCCAACCCTGATCAAACTGCGCTTCAGACGGTACCAAGCCCACGTTCCGTCCTAGTGATGGATGGAAAGCGTTCGGGTGTTTGCTGGTTTTAAGTGTTAAGATCTTACGCTCTACGCGGCGCGATTTGTTATGTATACGTTAGCCTAGACTATTTGGTTCGTCACGCCTGATGGTTCCCGGACTTCACTGGAGCCGCCGACGACTTCGACGACCCGATCCCCCACCGCTGCTTACCCTTGCTCGACGCGGTCCTGGCGGAGGACTGCGTCGAGGTGCTCAACCTCCTATTGTGATGTTGCCTCTGTTGGCGCTGCGTCCGTTTGTCGTCGCCGCTGTCCGTCCCGTCGCCGGAGGAGACGCTCCCGGGACCGCGTCTCAGCAGCGGCGCCTCGAGATCCATCCCACCTCCGTGGATTTGTTTCCCCGCTCCGGTATCAGTACCTCGTTGACCCCACGCGAATGAACCCGCGCCCGTTCGTTTACCGAGCGTACTCCGCCGAACCTCCCCGTCGCTGCCCAACAGCCCGTCCGATGACTCGTCACCGGGCGACGGCGGGAGCTTTGATGAAGTTTTCCCCCTAGATCGGTCCTTCGTCCCGGATCGTCCCGCCGAGATGCCGTACCCGCGCGGGGTCCACACCAGCGCGGTGGCAGCCGCGAGCAGCTCGAACGCGCTGAACACCGGCACCAACGCGAGCGTGCAGAAGAACAGGATCCAATAGAGGATAAAACCCGGCACTCCCTTCGCCAGGTGTCGAGCGCCGGATGAAGCGTAAAATCCAACCGCGTACTGGAAATGCACCAGCGCCGCCACCGCGCCCAACGCGCACGCCAGGTACAGCGAATCGGTACCCGCGCTGCGCTTCGCCCACGCGCCGCAAACCACGAGCACCGGCGCCGTCTTGGCGAGGACGCTCGAAACGCAGAGCGTCGCGAATTGAAACCTAGTCACCGCGTCGACTCTCGGTTGAGGGTTCGTTCCGGCGTCTTCCGTTCCCGCGTCGTCTTCGTTCCCCTTGGTTGAAACCGATCGCGGTTGAACGTCGTGTCCGATTGGGGTTCCTAACTGGCGCCAGAGTGACATGTTGTGGGCGGCGTCGGCGACGCGAAGTCTGAACAGGGCAAACACCCCGGGCGTGACCGGGACGTGAACGCCGGCGTCGAGCCACGCGATCTGCGCGCCCCTCGCCTGAGCTCTCAGCGCGAAATGGGTCATCTCCGTCCGCGGAGGCGACGGGACGTGCCCCGTGCTTCGCTCGAGCTCCACGGGCAGCACCATGAAGCACTCGGGCACGGGCGATACGACCCTCTGCGCGGCGTACGACAGCCGTATCGATCCGTGGCACTCCCCGGCTCTGACCACCTCAGCCATGGCGGGGATCCACGCGAACATGGTGGGCACGCCGTGGACGATGTCGTTGGCGGTACGCGTGAGACCGGGATACACCGCGCCCTGCGCCGCACGCCTGGCCCGCGGCGTCTTGGAAGGAGACAGCGCCACCAGCCGGCTCTCGCGAGCGCAGTGAAACACGATGGCGTCCACGGCTCGTTGGTTCAACACGGCATCCACGCCCATGTGCACCACCCAGTCCCCCCACTGCGCGACGCTACGCTCTGACGCGTGCGTCAGCAGGTCGCTCACATTTGTGCGGTGTCTGATGACATTTGTGACATTCTTTCCGATCTTTCCGGAGGAAAACACAAACTCTCGTACGTTGCCGGCGGCGACGTAGAGGTCATCCTCGGTGACAACCTCAATCTCCCACAGAGCGCTGGGCAACGTGCGCGACAGCACCTCCGCGCACACCTCCACCGCCTTCTTCGTCCGTCCCGGGTTATTTCCACGCGGGTGGTGGAACCTGAAGTGAAGCCGGCCGCCGAGCTCCTCAAGCGCCCGCTCGCGATCGGGAAATCGCTCGCCCCACACCGGAGGAAACAGGAGATACCCGCACAGGTGCGACAGCATCGCGGGCAGACCGCACAACGCGAGACACACCAAACACCGCCACCACACGTTCTGTGCATCCGTCAGCCACACCGCGTCGGGGTTGAGATACCCAGCCAGCGCGGACGCGAACAGCTGGCACAGGACAATCAGTACGAACCCGCCGAACATCGCCGCCAACTTACAAAGCATCCACGCGTTCGCCGGTTTATACACCCTCCGTTCGGCTTTGCGCCTCAAAGCTTCGCGTGCCGCCGCCTTCTTGGCGGTCTCCATGCGCCGCGCCGCGTCCGCCGCGCTCTTATCCCTCGGTTTTCGTTTGGTCGAGCCAGACTTTGTGTCCACGCCGAAGAGCGCCGCCACCGCGGCGTTCCACTCGGATTGTGGGACGACGACGGGCGCGCCGCTGTCGCCCCTGCCCACCAGCGAGTCCTTCTCCGTGCTGCTCGTTTTCGACGACCCGCTCGAGCCTGAACGTGGGTGGGAGACGGGTGGGTCAGGGCGGGTGTTGAGAATTTATTTCGCATTTTGGACGGATCGGGAGTGAATAGCAGACGGGCGTGGATGGGAAGCGCGCGTCTCGCACCGTTTGTTCGTCCGCTCGGGCCCGGAGCGCGTCCGTCTTCCTCGTCGTAGTCGTCATCCTGGGAAAAGGAGGGAAAAGGAGGGTTCGGGATGTGAGCGAGGGTGTCCTGGTGGCGAAGGACCGGAACGCCGTGTCGACGCGGGGGGCGGGCACCCGAGAGAGAGATTTGGCCATCAGGAGGTAGAAACGCGTCTTGGGAGCGCGCACCGAGACGTCTCCCGCGCGCCCGACGCCGTATCGGTATATCTCGTCCGTGGTATCGTCGTCGTCGTCGTCGTCGTAGAACGAGCTGCTCGTGTCAGTCCCGTTCCTGACGCTCGCGGACCTGCGGTTGGGGTGGGTGGAGGCGAGGTGAGCGAGGCGGCACGGTGGGGGTTACAGGCGTCTGCCGCGGGTCGCGTGCGGTGAGGGAAGCGCGCGGGGACTCACTCGGCGCCCCACGTCCATCTATTGTGCCCGACCTGGCGCCCCCGCATGGGGCGCTCGTCGGTGGACATGACCGCACTCGCGCGCTCGTGCCCTGTGGGTACGCCGCGCGATGCGAGTGGCCCGCGCCCTCTCTCCCAAATGTGAGGGCTGCGCTGGCAAAATTGGAAACGCGACCCAACTGTTTGCGCGTCCAATGTGCCGGTAAATTGGAGAATTAGCAGCGACTCGTTCATAATTCTGCTATCAAACAGTTAGAGCTCTGATGTCTTATTTCAGTTGAATATGGTCGGTCGTCATTACAGGCCGGACACCCTCCGACCGTTTGGAATCAAAAGTGGCCTGTCAGCCGAGCACCGCCACCCGGACACTGGCGAAGACGCGGTCTTCGCACAGGGACGCGCGTGTTCGTTCCCGAACCTCCCACACTACACGTAGTCGAGGTCGCACGCGCGAAGTGACGGGGTCGCGTCCGATACAGCGTCGGGCGCGATGAAGGTGCCAAAGCCCGGCGAGCGGATGCGGTCGCACCCGCTGTACCGCGTCAAGACCAAGCCGCCGGTGGTGTTCGACGACCAGCGGCCGGGTTGGGACTCCACGTCGCGGGATCTGGACAAGTACAAGCTCACCGACGAGCAGGTGGATGTGAGTGCCACGATACACCCGCGCGCCGCCAACCCGAACGTGTCCGCCCCGACCTCCATCGTCGAACGTTTTCAAATTCAACCGCCGACCCACACACAATCTGACCACCACCCAATCGAAACACCCCACACAACGCAGGCGCGTCGCAAACAATTCGTCAGCAAGAACCTCGCCAAGGCCAGGGAAGAGCTCCGCGCGCGTGAGGACCCCACAACCCTCGTCGTCCACCCGTGGGACCCACCGCGCAAGTCCCCGATCCATCCCGCCAAATCGTTCGGCCGCATCGTCGACAAAGCCGACGGCGGCGACGGACCGAGAGCGGACGAATCACCATCACCGCCCAAGGTCCGGGGGCGTAACATGGCCGCGCGAGGAGGCGGCATGGGCCCCGTGCGCTTCTCCCCGATGAAAACACCGGGCGGGCAACACACACGCGCCTCGCTCGATCGAACGTTCGAGTCGCACGCTTCATCGCCGAACAAACAATCCAATTCGCCCAACAAACCCGCCGAGCCGACCCGGCAAACGCCGCTGTCGCACGAGGCTGAGACCTCCGCTACCGCGCGGCGGCTGGGCGAGCCCCCGACGCAGCACAACCCACGCGCGGAGGTTCCGTTCGCCAAGGCTAGGAACCCAATCACCGGCACGCAAAAGAAGGATGGCGCGAGCCGAACGGTACGCGCGACTGAACGAGCTCGAAGACTCGGGTTCCGACCCACGCGAGCCCCGGAAGCCTTCTCCAACCCCAACGGGACCGGTGCGCCGAAAGGGTTTAAAACGAAAGGTGACCGGGGTGATAAGGGCGGTCCCACGGTGCCGTTCGAGGAGGAGGTTGAGCGGTTCAGGGTGTCACGGCTGCGTCGGAAGATTGAGCGGGTAACGGGCGCGTCGCTCGAGACGGATGAATCCGACGAACAGGAAGGGTACTCGAGTTACGAAGAAAGCGGCGACGATGAGAACGTCGCCGCTTTCTTCGAGGGAGGGCCCGCGCATACCACACGGATCGACGTGCGGGACGAGGACGAGGATACTGACCCGTTCGGCAACGGCATCCACGGAAAGGACAGCGAGGATCCGTTTGAAGCGGTCCGTGACGCCCGCGCTCGGCTTCAAGCCGCGTCGGCGCTGCGGAACCTTCCGGCAACACCGTCCAGAAACATCGTTGGCTGGAGCGACGGGTGGATGGCCGGTACGTCCACGGAGGACGTCAAGGTGCGGCAGTCGGAGCTGATGGCGCGGCAGGAGGCGATCAAGGCGCAGTTCGGGACGCAGACGGAGGGATCGCCGGGGACCAACAGCGACTCATCCGCGGATGCGGCGCCGGTCTCCCCGGAACCGCAAATGAACGACGGTCCCGCGTCACGAGCCGCCGCGGCTGCCGCGAGCATGACACCCATCGCGAGCAAGGAGGATGCCGAGGAGATGGCGCGGATACTGCACGTGCCACCGATGCCGACACCGCGACAGTTCAGGCCCGATTTAACCGGTCACCCCGTGCCGGAACCGGCGGCGCATTACAAACCAAAAACACCAGAGCCGAGCTTCACGCGGTGGGGCGCGCCTCAGCCCACGACCGTCCCAACGAACTTCAAGTCCAACGAATGGATGCACAAGACAGCGAACGATACGTTCCAGTACCCGCCCCCGCCGCCCGAGGAACGCGGGTTGATGACGTACGCGGAGATGAGGGACGCGCAGCTCGCGGCGTTCGCGGAGCACGCCGTTCGCAGATCCGTCGAGGTCGCCGCCGATCCTCACTCCGCGGCGACCACGCCGTCCAAGCCCGGCCGCGTGGTCCTGGCGGAGGTTGGCCTCGGCGTACGTTCCGGGTTCCCCGAGCCACTCAAGCCGTCCACGACGCCGAAGAAGCTGCCGTTCGATGAGATGTACGGTGAGGACGTCGAGGGACACACGCGGCGACACGTGGAGGATGCCGCGCTTCGGTTGTCGATGGGCGATGAAAACTTCGCGGAGTTGAAGGCTGCGCAGGCGGCGGCGCTGCGTGCGCAGCCCGGGGTCGGCGCCAGCAGTGCACGGTTCGGGCCCACGGTCATGCCCGACGCGTTGAGCGCGCTGTCGCGGGACGGGGACGTTCGAAGGAGCTTCTCGAGGGACGAGCGCCTGCAGTTTGGTCTCCGAGACGAGGCGGCGGCGCAGAGGCGTTTAGAGGCGATGAAGACCGCCGCGATCAAGGGCGTGGACGCCAACATGGCGGCGGTCATCCCCGCGTTGCGTGAATCGCTCGAACTGGAAGGAAAGATCCCACGTGGTGAGAGTGGGGAGTTTGTGTCGGTTCCGAGGGACGGGTCTGGTAAAACTGGGAGAGGTTTCGGTGGGGGCGGGTTCGTTCGAGTTGGGGCGCCCTCCACGTCGTCGGGCGCGGCGCCGCCCGCGTGGAGCCGCGTGACGGACGCCGCGCGGGTTAACGTGCACCCGGGGAATTACGAGTCGTCGAACAGAAAGCCGGCTGTTCCCATGCCGTGGTTCGCCAAAGCCTACCCCGGACGCAAGTAGCGAACTTGATGATAAAATCGCCTCTACAAGTAATAAATCGTGCGCGCCGGATCCGTCCTTCAAGTCGCGGTCTCTCTCGTCTCGGCCCCGGAAACTGGAAACTGCTGCACGATTCTTCCGTCGACTTGTGAGGGTTGCGGGAGGACCTAGCGCCATTCCCCTTCGAGCGCCCGGGGCGTCACGAAGTGAGGGGGTCGAAGGTTCGTCACACGTGAACCGCGAGCGACGCGCGTTGCGTTCGACTCCATCGGCTTTCCCTCTCTTCGCGAACGGGTCGCGAGCGCAGGGAGAATCAAGGAGGCTTTTACCCTAAGAAATCTCTCCGCCCAGTGGATGTGCCGCTAAGGGACAGTGACAACCCGCGCGTGTTTCAACCGGACCGAGGCGACCATGAGCGATCGCCTCGCGTTCCTCTGCAAGGTCCTCCGCGGCTACCACGTCGAGGTCACGGTGCGTGCCGACTCCGCACCCCACCACGCAACCACCGACCCGCGTGCTCGGTGCAAAAATAATATAATCACCACGTCCAGAACCGAGACTGACGTCGCTCCCACTCCCGATCACCCCCGCAGCTCACCTCCGGCGCCGTCTACGAGGGTGTCTTCAGCGCCGATGCCGCCACCGACGATAAGGTGAGTCACCGAGACCAGCCGAAGGCCGTGAACCGCGATTGACGAGTCCCGCGTCCACCACGAACCGCGATCATGAGGGCGCCACAATCATGACGATGACAAAGCCAAAATTGTCACCGACGAACCCGACTGCTACTCCGCCCCACCTTCCCTCAGACTGACGTCCCTCCTTCCTCCCTCTATTCCCCCACACGTACCCCGCAGCTCACCAAGGACAAGTTCGAGGTTGTGCTCAAGATGGTCGAGCTCAAGACGACGACGAAAGGCGAACGCGCGCCGCGCGCCAAGCCCACCGCGTCCATGTCGCTGAAACTCGCGGATTTGGTCTCCATCAAAGCCACGGACGTCGGCATGTCCGACCTCGCCGTGGGCCCCTCCCGCACCACCGCCGACGGCTTCACCGACGGCGGCATCTCCCGCGGCGAGAGGTTCGAGCGCGAGCTCGTCGCGTGGGCGCCCGCGGAGGGCGACGCCGCCGACGGCGTCGGCCTCCTGGAAGATCCAACCATGCGCTCCAACAAAAACGGAGGCAAAGGGTCCTCGTGGGCCGGGAACTCATCCGCCGCCGGCTGGGACCAGTTCGCGGCGAACAAGTCCAAGTTCAACGTCGACACCACCTTCGACGAGAACCTCTACACCACCGCCATCGACAAGAACGCGTCGGGGGGCATCTCCGAAGCTGAAGCCGCGCGAATCGCGAGGGAGATCATGTCGCAGGATTCGTCCAACGTTCACGTCCAGGAGGAACGCGGCTTACGGGTCACCGCCGATTACGACGAGGAGGACCGATACGGCGCCGTCATGGGCACCGGCGCCGCGGCGGGCGGGACCCACCGCGCCAAGGCTGTTCCCAAGGCTCCCGCGTGGGGCGGCTCGGGCGCGGGCGTCACCGCCATCACCGGGAAGGTGGCGCCGCCGCCCAAGCCCAACTCGCCGCCGCCGCCCAAAACCAAGGTTGACGAGAAGAAGCCAGGGTCCGACGGCGAGAAGCCCAAGAGCACGCTGAACCCCAACGCCAAGTCGTTCACGCTCAGCGCCAAGGCTGCGGCGTTCACGCCGTCCTTCGCGCCGAAGAAACCCGTCGCACCCGCGGTTCCGCCGACGGGCTACCCGGGCATGATGCCGGGCATGATGCCGGGATTCCCAATGCCGGGAATGCCCGGGATGCCGGGAATGCCGGGAATGCCACCGAACATGATGTACGGCGCGCCCACGCACTTCGGACGCGCTCCACCCAACATGGGAGGAGGACGCGGCCAAGGCGGCAGGGGCGGACGCGGCGGATACGGTCAAGTACCGGGCGGGCCCAGGCCGCCGATGGACCCGCAGCACGCGGCGATGATCGCATCCGCCGCCGCTCAGGCGGCGCACGCGAGCGCGCACGCCGCCGCGAGCGCGGGCGTTCCCGCGCCGCCTCCGGTGGCGCCCGCGCCCCCGCCCGCCGACTCCGCGTGATATGGCACGCGCGACGTCGATACGGCATCGAGATGACAAGGCGGCGAGAGAGGACACGAGTCGAGAAATCTTTCGTCGTTTCCAAATAAAAATAAACAAATGAGACAAGTCGATGGTCACCACCCCGCTCCCACTCCCGGTATCGCCGGCACGTCGCGACCTCGGACCGAATCGAGTCGACGATGGCGTCGGTATGTAACATTCAACACGCCGCACGCGCGCTCCTCCGACGTCGCGTTCCCTCCGCGTCGTCGCGCATCCTCTCGTCGATTCGCGCGCCCGCCGCCGCCGCTCGTCATCAAATCGCGCCCCCTGCTTCCGTGCGAAGCGCCCTCGTGCATGCGGCGCGAGCGATTCCGGCCGTGTCCAGGCTCGCGTTCGTGACCCCAACGCCGACGCGCGTCACCACCACTCGCCCCAAGTCCACCCTGAACCCCGAGGGCACGATCGACGTGGGGGGCGGGAGCGTCGACCAGGTTCGCATTACCCGCATCGACGGAGGAAACGTGGGGGAACTCTCCGACGTCTTACTCTCCCTGGGCGCCACGTGCTGCAGCGTGGAGGACGCCGACCTCGGCACGGACAAGGAGACGGAGCTGTACGCGGGCGACGACAAGGTGTGGCACTCGTGCGACGTCACCACCATGTTCGCGGCGGGAACGGACATCGACGCCGTCATGAAGGACGCCCAAGACATCTTAAATGTCAACATCGAGTACGCGATTGAGACGATACCGGACAACGACTGGGTCAACGTGGTGATGGACTCGTTCGTGCCCATCAAGGTTGGCGAAGGCCTGTGGATCGTCCCGGAGTGGGCCAAGGAATTACCGGAGGGCGAGGATGCCACCGACGCGTTGTCCGTGGTGCTCGAACCCGGGCTAGCGTTCGGCACCGGCGAGCACCCCACGACGCGGCTCTGCCTCGGCTGGCTCAAGGACAACGCGGACGCGTGCGTCAAGGACAAGTACGTCATGGACTTTGGGACCGGGTCCGGTGTGCTCGCGATCGGCGCGCTGCTCATGGGCGCACAGCGGGCCGTCGGCGTGGATGTCGATCCGCTCAGCGTGAAATCCGCTCGAAGAAACGCGGGGCTCAACGGTGTGAAAGAGACACAGCTGGCGCTCTACTGCGCGGACGGCGGGGACGATGCGGACTTACCCCCCGGGCGCGGGGACGTGGACTGCGTGGTGGCCAACATCCTGGTCGGGCCCGTGACTGAGCTCGCGCCGCTCTTCGCGAGGTACGTGAAGGAGGGCGGTAAGGTTTGTCTCTCCGGAGTTTTGGTCACGCAGACGCCAAAGGTGATCGAGACGTACGAACCTTGGTTCGACGGTCTGACGTACGAGGAGGAGAACGGGTGGGCGGTGGTGAGCGGGACCAGGAACAAGTGCCCCGCGTGAGGGACGGCGCGGAGATGGAGGCGTGTGTTTTTATCGTCAATCAATCGACAAGTTCTTTAAACGTCCGTCGCGCGAGCGCACCGACCCTTCGCTCCCTAAACCCTCACTCCATATCCGCCGGGCTGCCGTCCTCGGGCACGAACGCCGGGGACACCCCTTCCTCCCCATCCTCCTCGCTATCGTCGCCGCCGTCCTCGACGACCGCACCCTGCATGCTGATCGTCGAAGGCCCGTTCTTGTGCATGGACACGTGCCCAGCCGAGCCGGAAATCGCTCGGTGCTGCGTCTGAAGCGTCTGGTTGCCCCCCGTGGCGTCCTGGTACACAAAGCCGCCCTGCGCGACGCCGTTGGAGAACTGCGACTTGGCCAATTGGCCGTCGTTCTGACCGTCGGGGGCACCCTGGTTACCGAAGGGATCCATCGACTGGACGCCGTCGTGCCCGACGACGCCCGCGCCGCTCACCGCGGCGACGGCGGGGACGTTGGGCCCGTTCCCGCCGACCCACCCGCCACTGGCGTTCGGCACGTTCCATGTAGCATCCATGTTGCCAGGGTTTTGTATCCCTAAGCCCCCCGCCACGGCGTTACCCCCCACACTCCCTCCGTGTCCCGTGTTCCCGCCAGACAAGTTGGGTCCACTGCCGCCGCCTCCGCCGATGCTGCCGGGCCCGCTGTTCCCACCGCCGCTGACGTACCCGCCGTCGCCCGAGTAGGTCATATCCCCGGACGCAAGCGCCGGTGCGTACCCGTGCTCCTCGGAGTGCGTCGGGACGACGTAGCCACCCCCGGTGCCAATCTCCATACCCCCCAATCCCGGGTTTAAGCCGTCGCACTCGCCCTCCGCCTCCTGCGTCTGCGCCGCCCGAGCTGCCGCGGCCGTGCCGGGCGGGACCGGGGAGTCGATGCCGGGCGGGTTGGTGGCGTTGAACAAGGGAACGGGCGGGAGGCCGCCCTTGAGCGCGGACCCCGCGGGTTTGGGCGCGGCGTGCGTGAACCCTGGAGTCGAACCCTGAACGGCGCCGAAGGGATTATTAGCGCCGCTGAGAGGGTCGCGAGGGTCGGCGCCTCCGATTATACCCGAGGATGACCGCCCGCCGCCGCCGCCGCCAGGCGCTCGTTTCCCGCCCCTGCCCGCGCGTGACCCCCGTTTTTGGCCGCCGGACGCGCCGAGCGAGAAGGACATCGATCCCCCGTGGCCTTGACCGGCGTCCATGTCAAACCCCGCTCCAAAGGCGCCTGTACCGACACCCTCCGCGAACCCGTCGCCGATCCCCCCCGACCGAAACGCGTTCGTGCCCGTGACCGGGTGAGAGTCCACCGCCTCGCCGGCTAAACCGTACGCACCCTCCCACCCGACCCCGCCTTCGACCTCCTCGCCGCCGACGGATCGGGAAGGCGATCCGCCCCCGGATTTAACGTGCTGCGCCTGTGTGCTGTCCGCGGGACCCGTCTGCGTGTTCCCTTCCGACACCGCCGCGGTGTTGGAGTCCCCGGCGGAGTCTTCTTTTTCCATGGATCCGCCCTCGCCCGCGGAGTGAGCCGCGCGGACGGTGGACGTGGACCCGGTGGCTCGGTCCCATCGTGAAGCCATGAAGACGCTGTTCTGCATGGAGTGCGCGGGCTGCGGCGCGGTGAGGGGGTGGGGGGGAGCCGCGCCCTGCGACGCCGCGTTGGCGCCGGGGTTCATCCATCCACCCTGCCCGTCGGCGTGCGCCGGATTGGACGCGAACGGTGGGGGAAACGCCGGATTGGACGCGGGCGCTGGCGGTGAGGGTCCCGCGGGATGTGCGGGGGCGGCCCCTTGAGCGCCCGCTTGGGGACCCGCTTGGGGACCCGCCGGGTTGGCGGCGGTTGGGTTGGCGGCGGCGGCCGTGGCGTGGCCGTCGTCGGCGGTCGCCGCGTTGGACCCGCCCGCGGAGTCCGCCGGGGTCGCGACTGGACTCATGGCGGGGCGATGTTAAAAAGCGCCGTAAAAAGCGCCCCGATCCACCTTTTCCCCACAAACCCAGCCCCCGCTTGAACCAGCCGTCCCGCTGGGCCCGAGGGGGGGTCGGGTTCGCCGGGGCCGATCCCGCCCGCCCGCGTGGGTCCCGAGGACCGAAGACACGCCGAACCTAGGGCACGAAAGCGGCACGCTCGCGCGCTGTGAGTGCGCCCTGATGACGAGTCGACTGTTCAAATACTTGTATCTCGTCGAGAAACCAAACCCCTCGAGATCAAGGCTGCTCTCAGAGATCGGGGGAAATTTCAGCGCGAGGGCGAGAGCGTGTGTTCGTCGAGCGGTCACGTTCGCACATTCAAGGTTTAGTCTACGATGCTAATGCCAATCCACCTCGGTCCCATCCACTCTCACTCTCACCCTCACTCGTCGTCGTCCATGGAGTGCTCGTGGTTGGGCCCGTGGGTGTGGTGCGAGTGATGATGCGGGTAATCTCCGGTGTTGTGTCCAGATCTGGTCGTCACCGGACCGCCCACGGTGGAGAACGCCTGACCGAGTTTCTGTCCCAAGCCCATTTGATCGACGACGCCGTGCGTGGTGGCGTTGAAGTCGATCGTCGCGAGTTGCGCGCGGCGGACGTCGTGGCCGCTCTTCTCTCGTTCGTTGGCTACGCGATTGTGGTGATGACCGTGGTGACGCGAGCCCCCGTGCTGGTGTTGCTCCGTGACTCCCTCCGTGACCCCCTCCGCGGCTGCCCGCATCGCCGCGTCCTCACCCTCCAGCACCACCAGCTCCGCCTGCAACGCCGCCGCCAGGTCCGACGCAGACAGCGTACCCTCCCCGTGGGCGAGCGCCCAAGTTAGCAGCCGCTCCGTCGCGTGCCGGGCTCCGCCGTTGAACGCGCGCTTCTGCAGCGACAGCGACGAGGTGTAAAGCGCGCTGATGCTGTTGGCGGCGGTGCGGAACGTGCCGTACAGCTCTCGGTCCATCTCGTCCAGCCCGTTGGCCTCAGCCTTGCGCTTCTTGGGCATGGTCGCGACTCAAACGCCGTCACACGGCGCCGACTCCCCTCACAATTGTATCGGCCCAGCCGACTCTCCCCTCGCGCCTCGGCGTTCGTCGTGCGCGACGGGTTCTGGCGCGTGCGCGGGTCGAAGCGCGGGCGCACGTGTTCGTACTCGACGCGGCGGGTCTGGTCACCGGGCTTTAATCGCAACGGGTGGACGTCCCCGGCGAGGGTAGATCTCTGCGGGGCAACTCAAGTTCGGTGGGGAGAGGGCGTTCGAGGCAGACGTCTGGCTTTGAAACAGCCGCTTGAAACTGAGCGGACTTTTTGGCGGTGGAGCGTCTCTAATCTCAAGTCCTCGGCGCTCCGGCGACCGTCGCACAAGCGATAGCGCGGCGCCCGACGGGAGTCCGCTTTTAACGAGTTTGAATACGACGACGTTTGCGAGACATCACGAGCGAGCAATCACGGACACACACCACGTGACACGCCCACACGCCCCGTAAGGCTTCCCGCATTAACGCGGCGACACACACGCACCTCAGACTTTACACGCATCATGCCCGGCGACTGGGCTGACGACAACGATACCCTGCCGCCCGCGCCCAGCGGCGGTGGCGGCGGCGGCGGCGGCGGTGACAACGGGTGAGTCATCTTGACACGTACCGAACCCAATCCGGGCCCCAAACGCGTCGCGAACGCGTCCAACCCACCGCTACCGGTCCACTTCAATCACCACTGTGCGTTAGAGGGAGGAGAAATCCCGCGCGCGACCCCCGCTTTCCGATCACCGCTGACCCACACCCTTCCCCACACCTCACCCTCGATTCAACAGCAAGCCGGCTTACGTGCCCCCTCACCTGCGCAACCGCCCCGCCGGAGACCGCGACAGGGACCGCGGCGGCTTCGACAGCCGCGACGACCGGGGAGGAGGTGCGTCGCCCAAACCATCTCAGATCGGCGGGTGCCTTTTTTCCAACTCGCCGCTCACCCACAGCCAAACAAACACCCGGTGCCTTTCCCCAACGCGTGGTGCCACCCGTGTCGCCCACGTCATCGCGCGATACCGGCCCCGATCGCGCCGGGACGCGCCCGTCGACGGTCCTCCGATGGGTCTACCATCCGGTGCCCGGGCACACGGGCGCATGCACGCGTCGCGGCGGGCGTCACGCGCGAGTTTCCGCGCGTCGCTCTCATCGGAAACCCTAAACTCCGAGAGGAGCTTGGCGTTTCCGTGTTTGTTTGGCTGTGAGAGTGAACATGATTTTTCGCCATCCTCGAGGCGCACGTCCTCGACACACCCGTCGATACACACCTCGATTCGATGCTGACCGCTGACCTTCCCGCTCTTCCCCCCATCCTTCTTCCGTGTGCACAGGCGGTTCCAGGGACTACGGCGGCGCGTTCGGCGGCCGCAGAGGCGGCGACGACTACGGAGGCGGCTCACGCGGCGGCGGCGGCTGGGGCGGCGGCCGCGACGACCGCGACGACCGAGGAGGAGATCGACGCGGCGGCGGCGGCGGCGGCGGCGGCTGGGCCTCGACTCGCAACTACCGCGAGGAGGACCCGTTCGCGAAGCAGGAACAGGAGGACCGCAGTGCGAATGAGCGGATGGGCGCGGCGGGTTCCATCGCCATCAACAAGCCCGGAGATGATCCGGACGCGCCTGCCTACGGCGAATCGTCCGGCATCGACTTTGACGCGTACGAGGACATCCCGGTGGAGACGACGGGGAAGGACTGCCCGGAGCCCATCAAGCTCTTCGCGGACATCGACTGGGGCGCCGCCATCAACCGCAACATCGAGCGGTGCAAGTTCAAGACGCCCACCCCGGTTCAAAAATACGCCATTCCAATCTCGCTCAAGCGCCGCGATTTGATGGCTTGCGCGCAGACCGGTTCGGGTAAGACGGCCGCGTTCTGCTTCCCCATCATCCACGGCATCATCGACCGCGGGCTCCAGGCACCACGGGGTGGACGCAAGACGTTCCCCATCGCGCTCGTGCTCTCCCCGACCCGCGAGCTCGCCATTCAGATCCACGAGGAGTCGCGCAAATTCGCCTACCAGACGGGTGTCGCGGCGTGCGTCGTGTACGGAGGCGCGCCCGCCGCGCAGCAGTTCCGCGAGATGGAGAGGGGATGCGACGTGCTCATCGCCACCCCAGGGCGACTCATCGACCTGGTGGACAGGGCTAAGATTTCCTTGGAGCGAATCGCGTACCTCGCGCTGGACGAGGCGGATCGAATGTTGGACATGGGATTCGAACCCCAGATTCGTCAGATTGTCCAGCAGCGCGGCATGCCCGAGCCGGGCGACCGCCAGACGATGCTCTTCTCCGCGACGTTCCCCAAAGAGATTCAGCGCATGGCTTCCGATTTCCTCGACGACTACATCTTCATCACCGTCGGCCGCGTGGGTTCGTCGCACACGAACATCACGCAAGCCGTCGAGTACGTGCAGGGGTACACGGACAAGTGCAACATGCTGCTGGACCTGGTGCACGCCGTGCAGGGCCTCACGCTGGTGTTCACCGAGACCAAGCGCGGCGCGGACCAGCTCGAGGACTGGCTCTCCCAGCAAGGGTTCCCCTCCACGTCGATCCACGGCGACAGGACGCAGCAGGAGCGCGAGTGGGCGCTCAAGTCGTTCAGGTCCGGCAACACGCCCATCCTCGTCGCCACCGACGTCGCCGCGCGCGGCCTCGACATTCCCCACGTCACGCACGTCATCAACTTTGACCTGCCCTCCGACGTGGATGACTACGTACACCGAATCGGCCGCACCGGGCGTGCGGGTAAGAAGGGTCTCGCAACCGCGTTTTTCACCGATAAGGATTCCGGCCTCGCCAGGGGCATGATTGAGATTCTCTCCGAGGCTGGCCAGGACGTGCCCTCGTTCCTCAACGGGTTCGCGTCCCGCGGCTTTGGCGGCGGCGGCGGCAAGCGCGGCGGCGGCGGTGGACGCCGCGGCGGGGGCGGCTTTGGCGGCAAGGACTTCCGAGGCGGCGGCGGCGGCGGCGGGGGCGGCGGCGGAGGCTGGGGCGGCGGTGGTGGCGGCGGCGGCGGCGGCGGTGGCTTCAGCAGCGGCGGCGGCGGCGGCTACGGCGGTGCCTGGGACTAAATCATTCGTGTTGCAGCGCGGCGGCGTTTCAAGTTTGGCGACCTCGAAAGCCGGGGTTGCCACAAACCTATTATTTACGCCCAATTCTTTTTAATGCACAAGCGATTCATACGCGCGCGACTCAGTCAACAACAACCCGTGTTGACCCGAAGGCGTCTACACGTATCGTCACACGGCACCCTATCTATACTCAGCTTCTTCGCCACTTGGACCGCACGATGTCCTCGAACGGCTTGGGCTGGTCGATGAACGCGAAGTGTCCCGCGTTTGGCAGCAGGTGAAACTCGACGTTTTTGGTAACCCTCCGCGTCCCCGCCAGCATGTCGTCGGTGCACTCCTCGCCGCTCTTCGGCGTCATCCAGTCCCGCTCGCCGTACACGAACGTCACGGGTATCGCGACGTCTAGCTCGTGCTCGACGACGGACGCCAACGACTTGTTCGCCCTGCCGATGGGCTTGAGGAACACGCTCATGACTTTCTCGGAGCACCCGGGCATGCACACGACGCCGGTGACGTACCTCGCCAACTTTAGTGTCCCTTCCTCGTCCAACACGTCGCCGGCGCGCCACCGCCGGAGGGAATACCCCGCGCCGAACCTGAGAGCGGTGTTCCCGGGGAGCCACCGCGCGAAATCCTGCGGCGTGAAGCCCAAACGCCACGCCAGGGACGCCACGTTGAACATGAATCTTCGCAGAAGCGATCCCTGGAGAAAATCCGCGAGCTTGGCCGGGTCGCTGTCGTCCTTCATGGACGCCGGGCCGGTCAGGATGAGGTGCGATACCCGGTCAGGATGCCGCCTGGCGTAGTGCGTCGCGATCATGGCGCCCATGCTGTGTCCCACGAGGCACATCTTCGTCGTCTCGCCGAGCCTCTCGCGCCTCCACGCCTCCAGGCCGTCGACGAAATACTCGACGCACTCCTCGTACGTGCGCGGCGGGAAGGACCGAGGCCGCCCGCTCATGCCCGCGCCGCGCCAGTCGACCAAGTGCGTCCTGCCCATCGCGCCGAACGATGCCACGTTGCGCCAGAAGCATCCGCCGCCGTTCCCGAAGCCGTGCATCAAGACGAGGTCCACCCGTCCGCTCGACGTAGTAGACGCCTGCTCGCCTCTCTGTTGCCAATCCTCGCTCCTCCCTCCTGACCGACCCGTCCCGGCGGGCTCGAAAACGACGCTGTGCACGACGTCGTCGGGATCGGAGTCACTCACGGGCGTGTCGTGCGCACGCCACTGGACATCCTGCGGGTACATGGACGGATTTAGGAACGGGGACGCGATGGGTCAGGAGAGGTGGGCCGAGGGCGGGAAGGAAATTCGGCCCGCCATCCAAAAGACACGGGCCGAACTTCTGGGCCGAACTTTTGGATGTTGACGCGAATGAGTTCTGATCTTCGGGGAGGGCGCACCGTGTCCTTGACGAGATGGTCGAACAAAGCCCGCTCGTTCTGCAGGCATCTAGCGCGCGTGAACGCGAGCGAGCCCCACACGCGTTCCATGATGTATCCCATCCCTGGGAGCGCGCGTTCGACCACTGAGGTCTTCGACGTTTGTTTCCAAAATATGAACACGTCCCTGGTCGTTCAAAATATGTTCGTTATTAGGTCCTTATTATCCGTGCGTCTCAGTGCTTTGGGACCGTTTCGTTGGCTCGCAGCGCTCCGATCTCTTGTGCAACAGAAACTGTGACTGGTCCGTTGCGCCCTGCCCATCTCGTCGGGGCGCATCCCCGCGGCTGAGGCCATGTCGGAAGCGGAGCGACGGATGCGCCACCATGACGTCAAGATGCTCTACGAGAAGGCGCTGCAGTGCGACGGATGGGGAGACGTACGTGAGCGACCCGACCCGCGCCCCCGGCGAGAGTGCCGTTTTTTACTGACATTATCACACGCCCCCTATCCTCCTCGCAGGTGGACGCCGCCGAGGCGACGTACCGCAAGCTCAACAACGCCGTCAAGAACGACGTCGTCGGTAATGCGCGCAAGATGGCCCTGACGCACTGGGAGACCCAGCAGATCGCGAAGCTCACCGCCATGCTCTCGCTGCGGACCAAGGAGCTTCGCAGGGGCGACGACCTGGGGATCGGGGAGGACGCGTGTAAGGACCTGCGCGAGTACTTCGACCACTTCCTCCTGGACCCAAAGGCCGAGTTCCCCTTCGACGTCGCGCCCGAGGCGGTCGGAGAGCGACCGGTGGAGCTGCAGATGGAGGAACTCGACATCGCATCCTCCTCCGCGGCGATCAAGGACCGCGCCTCGCCAGAGTCGTCATCACAGGGGCACAGGGGTTCATCGAGGTTCATCCCCGACGGCGTGATTGGTGGGGATGACAACGCGGGTATCACCACCACCGGTGACCACCGACTGACCGAGCGCGAGGGCGGGTCCTTGATGCCCCCGCCGCGGCTACGAAACCGCGGGGACCAGGCGCTGGTCACCCGCATCGTTCACTTTGGATGCAAGGACAGCGGCGAGTTCATAGACCCGTTCGCGACGGTATCCGTGGTGGACGGCGCCGGTAACTTGATAGAGGCGACGCAGAACACGCCGGTGGTGACACGGCGGTTGGATAACAAGGTTGTTTTCGACGGCGTGGCGGTGCACACGCAGACGCCGCTGCACGAGCTGCCGGATGACGCGGCGGTGGTTCTCGAGTTCAAGCACTACAAGCCCAAGAAGCGGAAGATCAGCACGCGCGGGTGGAGCTTCTTCAAGCTCGGCGAGCTGGACCCGAGTTTGGAGTCGCAGACGCTGGCGCTGGAGATTTACGCCAAACCCAGGGATTTGCGGTGCAAGAAGTTCGGCTTGCTCTCGGTGAAGCCTCTGTACTTTCAGGTTGAGGCGTACGTGAGGACGGAGTGACGAGGACACACGCGTAGTTTAGTTAGATGCGTACATACATTATCACACGGCGGCTAATACCGGTGGCGAATCCTTCACGTCATACCGAGGCGGGTTTAGGATCCTCCTTCTCGTCCTCCTCGGCCGACGCCGCCGCCTCCGTCTCCTTCGTCGCGGTCGCCGGCTCGAGTTCATCCTCTTTTTCCACGAGGTCATCATCGTCGTCATCCTCCCCGGCGCCCGCTGACCCGGCGATGGCCTCCTCGCGGGTCATCCCGGCCGCCTCCGACGTCTTGTCCACCCACTCCCGGAGCGGCTCGTCGTTCACGCTCAGCCC
>Ga0302114_10001000_pt1 | contig 19134 bp, 25 predicted proteins | sample AG5_Surface_MG_FD_203107 | JGI IMG/M metagenome (GOLD analysis project Ga0302114, IMG submission 203107) | Marine microbial communities from Western Arctic Ocean, Canada - AG5_Surface | ecosystem: Environmental > Aquatic > Marine > Oceanic | place: Canada: Western Arctic Ocean | collected...
TCTGTAGCAGATTGTCACCCCCTCGTCCTCTTCTTCACCAATGCCACACGCCCTGATCCCATCAAACCCAGCCCCCCTCCCTCCCTCCACCAAGTCTAAATTAATCCCAACCCCATGGCTCGTAACCCACCTGTTGCACGCAATACCCACGGCGGCAATTTTCCTCTGTGCCGAGCGAAGCGAGATTGTGCATTTTCAACGAAGCAGGAGAGCAGCGAGTGAGCAAAAAAATAATTGAGTAGGTTAGTTCAATAGTGGGTCGATGCAACCATCATGTTCAGCAATTTCGCACAGAGTTTCGCACTCTTCTTCACAAGCTCAATCACCTTTTCTTTTATCACCCACACTCCGTGGTTCCTCTCGTCCCTCCCAACTATATTCTTCTTGCCAGTTAGCTGGTTGAGTGCCTCAATAACTACCTCCTGCGGCGATTTAGTCTGTTTGTTTAGCCTTTCATATTTTTGCAGTTGGCTGTTGCTGCTCAATTACTCACTCACCTCCAAATCTTCCACAAACCTTCTCAAGTCCTTCTTCCTCCCCTCCTTCTCCAGATCGAAAACGAAATACGCCGTAAGCTGTCCTGGCCCGTGATACGTCACGTCCCCCCCCCTCTCAATTTTAAAAATCGGAATCCCACCGTGAAATTTCGGCAGCTCTTCCGCCTCCCCCAGACCCTTGAAATTGTTATTTCCCTCCTTCTTATTGTCACTAGTCATGCGAAAATTCCTCCCAACCGTGTACGTCGGTGCGTGCTGCACCAGAATAATGTGATCCTCAGGAGGTGGAAATTTCGCCATCTCCTCTGCCAACTCCTTGTTCCCCTCTGCCAGCTTCATCTCACGCTTAAACCTCGCCTTCTCGTTCGACAAGTTCTTCATAACATTCCACGTCACTTCAAACGGTGTAAGCAGGGTAGCGTGGTTGGAGTTGAGGTAACTCAGCACCTTGATTTTAGATGATCCATTGAATTGTTTTAGTATTCTCGATGGAAACATGACACCCTGAGGTTGTGTTGTTCGGGGGTGATGGTGAGATACTTGTCAATGTCAATGTTGCTCCATGGCCGAAGTAGACAGATTTGCGTGAGCACTGTAGTGATCAAGAAAAAATGAAGTCTAACAAAAGAAATCTGTGAAAAAAAATCAACCTTACAAATTCATCTTTCAGCGAAATCCACTCATGTCGGTCACAGACGACAAAGCTCGAAAGGCCGAGAAAAAAGATGCTCTCCGGAAGGAAGCAGCCAAGCTAGGCGTAACTTACGATGAATTGAAAGCCACAAAGAAATCCAAGAAGGAAAAGAAAGCTTCAAAGCGCAAACTCGACTCCATCGAAGAGCAAACCCCTCCACCAACCCCCCCCGAATCCCCCAAGAAAGACAAGAAGGAGAAGAAAGATAAAAAGTCCAAGAAGGAGAAGAAATCAAAGCCTGTTGAGGTTGTCGATGCTCGTCCTAAAGCCAATGCCAATAATTCCGACTCAGATGACAACGACAACGACAACGACCAACCTAAAAAACGAATGCGGACCCGGTCAATGGATCTCACCGAGGCGGCCGCAGCAGGTGAGACTCTTGCACTACTGCACAACACTAACACTACAATGCAAATTCAAATGCAAAAATGAAACTAACACACATGGTCAGTAATAAAACCCACCCCTGACGAGTGGCGCTCGACCGCCATGATAACCGTAAAGGGCTACGACACCACCTCCACCCCAATCCCCGCCCCCTACCAATCCTTCACCGACGCCCCCTTCGACGCCCGCCTCCTCAGAGCGTTAACTTCCGCGTCGTACTTAGCCCCCACGTCCATCCAGGCGCAGTGCTGGCCGATCGGAATAGCGAAGCGGGATATGATCTGCGTGGCGAAGACGGGGAGTGGGAAGACTTGTGGGTTCTTTATGCCGATTTTTGACCTTTTTGTCAAGAATGGGAACAATGTGGGTGGGGCCGAAGCGGGGGGTGCAAGCGGCTCCTCCTCCGCTGCCCCTCGCTTCGGCAACTACCAGGGTGGTCGAGGTGGCGGCCGGGGCGGCGGCCGGGGAGGCCGAGGCGGCTTTTCCTCCGGATCCGGTAAGCCCCCAAAGGTTCTGGTGCTTGCGCCCACCCGGGAGCTCGCTTGCCAGATTATGGAGGAGGGACGGAAGTTCGGGAAATTCGTGGGGATGCGCTGCGTGTGCTGCTATGGCGGGGCGCCGAAGTATCAGCAGATTCAGGCGTTGCAGAGCGGGTATGAGGTGCGTAAAAATGATTAAAAATTATGAATCAAATCTAATTCAAATCAAACAAACACCCACCCCCACACCCACACCCACACCCACACCCACACAGGTCGTCATCGCAACCCCCGGCCGCCTCAACGACCTGATAGAGATGCGCAAGGCCGACCTCTCCCAAATTGAGTGGGTGGTCCTCGACGAAGCCGACCGAATGCTTGACATGGGTTTCGAGCCCCAGATCCGTCAAATAATGAACAACGTCACCCACGCCCACCAAACGATGCTTTTCTCGGCGACCTGGCCCAAGGAGATTCAGCAACTCGCGAGGGAGTTTCTTAATGATCCTGTTCAGATTAATGTTGGGGAGGTGAACGCGCTTGTGGCGAATAAGGACATCACCCAGAACATCCTCATGATGTCCGAGGGGGAGAAGACCGACAAGCTGGCTGAGATCCTGAAGGTGGGTGGGAGTGAAGCTCTTTGTGTAGGGTCTGAAGACGTTATGCGTTGTTGGAGTTATGGCGCACACTGTACGTGAACGTGAACAGACCGTGAACAGACCGTGATCTGGACCGTCCCTGAACGAAACCCTACCCTCGCACAAAAAGATGCGTCTGGCCGAACTAGCCACCGTGTCCAATTCTGTATGTCTAAAGGCGTTGTGCGTTGGAGTTGTGGTCGTTTTAGTGATGAATTTCCTTACTTTTAGTGAGATTTTTTGGCAAACAAATCAAAACAAAACAAGACAAAAACAAAACAAAACCAACTCTTACTAACAGCTTCAACCCCCCAACCCCCCACCCCGAAATCACAAATCACCTCAGGGCGTGGTCGCCCAGGGCTCCAAGGAAACCCACCCGAAGGTGATCATCTTCGTCGCGAAGAAGATCAGCTGCGACCACCTCGCGAACGAGCTCTGGAACCAGGGCTTTGCGGTCGACTCACTTCACGGGGACAGGTCGCAGTACGAGCGGACGCAGGCGATTAACGCCTTTAAGAAGGGGCAGCTCCGTCTGTTGATTGCGACGGACGTTGCGGCCCGAGGCCTTGACGTTAAGGACGTTGCGGTTGTCGTTAACTTCGACATGCCAGGGGGAGTTAATGGCGTGGAGGACTACGTTCATAGGATTGGGAGGACGGGGCGGGCGGGGGCGAAGGGAATTGCGTACACGTTCTTCACGAGGGGGGACCATAAGAACGCGACGCAGCTTGTTGAGGTACTGAAGAAGAGCGATCAGGAGATTCCGGCTGATTTGCAGGCGATGGTTAGGGTGAGGAGGGGAGGCCCGGGAGGCGGGGGAAGAGGTGGGAGGGGGGGTGGAAGAGGAGGGGGTGGAGGGGGGGGGGGGGGCTACTGGGGTGGTGGAGGCGGGGGAAGAGGTGGGAGGGGGGGCGGAGGCGGAAGGGGAGGCGGAGGCCAAGGCGGGAGAGGGGGCAAATGGTAAACACACAACCACAACCAAAATAAAAAAAAGCTAAGCTAAAAATTTCTACCTCAACTTCTGCCAAACTCTACTCCACCTGCCAGCTCTTTCTATTCTCCCGCTGGTGGCTCATCCTGAACTCTCTTGTGGTTTTCTGCTTGCTCGCCCTCATGTGGCGGCTCAGACTCCCGACTGTCTTCACCAGAGTGTCCGTCACACCCGCAATGTCGACCTTGTCCTGAGTCACATAGACGCTCTTGACCTCCGCCGTCGCTCCAAACCGTTTCGGCTGAACGATAATGCTATCGTTAATTAGCCTGTTGTAAATGAACGAGCTCCGCCGTCCCTTTCGGTTGTAGTAGACTTTTTCCAAATTCACCGGCTTCTGCGCCCACCCGTCATCCTCTCTCGAATCCTCCTGCTCTGCGACAAGATTAATCTCAGTTTCAGTTTTCATCCTCTCCAGTCCCAAACTCTTGTTGTACTCGTCCCGCCTCTCCTCCTCCGCCTCGTCCTTCCTCTTCTCCTCCTCCACCTCTTCCATCTTTTTCAACACCGCCAAGCGCTTCTTCTCTTCAAACTGCTGCTCCATCTCCACCACCTTCTCCCGCCGGTGCTTCGTGTTCTGCGTGTTAACCATGTGCTCCAGCTGCCTCCCCATGTTCGCATACCCGCCTGCTCTCGCCCACGTCTGGGGGGTTTCCCTGTCCTTGTTATAAATCTTCCAGGTCGCTCCCTTGCCTATCAAAAACTTGCACACCTCCTCGTGCCCGTTCTTCGTGGCAAAGTGCAGGGGTGTATGCCAGCCAAACGTCGTCTTGGCGTTGATCTCAGACCCCCGCTTGATCAAGTACTTCACAACCTCCAGCTGCCCCTCCCCGGCGGCTCTGTGCAGCGCAGTTATACCACTCCACCGAGCCTTGTTGACGCTAACGGATTCTCGCTCTACCAGCTGTCGCACCCTTCGAACGTGCCCCTTCCGAGAGGCGAAAAAAATGTCGCCTGTCCCACACTGTGAATCGTAGGCCAGATCGTCTGTCACCTTTATCTCGTCAATCATGCTGAATTTCCTAGCGCTGCTTTCCCACAGGTGGGCAAGGTCCTCGTCGTTCCCATTGTCATCGTTGGTGGGGTTGTCTTTTGTCTTTGAACTACTATAGTTTGATGCTGTCGTTGTGAGTTTCGCATCCTGAAACTTACTAGCTTCCTGCTTCTGCCGTTTCAAAGTGGTGCGCTTGCGGATGTCAGCGCTAAGTTTAATATCGTAGTTCATCCCAGTGTCAATATCTAAATTTGAAGTCGTCAATTTTTTATTTTTTTTTCAAATTTTCTTGAATTTTCAACAGTTTATGCTATGTTACATACATTCCTACATTGTATTAATCTCTGTTAAAAGCACAATTGTAACACTCCACAAAACAAAGCGCGCATATGGGCAGTCGAACTGATCGACGACGTTCATCAGCAGAAGGTGGGCTGATTTATGTCGAGAAACTTGGAACATTTCCCTCCCACGACAATTCTCTTCGGCGCATCACCCATTCCCCTGTGCACACCCCCAAAGCTGGACCTCGCCTCACAATCATGGATTTCGGCAACGCTTCTGAAGAGTCTGGGTTAAAACAGCGGCATCACACAACCCCTCCAACGCTTCCCTCCCACAACAACAACAACAACAACAACGACGACGACGACATCAGCCAAAAACATATAGCGAAATTACAACACCAACACTACACCAATGATCCCGAGGTCCAAGCTTTGCGAGTCCGAAACTACACAAAGATGATGAATGGCGGTGGGCATAGAGGCACCACGAGAGCGTCTTGGCAGCCCAAACAGAGCCCGACGCGCTCACATGAGCAATTCAATTCCCATGCTGTGCGAACAGTCTCGACCCAACGCACTGACAATGGTATTGAGAGCGACAACACCTTCAATATAATCAGCACTGGAACCACAATAATCAACAACAACAACAACTACAACAACTACAACAACAACAACAACAATAACAATAACAACGACGATCCAATCTCTAGAATGATGCTGGATGCGCAGGCTGAGATTGCGTCATCCGCCTCCGTTACGCCCAACATATCCCCTCACCAAACTCCAAAAGCAAGCTTACGCAGAATTATTGACACTCCGCCAAATTCACCTCCCCCCACCACGACCACGGAAACAAAAGAACCGCCGCCCGTGGCGCCGACTGCAGGGTCTATGTTCCAAGGAATTGCCGATGCGGAAACAATGGACATTAATGTGTTCAATACCCCAAGAAGAGTATTGGGGAGGAATCTGATGCAGAGCCCGGCCTTTAACGTCGTCATAGCTTTCAGCACGATCTACGCTATCGTCGGAATGGAGCTTGCGGAGGCGACTTTGGGGACCCGAAAGGTGAGCCAGTGAAGGAGCGAGTTTTGTGACAGAAAAGTGTGCGAAATTACTATTCTGCTAAATCCCAACAAATTTTGGCTCACTGCTCTTATTCTTCGTTGAAAATGCGCCTCGCTTCGCTCGGCGCAGTTCGAAATTCTGTCCATCCTCAGCTTCATTTGCTTCGTTGTTTTTTCGTTCGAGATCGTGGCGAGTAGCTTCTGCATTGAGCTCTACAATCTGAGCTTTTTCTGGTGGCTGGACTTTATCGGAACAATTTCTCTCCTCCCTGACATAAGTTTTATCTGGCCCGACGCCTGGTCACTTGATGGCCTGGCGCTTGCCCGAGCCGGTAGAGTCGCTCGCACTGGGACAAAGGCCATTCGAGTTGTTCGCTTTTTTCGAATTGTGCGAATGCTGAGGCTGTTCCGAATTGTCAAGCTAATTGGCCAGAATACCAACAAGAAAATTCACCAAGGGCTAACCGAAAAGCGGTCTACCAGAACTGCAAATGGCGATGTTGAAGCACAGCAGCAAACCGATGACGAAGAAGAAGAAGATGATGCACACAATAATTCGGAGGAAGAAATGAAAGCGTACAGAAGCAAGCTGGCCAAGCGCCACGCGGCAGTGGTCGAAATGCGTGTAGTAACTGGCGTTATTCTCATGCTTCTTGTGATGCCGAATTTGGAATACGCCCACGATGATAACAGGTGGGCGAGCGAAGCGAGCGAGCCTTGTGACAGAAGAGTGCGAAGCTCAGTGCGAAATTGCTAAACATGGCTACATCCACTACTGAACTAACCTACTCAGCTCTCAACCTTCGTTTAAAATGCGCACCATCTCGTTTCGCTCGGCGCAGTATCTTTATGGGCCTTGAAATGCTTCATATGCTCGTTGCCACCGTCGCTTCTGATGAAACAATCAACAGCGTGGCAGAAGTTTACCAGCAGAGCGAGAACTCTCTTGTTTTTCTGCAGGTGAGCGAGCCCTTGAGAGGAAGACGAGAATGTTCGCTAAACTAACATTATTCCAGGTGGGCTCTTTTCTTTACGAGCGCCAATCCATTAATGAGAATAACGTCATCTCGACAAAAACTGATTTCGCGGAGGGGAATTGGGCGAACGTCGATCTCGCTAAATACGATCTCACCCCCGAAATTAAAGAGCAGGCCACTCTGAATATTGGCCTGGCCACGTTCCTTGCGTTTCTTTTTGCCCTGGGAAGGTGAGCGAGTGCCACAAAAAATCCACTACTAAAGCTAAACTAATCTTTACTAAACTAACATTATTCCACTCAATTCCAGCTTCGTTTTCAACAATGACGCCCACGAGCTGATGTTTCAGCCCTTTGCTCGGCTCACCCACGTCACGAGCCAGGTTTCCAATCAACTGTTTTCCGTTGACTCCGACGCAATCAACGGATCTGAATCGGCGTACATTGAATCCGTTCTTACGAAGGTGAGCGAGCGAAGCGAGCTAGTCACAATGGCGTGTTTCGGACGCCCTGAACAACCCCCCCCCCCCCTTGCACAAATTGATGCGCCTGGCCAAACCCGGCACCGTGTCCAATTCATCGCGTCTAAAGACGCTATGCGTTGGAGTTACGGCTGATACAGTGATTTGAATAATTTAACATCCACCTCCACTTGCCCCCTTTTGAACCGTCTCGATCGATGAAGTGCGCGAAATGCTACAATCATAATGGCTACATCCACTACTACTAACATAAGCTAACCCACCCAATTCAATTCGTTTGGATCGCTCGTTTCGCTCGTCCTTCATTAAAAATGCGCCTCGCTTCGCTCGGCGCAGATCGCCAGATTCTTCGACACGGACATGCACAAGGTAACAACTCTGTACACTCCAGATAATGCTGTCTGGACGATTGACGTGCGGAGGGAGAAGGAGGAGATTGCGCGGGTTGTGGGCTCCACCCACCGAATTACGCTTGGCGATTTGCAGAATATGTGCAGCGGGGACAAAAAATCCATGGTCCAAAAACTAATGTTCCGCGACTTTCTTGCCGATCCTCTCGCCATCAGATACTTCCACACATTTCTCGCCGACTTGGCAACAAGTGCAGAGGAAGATGAGGCCACAGAAGAGTCGTCATTGCTCCTGTACGAGGAGGTCCAACGATTTCGGCGCTCTATGGCGAACGCAGCGCACCACGCAAAGGTGAGCGGGGCCATTAACATTTACTACTAATTTGCTCCTCACTAATTCATCATTCGAATTCGCTCAAAGCGAATCTTCAAGAACTTCATTGACCCCTCAGGCGACAATGCAATTTACATCGAGGAAGACGACATAATTGAGGGCCTATTTGATGAAATTGTTCGTAAAAACAAGCCATGCGTCCAGACGTTCGACGTGGTTGAAAAACTGGTCGTAAATCATCTACGCTTGGACGGATTCCCAGAATTCCTCAACAGCTCAGCGTGCGAAACGTTGAAACTTGCCAAGGCGGAAACCCCCAAAGCCATGATGGTCGAGAACGAGTTCTCGCTCGAGGAGATGGAGGAGCTGAACGAAATTTTGGGAGTCAGCAAACCGGTCCCATTGAACATCGCCCGGAGACGGACGAGCATCCGCGCCAAGAAAAGAGTTGTGCTGGTTGAAGGGAAGGACGGGGAAATGATAGAGAAGGAGGTTGAGGAGCAAGTCACGGTTATTGGCGTTGTTGAAGAGACCGTTTTGAGTTAGGCTAGAGGTTGGAGGCTGCTAGAGACGGGATCTATATTTTTTGCTCCAGACTCGAACGGCAAGAATTGTGAAGTTCTAACCTATTCCACAGGGTATATTTATTGAAGCAGGGGTACAATAAGTGTTTTATCAAAAGTTATTTTGAAGTTTATTTTCAAAATAATTTTTTTATATCTTCGATAATTTATTAGCCTAACCCTAAGCCTAATAGCATTTGCTATTCCAGCATTATGTCCTTATGATTGAATAGAAATGGGGATTTGCTGCAGCAGCGACAGTGACAAGCCTGATAGTGAGGAGCCGCTCCTTAGCCCAACACAACTCGTGACAGCTACAAAACTTTCAAGGGGTGGTAATGAAGAAGTTATAAAGAAAGAGACATCTTCCGCTCCCACCTCCGTCTCCGAACTCGTCGTCGAGCCCCCATCGGCAGTCAAGGATGGTCTGGCTCCACCAGCCCCCCCTCCCCCCGGGACAAACTTGGACGAACTTCTGCAGACCTACGCTCAGCGTGTCTCAGATGCTGAGCCGGCTGACCCCAATGCAAGTGTAAATGGAATCAGCCGAAGCGCCCTTTCTGCTTATCTTGAAAAAACTGCAACTCTGCGAGACGTCACATCCACAGCTGAGGGGAAAAAAGATATCGGCAGCAGCATCACCAACCCAAACCCAGACCTTAGCCTCACCAACCCAAAATCCCCAGACCTTCGCACGTCCTTGCGAAACAAAAGAAAAAAGAGCTTGCAAAAGCTCGCACGAAACAAACAAGCAGAGCTAAAGAATCAAACTGCTCTCGTATAATAATACCCTTAGAAATAGTAATGAAAAAATCCTCATTCAGTCAGTTAGATCTGTCCCCGGCGGCAATCTTATTGGTGCCCACCTTCCGCTTTTATTGGGATCGGCAATCGTGGCAAATTCTTCAAGTTCTTGTTGTATTTGCATGTTTGTTGATTTTGCCTTGCTTTTCCGGTGCCCCGAACTGTTCAACTTCAAATCTGCAACCTGTGTTTGGGCCAAAGTTTTTCTTCGTTCCAACCCGGCTGCCTTTGCTACTCCGGCGAACGTTGATTTGTGGAGGTCCTTCAAAAAATTTGTGAGTTCTGGATTTTGCGATCCCCACTTTTTGTATTCTTCCGCTGTAATAGAGCCGTCGCTGTCCACATCCGCCTCATCAAATAACTTCCCTAGCATCTCGTCGAGAAGCTTGTCGTTATTTTTGAATCGCTCAAAAGTGTCTTGATTCAGAAGCTTGTAAACCTGCGCCGAGCAGAGGGTTAGTGGTTCATTTGTTGACTTCCACAAAGCTCGCTCGCTCACCTCCATCTGGCAGTCGTCAAATATGTTCAATTTTATAATCGTATCGTTCAGCCTCGCGTCATCGATCAACGACTTGACGGCTTTGCGCTGTTTCCCACTGATATTGACTTCGTTATCGCTCCCCTGCTCAACGTAGCTGTCGTAGATTTCGAAAGCTTGCTTGTTGATCTCCATGGCGGTTTTGTGAAACTGAATCTCGTCAGGTTTGAAATTTGATACGTATTCTGTGATTTTTGTGGGTTAGTATAGGCTGTATGTAGTGGGGAGAAGAGGGAGAGGGAGGCTCACTTTCACTCACTCACCTCTAAAATTTTCAACAGCCTGGTAAAAATCAATTGCCTCCACGGAGAACTCGCCCTCCAAGTGGTGGCGGAAGGCATCCTGCCGATCGGCTGATTTGAGGCAGAAGTCAAGATGAGTTCGCTTGCAGCGAAGCGTGGCTTTCATCATTTTGCCAAACTCATCCCGATCTATCGTTCCGCTCCCGTCGTTGTCAAAAATTGCAAAGAGCAAATCTTGCTCCGCATCGTATGTTGTAGCGGGAGTTGCGAGGAGGCACATTGTTAAAACGAACTCCCGGGCGTCCACAGAACCGTCGCCGTCCCAGTCAAACAAGCAATATATATCCTCAAAGGTTTTTTCGTCTACCGAGTCAAACAATTCTTTGAGCTTTTCCTTCGTCATTTCCTCGCCATCTTGGGTGAGCTTCTTGTAAGCTGTGTTGAACATCTCCTTCATGGCAGGGTCAACTTCGTGCTGCTTCTGGATGCCAAGGGCGGTGGCAGTGGATGTATTTCGCTTGGATTCTGGAGGAGATGCTGGGGATGGTGGTGATTTTGGTATTATTGGGTCTCTGGAGCTGCCCGGAGAAGGAGAAGAACCATGTTTGTTCTGAGTTACTGAGTCTCGGTTAGCCACTGCTTGTGCTGCCGGCAGCACTGGTGAGAGCCCTTTCGAGGAGGACTTGGAGGGTTTGCAGCCCATGTGAGGAAAATAGACACAACACTTTTTAGATAAATTCTGGTGATAAAGGGTATGGGTTTATGCTACTAGCATAACAAAATCGAAGTTTTATAGCAAGGGAATCTATGATAATTGAAACTTTTATTGGGGAAAGTGAATTTAAAGCGAAATCAACAAGCGAATCAGGAGCATATGGGGCGAATGACTAAAGCCCCGCTTTTCCACCCCCCTCCTCCCCCTCCCCCCCCACCTCCCCCACCCCCAATCCACAACGATGGTTCTTTCCTGGACCAAATGCTTGCTCAGCAGGAGCAAAAGGTGGCCACTGAGAGCATTATTTCTGCGGTGCTGTCGGAGCCTGACCCAATAGAGCCAGCTGTTGCCGACGATGGCTCGTTTCTGGAGAGGATGATTGCCCTGGAGAAGCAGCAGCAGGAGGAGAAGGAGGCCGCTGCCAAAGTTGAAAGACTGGCGCTCCAGAAGCTCCAGAACGAGGCCGCAGAGAAGGAGAGGCTTAGAGCGGCTGCGGTGGTTGAGGCCAATCGCGCTCTCGAGCGAACGAACGAGCTGAGTGGTCGCGGTGGGATGGAGCAGAAAAATGTCTTTGATGATGATGAAGATGATGATGAAGATGACAATGACAATGATGATGGCAGGCATCAACGGTGGCGAGGGTCGAAAAATGATAATAAATCAAGTGCGCTACTAAACTCAAACTCAAGCTCCAGTTTTTTGACCAGCGAAGACGAGGACACAATCAATAAAACAATTCAATTCATCATCCAGAACCCGCATCAGGAAGCGGCTCTGATGACTAGAGCTCGAAGCAATCCGGCGCTTGCTTTCATTTTGGATCCGACTTCAGCCGGCGGAAAGCGTTTCACCAGTCAGCTGATGACCTCAAAAGCGCGCGTGCTGACTAGCACGAACGGGGGGGCCGAGGAGCAGCTCAAGCAGGCGCAGCAGGCGCAAACTGCGAACTTGGAGAGAAAAAAAGAGAACCAAGGGGGGGTTGAGAGGAAGAGCAAGAAACGCAGTAGGTGGGACAAAAGCGATGATAATGCCACGCCAGCGGACAAAAAGCTACTTGCGGCCAAGGCCAAGGCGAAGGAGTTAAATAATTCAATGCAATTAGAAATGAATTAGAAAACGAATGAATTGTCATTTTGTCCTCTCAACTTTATAAACATTAAATATTGACATCGTCTACTTCCAAAACTGCCACCACGACCTGGGAAAGGTCACCCCAAGCTCCAAGAGCTTGGAAAACGCCTTGGAGAAGTCGGTGAAGAATTTGGCCTCATCCTTAGCATACTCCTGGACAAGTCTGCGGAACTCAGGATCTTGGATGAGGGCAATGTCGGCAGGGAGCATCATCTGCGCCGAGATATGAGGAGATATGAGGAGATATGAGGAGATATGAGGAGATATGAGGAGATATGAGGGTGGGTTAGTGACGATATATATGGATGTCTTCTTGTTTTCGTCATCGTCGTTCGCTTCACTTCGCTTCGCTTCGTTTCGCTCCGCTTACCAGGTCGCCACTCTTATCTTCGTACTGCTCGGGCCCGGTCCACTTCTTCCCCTTGTGGGTCTTTTTAATGGTCCAGGTCTCGTCCACGAGAAGCCTGAAGTATTCGTTGGACATTGTGTTCTCCGCGTTTGTCCAAGGTCCCCAGAATCCACTCGCATCCTCGTGGCAGCGCCCGAGCGCGTGGGCTCCAATCAGGGCAACCATCTCCCGGTCGTTGAAGCCCATCCTGTTGAAAATCTCGCGGATGTGGGTTATTGTGGCCGCCGGGCAGCCCTTGTCAGCATCAGGAAGGCGACCGTCAGGGGGGGAGGCCTTGCCGCAGCACTCGTCCTTCCTTCCCTTGCGCCAAGGGATGGTGGGACCCGCCGCATTCTCGACAGCGACGACGCCAGCGAGGGTGTACAGGTCGCCATAGGAGACCTCAGGGTGGTCCTTCTTGATGGGCTCCAAGGCTTCACGAGCCATGGTCAACCCAGCATTCGCACCCCAGGCTTTCTCAGGCCCGAACCGCATGCGCCCTCCAGTGGAGCCACCAGAGTTGTCGGATTTGGCGTAAGTGCCGGCAGAGTGCCACGCAAGTCGCACAAACGTACCGCACAGGGAGGTGCCATCGTTGCGCTTTTCAGCATCCGAGTCAATCAAATCTGCCAACGAGTTGCGGAGAGCTTTCTCATTGAATGTGGCAGCTGGTTCGCAGAGGGCGGGAGAGGAGAAGGAGGTGGAGGTGGAGGCGGCAGCCGCAGCAGCAGCAGCTGAGGCAATTATAGTCGGTCGCTATAAAAGAGTCAGTTTTGTGTTGATTGATTAACATTATCTCGCACAAAAATATGAGCTTGGTTGAACTCACCAACGTAGCAGAGAACATTTTTAAGTTAAAGGAAGTGAAGACGGTGAAGTTAATCAGTATTTGCACCTAAATTTAAATCATTAATTGTGCAAACATGAACTTGTCCGAGGAAGAAGTCATCACATGCCGTTCAGTCTATCATGCCATTTCATCAAAAACGAACTCAGCAGGACCATCACCTGATCTTCGAGTCGTGATCGCTTTTACACTCATCAACAAGTGCAGGGTGGAGAAGGCAGTCAATGGCTACCACAAATTTGTTGAGAAGTGCATAGACCTCTACAATATTGACATCAACTTGCTTGGTTTGTCAGCCAGTGAGCAGCAGGTGACAAATATTTGGAAAACTCAAAACTTGACGAAATATTTTCGTTCTTACCGTTTATGTGGACTAGACAAAGCGGGTGCGTCCATTTTCTGGATTGCGTCATCAGTGCCAATAGAAAAAAACGAGGAGAAGGAGGCAATCCACGCTTCGATCCTTGCTTTCGTTGCTGCACATGCCGACTTGGTGACGTTACGCACAGGAATAAGCTTCATAATTGACGTCACCGGCAAGCCAGATAGAAAGGTTGGGAACGAGCGAAAGTTACAAGAAACGTGGCAGGCCTTCCCTCTCAGACCTCGCCACTTCTTCATTTCGGGTGCCACCTTCTTCAAGCGGCTTGTCATTAACGCTTTGCTGAAGGTCGCCTCAGCTTTCTCGAACAACAAGGTGTTACGACGAATTAGATTTGCAAAAGTAAAGGAGGTCGAGGAGACAATTGGAGCGGATTCCATGCCGCAACCATTCGACGAGGGAAAATTCACAAATTACGTCAAAACTCGGCTCTTGGCGTTTCCCGGCGTTCAGCAGCTAGAGGAGGCAGTGGCAAATTCTAATAATTGAGTGAGCGCTGCATCGAGAACAACAACAAACAATACATGCTGCTTCAGCGAAACCTCTACGGCTGTGGAAAAGACTCAGGACGAATCTGGGCGGACCTACTGTCAGCATTCTTGAGAAAGGAAAGAATGGGTACCACCAATCATCCCGCGCGACAGCTGCCTATAATACAACTCGGAGAGGACAGTTTTCTTGGTCGTGTACGTTGACGATCTGCTCATCGCGAGCAAGGATCCGACAGCAAAAAAGAAAATCACCGACGCGCTTTTTGCGGAATTCGCAATCAAGCGAGAGGGTCCACTCACCTGGTACCTTGGAATCGGATACGACAAGGTTGCCCCCGAGGACGGCGGCGGCTGGAAACTCTCACAGAAGACATTCATCCAATCCCTAGTCCGGAAAACGACAACCCTGTCTCCACGCCATACAGAAACAAAGACCCGTTCAAGGTTCCGGACTCCCCCCCCCTCGGAGGGCGAGATCGAAGCACTCGAGAAGTCAGAAAACGTTAACCTACAGCAACTTATCGGGAGCCTCCTCTACGTATCCACGAACACACGGCCGGACATTGCGCTTGCAGTCTCCCGCATCGCGAGATACGTCACCAGACCCACCAAGGAGATAATTCGAGCGGCAAAACACGTGGTGAAATACCTACATGCAAAAGAGGACATAGGCTTCACATCCGCCCTGCGAACGGAGCAGCCACGGACATCATGGCTGGGCGAATTCCAGAAACACGGCAACCCACGATACGGTTTCGTTTGCAAGACGGCGGGCAGCCCAATCACATGGAAGACATCGTACGTATCACACGTATGCCTGTCCACCTGTGAAGCAGAGTACTGCGCCCTGAGCCTCGCCACGAAGGAGGCACTACACATCCAGCAACTAGAGGCTGAATTTTGAGGAGTCACAGCGGAATACGAGATGCTTAGCACTCATCTAAATCCTTAAACTAACTTTAAATCGGTCTAAATTGAAACCCCTCACCCCCTGGCCAACAATCCTTTTCAACCACTTCTCGTCTTTTTCGCTACACCTGCAGTTCCTCCCCCTAATTCTCATTTCCTCGCTCAACCCCTTGAACGCGCCCAACACTTTTTCTCCCAAGCCGTCCCACTTGTACCCAAACACCCTCTCGAACGCATCAAAGCCGAGCCACAGCAGAATATTCTCCTCCGCGCAATCGTCCCCGCCAACTCTTCGAACTAGCTTCGCCCCGTAATTCAAACAGTCGACCACACAGTGAACCACGAAGTCGGCGTTCATCGTACTCACGTCGTTTAACGTTTGTGGCATGCCGAGCATGTAACTGATCGTTTTGACCCCCCCGAGGAGAAACATCTCGTAAACGTTGACGTTGGCCGTGAACTTTGAGTTGACGAGTGAATTTAGGAGGAGGCGGTTGCACCTGGGGCGAATGAAAGTTTTCATTTTTTTCATCAGCGCCTTGCCAGGGTGAGTGGTGAGCTCGATCTGCGCCGAGCGAAGAAGGTGCGAAGGGGTTAGTAATTGCTCGTATTCTCGTCTGTACGTGTGCACGTACACTAGTTGTGACTAGCTCGCTTCGCTAGCTGGCTCGTATTCTCGTCTTCCCCAAGGCTCGCTCACCTTCAAGTTGTCCATCGCCTGGGTCCCGTCGAACCTGCGCCGAGCGTTAGAAAATGGCGGTGTTGTTTTGACTTTTGTTTTTTCGCACGCACGCTCGCTCACCTCCCAAGGTCAAATTTCACCTCAACCGTGTCGGTGTTGAAAAGGTAACCGCACCACTTCATCCCCTCCACCCCGCACTTCCTCGACCCCCCCGCTCCGCTCACCCTCTCGTAGCTCGTTGTGGTTTTGTCCTTGTTGATTTCACACCCGAGCCTCGGAATTCCTTTCTCCATGTTGTCGAGAAATCTATCGACAGCGCTTTTGTCGGTGCTCACGAACAAGTAGTCGTCAGCGCGCCTCACCACCAAGAAGTTGTGTTTCTCCTGTCCTCCTCCCTCCTCGTCCCCTTCCCCTTCCCCATCCCCAACGCCATCCCCAACGCCAGCCAGGAGCTCTTTCTCGATCGAACCGAAGTACATGTTGCAGAGGATCGTCGAGAGGACGCTGCGCCGAGCAAAATGAAGCTATTAGTGTTTGGTTTTGCTGGCTCGCTTCGCTCACAGTCGCTCACCTGCCCTGGGCAATTCCCTCGGTCTGGCTCAGGTAGATGTCCTTCCCCCGGCCGGACGAGGCAACGACAATGTTCGAGAAAATGTGCTCGTTCACGAGGGAAAGGATTTCGGATTTAATGCGGGTGGGTTGGTACACCTTGTCCACAATCACGGCGTTGTTGTAGTTGTTTGAAGTGGCGGTGGTGGCTTTTTCCAGCAAGGATTGCCAATCCCCCTGCGTACTGCGCCACGCCGAGCGAAGCGAAAAAGTTAGGTTGGCTCGTTTTCTCGTCTTCCTCGAGGCTCACTCACTCACCTGACGCTCGTGTAATTTTTGGTCTGGATCTTCTCCAAGCTCTTGTACGGATGCAGCACGCTGAACTTCTGCGCGAAGTAGTTGTCGTTCTTCAAGATTTGCGTTTCGACGAGTTTTACCAAGTAGGTTTGGTCGATCTTGTCGTAGCAGTGTTTGATGTCGGTTGTGGCCCAGTACAATTTACGACGAGGAAAATTATTTTTGGAAAGCTCTTCTTTGAACTTCGCCAACTTGTAGAACACCTCGTCGAAGTCATTCACCCCGCTCCCAGCCATGTCAGGTTTTTGCGCACACTCGTACTTTAGCACATCGTACGTGTTTCTCAGCATCATATTCGTGCTGCTGCTGCACCGAGCGTGCCGAGCGAAGCAAATATATTTGAGGAGGTCAGTGAGGTAAGTGATAGTTAGTATTTGCAGGAAACTGAAAACTGAAAAAGGCGAATCAATAGTGCGGCCGTAACTACAACGTTATAGAAGTTTTAGACGCGATGAATTGGACACGGTGGCGGGTTCGGCCAGGCGCATCTTTTTGTGCGAGGGGGGAGGGGGGGGGGGGGTGTTCAAAACGGTCCAAAACACGCCATCTGGTCACACAAGTCTCGCTCGCTCACCTGCTGCTGCTTCCCCCCTCCTCACCCTTCACCCACCTCCTCCGACTTAGCGTCGCAATTCCCCTAACCCCTGAACCCTTCGGTAGCAGCCTCAGTTGGCTTGCACCCATTGTCTGCTGCTTCAGCCTTGACAGGACTTCTACCAGCGACATTGGGTTGTACTGCCCGAACAGTGCTGGCCCACCGTTTCCCGCAAGAACAGTTTCTTCCGTACCGACAGCACTTTCATTGACAGCGACAGCAGCACTATCATTTCCGTTGAACTTGCTCAGCGCCTCTGTCCTGATCCGCGACCAAACCGACTTTCGGTAGTAGAAAACGACCCCCTTCTCGAACTCCGTTTCGGTCGCGTAGAACAACGACCGAAGGAGAGGTATCACCAGGCTCACGTACAGGCCATACACCACCCGGGAGGCTAGCTTAGTTCGTCGAGCGTGGTTCTGAGGGTTTGGATTGCTGGATTGCTGGATCCAGTGAATATCGTTTACCGAAATTTTGGAAACCACTTCCTTCAGGCTGCGCGTGGGTCAGGAGTGGGTTAGTCACTTCGTTCTCTTCTTTCACGAGGCTAAGGCTCGCTCAGCCGCTCGCTCACCTCATCGCTTCTTGCCTCCTCTTGGTAATGAAACTGCTCACCCCCTTGATAAATGTGTTCAAGTTCTCCTCCGTTCCGAGCAACGAGACTGGAATTATTCTTTGAAGCGTTGTCTGGACAAAATTGTCCACTTCGTGAGTTGGCGTGAAGAGCTTTACTAGGTTTTTGAGGCTGGGGGGAGGTATTGCTTTTGCTGCCGCAGCAAGTGGGCAGAAATGGTCGAACAGCCGGTGGACATCGAGGGCGTTGTAGAGCTCGGATATATTCAATATATGCCGCTTCAGGCGTGTAACTTCATTAGGCGGTTTGAACTGCTTCCGCTTCCTCTTCCGCTTGCGCTGACTTGTGTTCGGCTTCAATTGGAAATGCTTCCCAAACACAATGGCGAGAAAATCACCCCCGTCGTCACCGACGGAGCTCTCCCCTCCCCGCCACACCCTGCCCCCCCCCTCTTCCTCCTCCTCCTCCCCCTCCGTGAATCCGTGGATCCAGTGATTCGGAGGGAACCCGACCTTCTTCACGTACGTCGTCGAGTAGAATATTCTGTGCCGGGGCAGAAGCTCATATCTATCATCAGCTTCGCCTTCGCCTTCGCTCGGACGAGGAGTGTACGAGTTTAGGGGCGGCCCAGCGAGCTGGTAGTAACAGTTGCTATTGCTGCCATTGTCGTTGAGAATCCGCTCGAAAACTAGGCTCCCTTGCCGAAAGACTTGCCTTATGCCCTCCCCACCGAGCCTCCCACCCAGCCACTCCCAGCCTCCGCTCTCCTTGGCCAGGTGCTCGGCCCCGGCGTTGTGCGAATTGTACTGGACAGTGTTGCCGGAGGTGTCCTTGAGCGCGCCCCAGGTGAACGTTTGGGTATTTGAGGTGGTTTTTCGAGATGAGCTGTTGCTGTTGCTGTTGCTGGAGGTTTTGGTGTTGCTGTTGCTGTTGCTGTTGCTGTTGCTGTAGATGTTGCTGGTGCTGCAGTGCTGCGCCTGCTTGATGTAGCCAAAGCCCCGGGCGAGGAGGTCCACAGACGTGTAGCTGCGGGATGTGCCTTGCGAGGAGGGGTTGAGGTTCGTCGTTATCCGGGAGGAGGCGTGGGACCTTAGACGGGAGAGGATTAGGGAGGCAAGCGTGTTGGCGTAGTCATTCTTAGGGTCTGATGAGGTTGAGAGGGAAAGGGATAGGGATGGG
>Ga0302114_10001002_pt1 | contig 19114 bp, 22 predicted proteins | sample AG5_Surface_MG_FD_203107 | JGI IMG/M metagenome (GOLD analysis project Ga0302114, IMG submission 203107) | Marine microbial communities from Western Arctic Ocean, Canada - AG5_Surface | ecosystem: Environmental > Aquatic > Marine > Oceanic | place: Canada: Western Arctic Ocean | collected...
GTGAGTGAGTGAGTGAGTGAGTGAGTGAGTGAGTGAGTGAGTGAGTGAGTGAGTGAGTGAGTGAGTGAGTGAGTGAGTGAGTGAGTGAGTGAGTGAGTGAGTGAATGAGTGAGTGAGTGAGTGAGTGTACTAACACAACCCATTTTTCAGGTTCGTCCCAATGGACGTTGAGACTCCAGGGCCGCGGGTGAAGCACAACATAAGTCAGGTGGACTTCGCCGACGCGGTGCTGCTCTCTCACAGGGCGGACAAAACGCGCCAGCTCGACTACCAAAACAATGTGGTGGCGAGCAAACCGTTTGTTTACTGGAAGCTGGCTGACAGGAGGGGCAGCCGAATCACTGCCAACTACGGTACCGGAGGAACCGCGTTCAGCGGCTACTTCAGCTCACGGTGCGAGTTTGAGCATACTGGCCCAATCAAAAATGACGATGTAAATCGGGCTGTCCAGTTCACGGCGGCAAGTAAGTGCAAGATTGACACAAAGTTCACCACCGAACTGGCCCCCAGCGACGTCTTCCAGCACTTTTCGATTGAGGCTTGGGCGTGCGTTACGGGCAACAAGGGCACCAACAGGACAGTCATGATGACTGGGAGGTGCGCGATCTTCGCCACGAGGGAGGAAAGATGGGTGTTCAGTGTTTACGAGGAGGGCGTTGATGTTAGTGTGGTTGGTCCGGAGATCGAGTATGACAAGTTCGCTCACATTGTGGGCTGCTACGACGGAACCATGCTGAAACTGTTTGTGAACAGCAAGCTCATTAGAGAGATCGAGCTGCGACCAGAGATTACCAAGAAGATCCAGTTCATTCAGGACGAGCGCATGGAGGCGTTTGCCGACCTGGCGAAGCGGGAAGACAAGGCGAGGGCGAGCATCAAGGAGGACACTCAGGAGGCCTCGGAGAAGTTCTTGAAATCGAAGGAGGGAAGAAACTTGGTGAGGCAGAACGCTATGAAGCTGGTGGAGCACAGTGAGTTTCGGATGAAGATGGATAAGAACGCGGCTGAGAAGGGAATGACCAAGTTGAGCAAGAAGGATGCTCAAGCAAAGGCCATTCACGACTACAAGGACGAACTGTACATGAAAAACGTGCAGATGAAGACCGAGGAGTACCAGAAGTTGCGGGAAGAGTTCACAGACGCCAACAATAAAGAGGACGAGTACGCCAGAGAGATGCTGACGAAGGCCATGTGCATCGGAAGCAGCGTGAGCAGTCGCAAAGACAAGGACGGCAGAAACTTTTTCGAGGGCAAGCTGTGCCACGTTGCGGCGTATACGAGGTGCTTAGCAAGCGACGAGATCAGAACGCACTTCCAAGCTGCGAAGGAGTCTAGAACGCCCGAGGCCGATAGGTTGTACACGTTGAGCAGCATCAAGTTCCAAAAGGCGCTTGGGTTCGCGCCGGATGACCCAATACTGTTAGAAAAGTACGCGACGAACCTTTGCAACTATTTGGACTTTGACGACAATGAAAGGGGTGGCATGGGGGAAAGAAAGAGCAAGAGGAAGGTGGCCAATGCAATTTTTGAGGTGAGCGACGAGCCTACAGCCACCCAAATCACTAAACTAAATTAACTTTTGCTCGCTCGCTGGTGCAGTTGAAGAAGTACCACAACCTGGATGGCATGGCGGAGATCATCAGACGGCTGCCGAGCGATCCGGAGTACAGCGAGTTGGCGTGCGACGCCTACCAGAACATCTTGAGATTTGAGGAAGGCTATTTCAAGCACGACGGCTACTACAACTTGAAGGAGTTGAGCACAATGCCGTTCAAGTTTTACATGACGGATCCGGGCACAGAGCAGACGAAGGTGAGTAAGCGGAAAGATGGCTACATTTAAGTTTAGCCTTCTAATTCATTTGCGTAGCTGAGCATCGCGGCGAATGTGTTCCGGAAGGTAGTGACTGAGCTTAGCTTGGCAACGGTGTACGGGGAGGAGAACTTGAACTGGCTGAAGAGAATTGGGAGCGACAACACGGTTGTCAGCATGGTCATCAAGGCGCAAACGGACGCCGATCCGAGAATTTTGGATTTAACGAGCTACCACAATTGCGACGATTTGGACGACAAGGACTTGGCGAGCTTGGCCGACAACCATCGGTTGGCGCTGGTGTTCAACATTTCCGGGAGCAAGAGGATCACCGACGAGGGGATTTACAGCATGGCGCGGTGCTGCAGCAGTCTGCAGGTGAGCCACAATACTGCGAGCGAGCATTTTCACTAAACTAACATTATCCTGTGCAGAGTTTGACCTTGGACGGGTGCGAGTCTATCACCGGGAAGGCGCTGGACGGACTGAAGAACTTCACCCCGAATTTGAAGTTGTTCAGCGCGCAGCAGTGCAAGTTCATGGAGGACGAATACTTGCTGCCGTTGACGATTCACTGCCCTCACTTGTGCATCTTGAACTTGAACAACTGTGACCTGATCACCGATAAGCTGCTGAAAGTGCTGGGGAAGAACTTGAGGAGTCTGGAGGTGAGCGAGCGGAGTGTACATCCACTTCCTCTTGTGACTTATGCTAAACCCACTTATACTTCGGCGCAGCTGCTGCACATTGCGTTCTGCACGAGTGTGACGGACGAGGGGCTGTATTCGTTTGCGGTGACTTGCAACACCGAAACGCTAACGAGCTTGGACTTGACGTGCGTGAGGAGTTTGACTGATGATGGGCTGGTCGGGTTGGCTGAGAAATGCGTCAAGTTGAAGTGGCTGAACTTGTGCGGAGTGAACCGGTGCACGGAGATTGGTGGCAAGGCCATCACTCATAATTGCTTGGACTTGGAGTACTTGAATTTGGAGGACATGAACTTGATCACCGACAGCGTGTTTGTCTTTGACGCGGCGGGAGACGGAAGGAGGAATGTTGATCAGCGGATGCTGAGGAGTGTCACGGAGCTGAACATCAGCGAGTGCAGCAGGGTGGGGGATGTGGGGCTGGGAGGAATCAGCTTGAGGTGCGAGAAGATGAAGTACTTGGATATCAGCGGGATTGGGATAACCGACGAGGGGGCGAAGTACTTGATTCGGGATCCGAGTACCGGGGGCAGCAGGGGAGAGAGTCTGAAGACACTTAAGGTGAGCTACTGCATGAACTTGACCGACAAAGCGTTCTTGACGATTAGCAAGAATTGTACGAATTTGGAGCTGATAGACGTGAAAGGGTGTGTGCACATAACGGATGATGGGGTGAAACAGCTGGCGCTCAAGTGCAAGCAGCTGCAGCGGGTGAGCATAAGTCGGTGCAAGAGACTGACGGACAAGGCGCTGTGCAACTTGGCGGACTATTTGTGGGTCGAGGATTTAGATATAAGCAGCAACAGCAGGCTAACTGATGACGGCATCGATGTGATTGCCATGGAGTACAAGGGGCTGCTGCGGCTAAATTTGAGCTATTGCGAAAAGCTGACGGACCGGGCGATTGTTTCCATCGGGCGGCATTGCTTGCATTTAAGGGAAATGCAGGCGGTCGGGCTGGCAAATGTTAGTAGCGATTGTTTGGAGGAGTTGAAACACACTTTGAGCAAGTGCAATATTGTCACGGACGAGAAGGTGATATTGCCGGGTTTTGGGGAGAAGAAGAAATAAAGAGGAATGTCATGAGATGAGATGAGATGAGATGAGATTTGCACAAAACGATGTTTCTATATTATATCAAGAACCTTTGAACCTGAAGCTATGATGTAATGAGGTCCCACCAACCCCCGCAGAGCACCAGCGCAGCGGCTGCTAACACAAGCACCCCAAGATTGCGGGAGATGGCTTCCGGATTTGATATCTCATCCGAAATCGTTTCGAAAAAAACGGGAAGGACGAGGACGGTTGTGTGCGTCAGGGGCTCTAGCTCGTTTTTCTTTTTTTTATGTGATTGGAAGTTATTCGAGAATGATGCTGCGACACCACCACTAATCACTCCAACGGCAGAACTGCAAAAAGAAAGTGCGATTATGGAATCGATCAGCATAAAGAAATGCTGGGTGATTGTAACCGCTGTGATACTCATTGTGTAGATGAAGAAAACTGCATACAGACCGCCCCCAGAAATGGTTTCACAAGGATTCCCTCCGCCACTACTACCTGAAAATACACCCAAAGTCGTTCCAGAGACGAGCAGGATGTTTCGCCAAGCAGTCGAAGCTGTAAAAATTATGTTTCCAAATCCACCAAAGAGAGTTGAGGCTAATATGCCAAAACAAAACTGTCCAAGCCAGCAGGGGGTTGATATGGTTAACCTCGCTATGCCATTCTCATAGTCTTCCATTTCATCCCATTGTGACTTCGCCATTAGTACAGAGCTGCGTTCCTCGATAATTTTAATCAGTTCAATTAATGAAGCTAAAAGGACTCGGTGATTATGCCTTTTGCAAATTAAGGTCCAAAGTCAAATTGCGCTTCACAAAAAAGCACTGATATGCTGAAAAATAAAAAATAGTCAAAAAAGTTCAAATTTTAAAGGAGCCAGGTGAGTGTTTATGTTGCAATGATGATGTTGTTATGTGCTAGCCCGTGACCTACTTCGTTTTGGCAATATACACTCACAACGTAAGCCAAAACAATATTAACTTTTCACTCTTTGCTTTCCTCCCCACCCTCCCACCCCCCCTAAAAGTAACCAAAACATGGCAGAAGCAGCCCCCGCAGCCGTGAAAGGAGAGACCTTCAATGAGCGCCAGAAGGGAAAGGACATCCGGATGTCGAACATTGTGGCTGCCAAGGCTGTTGCGACTGCTATCCGTACTTCGCTTGGTCCCCGTGGAATGGACAAGATGATACAGAAGGGCGACGGTGAAGTGCTCATCTCGAACGACGGTGCTACCATTCTGTCTCAGATGTCTGTCATGCACCCCACTGCTAAGATGCTCGTTGAGCTGTCTAAATCCCAGGATGTTGAGGCCGGTGATGGAACTACCACCGTGTGCGTAATTGCCGGTGCCCTTCTAGACGCCTGCGGGTCGCTCCTTTCCAAGGGCATCCACCCCACAATTATTGCCGCCTCTTTCATGAAGGCAACTGCCCTTGCTGAGAAGATTCTCGAGGACATTTCCATTCCTGTGGACCTTGCTGATCGTCACTCTCTCATTTCTGCCGTTACGACTTGCCTTTCCAGCAAGGTCGTTTCGCAGAACAGCGACGTTTTGTCCCCTATTGCCGTTGATTCTGTCCTCGGCGTAATTGATGCTTCGACCGCCACCAACGTGGATTTGAGGGACATCCGCATGGTCAGGCAGGTTGGAGGAACCGTTGATGACACTGAGCTTGTTAATGGGTGAGAATTATAACATTTATATGGTGTGTGCGTGACATTGAAAGTGTCTGTGTCTGTGTCTAACCCCAATCAAATAATCCCCCCCCCACTTCCCCCCCCAACCCCACATACAAATACAATACAAATTTAATAACAGCCTCGTCTTCGACAAGGGAGCCAAGAAGTCCGCCGGAGGACCAGTCAAGGTTGACGGAGCCAAGATTGGTTTGATTCAGTTCTGCCTTTCTGCGCCCAAAACCGACATGGAGAACAACGTGGTCGTGTCAGACTACGCGGCGATGGATAGAATTTTGCGCGAGGAGCGCAAGTTCATTCTCGGCTTGTGCAAGAAGATCAAGAAGAGTGGCTGCAATGTTTTGTTGATCCAGAAGAGCATCTTGAGGGATGCCTACAACGAGCTGAGCTTGCACTTTTTGGCCAAGATGGACATCATGGTTGTGACGGACATTGAGAGGACCGACGTTGAGTTCATTGCTAGGACTCTTGGGTGCCAGCCCGTTGCCCACATTGATAGCATGACCAAGGAGAAGCTCGGATTTGCCGAGAACGTTGGAGAGGTCAGCGCTGCCGGAAGCGGCCACAAGGTTGTGAAAATGACTGGAGTAAAGAACCCAGGAAAAACGATGACCGTCCTGCTCAGGGGAAGTAACAAGCTCGTCCTTGCCGAGGCCGATCGCTCGGTCCACGACGCCCAGTGCGTTGTCCGAAGTTTGGTCAAGAAGAGATTCATGATTGCCGGCGGAGGAGCCGCCGAGACCGAGGTGAGCGAGCGAGCCAGCCTTGACGATGAAGTGCGCGAAATGGCTACAGACATCATAACTACAAATCAAAAACTGAACTAACATTTTCCCACTCAATTCGTATGGCTTGCTCGTTTTCTTTCGCTCGTCCTTCATTAAAATGCGCTTCGCTCGGCGCAGGTGTCTCTGCGCCTCAAGGAAATGGCCCAGTCCATGACTGGCATGGAGGCATACTGCACCAAGGAATATGCCAACGCTCTCGAGGTCGTCCCTTACACCCTTGCCGAGAACGCCGGACTCAACCCTATCAATTTCGTGACTGAGCTTAGGAAGGCTCACGCCGAGGGAATCCACGGCGCAGGAATAAACGTGAAGAAGAATAAGGTCACTGATATGTACAAGGAGAACGTGTTGCAGCCTCTCTTGGTCAGCACAAGTGCGCTCAATTTGGCCACCGAAACCGTTTCTATGATCTTGAAGATCGACGATCTGGTGGTGGTGATGTGAGAAGGGTTCACGAGCTCAACAAAAAAAATAAACTAAAGAACATAAAAGGAGAGAAGGTTTTGGCTTCAAATCCACTCTTTTTTTCTTAACTCCTCTCTGAATTTTGAATTTTTAAACAGACTGAAAGTCACCCTTAACCGCTCGGTCCCCTTGGGGAACCAATAATGCTAATTTTTGCTCAATCATGTTTTTTAACCCGCCCTCTCTGCTTTGTCTTCCTCCCCCCTCGCTCTTCAGCTTCCCTAGCATCAAATTTCGGTCGATCTGCACCGAGCGAAGCGAGGTGCATTTTTAATGAAGCAAGAGCAAGCCAAACGAATTGGGTGGGTTAGCTTATTAGAAGAATGTAGCCATTATGTTTCATCGCGAGTATACTCGTCTTCCTTAAAGCTCGCTCGCTTCGCTCGCTCACCTTAGCCCCCATCTCGTCCACAAACGCATACATTAGTATGTTCCTCCCGATCTCCCTGTCCAGCCCCCTGCTCCGCAAGTAAAATAGCTCTTCCTCGCTCAGATCGGAAATAGTCGCTCCGTGAGTGCACTTGACGTCATCCGCGATGATCTCGAGACTTGGACAATTGGTGATCTTGCAACGATCATTCAGCAGCAGCGTCCTGGCCAGCTGATTGCTGTTTGCCTGCTGGGCCATTTCCTCCACCCTAATCCTACCCTTGAACGCCGCGTTGCCCTTCCCCCCAACAACGTTTCTCTGTCCCTGCCTGCTCAATGTCCCCTGACAAACATGGTGAATATTTGTCCTCATGTCCACCTTCTGGAGCCCTCCCGCCAAACTCAAGCCGTTGATATCGACCTCGGCGCCAACAGCCATCAAGCTCGCCGACAGACAGATCTTGCTCCTCCCGCACCCTCCCGTCGATATCATTGTCGTGTCGAAAACGCCGTGCTCTCCGACGACGTAAGAGTCTATGGTTTCCAAAAACGTTGACCTAAGCCCTGGGCGGGCTTCTTCAACCTTGATTGTCGGCGAGTCAGAGACTTCCACCGCTTTCTGAAAAGAGCCTCCCACGGCCTCGATCATTGTGTGTGTGACGTTCGAGTTCTGCCATCGGTATTGGGTATGTTTATGTGTTAGATTTTGTTTCAATTTTATGAGATAAAAAATGCTAATTTCACCTTGCCCACGAAGACTTGGGTCAGGCCGTTGATGAGGAATGGAGAGGGATCCTGCTCCTTGGCCAAATTCAAATCAATGTTCAGCTGGATCAGCTCAACCACGCTTTCCTCGCCAACACTAACAATCGTTCTCGGGTGATAGGCCGTTGCAGCCTTGGCGCCCCCAGTGAACGCCCTTACAACTAAAACAGGCTTCTCCAGGATGACTTGATCCCCAATCTCAACCACCGCCGCGTGGGGCGCCATTATCGAATTCAAGGCCGCAAAGGCGCTCGTCCCCTGCTGGTTGTTCAAGCTTTCCCTAAGCGAGGCGCATGATAAAGTATTTTATGGTTAGTTTAGTTGTGGCTGGAGAAGGAGAAACCTGTAAACTGTAAACTGTAGCAATTTCGCGCTCGCTCACCTCCCAGTGTGGAGCCCCACGTTGTGGTGCGGGGCAGAGAGCTCCGAGATGAAGTTTCCGCCTGGAAGTTTGTGGTTGTTGGTCGTGGGCAGACTGTCTGTTGCGCCGTCAGTTAGGCGGGAATATATGGAGGCAATAGTTTCCGAGGGAGCGGGAGAAGCTTCCGATAGGTGGTAGGCTTGCGCCTGGTCTCCTAGTATTGAAAGCTCTGGGACGAAGACATTGTCGACGTAGACGATCCGAGAGTGGAGCTGCGTGGGGGGTTGGGTGGGGTTGGGTGGGGGTAGGTGGGGTTGGTTGGTTAGGTGAGTGGGGTGGGATGAGATATAGAAAATAAAAATCCCTCACCTGCTCCGCGTTAATTCCAAACCCCCAGCAAGCCTCGCCGAGGGCTTGCAGTGTTACTCCGTGTTTGGAGGGGGGTTCAACCTCTTCCATCAACTGACTTGCGAACGGCGTCTTTATCAAGCCCGCAACATCGAATGTCCGCCAGGGCTCGGAGGTCGTTCGAAGAATAGGAAGCTTCGGAGAGAACGACTCGCAACCGCGAGGAAGACTCACGCTCGGGCTGTTGGGGCCTCCGAGCGCCAGTGAAGATGGGAAGTAGGAGGAAGAGAGAGAAGACATGATTGAGAACAAAGGCCCCGGGGTTTCGATCTCGGCTTCTTCTTTTCGCAGCAACATATTCTCAAACCACTCGTCGCATTGTTTATCACTGTCGGAGTACTTCCTCGGGTTGTTGCCCCAAAGAGATTTGTTCTCTAGCATCTCCTCCTCGGTGTCAGCAACATCGTTCTGGCCAAAGACAGTATTGCCTGTGCCATCCCCCACATCCGAACCGTCATCAACCCCCTCACCCCCGCCAAAAGAACCCGCGTTTTCAATCGAAGACTCTCGATCTTCTCTTAATTCACGCTCTTCCTTGGCTATTTCAGATTCGGGGATGAACTGCAGATTGATTTGTGATGGTGGTCTGAATAATTTATTTGTATTTGACGCCGAACGAGTTCGAAAGTGATGGAGGATGGGGTGGAAAGCAAATGTGTGTGTGATAGTAGCCAGAAGCAGTAATATGCTCTCAAGAACCCTCATAGTTTTCAGATTTGGAAAGGTGAATAGTGTGCCCAGGAAGTGTGCACAATTTTAACCTTCTTTTGAGGTAGTGTAGCAATGCGACTTCTGACCCACAATTTCATGCAGTCGACGGTCAAGAACGTGACCTCCGGCTACCCTCTCAAGATTGAGGCCGAGGAAATTTCCGAGGAAATAACTGATTGCAACCCAAAGATGATTATCAATGTTTTGCAGAAGCTGGATTGGGGAGCGGTTTTGTATGCCCACTCGGTTGTTGTAGCTTCTTTTGACCCGCCACTCGAAGAACTGCCAGAGTTGAAGCCTTGTGGAGAGTCGCTGACTGAGGAGCTAATCGAGAGCTTGCACAGACTGCTAATGTGCATTCATGTTGTCACTGGGACTCTAGTCTGTCCAGAGACGAACAGGCCTTTCCCAATAAAGGACGGCATCCCCAACATGATCCTTCACGAGGACGAGCTCTAGATAGCAGCATATAGAGATAGTTAATATTAGAAGAGTTGCATGTCATATATGAACAAAGCATTTACACACATTCCAACATGTGGAACGTTGTTATTCTAGAGCCGCATCTTTGACGTAATTTGCTGGCAAGGTTCCTTTTTCTCCTGACCGTAGCTGGCCGTCGTACCACCCGTCTTCCAAGGACGAGACCTGTATTATGTCATTCTCCTTGAACGTTAGTTCGTCTTGGTCTTCTGGGTTGTAGTCGTACATCGCTACAACTTTCCTCGGAAATGTAATCGCAGTCACTTCTTTTGGTTTTTTTTCCTTCTCCTTTGGCTTCTCCTTTGGCTTCTCCTTTGACTTCTCCTTTGGCTTCTCCTTTGGCTTCTCCTTCGGCACCACCTTTTTCACCTCCTTCTCTTCCTCGCCCTTCTTCTCCTCGATCACATCCACCCCGCCCCCTTCCAAACCCCCTCTACTTGCAGCTGTCGGACTACTAACCTGAGCCAAGGTTCTTCTCTGCCTCACACTCTTCTTCCTCTTGTCCTTGGGACTCCTGCAGATTGTTGGCCGCCTCGGGGTGACCGCCTTGTTGTAGTTGACAATTCCTCCCGAATTTCCCCTGTGAATCCACTGAATAATCGTGCAGTCCGCTCCCCCGATGCTCACCACTGTGCTGTCATCCTGGCTGAACTTGGCGTCCAGGCAGCTCATGCTGTGGCCGAAGTACTCCCTCGCCTTGTCCCCGGCCATGCAAGGCCACCGCATCATTTTGATTCGTGCGGAAGAGTCTCCCACCAGCAGCACGTCCCCGTGGTTGCTCCTCATGACCCCCTTGACGCTGTCACTGGATGCCACGTCGTGGGGCCAAATCCCCATTACAGGCCAGCCGAACATGCACGTCCATGTCTGCCACTCCATGTCACGAAGCAGGAAAGGGTGTGCGAACTGGCACGGTCGGAAGAACTTGGTGACGTCCTCGGTAACATCTGTCGCCTCGTGGGGCACGATCTCCCAGTACAGAAGCTGCGCCGAGCGAAGAAGGTGCGAAAGTGAATTGAATTGAGTGGAAAAAGTCAGTGGCTCGTATATCTCGTCTTCATCAAGGCTCGCTCGTTTCGCTCGTTTCGCTCGTTTCGCTCGTTTCGCTCGCTCACCTCCGCATCGCTACCGGTGCTCTGCAAGAACTTTCCGTCCACGCTCCAATCCAGGTTCGTCACGGTGGATGTGTGGCCCTTCATGATGCTAATTAATTTATAGCAATCGCTGTCCGTTGCGCCGCCTCCGTTGACCATGTCGATTTTGTATATGTAAATGCAATTATCTCTGACCGCGATTGCCAGGTGAGTTCCCTTGGGACTGTACTTGAGATCCATAACTTCGTCCTTCAAGTTGTTGCCCCTTCCCGCCTTGGAGGAGGTCTGGCGTTGCATACCTCCTGGGGATCCGCCGTCGTCACCTCCGCCACCCATCATCCCGCCCGAGAGCGGCCCTCCGCCAGTGACTTTGCTCGTGCCTTTCTTCCCTTTGTTGCTTTGGTTATTGTCATCGGAGTCCCGTGCCACGTCGCTGTCTTCCACCTTGATCGTGGCCACACTGCGCCGAGCGAAGCGATGCGCATTTTTAACGAAGCACGAGAGCAGCGAGCGAGCCAAACGAAATCGAATTGGGTGGGTTAGCTTAGTAGTGGATGTAGCCGTCTGTAGCCATTTCGCGCACTTCATCGTTCGAGTGTTCCAAAAGGCTCGCTCGCTTCGCTCACTCACCTCCGCTGTATCGCTTTTTCTAACGTGTACTCCCAATTCCCGCTCTGGTTGAGCTTCAGCACGACGAATTCGAACGAGGTGAGACCAATTGCGATGGCCTTCCCGTCGGGGTGGAAGCATACTGACGACGCGGGAGAGGGTAATCGGGCTTGGGCGACGCAGGAGTGTGCATCCGCCCGCCACAGGTTGACGCTCCTGTCCCGGGCTGCGGTGACGAAGAGATTGCTGTCGGGGTGCATCGCAACGGCGGATAGAGCACCGAAGTGCGCACTGCGCCGAGCGAAGAAGGAGCGAAGGGGTTAGTAGTGGCTCGTATTCTCGTCTGTCCACTAGATGTGACTAGCTCGCTTCGCTCGCTGGTCGTCTTCCTCAACCCCCCCCGCTCCGCTCACTCACCTCACAATTTCTTTCACTCGCCCAAACGCGTTCTCCCTCGGGTTGAACTCAAGTTGGATGATGGAGTTTGTGGAAGTGCCCAGTAATATGTTTGTGGGGGGGGGTTCCCCCTTTTTCGATACGGGCCAGTCTATTGATCGAGCCGCAGCCCCGTGCTGCAAGATCTTGCCCAAATTCACCGAACCAATGTCTTCCCTGTTATCGAGCCCTCCGTTCTTCTCCTTCAAGTTCTCGAGGTTGACCCCGCAGTTGGGATTCCACATTCGAACAATTCCATCCTTGCCCGAGGTGATGAGGGCCTTCGCTTCTTCGTTGTAGCACACAAGACTCACGCCACCTGCGTGCCCCGTGGGTCCATGGTAATACAATCTTTCAACCTGAATAATCTGTTAGTTTCGGTTTAGGTTGGTTTAGGTCAACCCTGGGCTCCCACGCACCTTTTCCCTCAAATCCTTGTTGTTGGTTTGGAGCCGCAACTTTCTGATCAGCCTGTCAATTTCTTCTCGAGCCTTCCGACTCAAATTATACTTGTTGCCGCTCTTGACAGAGTGGGGAATGACTCCTACCATGGATGCGTGGCTGTCCCAAAGACGTTTCATGACGATTGTGGAGCCTTCGGAGGCCGCCTTTGCTCCCTCGTCGACCAACCACCAGGGTTTTGGTTCCTTGTTGCTGTTTCCGTATCGCAGCTTGATACAGGGCTGCTTGAAGATGAACAAGTCGCCATCTTGCGTCCCAGCAACGATGCGCGATTGTGTTCTAGTTGTTGAGTCTGGCAACTTTTGGATTTTGCCGTTGATCGGATCAAGAATGCTCAGTGCATCTGAGTCGTCGACGAAATCGAAGCAGGTGATGTCCTGTACAGCCGTTTTGGTGGCGAAGTTCACGCCGTTTCCCTCCAAGTACCAGCACTGGGGTGGGTGAGTGGGTTAGTTTTTGGTTTGGTTTCTTCAGTTAGTTCTACTATATTTGGCTCACCTTTGCCTCGGCAAAGTTCGTCTTCTCGTCCTCGTTGATCGTCCTGAGGAAAACCCAGAACTTGATGTGCCGAACGCCGCAGCTGGTCAAGGTGTAGATTGCGTCGTCGTCGGTCGGGGCTTGTCCGGGAAGTGGGACTGCGTCCGGGATGCCGTAGGCCTGGTAGGGGTTGAATCGCATGTCAAAGACGGTCTGGACCCCGCCAGATGCGGAGGCGAGGGGGGTTGCCGTCTTCCAGTCCCAGACGATAACCGTGTGGTGGTCGTCAGAGCCGACGCTGACGAGCAGCTTTCCGTCGTGGGAAAAGTCGAGCGAGCACACGCGCTGGTCGTGAGATGCGAGGGTTGCACGGTGGGCCTCCTCAGGGAGTGTCTTTTGGTTTTTCGTTCGGGCCGATGAGTCCCAAACATAAATTGGAGGATTTCTGCCGGCTTGGCCTGACGCCACAGTGACTCCATTCGGGTGGAGGGCAATGGCGGAGACCTCCTCGTCGTGAGCTGTGAAAAAATGCTGCGCCGAGCGAGGCGAGGCGCATTTTTAATGAAGCAAGAGCAAAACGAGTTAAGTGAGTAAAGGAATTGAGTGGAATATGTTTGTTCAGTAGTGGAGGTAGCCGTCTGAAGAAGCCATTTCGCCAGATTCATCGCGAGTATGCTCGTCTTCCTCAAAGCAAGCGGAGACTGAGTGAGACTCACCTGGGAGTGAGATTCCTTGTCGTACATGATTACCAGGCTTGCAGCGTGGTAAATCATCTCCTTTGACTTCAGGTAAAAGGTGTTGCTCCTTGTGCTGTTGGTGAAGCCCGAATTGTGGTACCCGTACACGAAATCCATCTCCAGCCTGGAATCAGGCACGGGAGCCGGGGGCGGTTTCTCATACAAGTTGGCCTAGTTTTTTGTTGTGGTTAAGCGGTTGGTTGGGTTGGGTTAGGTTTTTGTTAAGGGGGGGGGGGGGGTATCAATTCAATTCTCTCTCACCTGCTGCCAGCTCGCCTTCTTCCCCTCCAGCTCGCTCGTCGGCCCGTAGACAACGCTCCTGCAGTGCGGGTACTTGACCTGGCTAGCAGCCTGCGCCTCCCTTTGCTTCTCGTGGCGGTGGTCGCCCTTGCCGACACTGGCGCACCGGGGAGCGCTGAACTTTGTGAGCTTCTGGTTGGAAACCTTCTTGGACTCCTCCACGAAGCCGTCCATGGTCTGCTCCACGATCTTTCCCACGATTCTGCCGCGGGGCTTATCGCCAATTCCTTGGATCTGGTTCTGTTTCGTTAAGGCGGCTTGCTTCTGCTTCTTGGTAAGCTTGCCGGATTTGGACTTGGGATTTGTATTGTTGTTGTTGTTGCTTGCGACCGTCTGGTCAGGGAGGGCCTTGCCGACGACAAGCTTTTCCCTCGCTTTGGATGCTTTGGCCTCGGAAATCTTTAGCTTGGCTTCTATTTGCTTCTGCTCTGCACGGTCCAGAACTGTTGCTTGGTTGGAGAGGTTGGAAAGTTGATTCATCCCATCGACCAGCTGGTCCATGTTGGAGGCGAGTTCTGTGAACATTACATCGTGGTCTGTGAGCTTCTTGGTGATCCGCTCTTGAACGAGCTCATTGATTTGTTCCAAAAGAGCATTGTCCATGGGAGGTTTCGTTTTGGGGAGGGGCCGGTTGGGGGTAGGGGAGTTGAGGTGAAGGGGGGTTTAAGTTGGGGAGGGACTGGGGGAGGGGTGGGGGGGAAGGGGGGGGGAACAGGTCTACGAGTTGGGTGCGTAGTTAAGTGCGTATTTTTAGCCGTTTCACTTGGTTTAACAAAAACTTTTTTTATTTTTCAAGTCGTTTTCTTTTTTTTCTGGCATCATTTTTACAGTTTAACGAGGAGTCTTGTGTTATGCCGCAAGTTGATAAAGAAAATAGGGTGAGTTGAGGGGCTCGGGAGCAAAAAATAAAAATAATTCACTTCCTAACGACTCGAACAACTATTTCTAAATTTGCAATTTGTAGTCCTCCCTGTACTCGCCTGGCTACGCCAAGCGGCATGGCGGTTTAGCCGTTAAGGAGAAGAAGGTCCCTCTGGGCTCTGCGGGCAACAAGCACAGCAATTGTGTTTCTGCTTCTGCATCTTTGGGGGCATTCGGAAGCCTGTTGATGGATGCGAGCAAGGATGCGCAGAGCGATCGGGACTCAATCCACGCTCGGCGGGTGGCGGGGCAGCACAAAAAAGACGTGGAGGCGGCCAAGGTGGCCGCGGAGGCGGAGGGTGCGGCTCTGGCGATGAGGCTGGAGGTGAGTTAGCGAAGCGAGCTAGCCTTGATGAAGATACATAATGGCTATATCACTGCTAAACTAACATTCATCCACTCAATCCGTATTCTTTTGACTCGCCTTCACTCTTTTTGCTCTTACTTCATTAAAAATGCTTCTCGCTTCTTCGGTGCAGGAGGAGGAGAACGACCTGCTTCTGGCGGAGAGGCTTCTTTTGGAGGAGAGGGAGTTCGATCGGATCGAGGAGGAGAAGAGGGCGAGGCAGGAGGCGAGTGACGAGTCTGTGGCGATTCTGCACACCGCGCTGGCGAAATCGGAGGCGAGGGCCATGGAGAAGAAGGCGGAGGAGGAGGATAGGGAATTCGCCAAGGCGCTGACGAGGGAGGAGGAGGACTTCGTTGTCGCGGAGAGGATGGAGGAGGCGGAGAGGGTGGGGAGGGAGGCGCAGAGCAAGATCGAGGAGGAGGACTTTAACGTGGCCAGGGACCTGCATCAGGACTTGGTTAGGAAGGACAAGAAGTCGAAGGACGACAAGGAAAGCGAGGACAGGAAGGTGGCCAGGTACTTCCAGATTAACGACATGCGGGAGGCGCACAGGGAAAAGAGTGGCAGGAGGTGGCTGGATAGGATTGCTGCTGAGTACTATCAGATTTTTGGGGATCAGGAGGCGGAGGCGGCGGAGGAGAAGAAGGAGGAGGAGGAGGAGGAGAAGAGGGGGGGGGAGGAAAAGGAACAAGAAAAAGAACAAGAAGAAAGTGACCCCTACGCAGACTTGAAGGGCGAGAATAATAACAACAACAAGAATAACGACAATAACAACGACCAAATGACCACCTCCGAATTCAAACTGTGCCACGACTATGCAGCCTGGCAAGACGCCCAGCTAGAGATCGACGACGTGCAGGGGGGGATCTGCGTCTCCACGAGGCTCCCGAACTTGATGGAGATTGACTTTGAGGTAAACGAAGAAAACAAGGAGGTGGAGCTCAACTGCCTGAGCAACAAGCTGGGGGGGGGAGATTTGAGGACGATCCACAGGAATATTGGCTTGTTCTACGAACTCGTTAATAGCAAGATCAAGAACTTGACCAAGGGGGAGGGGAGGGGGGCAGGGGAGGGCGAAGGCGAAAAGGAGGGGGGCAAGAAAAAGAAGTGGACTACCTTAGAGGACGTGTACAGCTACTCAATTCACCTGCAGCTCGATGCGTGCATCGGCGTGGGGATCAAGACGAAGGACATCACCTACAGCTACTGCAACGATACCGGGGTGCTCTACCTATACTTGAATGGGCTGAGGTTGAGGAGCAATATGAAGGATGCATTGCCGGCAAGGAAGAAAAGTATTGTGGGGAAGATGTACGAGAGGTTCAGCTTTCGGGGGGGGAAGAAGACGAAGTGAAGTGAGGTGGGGTGGGGTGAGAAGTGAGACGTGAGAAGTGAGAAGTGAGAAGTGAGAAGGAGAAGTAATTTTACATTCGATTACAATTTTGGTTATTTCCAGTTATTGGATGCACCGATTGAGACCTCATTTAATCCCTCTTTACTACCATGCTACTTGGGGTCTTCTTCTTTGTGGGTTCGGTGAAAAGCTTTTGTCTTGCCCTTGATATGAAATTCCCAGCACCCACCATCGTGGTCAAGCTTGGAGGTGCCTCGATTACGAAGAAGTCAGAGTTCGAGACAATTGATTATGACTCTTTGGTCAAATCTGCTACATCACTTGCAGCAGTGATTGCCAAACAACCCCACAACTATATAGTCGTGCACGGAGCTGGATCCTATGGACACCACCAAGCTAAAAAGTTCAACCTTCGAGGTTGTTTCGATTCTCCTCCTCCACCTTCATCACCCTCCCAGCTACCTGGCGTTTGCGCAACCCGGCTGTCCGTCCAAAAACTAAACCTCCTGGTTGTAGAAGCGCTCATCAATGCTGGACTCAAAGCAGTTTCCATTTCACCCATGAACCTCTCCGTTTTATGTGGCGAAGGTACAAACTCGATGGCACGAATGATTTCCTTGGTCACCGACTGCGTCGTCCGAGGTTACGTGCCGGTGATCCACGGCGATGCTTGCTTCACCAAAGCAATTCCCGGCGCAGGAATTGTCTCCGGTGACCCAATGTGCGAGGTCTTAGCAAAGCACTTCTGCAAATCAAACAACCCTAACGATTGTGCAATTTTCGTTACCGACGTTCCTGGAATCTTTCCAAAGTGCCCCAAGAAATTCCAGGTCGACAACGAGTTGATTCGAGAAATTATTGTTGACGAGAGGGGGCAGATCGTCTCGAAGATGAACATAAACACCGCTGTAGTTGATGAGTACGACGTGACAGGGGGCATCCTTTCTAAAATTGATTCGGCCGTGCAAATCGCGCGAGCGGGCGTTCCAGTCCACATTGTGGAAGGCAACACGGAGGAGTTATTTAGATGCGCTAGCGGTGAACAATTTGTGGGCACAACAATTCTTAGATCTACGTAAACGATTGGTTATTTTTAGATGTTCTTAATCATGATCGACCGAGCCCTTGTTGATGTGCCGTGCTTGGCCTTGTTGAGCGGCTCTATTTTGAAGCCGTTTTTTTCGTACAGACTAATTGCTTGAATGTTGTTATTGTCGACGATTAATGTGATAGTGTTTATTTGCTCCTCCTTGGCAAACTCGAAAACGTTGGATATTAGAGATTTTGCTGCTCCCCGACGACGCATGCTGTCGTGCACCTCCATGTTCTTGAGGTGCAAATGCTTTGGGAGCTCGCCGTAATTCCCTTGTTCCCTTATCTGAGCGTCAACAACTCCACAAATTCCCCCAGTTGAGTTGAAAATTCCCTCTGGTGAAACTTTTGCTATGAATCCAACATCGCCATTCGGGAGACTTCCTGAAAAGTCTACAAAGAGTCGATTTTCCGCTTGAGGCAGAGAGAATACAAATACGCGATCGCTGAAAAAGTTACGCCCTCCGAGCAACGCGGCAACGGGCAGCCCAAGCGTAGCGGCAATTTTCAAACCCGACATAATATTGGAGGATTGCGCTGCCTCGAATGACCCAACTACCAGGCCGGCAACCAAGCCTTGGCCTACACCCTCGATGAGGGATTTCGTCTTGTCAAACTCACAATTCTTACGAATTTGATTGTCGATAACCATCTGGGGGGAGATTAGGTTGTTGCGAAAGGTGCATATGTTGGCTATCTGATCCGAGTCGCCAGTCACACGTTGTACCGTGAATTTGGAGGTAGTGGAGGAGAAAGAAGTTACAAGTGACGTAGTGGTGAGGAAGAGGACGACCAGTTCCAACATTTGAAAACGTATGCAATAGAGGGAGAGGGTTTTGGCTTTGGTAACACACACGTGTAAATTTCCGTATGTTCGTATGATTATTATTAATTTTTATTATTTCAAATTTTCAATGGTTTCCAATGAGCACCACAAGTGGCTCAAGAAGCGTGATTGGCCCGCGGTACGAGGAGCCATGGCTCACCCAGATCGGGACTTCGATCTGCTCGTGAGAAAGTACAAGGAGAGAGATGAGCATGGACGACTGCCTCATCATTGGCTCGCAGCGAAAGCTCAGACACACACACATGTTCTTGCCTTTGTGGGCGTGTATTCGATTTGCTTCAATTTCGAGGCCCTCACCACACGAGACAATAAAGGCGAAACTCCCATCGACATTGCCCGTAGGAGTGAAGCCTGTGCTGAGATCATCGCTTGCTCTCCCTCACTCCCCAGGAAGCTTATTCGTTGGAATGGAAGGGGATGGCCCGCTTGTACGCACCAGTGGCTTATTGGATGACTGAGATGGGTGGGTGGATCCAATCACGATCGTATGCAGACTGTCACAAGTTCATCGATGAGCACGATGACGAGTTAGTGCGTGAAGTGCTCAAATACATGAATTCTGGTCTTCTTCTACTTGTTGCTCAGCAGAGCCAGGTATACAGCGACTCCCTCGTGTTTCTTGCTCTTCGGATGATCCATCGGAACCCACTTTCTCTCAGCGTAAAAAGGGCTACCTGGCCAGCTGGCGCTAATCTTCTTGGATTTGCCCAAAGCTACAAGGCCTGCCAAGAAATCATAAACGTCCTCGTCCTCACCCCCAAGTACATCTCCTCCACCCCCTTCCCCACCCTCCTCCTCCAATCC
>Ga0302114_10001005_pt1 | contig 19099 bp, 24 predicted proteins | sample AG5_Surface_MG_FD_203107 | JGI IMG/M metagenome (GOLD analysis project Ga0302114, IMG submission 203107) | Marine microbial communities from Western Arctic Ocean, Canada - AG5_Surface | ecosystem: Environmental > Aquatic > Marine > Oceanic | place: Canada: Western Arctic Ocean | collected...
AGCCGCGACCGCGTCGAGGTCGGCGTCCGTCATGTTCGTATCTTCGGTATCGAACTTAAGCGGATCGAGAGAGTGCGAGGACGACGCGATGTCCCGGTCGAGTCACGCGCGGTGTGATGAGACTCGCAATGAGGAAGCGAGGCGCGCGGAGCTATGGCCGCCGCCGACGGGATTTATAGATTTCCCCCGAAACGAAATCGCAACTCGCCAGCTCGCTTGGATTAATAAATTTGAAACCTTCGGCTACAGCCGGCTCTCAACGCAGACCTTCCCCGGCGTTCAGCGCTCGACGGTGAGCATCGCGGCGAGGCACTCATCCGCGTCCATGTCCTCGAGCAGGTCGAACACGCTGCCCTTGCCGCCCGGGTGAGTCACCTGCGGATCCACGAACCAGGAATCGAGGGTCTTCCTCGGCACGCCCTTCGCCAACACACACTTACCGAACGAGTCCTTGGAGACGGACGCCTTGAGCCAGTTGGCGCGCTCCGCGAGGCCCTCGAGGGGCGACGCGGACGCGTGCACGCCGTTCTCGCCCGTGAACGGCTCGTTGGGCAACCCGAGCGCCTTCCACTCCGCGAAAATCTCCCCGCGAAGAGACGCGAGCGGCGCCTGTGATGAAAAAAAACGACGTCAGCATATTTGCCCATACGTAAATAAAAATAAACTTGCCTGCGCCGGATCGGTGGGGCCCAACAGATCGCCACGAAACTCGGACCACTTCAAGTCCTTCGGGTCCCACTCCACGACGTAGTAGTGGATGGACGCGCCTGGGGCGACGAAGGCGGAGCGCATGGTCATGAAGAAGCCGTTGAAGACGAAGATGCCGCCCTCGAGCTTGGCGCCGTAAAAGCCACCGCCGAATTTCTCCATGTCTGTAAAGAAAACACGACGTCAATCTAATTGCCCACGTGGAAATAAAAATACAAATACAAATACAAATACAAATACAAATAAACTCACCGCCTGCCTGCTTAGCCGCCTGCCACTTGGCGTCGAGGCCGTCGGCGTCGACTCCGAGCTTAGTGCACGCGTCGATGGCGTTGTACACGAGCTTGTCGGCGAGCGCCTGTTTCCACGCGATGCCGAACTTCGCCTCGAACTTGTCTTCCGGGACTGGTAACTGATCGGGTTTAAGGAGCGTGGCTTTGGACGCGATTGCGTAGTAGTGCTGGTCGATGAGCTTGTCTTTATCGATCTTTGCGGCGGCGATGTCGCCCTCGGAGAGGATCTTGACGCGCTTGGAGGTGAGCTTGGCGACGACGAGGTCCTGCACCGCGCGGGTGTTGGCGTGGGGCTTGATGAAGACGAAGGCGGAGTTCATGAGGGGCGCGGATGGGGAAGGCGCGGGGGATCCACCCTCGGAGTTGGAGTCCTTCTTGGGGAGGATCTTCTTGACGGCGCCCTTGACGCCCTTGACGGCACCCTTGAGGAACGCACCGAGACCCATCACGTTCGGTGTTCGAGTGCGGTCGACTGAGTCGCCCGTGTGTACGCACGGAGCAGAGTGAAGAGCCGCGCGTGCGTTCGGGAAGAATATATCTCGCTTTGAACCGTCGCGCCGATTCCGAGCGACTGGCCAGAATTGCTCCGTTGGATTCTGCACCGAAGAACAGTCATGTATCGGACCTATTTGGGGTTAAATTATAATTGGAATTTTTCTCCGACTTTGCTTTTTTCGATCGGCACGCGTGATTCCACCACTCACACCACACCACACACGACACACTCGACAAAAATGTCCACCGAGCAGACCTACATCATGATCAAGCCCGACGGCGTCCAGCGCGGCCTCGTCGGCACCATCATCCAGCGCTTCGAGCAGAAGGGTTTCTTCCTCCGCGGCATGAAGATGATGCAGACCGAGAAGGCCCACGCCGAGAAGCACTACGCCGATCTCTCCTCCAAGCCCTTCTTCGGCGACCTCGTCGACTACATGTGCTCCGGCCCCGTCGTGTGCATGGTCTGGGAGGGTAAGGAGGTCGTCAAGACCGGCCGCAAGATCATCGGCGCCACCAACCCTCTGTGAGTACCCTCCGATCGTCATCTCGGAATAAATCTTTCGGACCCCTCGCCGCGCCGCCGCCTTTTCCGCCGCTTCGAGCGCGCGATCGCGGGCGCGCGGCGACCCCTCTTTCCCTTCGCCCGCGACGCCATCCGCGTCCCGGCACCCTCACGAGCCACCGATGACTCGTATCGACCCGAACCCACCGCCCATGATGACCCTTCACCGCCGCTGACGTCCCCGTCCCGTCACCCCCATCCATCATCCGACAGCGCCTCCGAGCCCGGCACCATCCGAGGCGATTTCTGCATCGAGCTCGGCCGCAACGTCATCCACGGCTCCGACGCCGTCGAGTCCGCGCAGCACGAGATCGGCCTCTGGTTCCCCGAGGGCGTCACCAACTACGAGCACACCGCCAAGGCCTGGATCTACGAGTAAGCGACGCGCCTACTCACTCCAACATCGCGGCTGCCAATATTAGCTCACCGCCAACTTAATACTACGTGAGCTCATCGTGAAATCATCGATAACATTACATCGCACTCGTCTAGTAGCTAACGTCAGTCGATCTTCACGGAGCCGTAGATGGCGCGAACGAACCCGAGGCACGACACGAACCCCACCGTGCCGGTGATCATCAAGAAACCCAACGACAACAAGCCCATGTAGCAAAAGTACATGATCGTGGGAACCGTCCGGGTGATGTCCAGTTTCGTGGCGAAATAAAACGCGCTGTACAAAAACACTGCAAAACAAAACACGACGTCAGTACAATTGCCCATACGTAAATAACCAAAAATAACCAAAAATAACCAAAAATAACCAAAAATAACCAAAAATAAATAAACTCACCGTACAACGCGGAACTTCCAGAAGTGAAAAAAGACCGCCACCACCACCTGTAGTCCTCGCCGCACAGCTGGAAGTAACAAAGCACGATCGTGATCTCCGCGCACGTCAGCACCAGTATGACGTACACAAGGAAGAGAATGCCGAAGATGTAATACGTCTGGTGCAGCCACATGGACGTGAGGATGAAGAAAAGCTCGATGAAAACCGCGCCGAAGGGAAGTACTCCGCCGACGAGGGCGCTGAACCAAGGGGACATGTACCACGGCTGAGGCGGGACCTGCCGCGGGATCTTGTTCGTACGCACGGGCGTCTCCGGCGGCGTCGTCTTGAAACCAAAGTAAGAGCCGACGTACACCAGCGGCGTGTTGATGGCGCCCCACAGCAGGAGCAAAGCGACGAGGGTGCCTGTTAAAGGAAAAACAGAATACGTCAGTCGAATTGCCCGTACGTAAATAAAAAGAAACTCGAAATAAAAAGACACGCACCGAATGGAACAGCCGCGGCGCTGCGTCGGCCCCAGATCAGCAGGTTGAGCGCGAACACCACGCCAAAGACGACGGATGGAAACGCGAGCGCCGTCTTCGCCGTGTGGCCGGTCCAGTCCGTCAGCGCGAACCCCCGGAGCATGCGACCGGTGACGTAACCGTTGACGACACCCATGAAGACAAAGAGCGTAAGCATAGCCTGTGAACAAAACAAAACACTCTTCGTCAGTCATACTAATTGCCTGTGCGAGAATTAAAATATACGTACCGTCATCAACCCGCCGCGGTTAGCCGGTGAGAGAAAGCCGAGCACTGCGAAGACCATGGTGACGAACGTCATGCCGAGGAGCTGGGAGCCGGTGCCGATGCAGACGGAGAGGGCGCCGGGCGCGGGGGGCGGGCGGAAAACGTCGCCGTGTACCAGCTTCCACCCAGTCTCCTCCGCGGTTTCCTCCACCGTCTCGAGCTGGTTATACTGCGTGATGTCCCTTCGTAACGTGCGGATCATGATCATCGCCACCATCCCGGAGAGGAACAGTAAGATCATCATGCTGTTCACCACCGAGAACCAGTGAATCTCGCGGTCCTGGGTTTGAAGGTAGGTGTCCCATCGAGACGCCCAGCGCACGGGGGATGACTTGAACACCACGTCGTAGGTGAAGACTGTAACACAAAACACGAGACGTCAGCACACTAATCGCCCGTACGGCGGAAATAAATAGGTTCTAAATAAATAGGAGAAACGCACCGATCTCTTCACCCGCGGAGACGAGCTGTGGGGATTCTCCGAGCGGGTGCGGCTCGTCCGCGTTGCCCGCGCACGTCTTGAGCCTCGGCGATGCGTCGTCCCAGCGGTCGTACTGGTGCCGGACGGAGGCGGGTTCGACTTCGAACCCCACGATGCGAGCGAGGTCCGTGTCGGGGTCGCGGTGGTAGAGGATGGTGAACCTGTTAAAAAAACACGATTAGAAAAACACGATTAGAAAAACACGGCGTCATGTCATACTAATTGCCCGTACGGAAATAAAAAGAAACTCACCTCGCGTGGTTGTTGATGTAGAAGGAGTGCGGGCCATCCTCGGACTCGCTCACTTTAATGCCGACGGGGAAGCCGCGTTCGTAGTACTTGCGAGGCAGTCCCGTCTCTTCGTTGATCACGGGCGCGCCTGTTTCGTCGAGGTGTTGTCGAACCTCCGCCGCGGGGAGGTTGTCGAGGATCATGTTCACGCTGTAAACAAAACACAAGTGCCGTCAGTACAATTGCCCATACGGAAATAAAAAATAGACTCACCGGTACTCGTACTCGATGGCTTCGTGGATCTGCTTAACCTGCGGCGGTGTGAGGGCGACGACGCGGCAGACCACCTTGCACCGCTCGTCGAGTCGCATCTGGATCTGGTACAGCGAGTTGAAGATGCGATCGCCTCGAAGAACCTCGCCGAGGTTCTCGGCGGAGGAGACGATGTGATCGGGCTGGCAGTAAGGGAGCTTGTAGTACTCCATGGGGAGCGCCTTGTCGCTGCGGATGGAGTTGACCTTGAAGTTGATGAGGTCATCCTGGTGGTCGATGGGGGAGGTTCGGGGTCAGCGTGGGATGATGGGGGGGGCGCGAACGGGGTCGAACGCGTGCGAGGAAAATCGACCACGTTGGTGAGCCGTGGAACGTTGGTGAGCCGTGGAAATGAAAATGTTGATCTGGGGCGGGAGGGACGGGCGGCGCGCCGCGTACCCTGGCGTAGTCCTGGGGCGCCACGCCCGGGAGGTAGAACCCGAGCGCGGGGTTGGCGAGCGCCGCGCAGAGCGCGAGCACGAGCACCGCAACGCGCATGGCGGCAGGCGGTGCGTCAGAGTGTCACCGCGCGATGCTTCCCCGGTTTGTTTCCACCCAAAGCTCCTCGAGAATCGCGGATGATGGAGAATCTTGGCCTCCAAATAAATAATTTTCTAAAAGTCTTCACTAAAAGCTCCTACGCCTCCGCCTGAGGCACCGCCGCCTTCTCCCCGTGGTGCACCCACCTGTCCGTCCACTCCTCGTCATACTCACCCCCGTAGAACATCGAAAAACCCCGCGCCGTCAACTCCTCCACAACCTCCGCCTCCGTGTCTAATCGCCCCGCGCCGACGCGTTCATCATGTGAATCAATCACGACGTTTGGCGCGCAGCTGTGTTTCAAGACGTCGGCGTAGTACCCCTCGTCGTCGTCGTTGTCCGTCCCCGTATACGCCCCTAAGAGCCGTACCCCCGGCCTCGTCGTTGCCACATCCTGCGGTATGAACTTTCGGTAATACTTGAGACGTTTCTTGGTGCTCTTTGACAGGTTATTCAGTTTACGCCGGAACAGATCGTTCACTCTTCTGCCTCTGTGATGAGTATAAACAGGAAAAACACAATTGCCGTCTCAGTACAATTGCCCGTACGAAGATAAAAGTGAATACGGAAATGTAAAGAAACTCTCACCGAAGGATGGGTGTCTGCGTGTCGTCCTTCGCGTCGAACCAGTACCAGTCCAACGCGTACCGCACGAACTCTGTTCCGTACCACAGCGCCCGTGGTACTCCCCTTTTCTTGTCTCTGCTGCCAAAGTCGTAGACTACGCAGCTGTACCCGAGCGCGAGTGAGACGAGGAGATTGGCGTCGAGTTCGCATAGCACTTTTTCCATGTCACCGGCCTCGCACATGGTGGATTGCACGCGGCAAAAGGCGTAGTCGTGGACGTTCATGGCGTGGAGGGTCGGGACTGCTTCGATGCCGTTCTTGAGGTTGATGAAGTGCCGAACTCGGAGCGCGTGCGGGTCGAACGAGCGGGTCGAATCGACCGTCTCACCGTCGTCGTTCGACGAAGAAGATGCTGCTATCCAGGTTATCCTTCGTGGAGTCGGAAGGTGCCGAGTGGTGCGTTGGAGGTTCGCGGCTCTCCCTCGGTGCGTCCGCGGGCATCGTGGGTGCGCGACGCGAACGCCGGCGGTGGATGCGCGCGATGGGGTGAGCGCGGCGGTGAGGGCCATCGCGTCCCCTCCCCCGCGGTCGATGCGTGGCGTGGCGGCGTCCCCCGGCGCGCGAAATGAATGAATAATGATGATTCTCGGAGCTCGTGAGAGGCTCGTGCGAGGATCCGGTCGATTTTATTTTCAGAGATCAGAGATGCGCCGCGACTACCTGGTCGCGGCGGCTGTCGTGTTGACGGTCGTCCTCGCGGCGACCACCCTCGGGGGCGGCGGGGCGTCCCCGTTCGCAACCTCCGACGCCGGCGATGACGCCTCGACGCTCCTCGATGACCCGCTTCGCATCGTGGAAGGACACGACACGACTCCAGAGTGGGCGTCTCGGATCCCAGATGGGGTGGAGGTTGATGCAAACGGCGAGGCTCGCACGCCCCTCAGCGCGTTCAGACGAGCCGAGTGGCGGTACCTCAGCGACGACGACCGCGCTGTTCTCCACGGACTCGACCCGGAAGCCTTCCGCGTCGTACCTCCCACGGGCGGCCAATGGGACGACGACAGTAAGAACCCATGCTTCATGGTCCCGTTCAAGGTTGATTACCGCGATTGCCTCCCCTACTACCACGTCGTCGGCGCGTGGCAGAGCGGCGGGCGCGCGCTGAACGCCAAGATATCCATGCACCCACACGTGTACAAGTCAGCGGAGACGCACTTCTGGAACGAGGACAGGCCGATGGGCGCCTACCTCGATCGATACGACTCTTTCGAGCGAGCGAGCCGCGACGAGACGAAACGCGGGAAATTGATCGTCGGCGACGACTCACCAGGCGTCCTCGCAAACACGTGGACGGAATCGCAACGGCTGCACCGAGCGTTTAAAGAAACGGTCGCGACGTGCTGGAAAGAGTGCCAGGACCTACCCGAGGTCCCGCCCGTCGGGGCGCCCAAAGACTCGCCATCGCAGCGCAGGCGGTGCATCGACGGCGACGAGGAGAGCAACAACACGAAGGGATGCGGCGAAAAAGCAAACGAGAAGGTGAGTTTATTTTAATCATCACACGGGCAATTAGATTGACTGACGTGTTTTTTAACTCCCGTAAAGGACCCGCCGAGGGAATCTCCGGGCGGCCACGCGCTGTCCGTGCCGCACTTGATGCGCGCGGTGTACGGCGACAGGACGGTCAAGATCATAGCGGTGCTGAGGGAGCCAACCGCGCGGCTGCACGCGGCGTTTCACAACTACGAGCACTACGGCAAACACTTCGGCGCCGGCGCTGATGGTAAGTTTATTTGTATTAATCACCGTATGTGCAACTAGCTAGACTGATGTCATGTTTTATTCACAGGGTTTGATAAATTCGTGGACCTCTTCGTGTCTTCGTTCGAGACGTGCGAGGCGGAGCACGGGTGGGAGGGATGCGCGCACCGGTTCGAGTCGTACGACCCAAAGTACGAGTCCGTGTTTTACCACGCCGATCAGCTCATCAAGACGATGTACGCGACGTTCTTGGAAGGATGGCTCTCCATGTTCGGCTCGGAGCACGTTTTGTGGTGAGTTTATTTTTATTTATGAGTTTATTTTTATTTTCCCATGGGCAATTGGATTGACGTATTGTTTTGTTTACAGTTTACGAACCGAAGACGTGTTTCACTCGGACGCGTCCGTTCGTAAGACGCAGCTGAGACTCGCGTTGGAGCACCTGGAACTGGACGACATCACGGAGACGATGCTGGATGAGATGGACGCGTGCGACGCGGAGTGCAGGCCGGACGACGCGGCGATGGCGAGCAAATGGCCCGCCGACGATATCCAGCCAAAGACGCGAAAGAGGTGAGTTTATTTTAATTCTCGCGTATGGGCAATTGGATTGACGGTGTTTTTTTTCACAGGCTTGACGACTTTTTCAAGCCGCAGCGCGCGGATCTGCGGGCGATGCTGCTGGATCCGAAGTGGACGTGGCCGGAGCGGCACGGGTCTGATGAGTCTTAGTTGAGTGTTACTTATGATAGCGCGTTTAGTCGTATCCGATTAGTTTATGAGAGTACGTAGCACTGACATGACGGGGTGGAGTCGATCGATGTGAAAGGATACTCGGCAGCAAACTTTGGCGCCAGTGTAAGTGGGTTTTTTTTCAAAAATCAGTTCGGGCTCGATACGCTCGATACGTCGGCGCGCGCCACAACGCCCGGCGACGTCCCCACGCGCGCGCCTTTCGTGTCACATCACCGCACCCGCGTGACGGCCGCGCGTCGCCGCATTTCGCATCCAAACCCTCCCTCACGACCGTTCCACATCCGACCATGACCGCCGCCGTTACGAACAACGATGTCGTCATCACCCGTGCACGGGCGTCGGTACCCCGCGCCGTCACCGCCGCTCGCCGCGCGTCCACCGCGCGCGGCGTCCCGTGCGCCGCGACGCCCATGCCCGGCATGCCCACCACCAAGCTCAAGGACCTCGCGAACTGCATCGAGGCGCAGCAGTTCGACGCGGCGATGCTCAAGGAGCTCTTCGTCGTCGCCGACGCGATGGCGGAGGTCAAGCCCGGATCGGAGGCTTCACGGATGCTGCAAGGGTTCAACATGGCCACCCTGTTCTACGAGCCGTCCACGCGCACGCGCCTCTCCTTCGAGGGCGCCATGGGCAAGCTCGGCGGCGGGATCCTGTCCACCGAGTCCGCCGGGGAGTACTCCAGCGCCGCGAAAGGTGAGACGCTCGAGGATACCATACGAACCGTGGAGGGATACAGCGACATCATCGTGCTCCGGCACTTCACCGCGGGTGCCGCGAGACGCGCGGCGAACGCGGCGGATACACCCGTCATCAACGCGGGCGATGGACCCGGGTACGTGTGAACGTTTACTTCCTACTACCTCGATGCTTCTCGATGCTTCTCGATGCTTCAACCGCATCTTTCAACCGCATCTTTCAACCAAATCTGACGAATTTCTTTCTCAAACGATGATGTAACGACGCAGGCAACACCCGACGCAGGCGCTGCTCGATACCTACACCATCTACAACGAGCTCGGACGGCTCGAGAACCTCAAGATCGGCCTCGTCGGCGACCTCGCCAACGGCCGAACCGTCCGCTCCCTCGCGTCCATGATGACAAACTTCAAAAACGTATCCTTCTACTTCATCGCGCCCGACGTCGTCAAGATGGGCCGGGACATCAAAGACGAACTGGACGAAAAAGGCGTCAAATGGGAAGAATCGGAAGACCTACTCGGCGTCGCGTCCGAGGTTGACGTCCTTTACCAGACGCGCATCCAGAAGGAACGGTTCGGCGACAGGCTCGACGAGTACGAGGCGTGCCGGGGCATCTACAACATCGACACGGCTGTGATGGATGCAATGAGGAAAGACGCCATCGTCATGCATCCGCTGCCGAGGCTGGATGAGATCACCACGGAGGTGGACGCCGATCCGAGGGCGGCGTACTTCAGGCAGGCGAGGAACGGGCTGTACGTCCGCATGGCGCTGCTCAAGGTTTTGCTCAAGGTTTAAGTCGAAGTCACTCGACTCATGGGACGAGAGGAGAGAGGAGGTGTACCAACAGTTTAGCACACTTTTGTTTGTTTGATTTCAGACATACTCATCAAATACTCTCATCACTGTTTCGTGGTGTGAATAATGTATAATTGGTATTAGTATTGCACGCGAATACATTGCTTTTTACTAAATACACTGTGGTTCGTTATTTTCACCCGAACGAAGGGCGGAGAAGCACCGAGCCCTGAACCGTCGTTCCGGAGAAGAGGGCACCGGTGATTGTTGAGAACAGCAGAAGCGCCCGCGGGAGGGGACGAGGCATCGGTGGCGACTCGTACGAACCCGCCAAGGCGTGTAGAGCCCAGCGCGCCCATCGACGAAGTCGAACCCTACCGGCGCACACCGCGGAAGAGGGCGCCCGCCGAGAGTACTGCAAGCCCGATCTCAGAAAACCGGAGACGTGGCATCATTGAGATTCCCCCCTCGTCTCTCTGCGGCTGTTCCTCCCTTTCACGCGCTTGGCTGATACCCGACCGCGGCTCATGATCCGCACGGCGGCGTCGCGCATCGCGGCGGGGTCCGAGGCCGCGTCCACCGCGGCGTCCTGGATCGCGCGAGGCGTTCCCGAATCCCTCGCCGAGCAGGTCCCCAAGGCGGTGTCTCCGCTCGCGGCGGCACTGCTGCGGCAATCGCCGACGCAATGGAACGCGGCGGTCGCGGCGGTGGCGCGCGCGAACGCGTCCCTCGCGCGCGTCGCCCCGCCCGGCGTCCTCGCGTCGCCCTCGCACATCGCGCGCGAGTTCGCCAAAAGCGTCTGGCGCGAGAGCCTGGGCATGGCGCGCACAGCCACAGCGACGAACGCGGCGGGCATCTCCCGGCGCGTCGTCGCCGCGTCGCACGAGCTCCGGGAACTCGCCGCCCGCCGAGTTCTCCGCGAGATGCAGGCGCACAGGCTCCCGATGATGATCTTCCTCGGCGGCGGCGGAACCTTGCTGCCCACCACCGCGCACTGCCTCGAGCGCCGCGGCGCCAAGGGCCCCGGCGGCGACGGCAAGCCCGAGATCGACGATGAAAACACAGCTGGCAAGATGATCGTGCCCGTAAACGCGGCTGAAGTCACGTGGGCGGAACGACTCCGCGTCCCCAAGCGATTCGCGCTCGCGTTCGAGAAGGCCGCGACGATCGTACGCGCCGTCCAGCTCGCCGTCCTCTTCGCGCCGTGCGTTCTCACCGCGCCCGTGCTGCTCTACGGGCCGTGGGGCGATTGGGCCACCCGGCTGTGGTACGTTTTTTTTAACTCGCGTATGAGCGATTTGAGACTGACGTCGCGTTTCATTCATTAACAGGTACGCGTTGCTGAGACGGACACTTGAATCCGGAGGCGCCGCGTTCATCAAGTGGGGGCAGTGGGCGTCCACGCGGTACGACGTGTTCCCCGCACAGCTGTGCAAGGAGCTCGAGATGCTCCAAGCCGGCGCTCCGGAACACAGCTGGCGAAAAACTCGCGAGATTCTCCAACGAGCGTACGGCGGCGAACAGCTGGATGAGATTTTCGCGTGGATGGATAAAGCGCCGATCGCGTCCGGGAGCATCGCGCAGATTCACCGCGCCAAGCTGCGTAACGGCGTCGCGGAGAAGAACGGCGCGCGGACGTTTACGATTCACGAGCGGCTATTGAGGAGCGTCGGCAGCGGGGTTGAGTTGCTGGCCAAGGGCGAATGGCGCGGTTTGCTTCTGAAGATGCGAAGCGAGTGGTACAAGTCGGCGGGGAAGTGGGAGTGGAACCCCAGCAGTTACCTCCCGGTCAACCCCATGGGTGGAACTAAGGAGGAGGACGTCGCCGTGGTCAAGGCTGAGGACACCGCTGTGTTAAAAAGTAAGGCTTCGGATCGAACGGTGGAGAAGCCTCTCGGGGAGAGACCGGATGACAAAACCGACGAGGGCCGCTACGTCGCGGTTAAGGTCCGACACCCCGGGGTCGTGGAGGCGCTTCGAAGGGACTTTGCGATCTTGGCGTGGATCGCCCGCGCGACGCGCAGCGTCGAGGTGCTCAAACCGTTCCAGCTGGAGCACACCGTGCAGCAGGTGAGTTTATTTCTATTTCCGTATTTCCGTATTTCCGCATTTCCGCATGGGCGATTGGACTGACGTCGTGTTTTGTGTTTACAGTTCGGGGTGCACATGCTGCAGCAGGTGGACCTCACCTTGGAGGCTTCCAACCTTCAAAAGTTTGAAAAGGCGTTTTCGCTCTGGGGCGACGTTTCTTTCCCCGTCCCCGTCGGAAATCTCGCCACCGAGGAGGTTAGTTTATTTTTACTTTCACATGGGCAATTAGACTGACGTCGTGTTTTGTTCACAGGTTCTCGTGGAGACTTTCGAGGACGGCGTGTCCATCAGCACGTTCCTGATGGACGACGCGCACACCGCGAGCATCGACGCCGCGATCCAGGCGGCACTTGGCGCTAAGCTTCAGGCGGAAGGCGTCGCCAAGGAGGAGGCGGCGGCGCGGGATAAGAAACGAACAAAACTCGAAATTCGCGGCGACGGTGAGTCTATTTATTTTAACGCTCGTACCGGCAACGTGACTGACACAAACCCTTAAACCCTTTTAACAGTCTCGCGCATTCACGCCGCGGCGGAGGCGGCGAACGCGGCGGCGGAGGCGGCGGCGGAGATGGTCCCGGTGGAGAACCGCGAGCTCGCCGCGATCGGCGTCAAGACTTTGCTCAAGATGCTCATCGACGATAATTTCCTCCACGCGGATTTGCACCCGGGGAATATTCTAGTCAGACTTCCGGGCGGGATCCAAGGAGGCTTCTCGACGATGTCCGACGTCATCTCCGGCAAGGTCAAGCTGGATGGTTCATCAGCTAACGGCGACGCGAACGGTGGGTCATCGGGTGGCGGCACAGGGGGTGGGGGCGCCGAGAAGGGCGCTTCCCACCAACCGCACCACCCGCCGTCCAAGCCCGAGATCGTCATCCTCGACACCGGCCTCGCCACCGAGCTCACCCCGGCGCATCAAGCCTCACTCGCCGAGTTTTTCCAGGCGATCATCAACTGGGACGGCGCCAACGTCGCCAAGAACATCATCGCGTTCAGTTCCAACCTCCAGCCGTCTTTCGACAGCGCGGTGTTCACCAAGGACGTGACCACCGCCGTGCGACACTTCCAGGACAGCACGCCGCGAGCGGGCGACTGCATGGCTGCCATCTTCGAGACGGTCCAACGACACCACGTCACGATCGATCCCAACGTGATGGTCGCGGTGGTGACGGTCATGGTGCTGGAAGGGTGGCAGTTTCGGTTAGATCCGTCGATTAACATCCTGGATTACATCGGCGACGTCATGAGGAGTTCGTTTAGGAAGCACCAGCGGTTGACGGTGATGGATTTTGGTTTGCGAGACATGTGGGCGCCGTTCTCGGAGCCGAACGCGTTGACGATGGACAGGAGCGGGGCGCGGCCGATGGCGTGGTCGATGCAGGGATCCGGGGAAAACTCGGGCGGGCTCTGGTACGGCGAGTACCAAAGCCGCGACTGATCGGAGATGATCAACGATGTGGCACAGCTGTAATTTACACAAACACAAATGCAACGCATTAACGACAACCTATTTATGAGACTATGCGGCTACTTGCGCTCGCGGCTGTCGAGGAGTAAAGTGACTGGCCCGTCGTTCACCAACGCCACGTCCATCTTCGCGCCGAACACTCCGTCCTTTATCCGCGTCCCGTCACCGACGTACACCTTCTCTCTCGCGTACGTTAGGAGCTCAGAGTAGAGTTTTCTGGCATCCGTCGGTCCCATCGCGTGGTGAAAGTCGGGTTTGTTGCCCTTGAAGTAGCCGTGCAGGGTGAACTGCGAGACGAACAGGACCTCGCCGTCGATGTCCATCACGTTCCTGTCCCACGGTTTGGCGCCGTCCCAGTTCTTCGTTTCGTCCGAACCCGAGGGTTCGCCTGGGAAGAGCCTTGCGCGGAGGCATTTACCCGCGACGTACTGCGTGTCGTCCTCGGTGTCGTCGGCGCCGATGCCGACGAGGACCATGAGCCCCTGGCCGATGGACGATACCACCGCGCCGTCCACGGTGACGGACGCGCTCTTGACCCTCTGGATGACCGCCCGCATGCTGCTGACGCGGTGGAAAGTGGCTGATTAATCTTTCGCGCGATCCTCGTCATCAGACTCTGGTGCACATCGGGAGGCGCGGTGCGAGAGAGGCACGGGTGGGATGTCGCCGCGCACGCTCGGTGGCGCGGACGGCCCCGACGCCGACGCCGACTTCTGGCGATGGGCATCCTCCCGCGGCGTCGTCGCGGTGCGATGCGAGTCGCGCGACGTCGCCGAGGGATGGCGCGGCATCGTCGCGACCGAGGACATCGAGCGCGACGCCGTCGTCCTCCGCGTCCCGGGCGCGCTCTTGATGAGCGCGAGGTCCATGAACGAGGACACACAGCTGTGCGACGCGTTCAGATCGTACGATTCATCCGCCGGCGCGATGACCCCGGCGGACAAGCTCGCGACGCACCTGCTGCGCGAGGCGTCCAAGGGCCGCGACTCGCCATGGCACACGTACATCTCGCGACTCCCGAGAGCCTACAACCTGCTGTGCGTCTGGACGCGACGCGAGCGTGCGATGCTGCAGGACCCGCGTGCGATCGCCGTCGCGGAGCGCGCGCGCCAGGCGACGCGGACGTCGTGGCGTCGCGCGCGCGGTGTCCTCGCATCGCTCGGCATGACCAGTACAGATGGATGGGGAACGATTCGAGCGTGGAGGTGGGCGCACTGCGCGGTGAGCAGCAGGACCGTGCACGTGCCGTTCGACGCCGCCGGCGCGTTGTGCCCGGTGGGTGACATGTTCAACTACGCGCCGCCGCCTCCGCCGCACGGGCACGTCGTCGTTGGAACACCGCTCGAGGGCGGCGTAGGCAAAGTCAAAGCCAACGAAGAAGAAGAAAAAGATGAAGAAAAAGAAGATGCAGATGTAACCGGCTCCGGCGATGGGTCCTGGGACGAGGACGCCGGCGAGTACGTCTTCCGCGCGCGTCGTCGATACGTCGCGGGCGAGCAGATCATGCTGTGCTACGGCCGGCACACTAACCTCGGCCTACTGGAGCACTACGGCTTCCTCTTGGACGGCGACGGCGAGAAGGCATCCAACCTGCACGATTCCGTCGAGGTGAGTTTATTTTAATTCGCGCATGGGCAATTAGACTGACGTCGTGTTTTGGTCACAGGTTTCGCTCGCGTTCAACGTCGACGATGATAACGTTCACGATGACGAGCCGACGATCGTGCGGGCGTCCGCGGTGGACGGGTCGTTGGAGTGGGACGCCGTGCGTGGGATCCGTCTGTGGGCCGCGGGGGGTTACGTTCGGTGCGATAAGCGAACGAGGGACGCCGCGGCCAACGGCATGTCCATCGGCGCTTCGAACGAGAGGAAAGCGTTCGGCGCGGTTGTCGATGCGGCGGCGTTAGCGCTGACCTCCACGCTGGCGACGACGGCGAAGGACGATTTGGATGTACTGACGAGGTGTCGAGCGGCGCGATGGGGGGACGACGGCGACGGGGATGTGGTTGTCGGTGTCGGTGAGGAGGAGCCGGGGGTGGCGCCCCGCGAGTGGTACATCGGGGAAGACAATAGCGATAGCGAAGAGGAGGAGGACGAGGAGGAGGACGGCGTTCCTTCGGAGGCGGGGTCCGCGGAGGTGGATCCGGAGAGCAACGCGGGTCTCGCGCTGCGGTGGAGGCTGTGCCATAAGCGGGGACTGCAGAGGACGTATAGGGCGGCGGCGGCGAGGGTCGAGGAGGCGAGTAGGGACGCGGCGGCGGTGGGGTCCGGACCGCCGAGGTTTCATCGTGGGTGACCACCGTCCTGTTAGAGTAGAGTAGCAGTTGTTTTGACAGAGTAGGATGTATGATTACATTCGTGCGCTTTTGCAGTCCTTGCATTCATAGCGTACACGACCGTGCTCGCATATTGCAGACCCACCGCACTCCTTGCATCTACGGCGCTCACGACCGTGCTCGCATATTGCAGACCCACCGCACTCCTTGCATCGATAGCGCTGACGACCGTGCTCGCAGATTGCTGACCCACCGCACTCCTTGCATTGACGGCGCTCACGCCCGTGCTCACATATTGATGCCCCACCGCACTCCTTGCACCTAGAGCGCTCACGACCGTGCTCGCAGAATGCAGACCCACCGCACTCCTTGCATCGATGGCGCTGACGACCGTGCTCGCATATTCCAGCCCCACCGCACTCCTTGCATTGACGGCGCTTACGACCGTGCTCGCAGACTCCCTTCCCACCGCATTCTTTGCATCCATAGCGCTGACGACCGTGCTCGCAGATTGCCTTCCCACCGCACTCCTTGCATTGATAGCGTATACGACCGTGCTCGCAGATTCCCTTCCCACCGCACTCCTTGCAATGATAGCGCACACGACCGTGCTCACAGATTTGTGACCCACCGCACTCCTTGCAATGATAGCGTATACGACCGTGCTCACAGATTCCCTTTCCACCGCACTCCTTGCATGTAGAGCGCCAACGACCGTGCGGACAAGCGTTGCATTCCTTGCACTTCGAACGGGGCTGCACCCCGTGCTCGCATGGTGGTTTGGGGACTCTCTTCTTCGGCTCGATACCCTTGCACTCCTTGCATTTTGATTTTGGCTGCACCCCGTGCTCGCACGGTTCCTTGTGGGCTGTCTTGCACTCTTCGCACTTGGTGCGCCGCTTTCCGTGAGGACAAGCGTTGCACGCCTTACATTTCTGGCGCCACTTCCCGTGCGGACAAGCGTTGCACGCCTTGCACCACTTTGGCTGCACGCCGTGCTCGCACGGTTCCTTTCGGGCTCTCTTCCGCTTCGCCCCGACCGCATCGTTCGCCCCAACCGCGTCGTTCGCCCCGACCGCATCGTTCGCCTCGACCTTGACCTCAGTCTCGGCCTCGGCCTCTTCCGCGGCCTCTTCCTGGGCGACAAGCTCACGGAGTTTTTTGAGGTCGGGTTTCCATATCGTCGTCATCCTCCCTGTCGCGTCCCATGTAGGCGCGCCAAAGAAGTGTGCACCCCCAAAGAAATCTTCCTCGACTCAAGCAAAGCAAGGTGATTAAAAGACACTTGTCATATTTTTCTGCGATTTTGTCCGGCCGGCAGTAACTGGTCGGATGCAACTTTTTGTCGAAGCCGAGACCCTAACTTCTCTATATTCCGCGTCCGTCGAGCGCCGTTGCCCTCTTCGACTGGCACGCTCGGCGTTGCTAGAGGTCTCCGCGCGTTTCCTTTCGCGTTAGATTCAACAGGATGGCTAAGCGCACTAAGAAAGTCGGTGAGTAACGCGGCCGTGCTCCGCCCCTGGCCCCCGACCGCATCCGCGGACCATCGGGTTTTTAGGGTTCCAGCCCATCGATTTCGCCGAACGGCGTGTGAGATGCCGCCGGGAGACGCGCGATGCGGGACGCGCGGGCGCTCGATCCGGACGAACGCGTCGCGCGTGGTCGCATCGACCACGTCGCGACCGCGTCGTGCCATCATCGAGCGCATCGCGCGGTACCAATCGCGTCATCCCGCGCCCATCCGCGCGCCATCCTCGGAGAAATATAGCCACCCAGCCATGAGCGTCCGGGGGCTGGATCCGCCCCAAACTCTTCGCCCGTTCGCTCATCGAACCCACATAAACACACGCGCTGACCGCATCGTCCCACTCCTTCCTTTAACCCACCAGGGATCGTCGGCAAGTACGGCACCCGTTACGGTGCTTCCCTCCGCAAGGTGGTGAAGAAGCAGGAGGTGTCCCAGCACTCCAAGTTTTTCTGCGACTTCTGCGGAAAGTACGCCATGAAGCGCCAGGCTGTCGGCATCTGGAAGTGCGCCGGCTGCAAGAAGACCAAGGCGGGCGGGGCGTACACCCTCAACACCTCCGCCGCGGTCACCGTGCGCTCCACCATCCGCCGTCTCCGCGAGAACACCGAGAAGTAAGCGAATTGCTATCGGTGGTTTTCACCCCCGCGGGCCAGCTAAGGTCTTCCCAGTTGTTCAAGGTGCCGCTTGCACCACAAGTGACACCTTGCACAGTTCTTGAACTTTAGCTGGCGCGAGGGTGGCGCGAGGCGGTTCGGGGGTCCGAGCCGCCCCGCGTGGGGGGTCCTAGGATGGGTCTAGTTCTGTAATCAAGGCATTGGTTGCTGCTCAAATCACTCGGTCATTTCTCTCACAGTGCACAAAAACTCTCTCATCATTCACAAATCTAAAAATCATCGTCGTCACTCGCGTTCACTCACAAACACATACGTACATCCATCCACTACCTCGCTCACTCACGCGTAGTGCTCCCGCAGCTTACCCTGCCGCACCGCGGTCACCACATCCTCCAGCGACATCGCGTCAATCACGGGCGCCACCGCCGAGTAGTCCCCAAACTCAAAGTTCAGTCCTTGGGACGCGAGCACGCCGCCGTCCCCGAGACGTCCTCCTTTCCCTTCGTCCCTCCACTTCTTCAGCGAGCACACGTCGAACGCCCTCGCAGCTTCAGCTTCGGTATCGAACCCGCCCAAGTACAGCTGTTTCCCGCGAGTCCTGGACCACAGGTGAGCTTCCCACCGGCCGCTCCGACGGTGCCGAGTGACGCCTTTGTGCGTCGACGAGGTGTCACCCCTATATGATAAACAAAACACGACGTCAAACGAATTGCCCATACGGAAATTACCAAAAATAACCAAAATTACCAAAAATAACCAAAAATAAACTCACCGCTTGTACCCGAGAGGCGGGGTCCGACTGCCTCTTCGTTCCTTCTGCTGAGGGGTCGGGGCGGGGGGGGTGGCGCGGGGGGGGGTAGGGGACGGCGTGTGGGCCTTGTGGGGCACGATCGGGGTCACGAATCCCTCGTCCGGGCCCCCCGTCGCCGGGCGAGTGGGCGAGACGAGGGCGTCGAGCCACACGGTGTTTTTCTCCGCCTTGTTTTGCTCCTGGGAGCACGGCTGGGTCTTGGCGCGTTCGCAGAGGAACGCGAACCGCGCCGCGACCTGCGCGTTCGTCGTCCCGGCGCATGGGCCACGTGGAATCACCAGCGTTGCCCACGTGGAAGCGTTGGCGCCACCACGCGACGCCGCCATCAAGATCGCCGTGTCCATCTCCCCGGTCCACTCGACGTCGTTCGAAGCGTCGGCAGTCGGCGCTTGAGTCGTGACCGGTTCGTGACCGGGACCCGTCGCCATCCTGCGCGCGGCGGCCAGCGTGGACGCGTTGGGTGACCCGCGGGGTGTCCCCACCTGGGGGCGGTTCGTATCGCCACCTCCCGTAACGGCTCC
>Ga0302114_10001008_pt1 | contig 19083 bp, 14 predicted proteins | sample AG5_Surface_MG_FD_203107 | JGI IMG/M metagenome (GOLD analysis project Ga0302114, IMG submission 203107) | Marine microbial communities from Western Arctic Ocean, Canada - AG5_Surface | ecosystem: Environmental > Aquatic > Marine > Oceanic | place: Canada: Western Arctic Ocean | collected...
TTGTGTCTTACTGTTGGGGGGGAGGTGGTTGAGCCTGAGCCTGAGCCTCAACCTGAGCCTGAGCCTGAGCCTCAACCTGAGCCCGAGGAGGTGGTGAAAACCATTGAGGCGCAGGCGGTGGAGGAGATTACGACGACTGACGATGACGACGATGAAGCGAAAACGGAATCAGTTGAAGAGGACACCGACATCCCTCTAACCCTCCACGTCCTCCAAGCCTCCTCCCTCGCCAAAGCCGACACCGCCCTCTTCGGCCTGGGCGGTTCCTCCGACCCATACGTCCTCGTCCAATGGTCCACCGGAAAACTCCTCCACAGAACCGCGGCAATAAACAACACCGAGAACCCGAAGTGGGAGGACGAGACAGTCGTGCTTTTCGTTCCGAAAGATTTGCCGGGTGTGGGTGTTAAAAAACCTAGTCTTGAGCTCTTCCTCGACTGCTTCGATAAGGATACCGGCGGCGACGACGAGTTCCTTGGTCGGGTGGTGTTCGATCACGCGACTCTGCTCTCGTACTGCGCCCCCGGAGGGTGCCCGAAGCGGGGCGTGGAGAAAAATTTGAGCAAGGTTTTGGTGTGGAACGCCCATCGGAACAGGCTCGTCAAGGGGAGGATGAGCGTTGGTTTTACCCCGGGGGAAAGTGAGGGGGATGACGCCCCGGAAGCGGAGAGGGAACGGATGAAGACTGAACCAGTTATCAGTTTAAGGACGGCGTATTACAGGGCGAGGGAGGTTTGTGATGATAATGAGGACGAAGAAGAGGAGGTGGAAAATGACGACGATACGAGGGTACTGAAGGAGGGGGAGAAGGTTGAGGGACGGTATAGGGGGAGGCCGAAGTGGGGGGAGTGCGTTGTGGAGAAGGTTAATAAGAGGAATCCGTTTGACCGAAACGCTAGGGAGACGTATAATTTGATATATCCGAGTTCTGGGGCGAAGGTGAGAGGAGAGAGAGATGCAGAAAGAGAGAGAGAGAGCGCGAGACAGAGAGCGAGAGAGAGAGAGAGAGAGAGAGAGAGAGAGAGAGAGAGAAAGAGAGAGAGAGAGAAAGAGAGAGAGAGAAAGAGAGAGAGATGCAATGCACGCCGCACAGAGACAAACTAACACCAAAAACAACCTACAACAAAACATCCAATTCCAGGAGTCGAACGTCCCTCGGTACCACGTCCGAGTCCCCCCCAAAGAAACTCCTCCTCTCGCCCAGCAGCGTCTCCGAGTGAACTTGCTCGGATTGGAGGAGGACATAATCAAACAGAAGAAGAAGACGTTGCTAAGCGGGGCGATGAGTGGGGTTGGGGAGGGGTTACTGAAGGGGGCTGGGAGTGTTTTTGGGAGTATGAGGAAGATGAGCGGGCTGACCACCACTGAAGAAGCGGTGGCCGCCACCGCCACTTCTGACAGCGACTCCACTCCAACGAAATCACAATCCGAACCCCCGGAGCAAAATCAAAATCTTCCGAAACCACCCCCAATCCCAACGAACCTCAACGCCGAGGTCCTCTGGCGAGGGAGCAAGGTCGCTCTCTTCACGGCAATTGAGAAGGTCCGCGATCCCCAATCTGGCTTGACTTTAAAACGGGTTCCGAACGCAGGGGAGTCGGTCCTACTGCCTCTTCCGCTGACGAGCGCAGCGAAGAAGCTTAGTAGCCTGAGCCTCGTGGTTCGTGAGGGGGGGGGAGGGGGTGCTGATGGCGGGAGGATGAAAACGGGGAAATTCGTCGGGGAGCTGGTCTGCGGGTGGAATAACCTGAGCGTACTGAAAGTCTTCAAGGAAGGGTTCATGATGAGCAAGTACGAGGAAACGTGCAACGGTCAGGAGGCCGGGAAAACATTCAAGTCTACGCTACTTGATCCGCTGCCGGTCACGACGGGGGGGGGGAATAAAAGTTATCGGATTCTGGCGGGGAAGAGGATGGTTTTTACCGCGAGTGTTGAGGAGACGAAGAGGGTTGAGACGCATGTTCCTGTTAGTGATGTTTGTGCCACGAGCGTTATTTCGAGGATTAATATTAGCGTTAGTAGGTGAGTGGAGTAGGAGTGGAGTAGGAGTGGAGTAGGAGTGGAGTAGGAGTGGAGTAGGAGTGGAGTAGGAGTGGAGTAGGAGTGGAGTGAAGTAAAGTGTGCACACAACACCAACTTCGTAATCCAATTTTTTTGTTTTTTGCTCACAAATCAAAATCCACCACCCACACAGCCTCAAGTGGCTACTGCCGCAGCGATTCGGGGAGCAAGTCAGGGGCAGAATCAAGATAAACGTAATTTGGAACGGCCAGACAGTTGGCTGGGTTCGATTCAGAACTCTGGAGGACAAGTCGCTTCTCAAGCTGCTCGGTCCGAACGATTTCCAGCTGGACCTCCCCCGCGACCGTCGGGACTGCAGCCTGCTGATCCAGTGCATAAATGAGTCTGCCGGCACCCGCGAGAACCCAGACGTCATTGGGACGCTCAACTTGCCGTGGAGCGCCTTGAAAATGAGCGCTCACGCGCCCACTTTTTATAACGTTTTGGGGTGCGACGAGATGCCACACTTTGCGCAGGCCGTTGAGCACAGGTTCGAGCTTGTTGGGAGAAGGTGAGCGATATTCGTATTCGTTTGCTAGCTTGCTCGGCGTACACTCGACTAACATTGTGTTATTCCACTCAATTTGCGGCTTAGTACCAAGCGGGTGCTGCTGACGGCGGAGCAGAAGGAGCTTACTGCTGGGGGTTGTGGCCCTACCAAGCGCCGGGTAAAAGTTGTCATTTTCCAGTGCGCGGGATTGGAGAAGGCCGATAAAAGCATATTTGGAGGGACGGGCGCTAGCGATCCGTTCGTCGTGATCAAGTATAACGACAAGGAGATTGGGAGGACGCCGACCATTCAGGAGAGCTGCGATCCGGTTTGGTCCACCAAGAACGAGTTCGTGGTGGAGGTTGGAGAAGACGATGACGCACTGCTGAAGCAATTGGAGGTGGAGGTTTGGGACGAAGACTTGCTTAGCAAGGGAGACTTTTTGGGGCAGGTTTTGATCGACGCAAAGGTGATGAAGGAGCCGTCGATTATGAAATTGGACGAGATTGGAGGGAGGGAGCTGAAGTTGGAAATGAAGGAGAACTGGACCAAGAAGAAGCAAAAATTGGTGGGCGGGAAAATTAAGTTGTCAATCATTGACAATGTGAAATTTGTGGAGCGGAAGAAAGCAGAAGAGGAGGAGGAGAAGAAGAATGCGGATGAAGGAGGTGTGTTGGGGGGGCTGCTGAATTCTGCAGCTGCGTCTGCGGAAGAGAAGAAAGACGAAAATTCGACCAACTACATCGACAATGAGCTGCTGGAAGAAGTTGACGAAGACGAAGCCGAAGCCGCCCCGGCCAAACCCAAACGCAACCTAAACGCACTGCAGGCTGCAAAAAGCAAAATTAACAGGGCAAAAACCAAAATCGACATTGGAACGGCGCTGAACAAGGGAGCGAAAGCAGCGGCGGCGGAGGAGGAGGAAAAACTAGACAACGAGAAGAAGCAGGGTCCAACCCGAGCAAGTGACCTTTCGGTGGGAATCCGCGTCATGGTCGAAGATAGTATCAGGGAATCTCCGTACCAGGTGTTTTTGGGCGTGAGGCAGTGCGGGGGGCTGGCGCCCACCGCTGACGTCTGGAAGACCCGTTACAATAGCATGCAACCCTTGGGGCTTAGCAGGCACCCAGGGAGCACGATGAGGTATCCGTTTGCGGCGCTCACCTGGAAGGGCATTGAGCGCGCCCGGACAAAGATCGCAAAGGTGAGCGAGCGAAGCGAGCAAGCCTAGATGAAGACGAGAAACTCGCGATGAATCCCGCGAAATGGCTACAGACATAATGGCTACATCCACTGCTAAACTAACCCACATAATTTTTTTGACTCGCTTAACTCGTTTTGCTCTTGCTTCATTAAAAATGCGCTTCGCTTCGCTTCTCTTCGCGCAGGTTGACGTGGGGCACGGCAGCGGCGTGGATGCAAATTGGAACGGGAGGAATTTTGAGGTGACTGAACGACCGCCGCACAAGCATAAACCCACCTTGTTCGGAGATGACGATGGAGATGGCGATATTGATGACATTAGCGCTGGGCAGATTGTTCTGCCTTTGCCGAGTTTGCCCAAGACGAGTTTGGGTGAGCCACGGTCGATCTTTAAGCCGCCGAAATTGGAATTGCTCAGTGAAAAAGTTAGAAACAAGAATACGACGGCGCGCATCGAGGTGTACGACTTTGGAGGTGAGCGAGCTTTGAGGAAGACGAGCATACTCGGATGAATCCCGCGAAATGGCTACAGACGGCTACAGACGGCTACATCCACTACTAAGCTAACCCACCCATTTCGTTTGGCTAACTTCACTCGTTTCGCGCGTCCTTTATTAAAATTAAAAATGCGCCTCGCTTCGCTCGGCGCAGATTGGACGTTCAACGAAGTCAGGTTGATCTGCGTAATGCAACGCGCGATCAGAAAGTATTTGGCTGGTTCATTCGTTCGTGTGATGAAGAAGAACAGGGCCGATAAGGCTCGCCGCGGCAAGTCCGCCTTGAAGATTCAGAAAATGGTACGAACTCGGCAGGCTAAAAACGCCTTGAAAAAGAAAATGCAATCTCGGGACGACGAGTCCGCAGCGAAGATGCAATCTCTGTTCCGCGCGAAGAAGGGCAGGGAGGACGCGGAGCAGAAAAAACACGCCATGCAGGACGCTGAAACGAGGCGGAAGAAAATGCTCAGAACCGTGGAGCTCAAGGTTGACGTTATCGGCGCTGCGGGACTAGCAAAGGCGGATTTGGGCAGTCTCAGCGATCCTTTTGTCCTGGTTTACTGGGGAGACAAGCTGGTGCACACCACTAAGGTCATCAACGATACGCTCAACCCAAGTTGGGGTGACGGTGAAACGGTCAAGGTCGAGTTCGAGTGCATGGACGAACCGATCCCGCTCTCCGTCCACGCTCTACCCCTCGACCTCGTCAAGAAAAAGAGGGTCAAGCTGGAAATCGCCTTGGACGAGGAGATGATGTTCATGAAGAAAACCAAGGAAGATTTGGAAACTGGGCTGAAGGAAACGACCACGAAGATGCAGAATAGCACCAATAGCAGGCTGGCGAAAAGCGTCGAAAGGGAGAATCTGGAGGAGTGGAACGGCAGCAGGAAGGCGGAGCTAACGAGGGAGATCGAGGGGCTGATCGTGGTTGGCGGGAAGCTCGGAATGCTGGAGGTGAGCTTTGCCGAGCGGCTGGGTATGTTCAATAGCGTCATTGGTGACAAGTGCAATTCGATGCGAGAGGAATTGATTATTATAATGGCCGAGCAAAAGAGACTGGAGAAGTTGCTTAGGGCATTGGAGGGGGAGAGGAAGCTGTGGGATAGCTGCAGAGTTAGAATGCTGGTCGAAAAGGGTTACGAGATTCCGGAAGAAAAGGAAGAGTCCAAAGCTGAAGAAGCTGCGGATGTGGATGCGGATGCGGATGCGGAAGAAGAAATAGAAGTCTTGACCACAAAGCGGGAGGCTGCAAACCTCGCCGACGACCTGCTCGCCGCCCACGCGGCGGTCCCGTGCAACTTCGTTGCGGCGGACGTCGTACCGGAGCTCAGGGTTGAGCTGTACGATTGGGACGCGGGCGGGAGCAAGGACTTTATGGGCATGGTCACGCTGCAAGGGATGAAACTGCTGCAGGCGGCTGCTTGGGGGGAGGAGGAAAAGGATCGTGTTGTTGCCGAATCCAAGGCTGAAGAAGCCGCGGACGAGGATGAGAATAAGAATGAAATTGAGAACGAAAATAAAAATGAAAATAAAAACGAAAAAGCAACTGGAAACACCTACCAACTATTGGGAAAACCTATGGTTGGGAACAAGTCAAAGTCAATCAACGCCTTGGTGAAAGGGACAATAACCTTCAACACGACGCTGACGAAGCGCGTTCGGCTCATGCAGGACCACGACACCGACCCCCAGGACCTGCTCGCCGACGTTCAAGTTGCCGGAATGAGCGTCAGCTACATCACGTATAGCGCGGTCATGGGGGTGATTGACATAATCTGCCAGAAAGTTCGGAAGGCTGTGCTTGCCAGGCCGCTTATTCTGAGGGTTGTTGACGCTCACGGGTTGAGGAAGGCGGACTTGTTCGGTCTGAGCGACCCCTTTGGGGTGGTGTGCTACGAGGGGGAGGATGTAGGCAAGACCAACGTGGTAAAAGACAGCTTGAACCCATTCTGGGGGAGCAATGCGGGCGACAGCAAGAAAGATAAGAGCGTGTTTATGCTCAAGCCGGCGATGACCAACGACCCGGAGCTGAACATTGACGTGTTCGACTGGGACCTGATGGAGGGAGACGAGGACTTCTTGGGCAAAGTGAGGCTGGACTTCGACACGCTGCACAGGATAAGGAGGGAGTGCGCCTTGGCGAGCAGAGCGTGCGTTGCAAATCCAGGCACGCCAGAGTACTTCAAGAGCGTTAGGCAGGTGATTAAGCTGCTGACCAGGGAGGAGGCGGGGTTGCCGCCAGTTAACGGGACCGAGGTGACTGTGAAAATTCACGGTTGCAGGGGGTTAGCTCAAGCGGATAGGTGAGTTAAAAACCAAAAACCCGGTTGTTCAGTTGTTAACGCGTTCTCTTCTCACACAACATCAAACATAATTTTTATTCCAAAATACAGATTCGGCAAATCAGACCCCTTCTTCGTCGTAAAGTGGAACAGCACCGAGATCGGCCGAACCCCCGTGATCGACAACACCCTGGACCCCGTGTGGAAAACAGGCAACGAATTCACGGTCTTCGTCCCCGACGGAAACTCCGGGCGGCCGCCCAAGGGCGAGGTGACCCTGGAGTGCTACGACTCCGACATGCCCTTCAGCGGCTTCGGCCTCGGCAAGGTTCTAAACACTTCCGGGGATTTTCTTGGCTGCTTCAAGGCTACGGGGTTCGCACTCTCGGGGGGGGTGAGGCCCATTCCTGCGGACGTTTTGGACTTGGACGACGGGTTGGACGATAACGAGCTTTATATTCCGAGTCTGAACACGGGCAGCCCAGCCACGTACGACTTGCAGCCCAGGGAGGGGGGGGTTGTGGTCGGGTTGGAGGCTACGGAGGGGATGCACACCGATGTGGTTGTGACGGTGGTCAGCGCGAGGGGTCTTGCGAAGGTGAGAAGAAGAGAAGAAGATACTTGTGGTTGTGATTGTGGTTGTGATTGTGGTTGTGATTGTGATTGTGATTGTGTTGTACTTGAAACGCATTAACTAACGCACACCCTTTCATTTATCATCAGGCGGACACCTTTGGAAAGAGCGACCCGTTCGTAGTGGCAAGCCACTCTGGTAAAAAGGTGGGGCAAACGCCGGTAGTAAAAAAGACTTTGGACCCGGTGTGGGACTCTGGCAACGTCTTCAGCTTCCAAATTGAAGAAGACTCCGACGGGGCAATGGTCATGAACGATCTTGACGAGATCGTAACCTGCAACGTCTTTGACTCTGACCTTGGCGGATTGACCGGGGACTTTCTGGGGAAGATCGTGTTGACGGGGGGGATGCTTCGAAACCTGCCGGAGAGGGGGAAGAATCGGGACCACGACTGGGAGATGGAGGCTAAGGAGGGTCTGAGCATAAAGCAGAAGCGGCTGGTGAAGGGAACGTTGAGGGTCTGCGTTAAGCTCGAGCACAATCAGAGGGGGAGGGCGAGGAAGATTGTTGATGAGAGTGATAAGAGTAACGGCGATCTGGTACAGGGAGAGGTTACGGTGGAGTTCAGCAGCAGGAGGGCGGACTTGGAGGAGGCTGAGGAGCTGAAGGGGGAGGGGGAGGGGGGGGTTGGGCAGGCCATAGGGTTAGACCCTAACCTCGCCAGCAAAACCAATTTCCTGGTGACGGTGACCGCGGCGGATGGGTTGGCGAAGGCGGACACGTTTGGTAGCTGCGACGCCTGCGCGGTCGTTAGGTGGAAGAATGTCGAGATTGGGAATACTCCGACTGTTCGGAATAGTTTGAATCCGAGGTGGAGGAAGAAGAACGGGTTTGGGTTTGAGGTGGACGATCGGCTCAAGGAGAGCTGGCAAAAAATGATGGAGGAGGAGAGGGAGGGGGTGAGCGAGCGAGAGAAGCTTAAGGAGGACTACGTTCCTCCGGAGAGGAAGAGGGATAAAATCATGAAGATTGGGAGTTTCATGGGGAAGAGCATGAAGAAGAGTATCGGGAAAAGAAGCTTTCAGATGAGGAAGAGCGTGGGGAAGAGCAGCTTTCAGATGAAGGAGAGGGCGAGGAAGGCGGGGGGGAAGGCCAAGAAGAGAATTGCGAGGGCGAGTGATCAGTTCAAGGAGACAATCAAGGAGAGGGAGAGGAGTTTGAGAGAGAGGAGCTCGAGCGAGAAAGATGGAGGGGGGAGTAATGCGAGCAGCGCGGCGAGCAGTGCGGAGAGCTCGTTTAGTGAGGAGGTGGAGAGTGGAGAGGAGAAGCAGAAGGAGAACCAGAAACTTAAACCGAAGAAGAAACTGAGCGAGAGCGAGTACCAGAAAAAACTGCTGGAGAACCCATTGTTCGCTATGGAGGAAGCCCTGCACGAGATCGAGGAGGAGGGCGACAGCGACAATGGGGAGAAGGACAACCAAATTTTGTCTGATGATGACGCTGATGATGCTAATGACAACCCCGTCGCGGCTCTGCTCAAGGAGGCGCTTAAGGAGGTTGACGAGGAGGTTAAGGAGGGGCGGCATGAAACTGTGGGAGAGGCGGGTTCCGCCCAGGGGCAGGAAAAGGAGGGGGGAGAGGAAGGTGAAGGTGAAATTATAGACACAAAGGTCAAGGTCAAGGTCAAGGGGAAACCGAAATTCAAACATTCTAAAATCGGGAAGAAATTGAGGGGCTTCGGGGAGAGGATTGGGGGGATTATTAGTAAGAGAACGAGCAAGGAGACAGAGAAGAAGAAGGAGAAGGAAGCGGAGAAGGAAGCGGAAAAGGAAGCGGAAAAGGAAGCAGAGAAGGAGAAGGAGGCGTCTGAAGAGGACGACGTCATATCTCCAGGAACGGCCAAGCGAAAGTTCACAATCAGCACCCCTGGAATGGCGATGGACCTCGCTAAGCTCCAGGCGATGAACGAGCTCGTCGAGGGAGACGAGGACTCCTCGGACAAGGACTCGTCGAGGCCGAGCACGAGAGAAAAGCCCAACGCCGATGTGGTGGCGGGTGACGATCTAAAATCGCCGGCTAGCTCTGAGGCTGATAACGCAGAGAATGAAAATTCCAACGAAGAAGATAACGATAACGGCAACGGGAGCATGATGAGCAAGTTCAAGCGCGGATTCAAGAAGTCCCGGAACAGCTTCCGCAACTCGGCGTCAAAGTTCCGGCGGTCGATCGACGAGTCGACCTCTTCCCCCGCGAAGAAGAAGAAGAAGAAAAATGGAGATGACTCCTCCGGCCAAGCCGACGATGGGCCGACGTTCGACCTCGAGGAGGCGGGGAGGGTCGGGGAGAATAGGGATCTGCCTTACGTGTCGATTGAGGTTTACGACATGGATTACGGGAAGAGGGGGGATTTCATGGGCGAGGCGAGGATATCTCCCGCTAGGTTCTTTACCATTTTAGAGATGGAGGACAATGCCAACGATGAAAAAGACGACGATGATCAAGATACGAAGTCGTTCAGCTACCTTCTACCACTTCTCCCTCGCCTTGGCAGTGGCCTGGACGTGGAAGTTGTCCAAAACAAGCAGCAAGCGAAGCTTTTAAAGCTCATCCAGGGCCACGTCTCCGTCCGCTTCTCAGCGACTCACATCGACGCAACGCAGCTTAAGATGGAAGCCGCGCTGCGGGAAATCGAGCGGCTCAAGGACCCCGTGCAGCACATGCTGGGGTTGGACGACGTTAAAAATGGCGTGATTGGAATCTGCGTGTTTCCGGATCTTGCCGCTGAGGAGGTGGCGCTGAGGGCTAAAAGGGTTGAAGAGCAAAGGGTCGCGAACGAGGCGGAAGCGGCGAGGAAGGAGGCGGAGGAGGAGAGGGAGATGGGGGAAAGGGGGGAAATGACTCGAGAGGACGAGAGGGCTAACGAATGGGCGGAGCTGTACTACATGAGCGTGTGCGACGAGGAGACGCAGATGTACGTTGAGCAGAAGCGAGCTCACGACGACGCGAATACTTGGAGCTACGTTTGGGACGACGTGGAGACGAAGCACTACCACTACAACGAGGTTACGGGGGCGATGAGCTGGGAGGCGCCAGAGGCGCTTGAACCCAGTAACTGGAAGCCGAGATGGCTCAGGGATAGGGGGGAGTACGTGTATGATAATATCAAAACGGGGGAGAGGGACTGGCCGGCGCCGCCTAGTGCGCCGCCGCCACCGCCGAGGGTGTTTGAGGAGGAGGTTGGGGATGATTTTGACAATGACAACACCAACGACAACACCAAAGTTAAAGTTTGGAGGGTTCCGAAGTACAACCTGGAGAGTGAGTGGAGCACCACGGAGGAGGGGAGCTGGGGGCTCATCGAGGATGGGAATAGGGTGGGGAGCGGTGGAGGCGGGAGCAACGAAGATGGGAGTTTTGACGAGAGCCAGAGCTACGGAGACGAGACTGGGACGTACGGAAGTTATGGCGAGGAAGGAGATCAGCAATATTTCGACGATGATTACGGATACGATGGGGGTGCGAATGGGGGTGCTTAGAGGAGCTAGAAGGTAGAGTCTCATTAAAAAGTTTGTTTCAACTAGCCAGCCCGCTTATTGTGTTGTACCACTCCTCCCCCAATTCTCCCTCCCTCTCGTCAAGCAAATCTATTTCCTCCCACTTCTCGAAAGCGTGAAAAAGCACATCTTCCCTGGCCAAGTCGTCATTAGCATAACGCACAGCCATCTCCACAAACTCCTCGTCATCCCTCGCGATCGGCCAACCCCCCCAATCTCCGTCCAACTCCTTGTACAAAGCACTTGCGAACTGCCCTCTGGCGAATTCGTCTTGCTTCGTAACGACTAACCTCCCACTGCTGACCGCTTCCTGCGCAGTCAAGCAGCCCCCGTAAGGGCTAGTGTCCAGGACAACCTTGGCGAGCGTCAGGGCCTTTACGTAATTCCAATAACTAACAAATTTGATCCTTCCAATGACGCTCTCTCGAGTTGCCCCCCCGCTTTCCACCCAACCCCCGTGGTTTAATTTAATCCGGTCCCAAATTCTCTCGTTCCAACTCCGCTGCTTTTCGCTCACCAGCACAATCACTCCCCTCGCATCCTTCTCTAATATGCTGAACATCGACGTCTCGAACGTTGGGTGGAGCTTGAACCCCCTGCCCAAGACCATGTAAACAATGTCTCCCTCCGCGAACTCCGCGTTGTCGTATTCGGCGTCGTTCGGAGGGAGGGGTACTTCGTTCCTGAGCGCAAACGGCGCTATGTTCATCTTGGTCATTCGAACAAGCTGCTCAGTGTACTGAAGATCCCCCGCTTCCTGGTGCTCTACACTGTCCAACCCGAAAAAGTAGTCGATGTGGTGGTTATGGTTGCCGTCAATCATTTCAATTCCGCTGGTTGACGGGTGTCCCCACCAAACAATCTGCACATCCGCAATCCTCTCAATTTGTGGCAGGAAGAAAGTCATTGCGTCCATTCCCACGTCTGGAAAAATGGCCACGTCCAGGTCAAAGCTCTTCAGCCAGCTAACTATATTGCTTGAGCTCCGGTTGTTTGGCAGAGGGTGTGCTTCGGCGAGTTTCGATCCCAAAAATTTTACCACCGTGTCTGGATTTGTGCTCGTGAGTTCTGCCAGGGTCTGTTTTTGTTTCTGTTGCCCCTCGCTTGCCGTGGTAGACGATGGGCAGTCATTATCATTTTCCCGCAAAATATCGTTCAATCCGGATGGAAACTTTGAGCCCAAAACAAGAATGTCCATGCAGTTCTTTTGGCCGAGTGCTTGTAGGGATGTGATGACGGGGGTCATAATTCGGCCTATTGAATGGTCCGTCAATAGCGTTGACACAAAGCCGACTCGGAGGGTTTTTTTGTCGCCATTGGGTTGTGATTGTGATTTGGATTGTGATTTGGATTGTGATTTGGGGGGGGGGGGTTCTTCCTCGCCCAATCTCATGACACTCCCAATCAGCCTACGAAACTCAACCATGACAGCCTTATCGCCATCGTCTCCGCCCCCCATGTGACTCAAGTGGAACAGCGTCGAAGCAAGAAGCTTGGTAGGATCCACTTTCGCCCTGAATTTCCTCGTAATTTTTTCAATCACTGAAATTCTCAAACTTGCCATGTCTTGTATATAGTCTGAACGCCAAGTTTCTGTTTTGTTTAGCGGTCCGTACCAATAATCGTATGGTTCGAATGGTGTGATGACGGGAACGTAGCAGATAACTCGCACCAGCGCACTGACAAAGATCTCCACATTGGGTGGATTGTCATTGTCGTTGTCCTCTAGCGCCAAAACCCCAAAATTCGCACCAACCATTCCTTCAACATCCTGAACGCTGCCAAATAGCAATCCCAGGCTCAGCAACTTGTCCTTGATGTCAATTAAGTCGACGCTATTACCATTTTCCAACAATTCACCGAAACCACGGAAGTAGCACGCCAACGCGTGGTCGTTGAAGCCGCCTTTCGAGACAAAGTTCGCACCTGCATCGAACCAGGCAGTAGAGCTTGGGGTGGAGGTTCTAAGGTGCTGGAATTGGATATTTGCTGAAGGGTGCGATAGGAGGAGTTTCAGGTATATGGGAGAACAAGATTCGGCAAGAGAATCAAAGTAGTTGTTGTTGTTGCTGTCGTTGCTGTCGTTGCTGTCGTTGTTGTTGTTGCTGTTGTTGTTGTTGTTGTTGCCGCGGATCACGCGCACGCCACCCCACTCGTCAAATGCTGGGATTGATTCGAAGCCCGAACCCATTGGACAAGCGCCAATGGAGTGCTCGAAATCGGTGGTTTTCACCGACGTTAGCGTTGTCACTGGACTGTCGTTGCCACTGCCAGTGAATCCGCCGCAGGTGCTTCTCGAGTGGACCAGGATGGGCTGCTCGTTGACGATTATTGTGATTGCTTGAGGTGAATTTGAATTTTCGAGTGGGGAGACGGAGACGAAGTCGGGGGTGGTGCAGGAGGCAATTATTGTGTTTGAGAATTTGTGACCGAAAATTGGTGAAGCTGAAGGATCGTTGTCGTGAAGAGGAAGGGGGGAACCAACAGTGAGAATCTGAGAGATTTCATTTTTCGCAAAGTTTGACATTTCTAGTGAGGTGTTGTCCAGAGGGGGGGAAGTTGTTGAGTCGATTTGCAAATGGGAGAGGATCTGGATTCGCATTCGATGTATTATCGTTCTGGCTATGGACGAGGGGTCGGTCGATGCTGGCGATGCATCGCCGCAATCTTCCCAACTGCTAAATACCATGTGGCAGAACTTTGCCCGAATTAACATCTGCTGCAGAACTTGTTGATCTATCGTGTTAGGGGGGGGGGAAGCGATCGCCACCAAGTCAGAAAGGACAACGTCAAATTGAATGTCCGCGAAGGAGGCGCAGGAGCCTTTGAATGAGGGGTGGAACGGGGAAGGGGGTGGGGTAGAAGAGGTGGAAGAGGAGGTGGTGTAGGGGTGACTTGAAAGCCACCACTCTATTCCTGAGCAAATATTTAAAGTAACCTTTCGGTGATATGTGTTTGTAAAGTTGGGAGCGAGTTCAAATGATCTACTGGAGTATATAACCAGCCCTAGGGATATGAGGCGCATTGTTACTTGTGGTGGTGGTGTTTGCGCCTTAAACAAAAATTAAATTTTTGGCGTTTGTGATTTCAAGTGATCATTTCTTATAAAAACACTTGTTCAACACAAACAACACCAACACAAACTCCAATGCCAACCAACAACACTCTCGCTATCCCAATTTCCTTGGTCGGGAATGTTATCAATTCAATTGGATATGTTCTGTGGAAGGTAGCCCACAATCAAGTTGAGGCAGCAAAACTTAATCCATTACCAAACAAACAGCAACAATGCTGTGCCTGCATACCCCCTAGCCCTCATTTCCTGCGGACACCAACTTGGTATATTGGTTTCTTCCTGTACACTTTGGGAAGCAGCCTCCATGGTTTTTCCTTGTCCCTTGGAACGCTTACGATAATTGCTCCGCTCGACAGCGTGACACTCGTTGCGAACGCAATCCTCGCCCCGTTGGTTTTAAAGGAGAAGACTGATATCTGGAAGGTATCCGGGACGATCACAATCATCTTTGGCATTATCGTGCTCAACGAGTCATCGCCTGCTTCGCCAGGAGACTTCGAGCCGTTGGACACTTTCGGATATATCGGGCAAGGGAAATGTGTGGGGGTTGGGGGGAGTTGGGGGTTGGTGTGCGTTGGGCTGTATTTGGTGGAGCGGGTTTATTACAGGAAGAATAAAGTTGACAAGGACAAAGAAGAGGACAAGGACGAGGACAAAAACAAACCAAGGCCAGCAGCTCAACTGTTGATCGTCTGCACGCTTGCGGCATTCTTCGCTTCGATCTGCCAACTGATGCTAAAGTCCCTCTTCACCCTTCTCTCCACCCCCTCCACCTCCCTCTCCTCCCCAGTCTTCTACTTAACTCTTCTAATCTTCCTCACGACAGACGTGGCAATGGAAATGTTTCGACAGAGGGCGTTGAGGGAATTTGACGCAATTTTTGTAGTCCCAGTTATATCCTCGCTGCTGCTCACGGGAAGCGTAATTCTCGGAGGATTCTGTTTCAACGAGTTCGATGCGATGAGCGGGGGCGAAGGGGCGAGTTTGATGGCGGCTGTGGGGTTGATCTTTTTCGGCGTCTGCGTTTTAGCTGGGAAGGAAATGCAACAACAAAGGCGGGTCGGTTTGGTGTCGACTTGATTAAACTAGGATTTAGATTGATTAGGCTTTTTGAACGCAATCTCCGCTGATTAAGCCCTTCCTAATTTCAGGATCTGAGAAATAGTTTCCATTGTTGTTGCTGTGAATGACTTTCTTAAATCTACATCCCTCGAAACCCAACCACCAAATAAGGTTATTGAAACTCTCAGGGGTGAATTCCTCCACGCCGTTCCACGTCTCCAAAGGAAGGTTGAATGCCACCTCCTTAGGCTGTTTCTTGCTCCACTCCTTCATCAACATTCCAATTTTGGTTAAATTTTCAACCAATTCGGAATTGTTTTTTGCTTGCTTCTTGTAAAAAGCACTCTTTCCCTGCGCCAGCGTGTCCTCCCTCCAATTTAAAATGAACTTAGCTTTGGGAAAAACCTCCCTGAGCAAATCAAGCTCCTCGGGGTCCGTGTGCCTGATCTCCTTAATTCCGACGATTTTTTTCTTGGAAATATAAATGTCGCTCCCAAGGGAGACCATGACCATGTGGCGGATGGACTTTTGGAGCAAAGGTAGGTCCAAATCCTTACTTTTGTGAGGCCCAGAATTTTTTCGCTGCCACGTGGTTTTTGCGTGTTCGTATGAACGCAATACAGGAGTCATGTAGCCGAAGGTCTCTCCGGCAACGTAAATCGTGTTCGAAATTGCGTTTACCATTTCCAGTATTGTGGTTGTACCTGATCGACCGGTGCCAAGGATAAATAGCCACTGGACTTCAGGGTCGTTGTCAGCCCGAGCGGTTCGAGGTGGTGCTTGTGGTGGTGTTTGTGGTGGTGTTTGTGGTGGTGGTTGCTGAAGCTGCTGATACACAGTTTTTTCTTTTACATAATTGTTGAGTTTGAACCGTGTTCTTGGATCTAAAACGTTGATGTTAGGTGTTTGGGGTTTTGGTATGTGACCATGAAGATTTGAAACAATTGCCAGATAGAAAATGGAGATGAAGGCGATAGAAGCTATTAGGACTCGTAAAAAGCCATTGCGGGTTACCATGTGTAAGTGTAGTTTAGTTGATCAAAGTGAAAAAATGAAAAAAATAAAAAAATAAAAAATTGTTTGTGAACTGCCCATCATAAAGTTTATAGGTATTATACCGACACTATATTCATCTAGCACAAGCCACAAGAAGGAAGGACCCCCACCATCAACACCAATCCAACCTTTTGAACCATAAACACCAAACCCAAGAACCAAACCCCAAAAAATGAATGAAATAATTAAACTTCCAGGCAATTCAATCTGCGTTGATTGCGATGCGAAGAACCCTGACTGGGCTTCGATAAACCTGGGCGTTCTCGTGTGCCTGACTTGTTCGGGCTCCCACCGGCACCTTGGCGTCCACATCTCCCAAGTACGTTCCCTCAAACTCGATACCGAGTGCTGGCAGGGCGAGCTGCTGAAATATATGTGCTCCATAGGCAACAACGCCTTCAACCGAGCGTGGGAGAAGAACTGCCCAGCTCACATCATTCACCCCGATGAGTACCCCTACAACCCCTCGGTGCGGGAAAACTACATCACCCAAAAGTACCTCTACCGCCGTTTTCTCCGCCGAGAAGCCAGCGATGGTGACAACGACTCTCCCAATAGCAACAATAGCAACAACAACAGTAACAACAGCAACAATAATCCCAACAACTCAACATGTGCAACACCGGCCTCCGCTGACATTAGCGAGGGCATGGTGCTGAAGCACAGTCCAACAAATGTGATAAAGCCCTGGCAGAATCGATTCCTAAAATTCAAAACCACGCCCCATGGCAATGTCCTAGAATATTATAAGCAGAACCCAGCCTCGAGCAGCAATTCCCCCCAAGGAGCGGTGGACCTCAACGGCAGCGAGGCGGAGATCGTCACCGGGACCGACAAGGACCTCCAACACTGCTTCAGCATTGTCACGAGCAGCGAGAGCGAGCACAGTGGGAGGACGTTCGAGTTCAGCGTGGGGAGCGCCAAGGAAACGGTGAAGTGGGTGGAGGCTGTGCGCAAGCACTCTGGGCAAATATCCAAGTTGAGGTGAGTGTATGGAATAGTTTTAATTAATTTAAAATTTAATCACTGACACGCTCACGCTCGACTCGACTCTCAGCAGCAAGAACTCAGGCCCGCCGGTCATGTGCAGCATGGAAATGAGCCGGTTGAATCTCAAGCGGAAGGCAATCGCCGGAATTGAACAAGAGGAAATAATCATGCAGGGGGAGCTGTTGCACAGGGCAGCGTACACCTTCGGGGGATTTTACAGCCGGTGGGGATTACTAACGAAAGAGGCGCTGTTCGTGTTTGAGGCGGAAGGAGAGCTGGGGAAGTGCGTGTGTGTACTGCCGACCCACGGTGCGCACGTTGACAAAAACCCGTTCAGCTACGAAGGGGTTGAAAAGCTGGGGAGGGGCGCTTTTGGCTTGCTGACAGCCTTAAGTCACAACGTCTTCGACGCCCAGACTGAAGACAGCAAGATTGACTGGGTGGCGGCTTTGACCAGCAACATTACAGTGATAACTATTGGAAAATAATAAAAAATTGATAGATTTACGTGAACATTCCTTTACATTTTTTACGGTTACTAGGCCTCGCCACCATACTTCTCCGGAATTCTATCTAGCCAAGTTGTCAAACTATGAAATTTCCAAGGAGACACCAATTTCATCCTCTTTCGCCGTAGCCACCACCAAACCGCAAACACCATTATGGGAAGACAAGGCGCTGTCGCCAACCCAAAGTAGGAGAATGCACATCCATTTCGCTCGCCTAAGTCGAAGCCGTATGCGGTCGCCAGTACACAGATTCCGTAGAAAATCAGTAATGGGATGGCAGAGTGGACAGCATGAACAGTCCTTAGGTGAACGACGAGCTGAGCATCGGGCACCCCATTGATGTCTGATGCAAGAACAACTGACAGCATCATCGAGGTGAAAAACGCTGGCCGCCCAGGTAAGAAATGTCATGTACTTAACGCCTTTCTTCCCAAAGCACTGAGGGTCGGGAGGGGGCTGCGAGTAAACGGAACACGCGAGTGAAGCCATGAATACAGAAAGTAGCCCACTGGATTGGAGCTGGCTGTCGATCGAGCTGCGCAAATCATCTATGAATCTTATTTCAGAGGCTGAGGCGGAAGGCATGTTTTTGGAGAGTGGGGAAGTGGTTGGGTGTAAGCTCATTGCTACCTGAAGTTAAGCAAGCTTCTTTAATTTGAGTGTATGTATGTATGTATGTATGTATGTATGTATGTGTGTGTGTGTGTGTGTGTGTGTGTGTGTGTGTGTGTGTGTGTGTGTGTGTGTTTGTGAAAACGTGATGTTGAAGTGTTGAAGGCACATGATCTTGTTTCTACAAGATTTTCACTTCAAGGTGTCCCAAGTGCCCACAAGTCCAAAAGCATTTTTACACCAACAACACCCACATAAACATATACTTAAGATCCCCCAGCCCAGGCTATGAGCGCAAGCAATGAAAGGGCGGCAGATCAACATGCATTGACATCGTTCGTCAACAACTTATTCACAAAAACGAATCCTCGAACCAGGATCAATCATCACTCACCCCGTGAAGAAGCCATCATGACCCAAATCGAACAAAACCTCTCTACTTCCAATGATGAGGAAGTACCAATCGACGACAGTCCATTCTTCCCAAAGCTTGTGAGCAGCAAGGATGGCATTATGGTTGGGACGTGCACCGGGGTGGTTCAAACAAGCCCAGAGGAACTCACAGCCTTCATGTATTTGATCGATACTCACCAGGCTCGCGAGGCCCACATAGCCGCCAACGGTCCAGACAGCTCCAAGTATCCAAACAAAACGATCCATGTGGTAAATGACCACCACAACATCAACTACTCCTGCCGAAAACTCCCTCCTCCCCTAAAACCAAGGGACTGGCTCACCCGAAACATCATACAGCGAGTAGACGCAAATACCATCAAGAATTTAGCCACGTCCATCAACGACGACGATCCTGATCTCCCGCCCAGCTTTACCAAAACAACCATGACAAATATTATTAGAGGCGATATTTCGGTGATGCACAAGTACGAGCGTCTTCCCCACAATCAAACAAGGTTCACACTAAGACAGAAGGTAGACATCAAGGGAAGCGTCCCCAAAAAAATCGCAAACATGGGCATGTCAAGTGCTCTCGACCAAGTTTATCACGCCTACAAGTATTTCCAGCGTGACGAGGAGATCGACGAGCTGGAGGTGAGCCTGATTGAAATGATAATTTATGCGCTGGGCTCAACAGACAATATAATATAATATCCCCCAG
>Ga0302114_10001009_pt1 | contig 19077 bp, 15 predicted proteins | sample AG5_Surface_MG_FD_203107 | JGI IMG/M metagenome (GOLD analysis project Ga0302114, IMG submission 203107) | Marine microbial communities from Western Arctic Ocean, Canada - AG5_Surface | ecosystem: Environmental > Aquatic > Marine > Oceanic | place: Canada: Western Arctic Ocean | collected...
TCGCCCTTTAGGAACTGCTTGAGGGAAGCCCCGTACAGCTTTCCGTCGGTTCCGTCGTTGAACCCGGCGGCGTATACCTGATCTATTAACGCGTTGCTCATGGTAGGGGTAGAGGAAGAGAAGGAGGAGGAAGTACCGGGAGAAGGACCGGGAGAAGGACTAGGGGGACTCGTAATTATGGCCTTGACGACAAAAACAGCCATGACTCCAAAAAGAACCATCACCATCTTTTCGCTGATCCAACGCTGACCAGTTGCCTTCACCAGCGCGTCCTTGATTGAGGAGAAGAGCAGCTTCCAAGCGCCCTTCACGCTCCTCGTCTGCTTCCAGCATGGAAGGAAGAGAACCATTGGGTAGTAACAAAACATGATCAGCAAGAGAGTCTTGACAATGCCGCGAAACCACGCGTGCAAATTGAAAACTACACAACAGAAAATGAATAAGGATTGTGAATTGACTACCTTGGCCGTAGGGAGAGTGGAAAGGAATTGATCAAGGGTATTCTTGACTTCACCGGCCTGCTTGAACATGTCCTTCGATTGGGGTGAGTTGAAGGCCGCATGCTTGTAGGTTTGAAGCTTGTACTTGTAAGAAAGAGCGAGCTGGTTGCCCTTGGAGAGGTTGTCAACTTTGAGGTTCTTGATAGATCCATCTGAACACAGAATGGAGTAACGATCCTTCTCTGAAATAAACGATGTGACTTTTCCGATCGAGCCATTTAAATCAGCACGGGAAGTTCCCACAACAGTAACCAGAGTGTTCAGGAGGCTCGCTGGGTCATTGGAAGAAGAAGAAGAAGCCATTGTTTTATGAAATATTAAAAATTTGTGGAGCTCACGTGCTCACGCACTTTTGCCTCTGTCACTGTGCAGCTCGTAATTTTTTACTTTCCACCCTTCATTCCACCAATAGCATCTCGTTACTCACCCTTTGGTGTCAGACCCAGTCCAGACAGACAGCGACAAGCCCCCACTCTCTCTCAACAATATGAAATTTCACACTGTTCCAATTAAAGATGCTCTACTTAATTTTGCCGCGACAATCTTCTTTTTCCTCCCCTTTGCTCTCTTCTTTCACATTGAGTTAAGCACTGAATACTACTGGGGTACATTTGTAATATTGCTGTTGGCATATTTGTATCCCCCAGTATCCTGGAAACGTCCAAATGAGTTTAGTGATGATCCACACTTGAAAACGGGGAGAGTCGATACCAGACCTGCCTAACAGTACAAACAAACAAACAACAAACCAAACAACAAAAACAAATCTCTTTTTTTCTCCTTTATCTCCCTATCTCCTTATATAAAATTTCATTAATGCCACAATAGCCTCGTCATCCTCAACCCCAGCTATTAACTCCTCGGTAACGCTTGCCCCACCCAATATGGCCTTGTGCACCTTGACCAAATCCTTTTCGACGACACCAATAATTAAGTCTTCACAAGCCGTTTCGACATTCTGTTCGGTGCAGAAAGCAAGATACTCGTACTTGCTTTGCACGTATTTGAGCCTCTCCTCCCTGCTGCTGTCCACCTCTAACTTCTTCCACCCCGCCTGCATGCTGCACTCGGTTATATGGTTCATTCTTTCGTTCCCTCTCCGCAAAATCAGATCGAACTCAACGTTGCTCAGTGCATCCAGGGTCAAGCTCCTGCACACGCTTACGTGCGTCCCTAGCTGGCGATGGACGCCGCAGCACTCTTGACAGAAAATTACTGCGCCGAGCGAAGCGAGATTGTGCGCATTTTCAATGAAGCACGAGAGAGAGCAAGAGAGTAAAAATTAGTCGCTTCGCACTTCACTCACACGGCTCGCTCGCTCCGCCTCACTCACCTCCAAACTTGAGACAAACCCAATCAGGACTTGTGCCCTCACCGCAATCTACACAACTCGGGTTGAGCTTCAAAATCTCCAAAGCCCTGGGGCTTACTTCTATGCTCCGCGATCGCGGACTCGGTGTGTAAGCCTCGCCTTTTACATCCTCTCCGTCCCCCTCCCCTAAATCCAGCGAGCTGACTACCATTCCAGCATCAAGCCGCTTGTTGATCTCGCTGATGTTTGAGGCGAATCTGCGCCGAGCGAAGAAGGTGCGAAGGGCTTAGTAGTGGCTCGTATTCGAGTCGCTGGCTCGTATATATTTCTCGTCTTCCTCAAGGCTCGCTCGCTTCGCTCGCTCACCTCCGCAGAACCGGTGTTGCATTCCCGGCAGCGAACAGCGCTCCCTCGGCATCGTTTGACGAGTTGTAGAACTTGATTGAGCTTGAGCTTGAGCTTGAGTTTGAGTTTGAGTTTGAGCTCCCAGAGCCTGAGTCGCTGTTTTCAACTACGCTGTTCGAGCTCTGGAGGTGCTTCACGCCGCTGCCCACCACGTTGTCGTCGAACGTGACCTTGTTCGGTGCCTGCTCTCCTCCTTCCACAAAGACAAAGTCATAATTTTTCTTCGGCGTTGGTGTCGGCACGCTCTGGGTAAGTTGGCGCTCGATGCCCTTTCTAATTGCGGTCAACCAGTTTGCATGCTGCAACGGGCCAGCAGCCTGCAGTGTGTACGGGCGGTTTGTCGCACTTATAATCTCGAAGCTCCACCTCAGATTGTGATTTCCGGGATTCTTGAAATTTCCTTCTTCGTTAAACATCAAATCAGGCCGAACCTCTTTGACGGTGGTCAGCAGAGTATCCGCTACCTTTACCATTTCTAAGTTCTCGTTGCCACCCACCCCGTGAGCGTGGCTCTTGATGACACCGCCGCGAAGATAGTGCAGACCATCTTTGTCTAAAATGAACCACCTCTTATTCCACGTGCTCATGGAGAGCGCCCCCGTCGATTTCTTGTAGAGAAAACCTGCGCCGAGCGAAGACGGTGCGAGGCGCATTTTAAATTAGGAGTGGGTGCCGAGCGAAGACGGTGCGAGGCGCATTTTAACGAAGCACGAGAGCAAGAGTGGAATTAGGAGTGGGTTAGTCGCTTCACACTCTTCTTCTTTTTTGTCACAAGGCTCGCTCGCTTCGCTCGCTCACCCTCAATGTAGACGCCCTTGGTTTTTGTCCGCTCGTAGATTGCCATTTCGTTCATCTCGTCGTTGATGGACCACACGCCACTCTCCTTCTCGACCTCTTCCAATTTTTTACAGTTCTTAACTTCTAACATGCCCGTGGCCAGAGCGTCTCCGCAACTCAATGCGGACAGAAAGGTCGTTGACACTGTCACCGCGGCCTCCACCTCGGTGATTTTTCGATGCAAATTTTCCTTCCTCCCCTCCCACGGTTCCTGGTGCGCCTTGAATTTCGTCCGCTCCAACTCCTGCTTGTTCTGAATTTCCGCCAGCACCCCACTCAGATAACTCACGTCGCTGCACTGGCCGAAGAAGGCCTTGAAGCCGTACAAACTTGCCAGCGCCTTCTCGCCGATTTCAAAGTTCTTGCGATTCTTGAGCGCCTCGAAGTACTGGAGCAAGTTGAATCTAGCCAATTCGGCTTCGGTCTTTTTCAGCTTCACAGTTTCCAGGTTGAGCTTAATTTGGGCCGTTTGCTTGACAGTTTGGGGGACCTTCAAATTCTCCTTCAAATTCTCCTCGACCACTACTACGGCATTTGCAGTAGGCACCGACAAAGCGGATTCTGAGTTTTTTCTGGCACCCCACTTTTTCAAATTCGAGCCAAAATTTCGAAGCGCACCCGAACCCGCAGCCACGGCACCTTGCACAGCTGAACCAACGCCAACAACATCGCCGTGGAGGTACTTTTCGAGCGCTGTGTCCTCGTCCGCTTCTTTTGAGTAGTACTCGTTGTTCAGCTTCGTCCCAAGCGCAAGCTCCTGGTCTGCAAACTCGGAAAACGCCATCGTCAGAGAAGCGTTGAGAGAGTCGAAGAGCTGCGTTTGGGCTTCGCCAACGTGGGAAAGAACGTGGGCCAGGGTGTTCAGGGTCGAGGCAACCTCGGGTCCTAAGATCGATGGGAGTTTTGGGTTTTGAATTGTGCTACATTTGGCAGACAGGTTTTTTGTGGAGTTGACAAAGTTCAGCCCCTCTGCCTGAAAATCCTTGCAGGCCGTGGAAATAGATTTTAGAGTCGCTGAAAGTTGATGTAGGGTATTCATATTTGTGTCAATATAGGAAGAATAGTGTGGCGAAGACACTGTGAAAGACGCCATCTAGCTATAAATTAGAGGGAAGGAGCTATTAAGAGAGTGTGGTATTCAAAAACAAAAACAAGCGTAATTTGTTTAATCAGATAGTGCCCTGGTGTGAAGAGTGAATCAGAACTAAAATTTACAATTTTTTTAACAAAACTAACTACAAAACTCTCTTATCATGGTGGCTTTACTCATTCTGCTCATTTTGAGCACAAGCAATTCATTATCGACTACATTGAGACCGAACTCGGTGCAATTTATGAATTCGAGGCAGAGCCTAAGGCCGTTGTTCAGCTCGAATCAGAGCTTGGGGCAGATGGTGACTTCGCATTCAACCAACATCAACAAATTACAAGTGGTCGCCCCCCCTCCTCCTCCATCAACCCAAACCCAAATTCAATTTGACGACATTTTCTACATGCGGTTCGTCCACCAATATACCAACAATAACAACGTGTTTGATCTTGAGAAAGCTCAATCAGCCATCACTGCCACATTCGAGTATCGTGCTGCCCAGGCGCCAATGCTAGCTGTGGCAAGAAAAGCTGTTGAACTCGCTTACCAAAACGATGTCTTCAACAACGATCCAATCCTCTCGATGGCCCCTCACTCCTCGATCGTCACGAAGTTCATAACACCACGCAACTCTATAATGGCCAGACTCCCCCTTCCCTCCAATGATCTCCTGTATATTGTCAAAGCGGGCAACGTCGATGACAAAGAGCTGATGAAGAGCGTTTCAGTTGACCAGTTGACGGAGTTCTATACCTATGCCAAGGAGGTGCAGTTTCTCCTTTCCGACAGATGTAGTAGAACTTCCGATACGTTGCAGAGCGTCGTGACGCTCAACGACTTGTCGGGTACAAATCTTTTGGGCAGCAGTGATTTTCGAAACGTTCTGTCAAAGGTCTCCAAGCAGACTTCAATTTACTATCCCTTGCTTTCCAGAGCAACGGTCCTTGCCAACCTTCCTCGGCTTCTCACCGCCTTGGCGAAGATTTTCACTCCTCTGTTTCCCCCAAACATTCAAAGAAAGTTGAAGTTCGTGTATCTCGACATTCCTGAACTAAAAAACATTCACAGCTCCCTTTTTTTGGATAATTTTGAACAAGACATCCTCCAAACCTAAAAAATAATAAACTATTCATTTTCCCTTTCACTCATCTACCATTTTGAAGCCAAGACGTGCGGCCTTTTCTTTTCTTTTCCTCCTTTTGACTATTTTTTGTTTGAACAAAGAGTGGTAAATCGTGTCCTTTCTCTTCTTGTTCACCACAAATCCATGGACGAAGTAGACCTCCTTCCACAGGTAGTCCGAGTAAATGCTAGTGTCTATGAAATCTCTCCAGCTACGCGACACAAGCCGGCACATCTTGATTCTTTGATAAGACAGACGACATAAAATGTCCGCAAATCCGTAGGAAAATACTGTCAATTCCGGGTCAAACTTCTTCTTCGTCTCCTTCTCCTTATCCTTCTTGGTGATTTTCCCTTCCCCGCAGTACTCATTGAAGAACGTCTGTAGCAATTTTCCGCGTGGAACGGGCCTGAAATCCGACGTCCACGGGAATTCATTTTCGTTTTTATCATCATTTTTAAGCAAATCGTTATCGTCGACCAAGAAGCTGATTTTGTTGGCTCTCTCACTTAGCCCTGCTGCGAACGTATCCGGCCTTGGCTTAGTCGATAGTGTCAAGTATCGTACGGTTTTTAGGAGCGTTACGAAATACTCGCTGGCGTTGTTACTGTTGTTTTCGAGAATTATTTCGTAAAGCAAGAGAGCCTCCATTAAGAGCAAATCAAGTACCTTGAAGAAAGCATCCGCGTCAATTCTATAAAGAGCATGGTGTGAAATGTACTCAGTAAGCAAGCGAAGGGAATCGTTTTTGCTTTTTTGCAGACAATTTCCAACAATATCCACACGATTGCCGTTCGTCAATTCGTCAATGTGGTAGAGGCACAGTCTCCCCCCCTCCGTGCTCGGAACGGTGAAGAGGTAGTCGCACAGTGAAGCAAATATCTTGTCGGCGCATCTATATGTTGCCGCAACCTTAGTGGCGAGAGTTGAAAAAGATTGCGTGAAGGTAGCAATGTATTTCTTGTCCTGGTCGCTTTTTCGGCTGTGCAAGAACACTAGGAACTGGGCAAACCGGAGCAGCACGTGCTTAGTTGCCTCGTTGTCGTCTTCCGAGAGGGCTATCATCAGAAGCAAATCAACCATGGCAAGGATTGGTTTTTCGTTCACTGGCTGGTTAGCGAACACGAAGATTTTCAGTTGTTTGAAGAACTGTTTGAGGTTGCGGAGGAGGCTGCGGGTGACGAGTGACATTAGCAGAGAATGTAGAGGAATGAAGCAGCTCTGCAATGTGAGCGTGGATGCGTGTTTCGTTGTGGCCAAGAAACACGCTGACGCAATTGGGACGAGATCGGTCTCCGGGTGCTTCTCTATTCGTGTTTGGAGAGCCGAAAGTAGTACCTTCGATGAATCGACCGTGATATAGCTCGGAAATTTGTCGTCGCCAAATACATTTATCAATGTCCTGTCCTGAATCCTAAGTCTCAAGTACTCAGAAAAGGTCTCCGAGTTCGCCAAAGCCTTGGCCAGGTAGTAGGACATGTCGTGTCGTGTCGTGTCGTGTCGTGTCGTGTCGTGTCCTGACCGTGGCGTATGCAACCAAAATAAAAAAAGTTTGACAAAAATTAAGACCTTTCATTGTTATTTTGTAATCGACTTTTATTCCCCCCCCAAGGTGCCAAGGGAACCAAATACACCTTCACATTCAAACCTCAACCATGTCATCCATCTCCAACGTTCCCAAACAGCTCAACACATCAGGTGGAAATAATAAACTTCGCTACCAGTCCACTTCCACCCTTGCCAAAACAACCTCGGCGAACATAAAGTCGTCAATATCATCCTCCTCCTACAATATCCACAATCCGGACACCGAAACGATCTCTTCTGGCAAAACTATTCTCACCTCCTCCTCTTTCTTTGCAACCCAGCTAGCCTACTTCTATGAGCTTAACCTCACCAAACAATTCAAAACGCTCCACCGTAAACTCTATCCCCTGACTCGCTCCCTTCCGGAAATCCTTATACATTTCGACACAATAATAGAGAACCTGATCACCTCCCTAACCGAGCCAAATTCCCAGTCCAATGCGTCCCACGATATAGTCAACTTGATAGGCGTTCTCGCCCGAGACACTCAATCCGAATTCAAGCCTACCCACTTCCACAGCACCTTCCAAGCGATAATAAAGTTCGGCGTGGGCGACGGAATTGACAATCCAATCCTTTCTCAAGAGTCCCTCAAAACCCTCAACTTCCTAATCAAGTACTCCTACAACAGCGAGGCTGAGAATGGTATTGACAAATTACGAATCTACTACTCGCCGCTGATCGGCCACCGGAAAGTGTACATTCGGAACATGGCGGCCGAGGTCTTCAGTATGAATCTGCGCCGTTGCAAACACCCCAAGGACTTCAAGAAGCATTTTTCGAAGTTGATGAAGGCGGTCAACGGTGTGATTGGCGACTATTTCGACCCTCTATCCTCCTCCTCCCCCGCCACCGCCTCCAGCAACAAGAAAAACTCAACGGCGAAAAAGTTTGCTGCGCTCTTGGATGGAGTAGCGCGGCTCCTGTTTCACACCGTCAAGGGAACTGCCAACAGGCTCCAATCCAAAGCGTCCATGTTTTTCGACATTATATTCAAGCACTCCTTGCAAGACACAAACGTCCACGTGGAGGAAAAAATCCTCAAGCTCTTCGTGCTCCTCTGCTGCAGGCATCTCCAGGATGGCGAGTTTGGAACTGCCATGGTTACCTCCCTGTTTACCATATTTTCCACCCCACCAGGCCACTCCAATAACCTAATCACTATCCTCCTGCGGCGTATCTTTGGCTACCGTTCGGGGTCAATGTTTGACGGAAACATCGAATCCACCCAAATCGTCACTTCCCTCTCTTCAATGCTCACCCTTGCCGCTACTACCGACTTCAATGGCAATAACCGAGCCTTCAAAGCCTCCGTTCTAGACCTCATCGTCACGGTCTGGAAAATCGATTGGAAAGCTTCGAGCGAGCCCAAAATCAACGATTTGAACAAGCTAATGCAAAGGTGAGTTTCTCCTAATTTCCACTCCGTCCCTGAACAACACCCTCGCACCAAAAAGATGCGTGGAATAACTAGCCATTGTGTCCAATTCTGAGTGTCTAAAGGAATTGTGCGTTGGAGCTGTCTGTGGTCGTTTTTTTTTTTAACCGCCTTTTATTTGCCTTTTTTAAGATTTCACATTGACGTGCAGATAGATGCCCCTGATCTGGACCGTCCCTGAACAACACCCTCACACCAAAAAGATGCGCCTGGCCGAACCTGTCACCGTGTCCAATTTCGAGTGTCTAAAACCTCAATACGTTGGAGTTACGGCCGATTCAGTGATTCGCCTTTTATTTGCCTTTTTTTAAGATTTCACATTGACGTGCAGATGCCCCTGATCTGGACCGTCCCTGAACAACACCCTCACACAAAAAAGATGCGCCTGGCCGAACCTGTCACCGTGTCCAATTTCGAGTGTCTAAAACCTCAATACGTTGGAGTTGCGGTCGATTCCGCTCCTAACCCACTTCTAACTAACCCCCTCTTGCTCTTTCGCTTGGCGCGCAGTAAAATCTTGCCCTCGATGTCCATCTTGATCACCAACGATAAAGTAGTCGCCTCCACGTTGGCCTGCGATCTGCTGCCTCACATGGAGGAGGGCGTCGGGAAGGAGGAGCTGATGTCGTCGTTGATGAGTTTTGCCGGGAACGACTTGCAAATCTGCAATAAAATTTTGGACAACAACGACGGCAGAATCACGCTTGGGGTGACCGGTTCCGCGAAGTTGTACGGGTTGATCGTAGATGTGCTTGAAACGAAGAATGCCAGTTCCAGTGCCAATTCCGATTTCGACCTCGCATTAATGACGCTCCCGAACCTGGTCAAGGGAGAGCATTTTTCGGCAAAACAAATTGAAAAACTCACCAAAGTCCTCCAGTCCAACCCCAACCCTAACCCTAACCCAAAGGCAATCACCTGCCTGATTCACCTACTGGCGAAAAATAACAACACCAAAAAGCTAAATTCCTTGAAGGGTCAAATCCTGTCAATGATCCACCTTTCCCCTTCCGACTACGACGTAGTAAAATGCGGAGCGGCGTACTTTAAAGCCGCCGAGGCCGACACCAACACAACCACCAATTCCCTCGTCACCTCCCTCGGAATCAATCTCTGCTCCTCCAACAAATTGCTACGGCAAAAAACCCTCGAGCTCCTCTGTGCCGTCAGTCCCAAATCCCAAGTTCTCCTCACCATGCTACAAACTCAGCAGCTCGAGGTGTCACTTTCGAACGAGAGGAATTTCACTCTCCACCTATCCAAACTGGAAATACTGGGCAGGAATGGAAAGATTGAGGACAAATCGGTTGTGTCTGCTCTGTGCAACTTCTTGCTGGGGATGCTGACGGTCAAGCTGAGCAGCATTTGGCCTGCTGTCCTCAACTGCTTTGCCGGCTTGAACGAGCACTACGTTGACGAGGTTTTTGGTCCCTACAAGGAATGTTTGGTGATGGTCATGAGCAGGTCTGACGTTGAGGAAGAGGGAGAGGGAGAGGAGGATGCTGCGGCCGAAGCAGGTATTTTGAAGGATTCGGACGCGCAACAAGCTGTGGATAACATTGAAAAATCTCTCCCTACTACCGACAACGAAACATACAAGGGTTTGGTGCTAGAGTGCTTGGAACGCGCGCCCAGGCTGATGCTGAGCAAAAGCAAGGTGTTCGTTCCCGTGTTTTTCGACTTCCTATCCAACAAGTTCTACGCTGTGCACAGCGACGATCCGGACGGGAAAGTTGCCTTGATGGCGGAGTCGGAGGAGGATCAACAACACGAATTATCCTCAACCACAACAGCAGTAACCACCACCACCCCCCCTCCCCTCTCCTCCATCAAGTCCGTCAGCAACTCACTACGAAGCTGGCTGAAAATTTTGAGCGGCATAACCTCTCCGAAGCAGGTGAGCGAGCGAAGTGGGCGAACCTTGCTTGAGGAAGACAGCCACAACTTAACTAACCAATATATTTTTTTATGCGCCTCGCTTCGCTCGGCGCCTTCCAGCTGTACAAATGTGATGTGGTGCTCAAAATATTGACCTCGCTGCTGTCCTCGGCAGATTCGCAGATCTCCACGCCGGCGCTTAGCGCTATCTTCAGATACAAGCTTCCCCACGTGAAGCCCTACGTGGAGATCCTCGGGGCGCTTGTTAGCGTGGAAAATTTCCGAGAATCCATGACCAAGTTTGACTGGCGATCTGTTCCGACCGAGCACGCAGACGAGCTCGTTAAAATTCTAACGCGAATCATGTTTGGAAAGCTGAAGGCGAACAACACCAAGGGCACGAGCAAGGTGAGCGATGAATCCCGCGAAATGGCTACAGAAGGCTACATCCACTACTGAACTAACCTACTCAATTTACTTCGCACCTTCTTCGCTCGGCGCAGCGGGTCAAGGACACGCCGGCAACGAGGCGAGTGGCAATTTTGTCGTTCATGACGAACTTTGAGCCGCACCAGTGCGACGAGTTGCTGTTCTTGATGCTCAGACAATTTGAAACAAGAAGTGCCAAAGCAACGCAACCCGGCTTCACTACCTTGCAGCAGGCCAAAAACTTTATTGACAGTGGCAATGGGCAGAACGTGAATCTATCAGAAATCGCCCAGAGCAGGCTGGTCGGGTTTTTGAACTTGCTGAGAGATGTAATGGGGAAAATGGGCCACCAAGTTGTCTCCCACGTAGGGACGTTTCTAAACCTTTTACTGAAGTTTTTGGAATACAGCGAAAGTGGCCACTCAGGCCAGCCTGGCGGAGGTGATATGAAAGCGATTCGCTCCCTAACTTATAAGAGCTTTATCACGTGCTTCGAAACCTACAACACGCCAACCCAAACCCACGACCTCACCTCTCAGATTTCCCTAATTAAACCCCGATTCAATGCGGCCCTCTCCAACTCCCTTTCTTCCCTCCTCTTAGCTATAGAAAACCAGGAAATCTCCAACGAGGCTCCCAGTCTCCTTCAATTAATGGTGACAATCTCCAAATCGCCGACCACAATCATCTTGTTAACTCCTTCCCAAACCAAGTCAATATTCGACTGTTTGTCCCCCTCCGCAAACGCAAAGTCCCTCGACTGCGTGTTGAGCTTCGTTGAAAATTTACTAGACGACGACGACAGCGGTTTGGCACTCATCTCGTTGGAGATAAAGCTCTTCGTTGAGCAGTGCGTGAAATTGATCGAGGCTGGAGTTGCGAGCGACGGCAACGTTTCGAACAAGGTGAGAATGGAATGGAATTGGAATGGCGCGCCACATTTCATATCCACATCCACATCCACTACTAACGTACTAAAATTTTGTTTCGCTCCGCGCAGGTGTTGCGAATTCTGTTCGCCGTGTGCGACAAAATTGTCATAATCGAGAACAAGGAAATAGCCTTCGACTCGAAAATGGTCAACAACATGTGCAGCTTGCTCATTCCATTTCTCCTGGGCAACAAGAAGGAGGCCCACAAGGTGAGCCAGCCTTGTGGAAGACGTGACTAACCTACTCGACTAACCCACTATTAGCTCAAGATTCTGCTTATCTTGAACACTTTCATTTCCAATCTAGACGCGGAGGACGCGAAGAGCTTGTGGGCTCAGCTTGCCAAGCGGCTCGGGCCTGACGGCAGGAAGCAGGGCGAGACGAACGTCGAAGTGAGGCAGGGGCTTGCCACGACGATTGAGCGTTTGAGCGTTGCGATGGGTGGTGGCGAGGGCAGCATAAGCAGTGGCAGCGGCAGCGGCGTGGGTCAGTCCACGATCGATCTGAACGCGTTCTCCAAGAAGAGGCTCGGCGAGCGCGACTTCTCGCTGATATTACCGGTGGTCAACACTCTCGGGACGCCGGAGGGGTGGCTAGCGTTCGTGGTGAACGAGGGAGAAATAACTGGCTTGGGTGTTCGCGTTCTTCTGCCTCTAGTCTTCCAAGGGTTGCACTCGATCTTCGACGACGACGGGGTGGTGAACCGCGGTTGGTTCGCCGGTCTGAAGGCCCTCGTGAGAGCAGCTGGCATCCAGGGAGGGCAAGACCCATCGTGGCATCACCTCCTAGAAACAACAGTGATGCCGCTGCTGAAATCCTGCCTGTCGACGAATCTGCCATCCGCTAGAAAGCTCTTCCTGCTCATCATTCGAGAGGCTGCAATCGTTTTTAGGGAGCTTGCCACGACCAACCCCTTGCTCTTCGGCGACTTGAACTGCTTGGTTGACGAAGAGGACCAGGAGGTGAGTGGCGAGCGGAGCGAGCCGCGAGCGAAGCGAGCCGCGAGCCATAATCTAACCCACTCAATTCGCTTCGCAGGTGGATTTTTTCCTCAACTTGACCCACGTGCAAGTGCACCGCCGATCCAAGGCACTTATCCGGCTCAAGACGGTGCTGGAATCTGCAGAGGGAGAGTCAATCGGCCAAGGAAGCTTGGTGAACGTGCTAATGCCGCTGGCGAGCCATCCGCTGCACGAGACGGTGAAGAACAGCGAAATAAACGTCGCACTGTCGGCCGTGTCCGCAATCGGGGCGATTTCCAAACGCCTGACCTGGGGAAAATACCACGGCGTGCTCCACTCGCTGCTGGTCCAAATTCCCCGATGCGACCGCGCGAAGGTTGAAGGTGCTGAGAAGGAGCGGTATTTGATTGGCGCTCTTTGCGCAGTGCTGGACGGCTTCCACTTCGAAATTGGCGGCTGCAACGGAGACGACGAGAGCGACAAAATCAAGCCGCAGCTGACGAAGATCATCGGCCTGGTGGATGCCTTGACGACGGTGCAGAAGGTGAGTTAAATTTTGTTTTTTTGTTTCTGTCTGTCCAGTCCACTTCCAGACCAGTCCAGAGGGCTAACCGAAACAATCACAGACCGACAAGAAGAACGAGACCGTTACGGAGCTGCGATCGCCGATCATACTGGCGCTGCTCAGTCTTTACAAAAGTTCCTTCAGCGCTCAAGTCGCCAAGGACAAGTACTACGGGTTGATACAGCTAGTTGCCAACGCGCTCAAGTCCAAGGAGAGCTCGGGGAGGGAGAGCGCGCGGAAGACGTTGGGGAGGATGGGGGTGAAGCTGGGTTGGGAAGAATTTGGCCTCATCGTGCATGTTCTGAGGTGAGTGAGCGAGCGAGCGAGCGAGCGGACCAATATATGTTTACATCCACATCCACGACAAATTTACCTCACACAATCGTATTTTTGGCGCAGCGTCACACTCAACAACGGCTATATGCTTGACGTAAGGAGCTCGGCTGTGCACTCGCTGCTACTGGCGATGGACGGTGCGGGGGTGGAGGGAGGATTCGGCGGAGGGCTGGCGTTGAACAAGGCTGTTCCTGCTGTGCTCGACGTAGTTGGAGAGGACTTGTTTGGCGAGGCTGGAGAACGTCGCGATGTGAAGGGTGACGGCGACGTGGAGAGGCGGAGGGTTATCCAGGAAGCTGTGGGGAAGAAGGGGTACGATATTGTTGAGATCTTGTGCAGGAACCTCCAGTGGGGGGGGGAGGATGATGTCACAATCGTTCACAAAATTGCAGGTTCGTTCTTGGCTCGCCTGAGCGCTGACGACGGCGAGGGTGGGGTGAAATCGTCCGTTATCAAGAAGGTCGAGGAACTCATGAGCAAAGTTGTGCAGGGGCTGGTCAAGAATAAGGGGGTCGGGGGGGAGGGCGTTTTGAAGTTTGTTTATGCGACTTTGCACGCGGCGATGAGCAAGGGGGACAAGAAGACGCTGAAGAAGAAGCAGAAGAACAAGAAGAAGAAGAAGAGGAGGAGAAAGAAGGGGGATGCGGAGGAGGAAGAAGAAGAAGGAGAAGAAGAAGAAGAAGAAGAAGAAGAAGAGAGTGATTACAGTGACCTGGAATTGGAGGACGAGGACACAGAAGATTTGGAAATGGCCATCAACATCTCGAGCAGGAAATCAAAGTCGATGATGAAATCGTCGTCCAAGAAGATTTCCCAGATTGAGAAGCTCCAGGAGGGTCAGAAGAAGTCCAGCGGCGACAACAATAAAGATAATAATAGCAACGTGAAGATCTGGCTCCCGAGCAGTAAAAACGTTGAAAGTCAAAAGTCTGCCATCGAGTCGAAAAAGCGCGCAAGAAGCGAGTTTGCGAGGGTCTTGGATGGCGCTCAGGCCCCAAAGCTGACGGGCTGGGGAAGATTTGGGATTACAAGCTACTACAAGCAGCGTGATGGGGCGGGGGGGGAGGAGGTGGTTGGTGGGGACATGAGCAGTGGAAACAAACTCGATTCCGTCGCGCTTGTCTTTTCCCTCAACTTACTGTACAGCTGCTTGAAGAAGGGAAAGGTCACGAACGTTGAACACGGACGGTGAGCCTTGTGGAAGACGAGGTTACTAAACACTCCACTCGCCACTAGTAAACTAAACTAAATTCAATTCAATTCGCAGGATGATGGAGCCTTACCTTTTCGTGCTGAGCAGATTGACGAAGAAGAACCAGGAGGACGGTGTCATCAGCGGCGCGCTCGGGAGCTTGAACATTGTTCTGAAGTGGGACAATGTGAGCGGTACTGAAAAGACCGAGAAAATGCTGGGCAGGAACTGCCTCGGCCTGGTCACTAGCAGGTGAGCGAGCGAAGCGAGCGAGCCTTGTGGTGGACGTGTATACGAGCCACTATTTTAACTAACATTATTCTCATTTTTTTTGCTCGCTCGCCTCCCCCCTGCTTCATTCAAAATGCGCCTCGCTTCGCTCGGCGCAGCGTAAATGTCAGTATCCAGGCCGCTCTGTACAAGTGCTTGACACAGCTGATGAGCAGCGGTCATATTGTGCTAGATGGAGGGAACATGAAGACGCTGCTGAACGTCCTGCACGAGCGGGTCCAGAACATGAGCGAGAGCCACGTGACGATTATGGGTCTCATCGGAAAAGTTATCAACTTGAAGGTCGTGAATTTGGAGGTGTATGAGGTGATGGAAACTGTAGCAGAAATGGTCGTTACGGGGAACCACGAAAACGTTCGACAGTCGGCCACCAATGTCATGATGAATTTTCTCATCACCTACCCCCTCGGGAACAAGAAAGTCGTAGCCATCGTGAACAAGATGCTGAAGAACTGCGGCTACGAGTACGAGGAAGGGAGGCTGAGCGGCATTGGGTGCTTGGGGCTGCTGCTGAACAAGCTGCCGGAGGCGAAACTGGAGGAAATCAGCGGAACTGTTTTTCTTCAGTCCGTGCTGCTTCTGGGGAAGGAGGGAGATGGAGGGTGCAGGGAGGGGTTGAGGGTGTGCTTGGAGACGTTGTTCAGACGTTTGGGGAATTTGGATGTGCTGTGGGATTATTTGACGAGGTGGATTGGGACGAGTGACGAAAATGTGCAAAACGTTTGCGTCGAGGTGCTTGGGATTTTGGTTATGAGTAGGGTTGAGTTCGTCAGGGGAAAGAGGGAAGGGTTCATCGTGGGCAGATTGCTTGAGCTAGTAAGAGCGGAGAAAAATGGGGAGGAGGGGAAGTGGAGTGGGAATTTTGAAATTGTGAGAAATTGCATTTCCACGTTAAAGGTGATGATCGAGAGGGGAGTGCTTGGGGGGGTGAGTTTGGGGATGGAAGCTTGGTCATTGGTGGTGAACTTGCTGGCGCATTACGATCTCAGGGTGAAGCAGATCGCCGGTGAGATCGTTATTGGAGAGATGAGGAGCAAGGGGCAGGGCAATATTGTCAGCAACTACGAGATTGCGCGAAACTTCACCAGAATGATCGACGCGGAAATCGACAACATTGACAACGGATTGGAGTTGGTGGCGATTGAGGGAATCGTCAGGGTGATGAACAGGATGAAGAGGGGGGGGGTGGAGCTGAATGCGAGCGGGGAGGAGGAGAAGGGGGTCAATTGGCTGTTCAAAAGGTTGGCTGGAGCGACCAGGACAGAGAGAAAGAAGCGAATTGTTGGCTTCAAGTGCTTCCTGGGGATTGTTTTGGGGTTTGGGGAGGGGGGGGGGCTGGGCGAGTACGCCGAAATAATTTTAGAGCCGGTTGTCAGAGCTATGAGAGAGAACGAGAACGAGGTGGCGAGCCAGGCGCAGAGCGCGGGCAGGAAAGGTTGGCACAAGAGCGACGGCGTGGCAGGAATGGTGGGAGGTGGGGGTGCAGGTGGGGGTGGGGAGGGGGGAGACAAGTTAGTGGAAGTGTGCCACGAGCTGCTGGCGAAGTTGGAGGAGAAGCTCGGGGTTAGCAAATTTTTGGAAGCAACCACCAACGTGAGAGGGAAATTGAGACAAAGGAGCAGCGACAGGAAGGAGGAGCTGGCAGTCATTAAAGCAACCGACAGCAAGCTTGCGGCGGAAATTAAAAATATGAAGAGGGAGAAGGAGAGGAACAGGGTGAAGCGGAGAATGGAGGAGAAGAAGGAGGCTAATCCGAACAAGAGGGGGCGGCACAATTAATGGAGAAGGTGAATGTTTTTTTATGCGCTATGCTATATTATTTTTCAAGATAAGGTGCATCCTCCCGGTTGGTAGGTATGCCACATTTTGTTGATGTCGATCAGAGGAACTTGTTTTTTTTTAATCGGGTCGTACACCGCGCTGCCATGCTTCTGTTGCTCTGCGGATACGTAATCATAAAAAGGCTTGAATGAAAACTGCGGATCGGGAACGTCTTCATCTTCTACGCCAAGAAGAATGGAGACGTAATGCCGTAGATCGCTTAGCGAAAGTTGTTTCTCGTCCAGCAAATCGAAAACCTTGTCGTGGAAGCCAAACTCGCGCAGACGGTGGATCGGGAGAGCGTAGTTTAGGAAAGGATTTAGATCGCAGACTTCCTTTGCTTCTCCAACAAAATCATCAAGCACTTCTAGATCGATCTCGAGCTGGTTATCAATCTCGTTGTAGTAGTCGCAAATTGCGTCATCATCAGTGCAAAGACGGATGACGATCCAAACTGGAAGTCCTCCGAAGGCCTGGAGGGCAGTTTTGAACTCTCGCTCGGTTGAGGTGTTCGCATAACCGCTTTCGTCGGTTGGAACGCCGTCTGTCGCCAGGACAACGACCACTCTTTGGCCAGCCGATCGGAGAGAATTTACGTACTGGGGTGTGAACTCGGCTCGAATGGACTGTAGGTGCGATGTGAGAGGGGTGCAGCCCCCTGGACGGGACGAGTTCATCGTTCTCAGGGCCTCGGGGAGATCATCCGGACCTGAGACGCAAACATTCTGGTTCACGTTGGGTAGGTTGGGATGATTCAGAAGTCGAAACTCGGTGGATGCATTTAACTTTGATGCTAGCTCGGCGTGGTATGTGACGGTGTCTACGATCTCGGCCCACCGGGTGGAATTGAGAATGATTGTGCCGTTACCATTCTGCACGATTCGATGACCATCATCAGTGTTCATTGATCCTGAATTGTCAACGATCCAAATTCGCCTTGGGAAAGAATTGGCCGAACACACCGCCGCCTTAATTAAGCCGTCAGAAAACCCTTGGCCGCTCAGCCATTGGGTCAGCTCGGGCGTCACCACATGTTGATGCAGTGTGTCTTGAGGTGCACTTGGCAGATTTGGGGCATTTGGATCTTGGTGTTGGGATTTGGCATAATTTGGATCCAATACGGCCTGAGCTATCGGAATGCTCATTGGGGATGGTGTTGATGTGGTCAGCTGGAGGTTGTAATTTTGTGTCGTGTTCTGTAAAAAAAATTTATTTTTTTTTTATTCTTGCTTCATCCCTTTATCTTTCAAGAGATACAGATTGGAACCACAGCCTCCCTCAAACAGCCTTCAAGTTTTATCATCTTTTGTAGGCCAACCAACTCTTCGATGGTCAAACACGGGGTCACCGGCAATTTGCTGCCGACTGGGCAACCACCCATGAAGGCAGCGAAATATCCGAAACTTGAGTTAGTTCGTGGCTCGCTGAAAATACGCTGGTACCGTTGCCCCATGAGAAAGGGCTCTTTGAAGCTACTGATGGAACGTTCAGACAAAAAAGGCTTCATCCAAGCTCTGGGTCACTTGGGGCTATGGGCTATGACAGGCCTCATGGTGCACTCATCTTGGCAACGGTCGAACGTGGCATGTTGTGTGATTGCAATGTGGTTTCATGGAATCGTGGGCTCGACATTCGTATACGGTTGTCACGAGCTGGGCCACGGAACTGTTTTCGCCACAAAGTGGTTGAACACGTTATTCTTGTGGATCTTCAGCGTCCTGTTCTGGTGGAATCCTTACGACTATGCTGCCTCCCACACGTACCACCACCGTTATAGTCAGTTCCAAGAGGGGGACAGAGAAAACCTGCCTCCGCTCGTTCCGGCTTTGGGTAAATTTACAGTTTTGCAGCTTGCGACGTGCAACGTATTTTCCACACCGGGAAACGTGTTCGGGAAAGGAGGTATGATTTCAACAATTCTGCTGACGATCAAATCGGCCCTCGGGGGGGTTGCGAGCTTTCCTTCGGCGGCGCAGCATGAGTGGCTGAAAGCGGTGCACGCTGACCAACCTGAGGAGTTTGCTAAATCAATGCATGCTTCGCAACTCATCGTTTTGTTCCACACATCCATTTTTGGCTACGCGTTTATGACAAATCAATGGATCGTATTTTTTATCGTAAGTTTGCACCAGTTCTTCTCTAATTGGTTGAGCTATCTCGTCGGCAGCTGTCAGCACATGGGATTAAAAAGCAACGTGCCAGACTTCCGTCTGAATTCGAGAACAATCCTGCTCCCTCGAGGGCTTGAATTTCTGTTCTGGAATATGAACTTTCACATAGAGCACCACATGTTCGCAAACGTCCCTTTTTACAACTTGCAGGCGCTCCACAACGAAGTCCGGTTATATATGCCGAAACCGCGAACTCTCTTCGAAGCAT
>Ga0302114_10001012_pt1 | contig 19060 bp, 9 predicted proteins | sample AG5_Surface_MG_FD_203107 | JGI IMG/M metagenome (GOLD analysis project Ga0302114, IMG submission 203107) | Marine microbial communities from Western Arctic Ocean, Canada - AG5_Surface | ecosystem: Environmental > Aquatic > Marine > Oceanic | place: Canada: Western Arctic Ocean | collected...
AAACCCATGACCTCCAAATCCGGATCTTCTTCTCCACTGCCCACATTCTCCAACTCCGACTCCAACTCATCCTCCACCTCCCCAACAACAGATCTAATAGAATTAAATTTTAATCTACTTTCGGTCATTCACAATCCTCGGACAACCTCCTCCTCGTCGTCCTACTACGACATGTTTTTCAACGGTCCAACAGCGACCAGCGACACTGGCAACAACGAGCCCTTCCCCCTCCTGCCCCCCGACCCAGCAACCAACCCGAACCCTGGTCCTTTTGATTCGTCCCACACTCGCTTGCCGCCCTATATGACCGGCCTCGACGTGAACAGCGTTGAGTCTTATGTGAATGCGAACAAGCACGAGACGGATGTGTTCTGTCGTCGGAAGCGTGAAATAGAGCAAGTTCGCGGCATTGCCTGTGCCAGCGCCGTTTCGGATTCCAATGAACCCCCTAGGGAGCGTGGCGGATCTGAGGATGTGTTTGCTGAGGGCATTAAACCTTTTGGGGGGGTTGACGTTTGTCGGCGGTGTGTTCCCGCCGATTTCTTCGAAGAGAGTTTTACTCTCAGTGATCCGAAAATGTTTGAGAAGTGGTTAATAAATTGCAACATCAGCAGCGACGGAGACGGTAACGGCGACGGTGGTGGCGATGGCAGCTCCTCCAACAGCTCCATCTGCTCAATCCCTTCACAGTCCCCAACTCACGCCCTTGAGTACCATGAAACCTTGACCCAGTACCTGGACCTTGTGGAAGTTTCCCTCCTGCGACAAATTCGAGCTCGCTCGTCTGACTTCTTCCGCGAAACAACGAGGTTCCAAACCCTCAAGCAGATGGTAACATCCTCCACCTCCGAGGTCGCAACCCTTCGCGCGACGCTCCAGAAAATCAAGGAGGAGAGGGTTGACAAGGTCAACGAGGTGCCCGAACTTTCCCTCCGGCGAAACAATCTAATCAAGCTAAAGAATCTTCTCGCCAAAATTGGGAAGGCCAACGCGGTCAACCTTCTCATTCCGACGCTCCTCGAGCAGAAGGAGTACGTGAGTGCATTGGACCAAATTTCTACTGCGAGGAAATTGCTCAAAACCGACAATCTCGACGAAAGTGGGAAAATCACAATCATGGACAAAATCAGCGAACGGTTGACGAACTCTGAGCAGCTCGTGGTCAACAAGATCTCGAACACTCTGGTCGGCGACATTATGGCCTACGACCCAATGATGCGGGGCAACGACAAGATCCTGGCGTTCGAACAAATCATGAAATCCGCGACCGTACTGCAAACCACAAGTCACCTTCAGATGGCCGCGGGTTTGTACAGCCAGCGGTTGCTGGACACGGTCAAGGTCACGGTAAAAACTACTGTGAGTGAGTGTGCCAGCGATGTGGGCGGCAGCGGGGGTGGGGGTGGAGTCACGTCGATGTCTTTCCCGCAGTTCATAAGTTGCCTGGAGATGCTTTTCGAGCAAATTCTGGCTCTGCTTTCCTCCTCCTCCTCTGCCGTCAAGGCTTTGAAGGTTGCAGGAATAGATTTGAAAATGAATTTGACTCGTGGCGGGGGTGGAGGGGGTGTAGGGGATGGGGGGGGGGTGGGGGGAGTGGCGGTAATCCGGGCGTGGAATCTGAAAACCCGCTTTTCGCCGCTTCGGAACTCGCTCACCGCTCGATTTCGGAGCTCCTGCGAATTCGGAAGGACGCGCACAGCCTTCTCGGGCACGCGGAGATGAAGCAAATGTGGGACAGCTGCTTGGCGTTTACGCTAGAGCTGGAGACGCACAGCATTGGGATTAAGGCTTGGGGGCTGCGGAGCACCTTGCTATCACAGGCCAAGGCGTTTGTGGAGGTGAGCGAGCGAGCGAGCGAAGCGGCGTGATTTGTTGGACATCCCTTGGCAATCGTTTTATACTATAAACGTTGCGCCTGGTCGAACTCTCCACCGTGTCCAGTTCTGAGTGTCTAAAGACGTTGTGCGTTGGAGTTGCGGTCGTTTTAGTGATTTGCCTTTTTTTGCCTTTTTTTAGTTTTCACATTGGCGTGCACTTGCGTGTTTTGGACCGTCTCTGAGCAATCCCTCACCCCCACTCGCACAAAAAGATGCGCTTGGCCGAAATCGCCACCGTGTTTACTTCTGAGCTTCTAAAACCTCCATGCGATGGAGTTACGGCCGATTCAGTGATTCGCCATTTTTTTGCTTCATTGTTTTAGTTATCACGTGGCGTGCACTTGGCGTGTTTTGGACCTTCCCTGAACAATCCCCTCGCATAAAAAGATGCGCTTGGCCGAACTCGTCGCCGTGTTCAAATCTGAGCGTCGCAAACCCCTCCATCTGTGGTTCGTGTCGATTCCTCTAAATTTTATTCCTCTAAATTTTAAAAATAAAATAAACTAAAAATATCCTGCTTCGCTTCGATTCGCTTCGCTCGGCGCAGCGGAAGCACGAGGCGCACATGAGCAGCTTGGTTGCGGCACTAGATGGAGAAAAGTGGGGACAAACGGACGTGAGCGCTGTGAGACAGAAGAGCATCGAGCTGCTGTGCAGCGGGAAGGCGGCGACGAACAAGGTCGATGGGCCGACTTTTCTGAAGGTGGGGGCGGGGGAGCAAACGGGGAAGTCACCAATAACGCCAACAAGCAGAACAAAATCCAATGAAGCTGTCGTGGAGGGGGTAAAATATAAAGTTGTCTGGTCGTGCTTGCTTCTGATCGAGATGCTAATGACGAACCTTGCGGCAGCAGCAACGTTCCAAAGTTTGGCCATTGACGTGGTTGGAAAGATTAGTGATTTGCTTAGACTTTACAATTCGAGGACGACCCAGCTTGTTCTAGGGGCGGGGGCTATCCACTCGGCGGCGCGACTGAAATCTATCAACGCGAAGGTGAGCGAGATTTTTTAGTTAGTGAAAGCAGGTTGCTGGCTCAAACCTAAACCAACCAACTCTTTCGCTCAGCACCTGGCGTTGGTGACGCAGTGCTTGCTTTTCGTAACGAGCTTGATGCCGCATGTGCGGGCGGCTCTCATGGCGCAGCTTCCCCGCAAGCAGCATGCCTTGCTTAACGATCTGGACAAGATCAAGCAGGATTTTGCAGAGCATTTTGAAAAAGTTTTGGGCAAGTTCGTTGCGATTGTGGGCAGCATTGTCGAGAACGGGTTGGTTCCGAGCATCGGGAGTATTGATTTTGACAATGCTGCTACCCAAAATGAAAATGAAAACGAAAACACCATTGAGACAGTCAAATTGTCAAATTTCTTCGACGGAATTGTCAAAAACATCAGCAAGCTGCACCAAGTGCTCGTGACCTTGCTACCGAGTGACCAGCTGCTGGACGTATTTGTGCGAATCTTCAACTACGTGAACGATAAGATTGTGGAGCTACTGACCGCGAGCATCACGTACGGCGGCGAAAAAGGCGAAGAACCGGCGCAAGCCAACTCGCCAGCTGCAGCGACAGCAGCTAAACTTTTCAAAATACCAAAGGTGAGCGAGCAACGCGTGCGATTAAATGGCTGGCCACTAAACCAAACTAAACTTAACTAAACTCACATTACGAAATAGACGGAAAAAGGAAAAAAACAATTTGTAAACGAGTTCGAGAGAATGGCCAAGGAACTTGGATGCTTGAAGGAGCTGGACACCAATTTTAAATTTGAAGGTGTGGCAACATGTGTGGCACTATTGTAAGAAAAATATCTACTTTATTTGGCAACACGCATTTAAATTACATGTCAGAGGTTGACCCTGCGCCGAGCGAAGCGAGGCGTATTATTGATGGAGCCGAGTGAGTGGGTTAGTGTTTTGTAGTGGCTCGTATATATTTCACGTCTTCATCAAGGCTCGCTCGCTTCGCTAGCTCGCTCACACTTATACGATTTTTCATCAGTCAATCCCTTGTTTCCCCGCATGCCAAGAACCTTGTCCTCAAACCCATTCCCCCGGTCGATGCCGTCCCAGCGGTAGCCGGGTTTGATGTTGTAGCGGTTTGGTTTCCCCTTTGGACCGCTGTACTGGGGCTTTCCGCTTCCACCTCCGCCTCCGCTTCCACCTCCGCCTCCGCCTCCGCCCCCTGACCCTGACCCTGTCACTCCCCGTTTCGCTCTCATGTACTCCGCCATCGGGTCGTCGGCTCGCTCGACGTGCCTTGTCACTTCGTCGGCTTCTGCTTGCGTTCTAGCAAACTTTCCTTCCTTCACCTTTCTATACTCTTCGAGACGAGCCTGCACCGAGCGAAGCGAGGTGCATTTTAATGAAGCAAGAGCAAAACGAATGAAGCCAGCCAAACAAAATTGGGGTGGGTTAGTTCAATAGTGGATGTAGCCATTTATTTTTTATTATGTCTGCAGCCATTTCGTGGAATTCATCGCGAGTATTCTCGTCTTCCTAAGCTCGTTCGCTCGCTTCGCTCACTCACCTCATCCTGTCGCTTCTGCTGTGCCCCCTTGGCCAAGTCGAGCTCGGCACTTTTCTCCAATTTCTTATTGGTCTCTTCTTCCTCTTGCTTTCGGATGATTACGTCTATCATGTCGACCTTCTTCCCCTCCTTGTCTCGGAACGTTGTGGAACCCTGCTGTTCGAACTTGGCCTTCTTTAGCTGAGCCTTCGACATCTTTTCCTTTTTCGAGCCCTTGATCTTTTCTTCGTTCGTCTTGAAAGTTTTTCCAGATTGGAGCCCAGCCTCATGGCCAGACGCCATTTTTGACAGTCGTCGCGGAGGACCATCAGAGTCGGAGTCAGAGGAAGAGGTGGAAGAGGAGGAGGAATTGGAATTTGACAGCTGGCGACGACGAGGAGGATCGTCAGAGTCGCTGGAGCTGCTCGAAACAACATCATCCTTCGAGGTTCGTCCTCTCTTTTTGGAGTTTTTCCTTGCTGCCGGAACCTTTTTTTTGGCTGCCTTTGGGTCAATGACGGTGTCGCCGGTAACTATTACTCCAGAGAACTCGTCCGCATTGACAACAAAGGGCCCCTCACCATCATCGTTCTCGTCAGACTCTATCAATCCACCAAACTGCAGATCCCCAATTTGCTTCGCTCGCTTGGACTTCTTGCCCTTTTTGGTTTTGGAAGCCCCGTATTTCTTCAAGAGGTCGGCTTTCATCAGTTTATTCTGGATTCGGTGTGTATTGAGGACTTACGACCAATTTTCATGAAAGAAGGTGAGAAGGCTAAAATTTATAAATTTTCTACATTAACATCTGGTGAACAGACGGGTCTGGTCAACACCGCATTAGTCAACCCCGAGAGAGGCTAACACACTGAAAATATTGGTTCGTTTCGACAGGACACGATCAAATCTATCCACTTCTCCAATGTTAACTTCAGAGCAAAAGGCGGCTATCGAGCAGCGCCGTCTGAAGGCAATTCAGTTGCGTCTAGTCAGAGAGCAAGATCAACTCACTCCTCCTCCTGCTCCTCCTCCAGCTCCTCCTCCGCAAGTTCCCCTTGCAAACACAAAGAAACGGTCTCGTACCACCCAACACATTGAGAATGAAGTTTGTGAATCTGACTCCTCAGACTCTTCCGACTCCTTGGATTCGTGTTCCGATTCCTACAATTCCAGCAACAAAACCAAAAATAAAAAGAACCAAAACCAGAACAAGCTGGTCACCCGTGCATTCGCCCTCTCTCACTATCTCATTCCTTCATCCTCCCTCGAAGTTCTTCCAGTGATGTCCTCAAAGCCCAACCCAACCAATTCTTCCTTCAAGCCCATGAAGCTTTACTCTCGGAGCTTGGTTCGTGCTCGGAGCTACAAGAGGTGGGGGGGTCGCAAGGAGCTCAAAGCAGAAAGAAACAGAAGGGAGCTGGGTAGTTTTGATAGAAAGAGAAAGGAGGCCGAGGCCGCAATGCGTTGAATGTAGCATAGAAATCTTAACCCTGACCCTTACCTAACCCTAACCCTAAGTAGATATTAAAAATAGTACGGACAACGATCGATTTCAATTTTATTTCTTTTTACAAAAGTCAAGATGTATTTTCCCAGGTTCAGGATTGGTTAGTTCCTATTAGGGTTGTTCCCTCCCCAGTAGAAGTAGAATATCATCTTTTTTTTCTTCTTCCTTCCCCCTTTTTTCGCTCGCATAAAATCATTCATTCATATCAAATTCATCCTCCCCTCCTCCTCCCTCTTCTCTCTATTCGTCGGTCTGCATGCAGATGCACACAGCTCCCATGATCCACTTAGAAGTCGGTAGATCCGTCTTCAATGTCGCCAAGAAGACGTACGTGGGCCCCCTGAAGGTCGTACTGTACACCGGGCACTCGAAGATCTCCTCGTTGTTCCGCAAGTATCCCACCGGACTTGGCTCCCAATCGCTCTGGATCAGCACCGCCTTGACGTACAAAACCGGCAGAGGTGGAATCAGCTCCTTCAGCCTACTCTCCGCCAAAGCCCCCTGGCATGTCGTCCCACTCACTTCGTACGTGTCTCCGGCGTCATCCCCACTAGGCCACCTCGCGCCTTCCAAGAAGAACCCGTGCGCGTACGTTGCGTCGACTGCATTCTCGACCACTTCAGTAACATTCCACATGTTACTGACGTGCGTCTCCGTGGTCATCTTGTCCAGCGGCTTTCCAATCTTCCTCGCCGTGACCTGCTGCACCGCAGTCAAGTAACTCTGAGGATTGAACAACCCTGGCAACCAGATGCTTTTCGGTGTCACCAAATCTTCGCACCAAACATTCAGCTGGTCGATCCTCGCCAGCATGTCGTTGAACTGGCTGGCCAAATTCTTCTGGCTCATCCAGGCGAATTTCTGCCAGGTGCATTTACTGAACGGGTTCCTTCCCGGCCACTGGTTGATTCCAATGGCCGTGATCAAATCCTCAATGGGGATGCTCATGTTCAGCTGTCCCTTCAAAGCCTTGTCCAGATCACTCAACGTCTTGCGCATCTCGCCAATCAGCACGTTCATCCTTCCGCACTCTTGGCACGCAACCACGATGAACGGTCCGCTCTCTCCCGGCAACAGCGGCTTCGCCTTCAAGTTCAGCTCCACCATTCCGAACTCGTTCGGCAACCTCTCCATCAAGTTGTCCATGGTGCTCTTCACAACGTCCGTCTTGCCCCCTCCTCCTCCTCCACTTCCGCCGCTCATGGCGGCAATTTTGAAGAACAGGTTCTGCGTGTTGTTGCTCAAGTAGCCAATCTCAGCGTTCGGGTGCAGCCCGAACAGCGTGGGACTCTCCGCCGGCATGGCACTGTCAACGTAGGTCAAATATCCATCGTAGTCGAGCGCCTCCGGATTCGGACTCTTGAATCCCGGGGCAAACTCCATGCCCGCGAACAGTCCCGGATCCTGGTACACCTTCAAGTAGGTGTTGCAAGTCCTCCTGTCCCAGGCGTCCGTGATGTGACCCCCGTACATGATCTCTCCGAAAATGTACCTCAAATCGTCCCACGGCGTGGTGTCGTTATTGTTCAAGTAGCTAACCAGCACGTTGCTGCAGATGATCAAGTCGCCCACGTTGAACGAGTACTTCCTGCTCCACCCCTGCTGGCCGAACTTCTTCCTTCCGCACACCACCGCATGGAACCAGCACAAACTGAAAAGGCACGCCTTAACGGCCTCCGTCTTGTTGCAGCCGTCGAGCTTCGCCTGGTCAAAGTTGTCCCACGCGCGAATCAGGTTGCTCTGAATATCGCTCGGCGCCTCGTTCGCGACCTTGATGCAGCTTTGCATCAAACTCTCGGGCATATTCTTCCAGTTCGCCATCGGGGGCGGCTCGGCACTGATAAAGCACCTAAAGTTCTCGTGGGCGTCCTCTCCAACCACTTCCAACAACCTCTCCAAAGCCGGCACCCAGCTGCTCATCAAGTGACAGTTCTGCAACATGACCCAGCCTCCTTCCTTGGCAAATCGAGTCACAACACTCTCCGCAACCGGCTCCTGCCCCTGTCCCATGCTGATGTTCATGAATGACTTGTTCTCCTCGCTAATTCCCATGCTCTTGCCCAAGCTCTCAACCCACGGTGTGGGGTCGACTCCGGCAAACAGCACGAAGAAAACCGGGGTATCGCTAGAAGTCTCGACGTAAGTTTCGGCCATGTTAAAGGGCTTCTGAACAATGTAATCTTTGCCCATCACCTCTCCGATAAACGTCGTGAGCGCCGTGCTCACCCTGTCGGGCCTCAGCGCCCGCAACAAGATCAGCTTCTCAAAGCTCGTCAAACCCTTCTGGTAGTCACCGGGCAGCTTTGCCTGCTCCGCCTTGGCGTCGTCGAACCAAGCGCTCCAATCGTCGCTGTCGCTCTGCATGTTGTCTCCCAATCCTTTGAAAGCTGTCATGCCCTCGATGGCTTTAATCTTGGGCCAAATTGCCTCCGGCAGCCACTCGTGCAGCGGTCCCATGTTTCCAGGGTCGCTGCTGATCTTGCCCATGACCAAGAAGTTCACGTCGTCCTCCTTCATCTTTCCGTCGTTGACCAAGATCTTCAAGGCCATCATCGTCGCCACCGTCAACTTATCGACCTCGAACAAACCGCGCCTCACGTAGTTGAACACGGTCAAGGTGATGCTATCCAACAGAACGTTGCACCTCGCCAGCAATTCCGCGTCGGTCTTCTCTAAAGGCGCCCTCGGGCTGTCGCCCTCGTCCTCCTCGTAGTCCTCCTCCTCCTCCACCTTGACTTCCTTAACCGAGTCGATGCCCCTGAAAAACACTTTTTTGAATGCTGCGAGACTGCGCAGAGCGAAGCGAAGAAGGTGGGAAGTAAATTGAGTGGGTTAGTTCATTTTAGTTTAGTTTTAGTTTTAGTTTAGTGGATGAAGCAAATAAATATATTATGTCTGTAGCAATTTCGCGGGATTCATCGCGAGTATTCTCGTCTTCATCAATGGCTCGCTCGCTTCGCTCGCTCGCTCGCTCACTCACTCACCTGTAGATGTAGTAGGTGTGGATCTTGACCAGGTCGTTCATAAGGAAGAACAACAACGAACTGCGGTTCGCCACAGACCTATATTTCTCCTTCGTAATACTGATGGACGTCTGAGTCTCCTGGGCGGCGATCTGCTTCAAGCCGATCTCCGTAGAAATCTTCTTGGTGTCCTCCAGCTTTTCGATCAGCTCAACGTCCTCCGTGATGTCTCCCTCGGCCGCTGCCAGACTGCTCAAAATGCTATCCTCCAGCTCTTTGATCTTGATCGTGAACCCATTTTGCTGCTTGACAAGCTCGTCACTCAGAACGCTCAAATCGTTCCTCTCCTTCTCAACAACCAGATCCAGCAGCTGGTCCTCCAACCCAGCAATGGTCACCGTGAAATTAACCAACGTCGTCTCGGCCTGAATCTCGGGAGGGTAGTGGGGGTTGCTCAACTTGGTGTGCAGATACAGCTTGAAGTTGGGGTGGAAATCGCACTCCTTGTCTCCAACCTTGATGAACTGCTTGCTTCCACGCTTGATGGTCGCTCGCTGGATAACCGGGTTCAGCACCGCCTCTAAGGTCTCGCCCAAGTTCTCAATTAGCAATGTTGTTCCGCGATCGAGCGCGTTCTCCAATTTCCTGATCAAGTCCTTCTGCCCCAACCTCACAATCTGCAAGTTCCTGTCAGCTCCGCCCTCCTTGTTCTTGATCCAGGCAATTCCCTGCAGCTGGGGGTCGATCAGCAGCGGCCACCTACTGCTGTTCTCCACGATGCTTCCGTTCTCCATGCTCACCACGTCACTCGGCAAGCCATCCGCGTTCCACCCAGCGACCTGCGCCGGCGTGGTCAAAATAGCAAGCGGGTTGCTGTCGCTGCTCATGGGGATGGTTCCCCCGTCAGCGGCAGCGGCCTCGAACTCCTTCATCAAGAACGGCGTGAACTTCTCGTCCATTAGCGTCTGCCTGAAGGGCTTGGTGAACGGTCCGATGTACGAGATGAACGCACTCGCTAGCAGCACATCTCCCATCAGCAGCTCCGCGTCCTCCCTCATCTTGACAACGTTGATGCCCCAGCGGTCGTTCTCGCTCGCCAGTGCCGCGGTCAACCTCGTGGCAAGGCCAAGCTTCATGGTTCCCTTCTCCACCATCTCCTCGGCCGCAGCCTTGGTCCCGTTGGCTTCAGCGAGCTCAGCCTCCAGCTTGGCCAACTTCTCCTTCAAGCCGTTCACCTTTGTGGTGACCTCGGCCAGCCTAGTGGTGGCAGCCGCGAGCGTCTCGTTCGCCTCCCTCAACGCAATCTTCTTGGGCTCGACGGTCGTCACAATGTTGTAGTAAGTGACAATGTTGATGACGAACGAGCAAAGACCGGCAGCGGCCTGGTTCTTCCCCTTGATGATTTCCGGGTCGAAATGTTCCAAGGCCAAGTAGGGTGTGGTCTCGGAGAAGTTCACCTTGGGAATGGTTCCGTCGTCGATTAGCGTCTTGAGCCCCTTGAGCGCCTCCAAGTAGCCCTTGATGTCTCCCATGCACTGCTTCTTGGCATCTCCCCAAGCCCTGTCTTTCACCTTTCCGTTCTTGCCGGCGTTAATGCTCGGCAAGATGGAGGCAAGCAGGCACATGGTGGCGGCGAAAATGTCGTCGACTCCCGGAGGAGGCTTCTGCATTCCCTTACAGGCCTGCAGATCTTTCACGTCGAGCGAGTCGAGCGCAGCCATGGCGTTCTCCACGGCCGGAATGGCCTTGTCCAAGTCCTCCTGGGTGGTCTTCTGCTTCAGCTCGACCTCCTCCTGGATGATCGAAACCTCGTTGGCTTCGACCTCGGCCTTGCTCGTCTCGTAGTCAACGGTCTCCTTCTCCTTCCCGACGACCTCCGCTTTGGCCTCGGCGGTCTCCTTCTTGATACTCGCGTCCTCCAACATGATCTTCAAGTCCTCCTCCAACTTGGCAACACCCTCACTCGTCTCCCTCAACTTTTTCAGCCCGTTGTCGAGCCTGCTAATTTGGGCTTGCGCCTCGGCGTGCTTCTCGTCCAGCAGCGAGTTGTACAGTTTCAGCAGCTCCAAGAACGACTTCGGCGTGGTGTAAACAAACCTCCGCTCAACCCTCTTGAACTCGTGGGTCATGTCGTTGACCGCCTCGAAGGAGTAGGGCAAAAACTTCTCAATTGCCATGCGCACCTTGCCCCTGGTCGCGCCCTTCTCGCCCGTGTGCATGTTGTCGCCGAGCTCCAAGCCGGTCAAGAACCGCTGCCCAACGCTGAACAGCGCCTCCTTGGGCCAGGGCTGGAACCAGTCGATCACCGTGCAGTTCACCAAGGCGGGGAACTTCCTCGCGCGCGCGCCGAAGTCCGGCCCAACAGGACTGAACGCAAGGCAAACGTGCAGGTTCTTCCTGATTTCGGAGATGAAGAACTCCCAGCAGGCCTTCTTCTCGGGAACGATGCCCAGCGCCTTCACCCTGTTGGTGACCCCGTTTACGATGTTGTCGATCTCCTCGCCCGCGAACAGGTCGGGAATATTTCCACTCGCCAGCAAGTCGTTGATGTAAATGAGGAACCGCTCGTTGACAATTTGAGAGTCCGTGAGCAAGAACAAAACGCCCTGCTCCTTCAGCCCAGCCTTGTTGTACATGAGCTTCAAGTCCTCCTTCAAGTCGTTGATCCCGTACGTGCCGGAGATGACAATCTGCATCACGTCGTAGTCACAGATGAAGGCAGCGAGTCGGGATAATGACTGCTTTCCGCTTCCTCCGACTCCAACCAGTAGCGCGTGTCCGCCCTCGTTCAACACGATCCTGACAATCCTGGCAATGTGCTTCATCGCGTCCGCAAACAGGACCAGGTCCATGGTCGCATTGCTCTCGTTGTACTCCATCAAGGCGTTCTCCAACACTTCGCCCATCTGGGGCAAGGTCCCCACTTGGTCGTACACCTTGTCCTGGGTTCCCCCGGCAAAGTGGCAGAACACCAACGGGTCGGCGTTGCCCTCTCCGGCGTAGAACTTGGCAATGTTCAAGCTGGGGAAAATCTTCTTGCACTGCTTCTGGGCCAAGTTGTTGAACTTCAACAAATCCTCGGGGCTCACGAGCCGGTCTCCGTAGACGCGCTCGCTCTCGTGGAGCCAGAGCATTTGCATCTTCTCGGCGTTGTCGAACTGCTCGGCAGCGGACACGAGCAGTCCCTGGAACACGTTGCTGATGTGACGGATGTTGAACTCGTAGTGGAAGTTCTGGGCCGTCTTTCGGAATGTCATGGCGACGTCGCTGTGCAAGCCCATGGCCGCCTTGATGATGCTGTTCGCCTGCTTCTTGACCTCGTCGTTGAAGCCGCGCAAGTGGCCGTCCAAGAAGGTCTGGTAAATGGTCAGCAGACTGGTCGGGCCGGGAAGGCCAATGGCGAAGACCGCAAACAATCGCTGGAGGCGAGGGTTCACAACGAACGATCCAGCTGTCGGGTTCAAGCAACTCACGACCTGCGTCTTGCCGATGTTCTTCAATGACATCTTGGTGAGCTCGTAGCAGTGCTCGTACTCCATGTGCTGGCGCAAGTGCTCAATCGCAGACTGCGTATTGTACGTGTCAACCTCGGGAAGGTTAATGTCGTCGACGAAGTAGATGAGCTTGGCCATTCCAATGGGCCCGTAGTTGACGCCGGTCTTCTTCTCCAGCGGAAGGGCCATGGTGTTCGCCATGGCGGCCGCGGTGGTGTAGAAGTTGAAGTTGATGGTGGTGCTCGCCTTGACCAACGGGTCGAAGGTTCCTAGCATTCCGTTGATGAGCTGGGTCTTTCCGGTTCCGGCGGGCCCAGAAAGCATGACCGGCTTCCTCATGTCGACGAGCAAGTTCATCCAGTACGTAACGGAACTCGTCTCGCTCGTTGGCACCGTCACCTGGCTCATGGCCATCTTGTCGGAGTGGAAGTCAACGTCGTAGAAGTACTTCGTGCAGGCCTTCCACTCGTCGAACTGGTTGGTATCGGGGTCGAGCCAGTAGTCGAACACGAGGCCTCGGCTCTGGAACTTGACGACCTTCCACTCTCCCCTCCACCAGTCGGAGAACATCTTCCTGTAGTCGGTTCCGTCGTCGGCGAGGGTGAGGCACGAGCCGAGAGCCCAAACGGTGCAGTAGACGAAAACGACCTCGAGCGCCTGGACGGACTCGGTGTTCTTGGCGTTGAGCACGCCGTCGAGCATCCAGAGGAGAACTTGGACGCGGGAAACGTCTTCAATCGGCACGACCGCACTGGTGTTGATGAGCAGCCACAATAATGTTGGGGAAATGTAAAACTCGAACAGAGCTTTGAACTTCTCAACAATCTCGGGCGTGTAGATTCCGCCTGCCTTGCCCTTGGCGAGGATCCAGGACTTGATGAGGGAGCGCCACTGGGTGCCGTCGTCGGTGGAAATGTATAGGATTCCGGCCCGACTCACGGTGGCAGGGGTGGCGTGCTTGAGATCGCGGATCTCGAACACCAGCTTCATGTGGGCGAGAAGAGGAATGCGCTCGTTGGAGGCGAGGGTGAGCATCCTGTTGTCGTCCATGACAGAGTTCATTGACTCGATCCAGTTGGCGTCAAGGTCGCCGTCGAGCATCACCCACTTGGGCTTCTCGTCCGGAATGCCGGATAGCTCGCGCATAATATTGGAGAGAAGGCCGTCCTTCCACTCGCGGGTGGCGAGTGAAATGAATCCGTACAGCTCCTCGGTCTTGACGGCCTTGGGCGAAATGTCCACGACGCGAGTCGGGAGCTCCGGATCGCGGTAGTTGCGCGCCTGCTGGAGAGTTCGCCAGCACTGGGATTTTCCAGCTCCGGCGGGCCCCATAAGAAAGACGCAGCGGCGAATCTGGAGGAGCTCCTCGGTCTGGACGACCTTGAGGCGGAACGTCTCGTCGGGGTCGTTGCCGAGCTTCTCGCAGGCGTTGATCACGTGGGTCTCGAAGTTTACGTCGAGCTTGCGCGGAGGATCAATTCCGGGGAAAAGATCGCCCAGCAGGCCGAAGAACACGACCTCGTCCTCGCGAACGATCTTGGGGATGTTGAAGTCGCGCAGAGCGCGCATGAGCAGCGCATCCTCGGGGAGGTCGGGCTCGGCGCGCTTGAACGAGCCGGCAACGACGAGCACGGACTTGATGGCGCGGAGGCCCCAATCGTAGTGAAGCTGGGCGGACAGCAAGTCCTTCAGCAAGCTGTAGAGGCAGAAGAACTTGCTCGCGAGGGCCTTCGCGGTGACGAAGCCCTCCGCCATGAGCATGTTCTCGCAAATGAGGACGAGATCCGGCACCATGACGGTCATGGGGCGGAAAAGCGCCTTCAAGCCCTCGGGAAGCTCGGAACGGCCCAGGTAGCCGGGATTCATGGTGATGTACGCTCCGCACGTGGGGTCCAATGTAACCTCGTCGCCTTCCACCCTGATTCGGACCTGGTTGCTCGCAATTCCGTCGCAAACGGATTTGAACTGAACGGTGCAGACGCTCAGAACCTCGGGGATGAGGCGGTTGAACTCGTCGAAGCACACCCAGGCGCCGGAGCTCGCAACACCCTTGAAGATGTTTCCGAGGCCCTGGTAGTCCATCTCGGGGGAGCAGTTGATGACGTAGATAAGCTTGGCAAGGGCATTCGCGAGATCCTTGGTGGACTCCGTTTTGCCAGTTCCGGCAGGTCCGGCGGGGGCACAGCCCATGTTCAGATTTAGGGCCTGCGTTGCGGTCACGTAGACGCGGTCAGTCAACGGGGTGATGACCAGCCTTCCTCCGTTGCCCAAGTACTCGTAGTCGTAGGGGAGAATGGCGTCGCAAATAGCTACTTCGGCACGCTCGCCGTTGGCTCCGCGGAGCGTCGGGTCGCGGTTCTGGTACTTGGCGTGCTTGGGGGTCTGTATTGATTATATTGTGTTGTGGTTGGAAATATATATTATTGTATTATAAATATTATAAAAATTAGTTGTTGTAAATGTGGCTCGCTTCGCTCGCTCGCCAACTCGCTCGCCACTCACCTTGCGGAACTTGTGCTTCAGCTGAGACTGCCACATGAAATGGTCCATGTTGGTGACCTTCTTGCGGATCATGTTCTGGACAATGTCACGGCCGTGGGCGTCCATGGTGATGCACACCATGACCCTAGTGCGGTCGTTCTTGCTCAGGTTGGACTGGGTCAAACGGATGAGATCTCCGAGCTGCTCGATCTGCTTCTCGCTATAGGTGGAGAAGATGGAATAGTCGGCTCCGTTTGCTAGCTTTGCAAAAACTTCCTCGACCTCCTGGACGTAGTTGACGGCCAAGACGAGGAGGGTTGTTTGGGCCGGGTCCAGCGGGCGGGCCGTCTTCGGGTCCTTGGCGAGGACCCAGTCGGGTCGGGGGAGCTCCTGGTAGCGGTCGAGGGACCTGCGGACGGTCTGGAAGATGGAATTCTTCTGGGCGTCCAAGACGGTCTGCATGTAGATTTCGACCTTGCCCTCAAGCTGGACGGGGGGCTCGAAGTCGCAAGACTCGGCGCCAACGCCTGAGATCCAGCGAGTGGCAACGGGCCTGTTGTTTGCGGTCAGCTCCTCGGCGAGCTCGAAGGTCTTGGTGCACAGGTAGATCTTCGACACGTGAGTGAGAATCTTCTCTGGCTGCGAGCCGTTGGACAAAACATCCAGCAAGTCGGCCTCGGAAGCGAAGTAGTAACGAGGGAACTGGCGGCGGCGACCATCCAAGAAATCGGCGAGCGACTTCTTGCACATCTCGAGCTGCTCCTGGAGCCCCTCGAGCTTCTTGTAGAGGCCGTCTTCGTTGAAGGCGTCCTTGATGTTCCGGACCTTGTAGGCCTTCTTGAGCGTGTCCTTGACTGACATGTCGATGGTTGCGAACCGGGCGGCGTCCTCGGGAAGCTCGCGCTTCACCTCGTCGGACCCGATGAACAGCGGCTCGAGGTAGGACCACGTGCGCTGAATTTCGGAAATTAGCAGGAAAACCTCGTTCACATTGAAGAGAGACTTGTGCCAGGTGGTCACCTCGGTCTCGAACTGGGCCAAGAACCGGCTGGCCATCATTCCCTGTACGGTGAGCTGGTCTCCCTCGAGAGCCTCAAAGTCCTCCTCGCCGATGCCGAGAAGCGGCACGTCTGTGTCCTTGTACGGAAGCATCGTGAACTCGATGGAACTCCACCTGGCGTCGAGTAGCTCCAGGGTCTGCGCCGAGCGAAGAAGGTGCGAAGTGAAGTGAATTGAGTGGAATAATGTTAGTTTAGTTAGTGGCTCGTATATATTTCTCGTCTTCATCAAGGCTCGCTCGCTTCGCTCGCTCACCTTCTCCATCTTCTCCTCCTTGCTGGCTTGGTCGCAAATTTCTTCAACCTCGTTGGTGAACTCGTGCAAGTTCAAATCGAGAATTCCAGCGAGCAGAAGCTGGTCATCCTCGTACGGCGGCACGAAGGTCTTCGCGGTAGCGGTCATGAGTAGCTGCCAGTGGCGAGGCCTCATGCTCTTGCTTCCGAGCATGTTGATCAGTGGAATGGTTGATAAGAAGTTCTTGCACATTCCGTCAACCTTCTTGAACGCCCCGCTCCACCTCACGCACTTGTGGAGTGCTTTGACGCGCTTGAGCTGCTGCTTTCCGCCGTCTTCGAGTGCCTCGGCATCGACCGCCGACCAGAGCAGTCCCTTGGAAGATATTATGTAATCGTTCAACGATTCAACCGTGCCCCAAAGCTCCTTCATCTTCTCAATATCTTGGAGCATCGAAGCGATGATTTCCTCGGGTCCTTTCATCAGAGCGTCGAGTCCAAAAATGTTGCACTGGTTGGCGTTCTCCGTTAGGGTTACGTTCTCGTTCTTTAGCACCTTGGCAGCATCGTTGAGCATCTTGTTGGCGGCTTCATGGCCAATGTCCGCGTCGTTGATTTGGTACTCCCAGAAGTTCTCGCCCTTGAATTTCGCCTGCTTCTTCTCGAGCACCTTGCAGTAGTCCTGGATCTGCTTCTCGGTGCGGTCCACCCAAACACGCTTCATGGGGATGATCTGCGTGGCGGTAATTGGCGCCTGGTTCTTGGCATCGTACCAGATCTCCTTGGCGTTGGACAAGTTGGAAATAAGCTTGTCAACGGAGCCACCCTTCTTCTTGAGGTAGAGGAGGGCGGCCATGTTGGTGTCGGCGGAAACTTCGTTTTCGACTGTCCTGTCGGCGACAATGCGGAGGTGGTCGAGAATGCTCGTGACGGATTTGACCTCCTCCTTGTTGGCAGGCTTCTTCAAGCCCTTGAGCGAAGAGGAAGAGAAATCCTTGAGCTTCTTGGTGCCGGTTGTGATGGACTGCATCATCAGCGGCCCGTCGAAGACATTCATCGACTCGTCAACGTCCGCACCGGCGGACATGATGTACGGGGAGCCGCGGACGGGTCCAGCCGCGCCCATGAAGGTGCCCATGAAATCGATGTTGACCTGGAAGCGGCCCTCCTTGGGAGGGGTGAATTCGACTTTGTAGGTTCCGTCGCCGTTGTCGTTGACGAATGCGTCGATGCGCTCCTCATTCTCCTCGGCATCGTCGCCCTCGTCCTCGAGCTCCTCGAGGGGCTTGATGACGTCGAGGTCGACGATGGTGACGCAGAACTCGTCCATGCCGCAAATCCTGTCGGCACCGGTCTTGTCCTTGGCCTGAATGACGAAGGAAGTTGGCACTCCGACGGCGTTGCCCTCGAGGAGGCCGGGGCCGAACGCGAGGGACTCCTCGCAGTCGGTGACGGAGAAGTAGGAGAACGCAACGGAGGCGTTCGTGAGGGTCTTGGAGCCAAGCTTGACGCGAGCCTCGACCTCGACAGGCCCGAACTTCTCAAAGTTGGGCGTCTCGAACTCGAGCTCGTTGTCGTTGAGTACCGTTCCGGCAACCTCGAGGTGACCCTTGAGGCAAGCAAACCGCACGGTGGCGTTGCCGTTCACGGAAGCGAACCCCTGTCCCTTGATTGTGAACTTTGAGTTTCCAGTCACGGGCCCGATGGGGGCTGACCACTCGAAGCTAAGCGAGGCGAGGCGAGGGGTGAAGTGAAGTGAAGTTGTTGGGTGCAAGTGTTAGGTGCGAGTGTGTGTGTATTCCCGGCTCAAGGATAGACTCACCTCTCAATCTCGTCAACATTATAGGGAGGGCCGACAACATCGTCGACCTTGCAGGTGTGCAAATCGCCAAACCAACGGTTCGCCCAACCGCCGAAGACAACCAGCTTCCCGCTGTCCTCAAAGTAAATGCACTCGGTGTCGGCACGGGGCTTGGGGGCGGACCCGACGACGTCGGGGTGAGTCCAGCCGGGGTTCTCGGGGGTGCACTCCAAAACCTGGACGTTGTTCATGTACGTTCCTTGGGGCTTGGCATCATCCAAGGAGCCGGAGTTACCGCCGAATACGAAAATCTTCCAGTAGGGCACGGCGTAGATTGACACGGCGGAGAAATTCCATCTGGGCGAACCCCAAGACTCGGGCCCGCACGAAGAGGTGGGCTTGCTCCAGATGGAGGTGGCAGTGTCGAGAATGTACATGTCGTCGAACTGAACCATTGCGTTCCAACCTCCCATTACGTAGAGCTGGGACTCGACCACCACAGTCTTGTGCCCAGAGCGCTCGTTAGGGATCTCTCCACTTGTCTCCAGGGGGGACCAAGCGAAACTTTTCAGGTTCAATGCGTAAAGATCGTTGAAGTCCTTGCGGGTGAATCCGGAACCACCGTATCCACCGAAAACAAGAAGGTTATTGTCGACGACGCTGGCCGAGTGCGACCCGCGAGGGACTGGACAGTTCTTCCAGTCAACCCGGAAGGAAACAGCGCCATTATTCTCATTCGTACGCCCGGCATTGGGCTGCGACCACTTCTCCGACTCGGTGTCAAACAGCCAGACGTCGTTGAGGCGAGGCTGAGCCTTGGTCCCGAACCCGCCAAACGTGATAATCGTCTTGCCGTCGGGGAGAAGATTGGCAGAGTGGTTCCACCTGGGGGTGGGGGAGGAGGAGTTGGAGTTGTCGGTTTCAATCTTGCCCCAGTAGAATTCGTTAGAATCGCCCATGTCCAGCTTGTACACTTCGTTGGACGGGGCAGGAGGGCGGCCAGACTCGCAACCTCCAAATAGGTAAACGAACGGGTTGGAGGTAAGGGCAGTGAGGGAGTGGCCGGAACGCTTGTTGGGCACATCACCAATGCACTTGGGGGATTCCCATGTCATTTCAGATGGACGTTGCTGAGGGGGGGGGG
>Ga0302114_10001020_pt1 | contig 18978 bp, 18 predicted proteins | sample AG5_Surface_MG_FD_203107 | JGI IMG/M metagenome (GOLD analysis project Ga0302114, IMG submission 203107) | Marine microbial communities from Western Arctic Ocean, Canada - AG5_Surface | ecosystem: Environmental > Aquatic > Marine > Oceanic | place: Canada: Western Arctic Ocean | collected...
TTTTTCCGTCAACTTTGCGATGACTTCTTGAACAACCTCGGTGCACGCGACGCCACTTTTTGCGCCGGTAAAGGCCCCTCCAGTCCGACCATCGCGAGGTTCTTGGTTTTGTTGTTTTTGTTCTTCTTGTTCTCGCTCGTTCGGAGGAGCGGTAGTAAAAGGTTCTTCTTCTTCTTCTTCCTGGTCTTCTTCTTCTGGGTGCTCACATTCAAATTTTCGCATCAATCGTCGAATTTCTCGCTCTCGATTCGTCCCGTCGACGAGATGCATCTCGTAATTCTCCGCCAGCTTGAATTCCCCGTGTTCCCCGACAATCATCTCTTCGTCGTCGTCTGAATCTTCGTCTTCTTCGTATCCTTCTCTCTCCTCCCGACGATGATGATGATGATCGCTCCTCCAAGTCTCCTCCTCCTCCATTCGCGCTCTCGTTTTCTTCATTCTCTTCATCACCGCTGCTGCTGATGATGATGATTCGTTCGTATGAGTATTCCAACAATCGGACCCGTTCCCGAATTTGTGCATCACCGCTCCTCCTCCTAATCCTCCTCCGTCTCCTTCTCGTTCGATGTCAGAAGCCTGGCGCAGCCAATCCGGCGACGGCGATGGCATAATAGTTTCTTTCTTAATTTTGTATCTGTCTTTGTGCGTTTTTTTATGTGACAGTCGACTGCTTTTGACGAACATTTTCGCCACTTTTTACTGAAAAAATGAGAGCAGCAGCTTTAGGTTTAGAAGCAGCGTTAGAGACGCTGAGGAAAAGAAGAGAAGACATTTTGAGAGGAGAAACAGAAGACGAGGAAGATAATAACGGAAGTCTCTCGGAAGGAGTCGTCGTCGGCGCAGGTCAGCCAAAGGTGGGATCCTCGCACGAGATGAAACTCGTTCTGAATTCTGCGATGAAAAACAACAACAACGACGGAATGGTAACGGTGTTGGAGAAGGAGGAAGAGGACGATGGGAAGAAGACGAAGAAGACAAAGTCGTCGTCATCGTCGGTGAAGAAGATGATGATGGCGCTGAGATACACGCACGAGCGAGCGCCAGCCGCGGACGCGAGGAAGTCTGTTCGAGTGGTGCGGAGGAAAAATAATACTACTACTACTAACAACAACGAGCGCGGCGTGGTTGAAATAGAGTTTAGGAACAAAGAGGAAGAGAAGAGCGGGATTCGGTATCGAGGGGTGACGAGTACGAGCGGTGGTGGTGGTGGTGGTGGTCGCGCGACGACGACGAAGAAGAAGAAAAAGAAGAAGAGCGATGAAAAAGAAGAGGAAGAAAAGGAAACCGCCGACGATGCGGATGAAGACGAAGACGATGACGACGAAGACGACGAAGACGATGATAACGTGGAATGTGCAATCTTATTCGATGGAAAAACCATCGAGTTTCGCGTGCTGGACGAAACCGTCGCCGGTTTAAGAGTGCAGCGGAAACGAGAGGACGAAGAGGAGAGCGGGATTGTCTCGAAACGATTGGATATTGGAGACGCCGCGGACGTGAAGAATAAGAGGAAGAAAGTGAATTTGTGATGATGATTTCGCGTAGTATTTTAGAAGATGTATAGAAGTTTAGAGGGGCATTATGAAGTAGTCTTTAGCGGGTATTTGAAAGAAGAAGAGAGTAAAACGTCGTGCGCTTGCTCGCGTTTTGTAACAACAGCAAATACGATTATTGCATTTACTCTCTCTACTATTAATAACGATAATAATAATAATGATAATACAACGATACCTAAAACTACTGCTCTAATGCAATTCTCTCTCTCTTTTCATCGTCACGAATTCGTCGGTGGCGCCATCCCCGCCGCCGCCTCCGCGTCTCTCTGATTATGCGGCTTCGGCCCGCTCGCGATTTGTTTCTTCAATTTCTTAAACCTTTTCGTCTTGGTGTGATTCTTCAACGCCAACGCGCTTTCGAAGTGCCTCCCGGTCACTTTGCAATAAAACTTCCCCATCCCCGGCACGTCCTCGTTTAACTCGGTTCGGTTCACCGTCCCAGGTTTCTCGGGTTCGTGATACTCGTCGTATAAAACGTCCACGTGCGTGGCTAAAAACGTCGCTCGGAGTTTCTGTTTGTGCAGGTACTTGTGGCCGTGATTGCCTTTGTGCTTGTGTTGTTTCGTTTTGCTTTTCGGCATATTGTTCTTCTTAGTATTATATAAAAAACAACACACACACACACACACACACACACAAACACAAACACTCTGTCTCTCTCCGTCTCTCTCTCTCTCTCTCTTAGTCGTACCAGTAGTGTGCGTATTACGTGCGTGAAACAGTTCTTCTTCTTCTCTTTGTGCTGTGAAAGTTGTTCTCCCCCCAAACAACAACAGGGGCTGCTCTTTTGCTGTTTTTTGTTGTTTCGACCAATTAAGTTTGAAAAAATTCAAACGTTTCTCTCTCTCTTTTCTCGCACATAAAAAATCATCAGAATAAAGAGAGTATATACTTTCAAGCGCGCGCGTGAGAGAGACGCGCAAATACTATATATACACACACACACGTACGCCTATATATATATATTGATTTCACCAATCCCCACGCGTTAGAGGAGGAGACGGAGGAGAGTAAAGAGAGAGAGTGAATACTAAAAGTAATATATAAAAATAAAAGATGAGTTCCGGAGTGATTCCAAACGACGACTGCAAACCGGCGTTCGATAAAGTCCGTCTCGGGAAAGTGAAATACGTGACGTATAAAATCGACGACAAAGCGGAGAAGACGGAAGTGTGTGCGATTGGAGAGACAAAGGTATGATGTTATTATTCGATAGGGTTTTGTTTTTGTAGCAGCTGCGCGCTGATCATCGTATTCTTCTTCGTACTCGCGAGCCGCGATCTCTCTTTCAGCAATCTGACACCAAACGTCTCTCTTCTATTTATTCTTTTCACAACTTTTGTTTCTCATATCCGCGAACGCATACAGGCGGAGTTCAAATTTGAAAAATTCCTCTCGTTGCTCCCGGAAACGGGGTCTCGATACGCGGTTCTCGATTGGGACGTGACCACAGACGACGGCAGGCAGTTTAGTAAGTTATTTTTTATCAGTTGGGTTCCGGACTCGTGTAAAGCGAAGGAGAAGATGTTGTACGCTTCGTCGAAGCAGAGTTTACGAAACGCCTTGAGCGGGGTGCACTTGGATCATCAAGCGGCGGATATGGACGACGTGACGGAAGAGATTTTCACCTTGAAAGCGCTTGGGAAGTAGGCAGAGAAAGAGAGAGAGAGAGAAAGAGAGCGCGCGAGAGAGAGAGAGACCTTACCCATATACATACAACAAAACCCGATATTTTTAATAACTAATAGTACATAGAACAGTAAAAGTGAAGAGAGAAAGAGAGAGAGAGACGCTGCGCAAAAACATTGATCGTTGGAATACGTTCACATTTTTACGCCTTGATTTCAAGCGATGCTTCACAACTTCATACAACAAAGCGCAAACCATCATGATTTAAAACGCAGAGTATATATCGAAAAAGAAATCGAACAAAATGACATCCTACTCTCACACTGACTCTTCCTCTCCGTTAAACCCGCGTCGTCGCGCTCTCTATCACTCTCACGTCCTCCGACACCTCCCGAAATTCGCCTCCGCGTTTGCGTACGGCGCGAGCATTTTAACGCCAAACATCCCATCGCAAATGCTCGATTACATCATCGTCGTCGACGACGCTCGCGAATGGCACGAAGCAAACATGCGTTTGAATCCTTCGCACTATTCGAGAGTTTTACGCTTCTTCGGAGCGAGTGCTGTCGACGCGGTGTCGAACACTATCGGCGTTGGGGTACATTTCAACGCGTACGTGGACATTGAAACTCCGAATTTGGAGGCGTTCAAGCAGACGAGATATAAATACGGCGTTGTCGAGCGGAGGACGATTGAAAGGGACGTGGAAGGATGGGATAATTTGTTTTTAGCTGGTAGGATGCAAAAACCGTACGAGCGGGTGATGGGTGTAAGAGAAGAAGAAGAAGAAGAAGTTAATGATGATGATAACGGTCTCGCGTTAGATGCGTTGAACGGTAAGAAGAACAAGAGAGCGGCGTTGGCATACGCTTTGTTAGTTTCGAGAGGAAGTGGGAAAAGTAAAGGGACGACGACGGTCGAAGAAAGGGATTTGTACGAAACTATTGCGAATTTGAGTTACGATGGTGATATAAGACATGTTTTTGGTGCGGAAGATGCGCAGAAAGCGAGGAGGATTGTGGACGGGTCGTTCGAGAAGATGCGCGAGTGGTACGAGGAGAGTTTTCGAGATTTTCGAGACTCTTTGGACGTGATTGATTACGACGTGGATTTGGATTCGAACTCGTTGTCTTCGTCTTCGTCGTCGTCGTCATCACCATCACAGAAACCACGAGTACTCACTCACGATCATTCTCCGCAAGCGACGAGAAAGCTCCTCGCGATGCTCCCTCCGCCTTTTTTGGAAACCATGGTCGCCGGTGACTTGAGAAAGTTGGATATGGTTTCCCGAGAGGCAAACGCGGAGACCATCGCGCGTTCTATCCGAGAAACTTCACGAGATATCGTTCGTAAAAGTTCGCTCAGACAATCCATCTCTGCGGCACTGACGACAGATGTAGTCAAAGTGGTAACGTACGCGTACCAAAAGTTTAGCAAATACAGAATAGAGTAGTTTAGAAAAAAGTAGTAGTTTTATATAGATAAGCGTGAGTTTTTGTGCGTGTTGATGTGTGTACTGTATGTATAAGCGTGTGGTAATTATATATAATTTAAACCATTTCTAATTCTCTCCTCTCTCTCCTGCTCTCACCCTCTCTCTGCTCTGTCTCCGTTTCTCTCTCTCTCTCTACTCTCTCTCTCTTCCTCTCTTTCTCTCTTTCTCCAAAATGTGTCGTTTTGTTCGCGTTTTTTTTTTCTATTTCCTGCTAAAATTTTTCTTCTCAATTTAAAAATTTTATTGGACAAACACGTTGGAGAGTTGTCTGACTTGCCCTTTGACGGACATGTCGATGAAACCAGAACCGTCCTTACCGTATTGCACGACGAAACCACCCAACAAAGACTCATCAACTTCCGGCTTTAACTTGATGTTCTTCGCCCCAGTCATTTCTTGCAACTTCTTCGCAATCATGAATTGCTGCTCGTTTTCGAGCTTCACCGCGCTCGTCACCGTCGCGACTTGCGTGTCCGTAGCCTCGCAAAACAACGTCTCAAATTCCTCGATGATCGCGGACAATTGGTTCATGCGCTTCTTGTCGACCAACAATTGCATAAAGTTGGTCGTGAACGCGTGGAACGACGCTTCCCCCGCTAATTTTTGCAAGATTTCTTTCTTCTTCTCTTCGCCTACAACCGGGTTGGCCAAAAACGCGGCGGTCCCTTCGTTCGCAGCCAAATAACCCGCGACGGTTTCCAAGTCGTCGTGCACGGCTTCCAGGGCGCCGGCGGATTTGCAGGCGTCAACCAAAGCGGCAGCGTAACCACCAGCGACCGGAGAGGATGCCTAGAATAGAATAATTTCGTAAGTACGAGTTTATCGGAGGAATACGCGCGCGCAAGCAAGCAAATTATTATCTTCTTCCGCTTAAAAAAAAGAGATATCCTAATCCAGAGGAGTAATCGAGAGGAAAAGATCTTTCCAGCCGCGAAAAATGATTGTCCGAAACGCGCTGAGAAGAGAACACAGACGACGTTTTTCGCCCGAGAAAAAGAACGCATCGGATGCAGAAAAGTGTAAAGAAACTTTTGCACGACGATTGAAGTCTCACGAAGACTCGCAAACCGTCGTCGTCCTCCATCGTTTTCCCAATCAGGATGCATTTCAGTCCCTCCTACACGCTTTCTTCTCCCTCTGTGTGTCCCTCTGAACGGCCCACAACAACAAGAAAAAACAAAAACAAAAAAAAACTAATCGCCGATTTATAAGCGTACCTTGGCTTGCGCTTGCGTGTTCACGATGCGTCTCGGCGCGACGTTTTTTCGTCGCAAAGAACTCGTGGAACCGGCGGTAGATCTCGCGAAGGAGATGGATTGCATAGAAGCGGCCATATTTAGTTAGAATATGTGCGTGTGTTTTAAGAGTGTTTTTATGATGAGTGATTTGGATTGTTCCGCGTTTATCCCTTTTCGTGTGCTTTCCAACAGCAGAGAGGAGAAGAGATTTTTGAGATGAGTCGTGTTTAGGGTATCTGACGCAAATTCAAAAAAAGCAGACAAAACAACGAAACTGCCACTTCATCACGTCCGAAACAAGCGCTGTTGTTGGTGTCGTTGTTGGTATTGTTTGCGGTGGTGAGAGACAGAGAGTAGCGATAGTTTATTCATTAACAGCGGGAGCGACTGCGATAGCAGCGACGACGACGACGATTTCGCCGACGACGGTTTCTTTTACTTCTTCTTCTTCAATCCGTTGTTGTTTCGGTTTTAGGAGGAGTAGTTATACGAAGAAGAGGAAGAATACGAACGCGAGGGCGGCGAGAGAAACCACCAAGAATCAGGAACAAACCAAAAACGAGGACAACAACATGGCCGCTGTCGCGAAATCGCTCTCTCGCGGCGCCTTCATCCTCTTCGAAGGCGTGGACCGGTGCGGGAAAACCACCCAAGCGAGTAAACTCGTGGAAAGCTTGAACCAATCGGGAGTGGCGAGCGAGTTGTGGAGATACCCGGACCGAACGACGACGATTGGAAAAATGATCGACGATTACTTGCAGTGTAAAGCAGATAGCGACGACGCGTCCATGCACTTGTTATTCGCGGCCAACAGGTGGGAGAAGAAAAAAATGATGGAGGAAAAGTTGCGAGCGGGCGTGACGCTCGTCGTGGACAGGTACGGGTACTCCGGCGTCGCGTTTACGACGGCGAAGAAATTACCAGGTTTAGACCAACAGTGGTGCAAACACAGCGAAACTGGCTTAGTGAAACCAGATTGTTTGATGTACATGGAAATCAGCGAAGATGCGGCGAAAAAGCGAGGTGGATTCGGCGAGGAAAGATACGAAACGACCGAGATGCAAAAAAACGTTCGAGAAGTTTTCGCGGATTTGCGAGAGGATTGGTGGAACGTCGTCGACGCGGACAGGACGATTGAAGAGGTCCAGAAAGACGTGCAAACGATTGCCAGAGATGCCGTGGAGAGGTGTAAACGAGGGAAAGAGTTGGAACATTTCGAGCCTGGATGGTAAAGAGAGAGAGAGAGAGAGAGAGAGAGAGAGAGAGTTTTTTTAGTTTTGATCGTATTTATACATTTTGTAGCACGCTCTGCCCCCACACTTCGTAACAAGCAAAACATGGCACAGAACCCGCCTCCGACAAAGCATCATCGAAGAGTCGTCGACTACTGCTCCGACGAGGAGGAGGAGGAGGAGGACGAGGAGTTTGTGATCGAAGAAGAACTGAACAAGCTCTCCGCGCTCATCGAAACGTCTCTCGCGAACGCGTTCGGTTTCGCGTGTTGCGACGAATTGGAAACCGACGAGAATCCGGAAACGAAACGTTTAAGCGCACACTTGAGGTTGATTTTAACACCACTCTCATCGTCGTCGAAGAAAGAAGAGATGAAAGTTGCTTGCGAAGAGTGCTTGACTGCGCTGTGGCGTGTTTTGAGAGACGAAAGCTGTGGGTGGGATAAACCGACGTATCGAGAGTGCTTCGTTCTGAGTTCGTTACGGCTTTCGCTGTGTAAACTACTCGAGGGAAACTTACAGGAAGCGATGGAGTGTTTAGATACGGCTTTGATATTAGGTTGCCCTGGAGAAATGGCGCGACCGTTCGTAAGGTTGTTGGAGAAGTTAATGCGTCGATCGGCGGGTGGCAGAAATAGAGCGAGTAGTAATAGTTTAGTAAAGAAGCAAAAGGTGGCGACGCGAGAGAAAGCTTTGGTGGTTGACAATGTTCTGCCCTCTTCTCCGTCGTTAGTCCCGAAAATTCTCCACCCGTTGGAAAGAATGAACGATAGCGCGACGTGGGAAGAATTTAAGGTGATGTATTTTAATAAGGATATGCCAGTGCAATTGCCGTCGGACAAAAGCATGCCGTGCGTCGAGAAATGGCGAGACTTGGCGTACTTCAAGGAAAGATTCGGGAAGCGGCTAATACCGTTGGAAGTTGGGAAATACGACGACGTGGAAAATTGGAAAGAAGAAATTGTGCCCTTGGAGGTGTTCATCGACGAACACTTGGCGCCGGACATTTTGAAGAAAGGAGACAAGAATAGTTTCGTTTCGTATTTAGCGCAACACCAACTTTTTGAACAAATACCGCAGCTGGCGATGGACTTTGAGATTCCGAGGTGGTGCAACGCGGGGCAATTTGAGCGATGTAACATCTGGCTCGGCACATCAAATACTATCACTCCTTGCCATTTTGACTCCTACGACAATATTTTCGGCCAAGTTTTTGGGTACAAGTTTGTTCGATTATACTTGGAGAGCGATTCGCAGTTCATGTATAAATCCGGCGGCGATTGGGAAACGACTCGGTCTTGGAACGTGAAAGATGACGACGATAGAGACGGCGACGACAATAGCGAGGAAAAGGAAACCAAAAAGAAGTTCCGCAACGCGCAAGGCAACATCTCGCGCGTGGACGTGGAAGCTCCGGATTTAGAAAAATTCCCCGAGTTCGCTAAAGCTACGCCTATGGATGTCATATTAGGCCCGGGAGATTTCATATACATCCCGTCTCGAACGTGGCATTACGTCAGAAGTCTCACCGTTTCGTGTAGCTTGAACTTTTTGTTCTGAGCAATTTTATAGATGGATAGATAGAGACAATATGTAGAGGAGAGCCTTCCGACTTTTGTAACTTGCAACGAAAACTTCAAACCACAGAAGATACCACAATAACGTTATAACGAACTTTATCCAGAAATTCGACGCTCACAACACAAACACACACAAACACACACACGCACGCGCATCCGCACACGAAGACAATCGATCAACCACTGCTCACAACAAAACCATGTTCACCGCGCAACAACTCCAAGCCGCGCCGTATTCCCAGGACATCCAAAAATGGTTTCTCATGTGGTCCGCATCTTTCTTGTTTCTGAGAAATGTGCTTTTCCGTTCCAAAACCGCCGACTTTAGCAACCGCTTCGTGAGCATCGTCCACGCGTTGATCGCGATTTACTTGAGCTACGAGTCCTTTGAATCCATCGATTCGAGCATGTTTGATAAGGTTGGGAGGAAAAATACCCCCGCGCAGACGTATTGCATGGCGGTGTCCTTGTCGTATTTCATATACGACTGTTTGTATTGCATCGTGACGTTCGAGTTCGACGCTGTCGTGCACCATATTTTTACCATCGGCGGGTTAACCAGCGGCGTGGTGAACCAGAAGTCCGGCGTGGAGTTGGTTGGTTGTTTGTTCTTAATGGAAGTATCCAACCCGAGCTTACACTTGCGGTCGTTACTTCGCGAGATGCGAATGAAAGACTCCATGTTTTCCACGTTGAACGACTTGCTCTTCGCGGGTCTGTTTCTCGTCTGTCGATTGGTTTTAGGCCCGCCGTTGGTGTATAAAACGTTGACGTGTAAAAACAGCGATTTGCTGGTAAAAATCGGTGCGTTTGGGATTTTAGCGGTGAGCGTGTTGTGGGGTTGGAAGATCATAAAGATGTTCATCAGCAAGGCGAAGAAGTTGTTAGGGATAGAGACGAGGAAGAGGAAGAGAGCGTAAATAAAGTTCTCTCTCGAAGAGTCTGTTCTCCTCGAGGAGGGAGAATACGCGCGCGAAACGTTCGTTCACTCGAGAAAACAACAACAGCAAAGAGAAAGAAAGGAGAGGGTTTTGTGCTCCGCTCTCCTCAACGAGAGGCCAGATGCCGACCGTCTTATTTATTCAAGCGTATTTAACAACATTAAAGTATTTTTCACACGAAGCTAAAAATAAATGCACACATCCAACACATGCGTTGACCCGCGTCGTCGTCCCGCAAAATGTCCACATCGCACGTTTCCTCCTGGTCGCGACTCCTGCACGACGAAAGAGACCCCGAGATCGTTTTAAAAGAACAGAGAAACGCGCCGGCATCGATCTCGAGCGACGACGACGATTCAGACGACCAACCTCGACTGGCTTCCCCGGAGACCTTTTTTGCCACTTCGCAGCAAGGTCGTCCGTCGACGTCGAGCAGAGCGTTGAAAACCTTCGGACGAGCAAACAACAACCACCACCAGGCGCCGAGGAGCACCGACGACGAGAGCGTCGTCGTCCCCGAAAAACCCTTAGTATTATTAGGTCGTCTAAAAACGCGAACCACCGGGAAGAAGAAGAAGAAAAAGACGAAAGTGCTCAAAAACGAAAAGTGCTCAGAAGAAGAAGAAGAAGAAGAAGAGGAAAATTTCAAGCTCCGCGCGATTGTGATTCGATCACCGGAACCGCATTTGAAGAAGAAAGATTTAAAGTATGCAAAAGCGTCGAATGATGAAGTGCACGCGAAAGTACGCGACGGGTCCGCGCTGTGTCGAAGAGCTAAAGAACGAGAGGAAAAGAAGACTTTTAGGAACGACATCGCGCTCGTAGCGGAGGAGAAACTTGAGCACTTATTGCGAATCTGTCGAGAGGCACCGGACGGCGAAAACTGGCGCGATAAAGTGAACGCGTTGGAGCGATTGAGCGAAATCTCACACGCGTATTCAATCTCTAGATCGTCGTCGATGTTTATCAGAGCCATCGAAGACGGAGGTAAACACGCGCAAGATTTACGCGCGTGTTTAGCCAAGGCGGCGTTGAAATTTCTACGCGCGGTGTGCGAGCACTGCGATGCTCCGCATTGCGTTTCAAACAGTAGCAACGCTTTGACGGTTTTAGGTAAGTGCATGTTGAAAAGAGCTAGCGATGGAAGCGCATTTTTGAAACAGGACGCGTTGGATGCTTTGAGACTTCTCCGCGAACGAATCGGTCCGAATGCATTTCTGAAAATTATACTCGCACAGCCGTCCAACGTCAATCCGAGAGTGCGACGGACGATGGCTTTGTGTTTGAGCGAGGTGAGCGGCAAAGAAAGGAAAATAGACAGACAAACTATCGAGCGAGTTTTATTAGTGAAAGATGTAATGGTCAAAGATGGTGACGCTGAAACGCGAGCGTACGCGAGGAAAATCTTTTCATCGTCCGGAAAGAATGTTTGAAATGTAATTCGTGTATTATTATTAAACCACGCTCATCATCTCGTATATACGAAGTCGATTTGCTCTCTCTCCATCTCTCACACGCGCCGTGTGTGTGTGTGTATGTGTGTGTGTATGTGTGCTATACTGTCTCCCCTTACTTACGCTTCTCTATGACAAACAATTCTCTCGCTCTAATCATCGCTCTTCCCCGCCGCGTTTTCGTCCGTTCTGTATTGTTCCTTCCACTTGTCCCCTTTGTTCAACTTCGGCGCTCCTTTGTCCACCTCCGTGCTCGACAAGTTCAACGTCGATCCCAACGCGTTGTCGTCAAACTTCGTCACGTCCACGTCGTAATTTTCCACGGTCATGTTATCCTTTAACGTTTGCGTGACTGGTTGCGCTAACAAAGAATCTCTCCCCTTGGAATCGGCATCCGCTTCGTCACTCTTCGACTTGGCGTTCGCCATACCAATCGCGCTCGCCGCCAACTCCGCGCGTAACTTCTCTCTCGCCGCTTTCTCTTCTGGCGTTTCTTTCGCCAACTCTTCCTCTCTCTTCTTCAAATCGGCCATTTGTTCAGCCAACGGCGAGTTCGGGTCGACTTTCCCGGAAATGTTCGCCACGCGTTCCGTCGCGTTCTTCCCTCTCGAGTCTTCGCCGTATTTTTCGTACGTTCTCTCCTTGGTTAACATCTCGAGCATTTTCGCCGGTTCATACGAGCCTTCGTTGAAAATGTCCGCCAATCTTGGGTACAACGAGCCGAACCCGAGCGGCAACACCAACCACGAGACGCCTTCCAAAGCGCCCAAAAAGGTCCCCGGCAACCCGTGCCCGGTGAAGGTTTTCGAGAGCAACGACAAGCCGACGACTGGCACCGTCGCCGCGGAAACGATCGGTGGAATCTTGTTCGTGATCTCGTCGTACTTTTTCTTGAGCTCGTCCGCGTCAAACCCGTCCGCCGCTCGAACTTTCACCCCCGAACGTTCTTGTCCTCGTCGTCTCGGTACTAAAAACGACTTATTCGATCGCAATTTGGATCCCGAAACGGAAGAATGTTGTTTCGCCGAAACCAGCTTTGCGGAATAAGTATTGGTCATCATCATCGTCGCAGACATCAAAATCAGGTAAATGCGTTACAAACAAAAACGAGTGCAGTGCGTGTCGTCGTCGTTTTGTGAGAGAATACAATAATAAACTCTTCGTCGTGTGTTAAGTGAAGCGTGATGATGGTTTTTTCTTCCACAGATACTCGTATGGTTTTATCCATCAAACAACCCAAAAAGAAAGATTTTTTTTTCAAGAGAGAAAAAAAAGATGCAGCCAATTAAATTCTCTCTTTCCATTAGCAGGCACACGAGAAAGAACAGAAAAGAAGGGAAACTCTTTATAAAAACTGTAGAGGGTGTGATGATGAAGTTTTAGTAAAGGAGGAGGAGAAGCTTTACTACACGAACCTAACAGAGAAAGATATGCCGTCTCTGGAGAACGATGTTTTTGACGAGGAGAAAGAGTTTGAGAGGAAGAAGCGCAAGAAGTTTCGACATCATCATCCCGAGCATTTCCTCCTCGGAAACGCGCTGGAAACACCGTTCGAAGAGGACGTGCGGGGGTGGCAGAAGAACCACCACCAAAAAAGCGACAAAAACGAGAGCGGGAAATTGGCCCCGAGGGATTTTGTGCGCGAACTGTTCGCGGGGCCTTGCACAGATAAAAAAATGGTCGAGGTGCAACTGTCTGACGTGAAGAAGAATGCGTCTGTATCTTTTTCGGGGTCGACGTACGACCGAAAGTCGACACGGATGGACATCGACGATTTCCTGCGTCACCGTGTACCACACGAAAACGGCGAGGGCGTGAGCTTTTTGGGAGAAGGGCAACACTCGTTGTATCTCGCGCAGGAAGACGTGCCCGAGGCGATGGCGAAACATTTAGATTCGTTTAAACCGTACGCCGAAGGTCTCGCGCGATACGTATATATGCGATTGAGCGTAAGACTCAGTGCGAACATCCAAAGACGCGTGTGGATGAACCATGAACGCGTTGAAACGACGCCACATTACGACGATTACGATAACGTGTTATTCGTGTGGACGGGGAGGAAGACTGTACATTTGAAAGCGTTTCGTGGGGATGGATTTCATTTTTACGTTGCGAATACTGAGGTTGCGAATCACGCCCATCCGGAAGCTTTACCAGATCCTGAGAGTTACGAGTATACGTTTGTTGTGAATGCTGGGGAAGCGGTTTTTATTCCGATGGGATGGATTCACCGCGTCGAATCGGATGAGGGAACGATTGCTATCGCGCACGAAATACAAGACGCTCTGAGTTTTGAGTTCATAAATGCGACGGTCTCGCGTTTGGGTAGTTGGGATGAAAGCTTATACCTGGTGCGAAGAAAAATTGAAGGCAAAATCGACTCGAAGTTTACTTCGCTTGTAGCTGAGTTGATAGATTCAAAGAACGAAGAGATAAAAACGAGAGCGAAGATCACTCACGAAAACGTCGCGTACATCAAGCAAAAGAGTAAATGCGAGGAAGGAAAAGAGGTCGAGTTTGAAATTAATAATCCCGAACAGCTCATGGAGAACGTTTCGCAATCTTGCGCTACACTGGGAGACGGAGGAAAAGAAGAAGGAATAGACGACGAAATCCCAAAGTATCGAAAAGATGTGCTCGCAATGAACCCGTTGCAAGCCAAACTGCACATGTTGCAACTCGCGTTACTCAAAGACTATCTAGGCGAGAGTAAGTTTGAAAAGTGGATCGGCGACTGCTCTCTCAAATACGCCGAGTCGCGCGGTCCAGAGTGGAAACGCGAGGACACGTGCAAGTCCATCTTGTGCGAAAAGGTGTACGAATACGATTTCCATCAAGCGTGCGAAGCCGTCGTGGAACTCGCCGCCAGGCGTCGTAGTAGAAACGAAGAGCACGACGTTAAAAAAGAAGTCGACGACTGCCCGGGGTCATCGTCGTCGTCCGTCGTGGAGGAATACAAGTCGTTGAGCTGGGATTATAAGCTCATCGGCGGATGGCCGAGGGGTAGCATCAGGAAGCCGTTCGATCCGCACGTCGCCGCGTTTGGGCTCGTTTAGTTCATTAATAGTAGTAGTTTAGCAGAGCTTTGTAAAATATTTTATACGTCGTGAGAACCATCGGGCTGTGAGAACGATCGATGGAACGCCCGATGAACGCGTGCGTTGCTTTCATATCTTCACTTTAAAAACTCGCGTAGTACACAACTTAACTTTTAAAATGTCATCAACGCTTTTGGTCGCCGCACCAACCTTACGCACTTCAAAGCACAACGAAACAAAGATCAACAAAGAAGCTCCTCGTTTCTTTTCATCGTCTGCTTTTTCGAGGAACGAGAAGCGTCGGTTGAGGACGTCTCTGTTATGCGCGTCGTCGTCGTCATCTGCCAACGACGACGAAACGTCGTCGTCCAAATCCTCCTCTGCGCTTCCTCCTACTCCGGGAACCTCCATGGACGCGTTAGATGCGGTCATGATGAGCCCCGAGACAGAGACCACGACGAAAACGACGAACCCGGATATTAAAACGTTCTCTGAGGACGTCCTCGCTGTCTGCTCGAAAGGCTATGATTTCGCGTTGCAAACGCTCGATGAAAAGTTAGACTTGGCCATAAAGCTCGATCCGGCGACGGGTGAGTTACTCTCGGACGACAACGAACAGTCAATAAATTTGAGACAACAAAAAGGATTAGAGGAGGAGAAGTTTGCGATCGATGTGTTGGAGTGTTTAGCGTCTTTTTCTTCTTCGTCTTCTTCTAATGGTGGCGGCGGCGAGGACAACAAACGCGTTCGAGCGTTTGCGAGAGGACAACAAGTGCCGAAACGCTCGTACGCGTTGGCGGAGTTGAAGTTGAACGATATCGATCCTTCCAAGTTGTTAGCGCCGACGGAGAACACGATTACTGAGATTAAGAAGAAATTGGGCGTCGCGGTCGGAGCGTTGGTCATTGTGGGTGCGATTGTGACGAGTGGGGAAGACGTGGGCGCGGCGCCGTTTCAGGCCATCAAGACGTTTGTGTTTTTGAGTTTTTTATTAGCGTACGACGCGGTGGCGTTAAACGCGGGGGCGCAGAATTTGGTTTTGGATTTTGTCGCGAATTTGACGTCGGAGGAGTACAAGACTCGGTTGAGAAGACACGAGGCTGGGCATTTCTTGGTCGCGTATTTAACCGGTGTGTTGCCGAAAGGGTACACGTTGAGTTCGCTGGACGCGTTTAAACGGTTTGGACGATTGAATGTTCAAGCGGGGACGTTGTTTTGCGACGGACAGTTTCAAAACGAAGTGAAGAGAGGAAAGATTTCGAGCACGTCGGTTGGGAGATTTGCGTGCGTGGCTTTAGCTGGAGTGTGCGCGGAATACGCGAAGTATGGCAACTCGGAAGGCGGCGCGGCGGATATTCAGCAGTTGGATCAACTGTTCAATGCGTTACAGTTTTCGCAAAAGAAATCGGACGACGAAGTCAGATGGGCGACGTTGAATACGATGGCAATCGTGAGGAGACACGAAGGTTTAGTGGACGAGTTGGCGAGAATGATGGGAACCGGAGAGAGCACGGCGAAGTTGATTTCAATCATAGAAGCGCGTTTAGCAAACGTAGCAGAAAAAGATATTTAGTGGAGTATATAATTTATTTGAGTCGCTTGCATGCTAAAAAGAATGTTTATTTACACGTCGTTTTTGTGCATGTACCAATGAATGTGTGCACCTAGGTACGTGTGCTAATCTCTCACGGCTTTCGCGCTTTCCAGAACAAGTAGTCCTTCTCTCGTAAAATCGTCACGTCCGAGAACCCGATTGATTGTAACTGGTCCCGTAAATCCGCCGAGTTCCAAAATCGTAACCCGTTCGTCCCAGGTCTGCTCGCAGATAAGTCTCTCGATAACGTGCTCAACAATCTGTTCTGGTCGTCGTCCAAAAATGGCACGTTTGGCGTCGCAAACGTCGTCCCCGTGAATATTCTCCCTGGTTTCAACACGCGGAAGATTTCAGCGCACGCGCTCTGGACGTCCGGCCAGCAATGAATCGCTGCCGAGGCAGAGACACCACCAATGCTATCGTTCGCAAACGGCAATCGTCCAACATCCGCTCTTACGAATGCAATCTTATCCGCCGGTACGCCCGTATCTTTTTGTGCGCGCTCCATCGCTTCTTTTATCATACTCTCGCTAAAATCCAAAGCGACGATGCCGTCGTACTTGCCGCTCCTCGCAAACTCTCTCGTGAACAACCCTGAGCCACAGGAGCAGTCAATAATCACATCACCAACTGCATCTTCACCGAGTGCCTCCATTGCATTTTCCTTCTCGACTTCTACGCCCGGAAACCCGCTTCTCTTAAAATTATCTCTCCACCCTCTCTCGTACGCGAACGAGACCAACGGACTCTCAAACAACGCCTCGCCCGGTAAGTTCGATGTCGGTATTAAACGTTTAAACGGTTCCGGACTTAAGTCCCTGATCAACTTATCCAACGAAGGCACGTCGTTCTTCGTGACCAAGTCGAAGTACCCGTCTTCGTTCATCGGATACTTTCGTCGGTCTTTCTCCGTTTCTAAACGCTCGAACGTTATGGGAGAGGCCAACCGGTATTTTTCGTATGGGCTTTTCACCCCCGCGTTGTTCTTGTTGTTGTTGGTGGTGGCCTCCTCCTCCTTTGAATCCGTAAACTCCGCCGGGATAGTCGTGTTCATCGTCGCGTCTTCTTCGCCGCTGTTTTTACCATCGATGGCGTCGTCGCCGCCGCCGTCGGTGGACGCTTTCGGAGAGTGACGTAATCTTTTTTTCCCGGGAACATGTGGACTTTGAGCGCGGCGTGATGAGAACTTCACGGCCACGGAGAAAGAAGAAGAAGAAGAAGAAGAAGAGACAGAGCGCGGCGACATTTTCGTTGTCGTCGTCGTCGTCGTCATCGCGTGGGAGAAGGGCATCATTGAAATCTTCTCGCGCGCGCACTTGATGTGGCGAATGTGCAAATTTGGGTGCCGAGTTTTCAAGGAAGTTGAGGGAGCTTTACTACGTTTGATCACGCTAATACGGGGGTACCTCTCTTCGAATTAAATGTTTCTCTCTCTCTCTCTCTCTATTAATACAAAACTCTCTCTCTCTTCTTCTTCTTGTTCTTCTTCGAAAATTCTCTCTCTCTCTCTCTCTCTCTCTCTCGGCTATTAAGTAGTATAAATTTATATTCTCGGAATAGTGCGCAGAGCGTAAATCTCTCTCTCTCAAATCGTTTCGAATCGTTTACGCGATGCTCTTCTCGTACGCCGCGGCGTCCATCAACGAACCCGGCACGTCGGAAACCTTGACCTTCATCAACCACCCGCCTTCAAACGGCGAGTCGTTCACCGTACCCGGCGAATCGTTCAACGCTTCGTTGATTTCGATGACGGTGCCGGAAATCGGCGAGTACACGTCCGAAGCCGCCTTTACGGATTCGACGACGCCGAAAGACTTGGTCGCTTCCATCGCGGAGCCAACTTCTGGGAGTTCCACGTAGACGATATCGCCTAATTCCGCTTGCGCGTGGTCGGTGATCCCAACCGTGGCGACGTCGCCGTCAATCTTCGCCCTGTGATTTGAAAGAAAAAGAAAGAGAAAATATGTATTAGACACAGAGTGTTGCAAGACCGAAAAAAAGAAAATCCTTCGCCTTGGAAGCAAAGAGGATGAGAGTTTTTTGAACAAAAAACTCTCTCTTGGACGAATAATCCATCCATCTCTTTCTTTGGTTTGGGTCATCATCATCATCATCACGACGATGAGACAAGTGAACTTTGCGCGCGTTCTCACTCTTTTCTCTCTGCGTCCAAACTCGTCATCTTCATTCTCGCGCGCAACGATATGTATACGCGCGTATATATATACATATTAAAAAGGGATAAAGAGAAAGAAAACAAAAAAATGTGTTCCCGAACAACACAAAAGGAGAAAGTTCACTCCGAAAGAACAGAGGATGAGAGTTTCTATGTACGTACCACTCGTGCGAGCTCGCGTATTTCAACCCCTCGATGACGGTGCTGTACATTTGAACACCGCTAGCTCGGCTTAATAAAGGCGCGAACGCGGTCGTTTTGGAGGTGAACTGTTTCAAGGTTTGTCTGAGTGCCATGATGAAATTGTGTGTGCGTGTGAAGTGTGATGACTGACCACCAAGTGTTCCTCCTCTCTCGCGCTTCCTCTCTCGTTCGAGCCGATGGATTGTTTTTTTGGGTGTTTTTTCAGTCACTGGGGAGAGAACACGTCGCTCGCTCTCTTGCGTTTGATCTTTTTTTTTTGAAAAGAGTTTTGTGTATGTCTGTCCCCTCTTCCTCCTTTACTCCTTTTGCTCTCGCTCTTTCTCTCTTTCTTTGAGAGAATGAAAAAGCACAACTCTTTGACGCTTTATTACGAGCTCGTATATATTTCCTCATTGTTTCACACACACAACGCGAGTATTCGTCGCTATTTATTGTTTTTATTACACAGAGTAGTAAAAGAATAAAACGGTATTATTGAGAGAAGAGAGGATGGTGGCAGCAGGAGCAGCACGCGGCGCCGAATCGGGGGCGATTGAGAACAACAACACGAATAACGATTCGTTGTACTCAGAAAAGCAACCCTATTACCATTCGCGCATCCAATTGTTCGAGAAGTACTTCACTCGCGAGCAAGAAAAGATCGCGCAGGCGAAAACGGACGACCGAGAAATCTCGGTTGCACTTCCGGATGGGAAAGAAATTAAAGCGGTGGCAAACGCGACGACACCGTGGGATATAGCCATGGGGATTTCGAAAAAGTTAGCGCAAGCGTCGTTGGTAGCGCACGTGGATGGGAACGATTGGGACATGAAGAGGCCACTGGAATCGAATTGTAAACTGC
>Ga0302114_10001021_pt1 | contig 18976 bp, 16 predicted proteins | sample AG5_Surface_MG_FD_203107 | JGI IMG/M metagenome (GOLD analysis project Ga0302114, IMG submission 203107) | Marine microbial communities from Western Arctic Ocean, Canada - AG5_Surface | ecosystem: Environmental > Aquatic > Marine > Oceanic | place: Canada: Western Arctic Ocean | collected...
CACCATCTCTCGTCATCGGAGAGAAAAAAAATATGCCCGCCGCCGCTTGAATATTACGATACCAATAATATACAACTCCAAAAGCTTTTACTACTATTTTAAAACTGCTACTCTACGCGCCGCTTTCGTGCGTTTTTTTCTAAATCATCTCTCCGCACCGAACAATTCGCACGTCGCACTTTGGTCTCCCGCTTTCCGAACCGCACTTTTGATTGACAAATTCAACCGCGCTTTCGCCTCTTATGACGCGTCCAAATACGACGTGTTTGCCGTCCAAATGTGGCTGCGGATTCACCGTGACGTAAAACTGGTCCCCGTTCGTGTTCGGACCACCGTTAGCCATGGCGAGTACATACGGTTGCTCGTGGTATCGACTGTTTATGTTCTCGTCGTCGAATTTAGGACCGTATATGCTCCCGCTTTTCGTCGCGCCGGCTTGATTCATAAATCCGGTGATGATTCGGTGAAATTTCGCGCCTTCGTACGACGACGCGCCCAAATCGACCAACGTATCGTCGTCGCCGTCGTCGTTCTTATCCTTATCGTTATTCTTAAAATTACTATTCGTTATCAGTCTCCTAAAGTTCTCGCTCGTTTTTGGGTGCGTGTCGTTGAACAGTTCGAACACGACTCGATTCGTGACCACCCGTCGACCACGTCGTCGTCTTTCATCGTTTCCGCCGATGTGAAAATGTTCCTCCCAAAGGTCCACTTCAACGTCAAAAAACACATTCACGTAATCGTCTCTCTCGGACGATTCTCTCACGTAGATTTCGTCGCATTTCTGGCACGCTTTTCGACACTTCGCGAGCATAAAGTTTTCGTTCTTCGCGCACTCTCCAGATTTAATCCACTCGAGGCATTTATGCTCGTCGTCGTAAGTGTTTTCGCACGGTTTTAAGTTTCCGATTTCACTTCTGGAAACTTTTCCAATCCTTCTCAAGTCCGAGACTTCTACGAAAGAAGGTGTTTCCGAGTACCCGATGAAAGCGCTGTTCCGGTCGAATTGAGAAGAACTAGAGAAAGAAACGAAGTGTTGTGACACTATTAAGAGAGTGGCACAAAGAACAACAGTAGTAAAACTCGCTTTTAGAGATGAAAAGAGTTGGAAAAAATGCATTCGCTTTTCTTTTTCTGAAGAAAAGAACAGACGAAAGTGATGTTGAAAATTCGTTTCGTCGTCGGAGCGCGACAAACAACGGTAGTAGTATATCAATCCATGCGTTGTTATATAGTAATTAATTAGGGCTAGTATAGTAGGTTATTATTATTTTGGTGTAGTAGGTAGGTTCATCATGAGTTGTTGTTGTTGTTTCTGCTGTTGTTTTTTATGTTGTTGGTGTTGTTGTTTTTATTCGTCGCGAAAGTCCGCTCAAGTCGTCGTCGCGAGTTGTCGGCAAACGACGACGCTCGTAAAACCTTTCTTCTCCTCGCTCGCTCACCGCTCACCTCGTCCAATCGTAAGCAGCGCCGTTGGCGTTGTTGTATTGCTGCTGCGACGGATCGACGTTGTGTTGCTGTTGCTGCTTGTTACTGCCACCAGAATTAGAACCAGAACCGGCGTACCCTGGAGGAGGCGCTTTGCCGCTCCCTCTTTGCTGCTGCTGCTGTTGCTGCGGCGGCTGTTGGTACGGGTACATGCCGTTGTTGTACGTGTTGTACGGCATGTAGTTCGGCATGTGGTTGTACGTGTGCGGCATCATTCCCGGATAGGTGTACTGCTGCGCATACGCGCTGTACGGCGCCATGTTGTTCATGTTTGCCATACCGCCGTAGTTCATTTGGTTCGATTGTTGTTGCTGCTGCATTTGCTGTTGTTGGATGGTGTTGGAAGAGGAAGACGTTAGCTTGTTGTTGGTGGAATCGGAAATGCCGTAGTTAGAACCGTCGCCGCCTAACGCATCCGATCGGTTCGTGTCCGGGATACCTCCAACTTGTTGCTGCTGCGCCTGCTGAGCGTAATATTCGCCGTACATGTTCGAGTTGCCTTGGTTGTACGCGCCTTGACCGTAGGATTGCGCCATGCCGTAGTTGAAGTTGTTGTACTGAGCGGCGCTCGCGCCGTTTTGTTGGAATCCGCCCATGGCGCCAACTTGCGCGTTGCCGGTAGACGTGCCAACGTTTCCGCCGCCCGGAGCGTTGGAAAACGAACCTTGGTTCATGTTCATACCGCCGATGGCGTTCATCGGGTCGACTCCGTATTGGTGCATTTTGTTTTGATCGAATTGGTTTTGCTGATATTGGTTTTGCTGATTGTAGTTGTTGTATTGTTGGTTTCCGCCGTAGTTCATCTGTTGCTGGTATTGTTGCTGCTGCTGATTTCTCGGCTGCGGCTTGTGACCACCACTGGCGGAACCACCTTGCTGCTGTTGCTGCGGTTTTGGCACCGTTTTTTGTCCGCCTTGTTGCGAAGAAGACGCCCCCGCACCCGTTTGCGACGACGGCTGAGCGGCGCCGCCGGCGGCTTGTTGCTGCTGGTTCGGCGCGCCCCAGGCGCTGGTGGCGCCTTCCGCCGCCGGAGGCGCTTGCGCCGCGCCGCCCGAGGGAGCTCCTTGAGATCCATCTTGCGCTAAACCAAAACCAAACGACGACGAGGCCGCTCCAAAATCGCTAAACTGCGGATAGTTCGCCGCTTGCGGTTGACCGCCGGTACCTTTCGGCTGCGGAACGTTGCCTTCCGCACCACCCCCTCTCGGTTGCGGAATTTGGCCAGCCGCCGGCGCCGCGCCAGCAGCTCCAGCCGGCGCTTCCGCCGCCGGTCCCCAACCTTCTGGAGTTGGTGCGGTGTTCCCACCGTTACCCGTTTTCGGTCCCGGAATCGCTTTACCGCCACCTTTACCGGGTGCCGCCGGCTTTTGACTCGCGCCGCCGCCGGCGGAAGAAGGCGCCGCTGGTTTCGCCGGCTCCGATTTCGGATCGCCTCTCAATATATCAGCCATCGTTCGCTTCGGGTGTCGGGAGGACCCAGCGGCTGGAGCGGCGGCATTTGGTGCGGCAGCAGCAGGCGCGCTGCCTTGTTGCTGCTGTCGACCGCCGCCGTCTCTTCTTTGTTGTTGCTGCTGCGGCGCGGGCGCTTGTTGTTTCGGCGCTCCCCACGCGCTCGTCGTCGGTACCGCCGACGGCGCCGTCGTCGTCGTCGTTGTCGCTTGTTGTCCCGCGGGTGCCGGCTCCTCCTCGAATCGCACGTGTCTGCCTTTCCCTTGGTTGCTGCTATTATGCGTCGCCGATCCCGAAAGAGCGCCTCTGTCTCCTCCTCTCTCCCGTCGAGACGACGACGACGACGGTTCGCTGCCGCCTCCTCTTCTGTCCGTGCCTCGATCTCGCCTCGATGATTTCTCGCCATCTCTCGGGCCACCGCCGGAAGAGAACTTACTTTTCGACGCGTTCCCGCCAGTCGTCTGTTTTAATACGATGTTGTTTTAATAATGTTGTTCGTGTGAGAAGTGATGATGATATGATGAACGGGAGCAATCATCGGCGCAATGATGATAGTATGCATACAGAATACTGCGTGCATGTTAAACTCGAGAGAAAGAAGCGCGCGGAAAAAAGAGGGATCCCTCCCCCCAAAACGAACGAATGACGGCGGCTTGAGATGCGAAGAAAAACGGAGAAAAAATCTCGGAATCGATCGCCGCTCGTGCACTCTCGCGCGAAAAAAGCGTCAACGCGTACCTCTTTACTCTTCTTCGTTTTCACGTCCACGAACTTATGCACTGTAATTGGGGAAAGAAAAGTCGTAAAGGGTCAGTCTTTGCTCTCGTAATAAACAACGCTTCGTCGCGATGATTTTCCCGCCAGTAAAATGAAAAATTAAATACGAGATGATGATTACACGTACTGCACATTAACTCCGACACGGCTAGCGCCTCGTCGCCTCCGAATTTCTGCAAAACAGACTGCACGTCCTCTTTGTTCTGACCGGTAATTTCCATCAGCGTTTTGATCGTCGTGAGTTCTGTTTTTCCGCCCATGATTGATGATTTTACTTACGCCTATTTTTATATGAGGAAACGAAAAGGCAGACATTTTCTCCATTTTCTACCCCTCTAAAGTGTTTTCTAATGTAATAACAACAAACAAAAGGATACACACACACACACAATGTGTTAAAGAGAGAGAACACGTGAGCACACGAAACACGCGCGACTACTACTTTTAATGTTGGAGGAGAGAAGAGATAAGCTGAAACACCGGAACGGGTTCCTTTTTCCAAATCATAATCCTCATCCGATGGAGGATGAATCCAATGCGGGGAACAACAACAACAGGAATACTACCACTCCTTTAACGACGAAGAAGAACAAGAACACATCGAAGAACAACAACAAGAATAATAAAGGAACATTAAAAGTATGGTTTTACCGGTACTTACAAATCGCCTGTATCGTGTTTACGATCACGTGTTCGATCGCGTTCGCGGAATTTATATACGAGAGATTGGTGTTTGAACACTCGGAGATTAAAGAGCATCCGAGAGGGAAACAGTTGTTCGTCGGATGTGTAGTGGCGGTCGCGACGTGTTGGACACTGCTCGTCGTGGTCGTCGTTCTCTCGTATTAGTGTAATGCATGAATGAAAGAGAGAGAGTAAAGAGATTAAACATAGTAGGTATGATGTACAATTGCGCGCGCGTAAAGTAGAAGCGAACTATTAAACTACTACGTAAAACTAATCAACGGACTCCACCCACATGTCGTCGCAAACTCTCAAACACTCTCAAGTGCACTTTCAGTTTCGTCTCGTACGCGATTTCTTTGAAACCAAATTTCGTCTCCTTATTCTTCTCGATCAGGCCTTTGTTCTTCGTCGGTGAAACGATCACCAAATACCGACACCTTTTCGCCAACGCGTTGTAAAACAAATGTTCTAAAGACGGCGCCAAGAGGTGAATCGCGTACGATATCGCCACGATATCATACGCGAAATCTTCGTCTCCGAGTTCCTCTAAACACCCCTCGCACACGCTCTTAAAGCTCCACGGTTTACACTCTACGTTCGCGAATTCTGTTTGTTTCTTAAACGCCTCCCTCGTGTACGGATCCGCCGCGGTTATCGCGAACGCGATGTGTGTCACGTCTTTGCTCCAACGAAGGAGAATTTGCGAGAACTCTCCGCTGCCGCAGCAGAAATCTAAAACGTGAAAACACGTCGTTTCTTTCGAACAGAATACATTCTCCTCCTCGTCCTTTCCTTCGTTTGTCTTCTTTATGTCTCTTTTCCTCTTCGCGTTGATGATCGGTATGAGTATTTTCGGCACCACGATGTCGTCGAAAAGCGTTCCCGGCAAAACTTCGTTTAAGCGAGAAAAGTGCGGATTCGTGTACTCTTCGCCGTTCTTTTCGTAATACGTCCGCGCGTCTCCGTTGACTCGATACTGATTTCGAATGCCACCGACGACGGACCAACTTTCACAGGACGCTTTGGAAATGTTCGATTTGTTCTTTTTGGTGTTAATGTTCGGTATCGGCATCGGAAAGAAGTGAAGAGGAAACATTCGAGACTCTATTGTACTGTTGTTGTCTTATACAAATTCTAAATCTACGGTAAACGCGCTTTACATTAATCATCCTCCGATGATAATGATTTGTGCTCGATGGGGACGTCACCTTTAGTATTTACTTTAGTGCTGTTCAACACGTTCGTTTCCCCGCCCAGAGTCAAGGCGTTGATGCTCCCGGAAGACGGTTGTTGTTGAGATCCTTCTCTCTCGGTAGCGTCCCCGGCGTTGTTTGGAGCGCTTGTGTTGTTGCTCAAGCCTCCGTTACCGAACCTACCCGGCGGTCCTTGTTGAACTCTTTTCGAATCAGACGACTCGTTGTTGCTGTTGTTAGAATTTTCTTTCGCCGCTCTCGAACCAAATCTTCGGTCTCTTTTCGCGTACGCGAAAATAGCTCTTCTCAACTCGGCTTCGCCGAATTCCGGCCACATGGCGTCGGTGAAATACAGTTCCGTGTACGCCATTTCGAACAACATGAAATTCGACAAGCGTTGTTCGCCGGAGGTCCGAATGAGTAAATCTGGGTTCTGTAACGACCGAGCCGCTCGAAGACTCGACAACGTGTTGCCTTTCTCTTGTTGTTGTTGTTGTTGTTGTTGTTGCGAGGATGATGATGATGATGCGGAAGAGGACGAGGAGGTATGATGTCCGCCGTTCACGAATCGCTCGCCGACGCCGGCGTAATCACCTAACGGATCAGATTCGACGCTGCTTTTCCGATCGATGCGATCATCGTCGAAAAAATCCTCTTCGCCTTCTTTCAGAACGTTCGCGGTGCCTAAATACCGCATAAACGTCTCTTGCGATATATCTTCGATCCGTAAACTTCCAAACTTTACCGCTTCGGCCATATCCTTCGCCGCGTTTACGATATCTTGCCTCCCGCCGTAACTCAACGCCACGTTCAACACCACGCCTTGATTATCTTTCGTCATCTCCACCGTCTCTTCCACCGCTCGTCTTAAACTCGGTTTCACGCGACTCAAATCGCCCATAACCGCAACCTTCACGTCGTTTCGCATCAAATTCTCCGCGTCTTCTCTCAAAGTCGTCTCTAACAACTCCAACAACCCGTCCACTTCCGGCGGTCCCCTCGACCAATTCTCGATGGAAAACGTGTACACGCTGACGACTTTAATCCCCCACGCAGAGGCGCATCGAACCACCGCTCGTAAACTCTCCACCCCGTTCTCGTGTCCAACTCGTGGTGGTAACCTTCTTTTCTCTGCCCACCGAGCGTTCCCGTCCATTATAATCGCAATGTGTCTCGGAACGTCTGAAACGTTTAAGCCTTTCAACATGGCTGGTTTCGAGTCCCATTTTTTACGAAACGTGTTCGTGAGGAGTCTCCCGAACCTTTCGCGTATGCCTATAGTTTCCTCCTCTGTCTCCTCTTCTGGTTCTTCTGCTTTTTCTCCTCGTCGTCGTTTGATTCTTAAAAATTCTTTCCTTTTTGCGTCTCCCTCGTTGTCTTCGTCTTTTTCTTTCGCGTTGTCGTTGTTGTTGTCTTCTTCTTCTTCGTCTCGTTTTGACGGAGAAGCCGTCGAAGCCGCCAACTTTGATGAAATGTTTTTGTTCTCTTCTTTGTTATTCATGTTATTCATGTTGTTGTACCTCTCTCCTTCTCGACTGGATAAAAACGCGATTTCGTCTGGATCTCCTTCTTTATTGTCTTCTTTGTTGTTGTTCTCGTCTTCATCAAAGTCGCCGCCGGAACTGTTTCGTCGTCGATCCATCATCGAGCGAATGGATTTCTTGTGCATTTTCTTCGTGATTCGCTGCTTTCGAAGATGACCATCATCGCGACGAGGATTAAAAGAGCAAAAAGAAGATCCAGACGACGAGAGTGAAAAGCAAGACATAGTATCTCTCTCTCACTCTCTCTTCTTCTTCGATCTGTTGTGTTTATTAGTAAGCAAAGTGTGTTTGATGTTAAATGAAGATTTCGAATTGGAAATTCCTCAAAGAAAACACTCGAGTGTTTTCTTTCCGTCGATATCATCAGAACTCCGCGCGTGCATTACGTGATAAACATTTACTACTACTCGTACATATGATTGACAAGGATAGTAATTTCGCCTCCGGCGTGTTTTACGCAGTTCTCGCGTCTTTATTTTTCGGCTCCTTCGCGGTGCCGATTAAAACGCGAGCGATCGTCAAAGCGAACGTCGACCCCGTCGCGGTAATGCATTTTGTTGTTGTTCATCTCTCGTCTCTCATCAATATAATCTCTCTCTCTTCTGACAAACTCTCTCTCTCTTAACGCGATGATTATTATTACGATATAAACAGTTCCAGTGCTATAAATCCTTCGCCTGCTTCCTCACGTCCTTCCTCCCACTCCTGTTCGGCACCGAGTTGAAATTCACCCACTGGGGGATCCTCGGAGCGTTCGTGTGGGTGATAAACGGAACGGTTGCAATCGTCGCGGTACAAAAGTGCGGCTTATCCACCGCGCAAACGTTATGGTCCGGGTTAAGTGTTTTTGTTGGGTTTTTGTGGGGGACGATTGTGTTCGAGGAAGAGGTGAGAGATATCATCGGTTCGATGTGGGCGTTAGCGGCGATGAGCGCGGGGATGGGGAGCATGGGGTTGGTGGTTTCGCAATCATCGTCGAGTTCGTCCTCGAGCGGGAGGAGAAGTGAGAGCAAGAGTAGTCATTACACCAAGAACAACAGAAGTAGTTTTGTTTTTGGTGAGAGTGAAACGACGAGTGGGAGTTCGAGATCGAGTTCGGTGTCTCCAATAATCAACGGCGGCGAAGTAGGCGACGATATATATAGTACTACGATGAACGCGAACGAAGACGACGTAGAGATGAATAATGTCAACAACAACAGTAGCAACAGGGAATTCGCGGCGGCGCGGGAACGGTTGATGATGGGTACAACGTCGTCGTCGTCGAGTGGTGGTGGTGGTGGTAATGGTGGTAATAGTAGTAATGGAATGAGAGAATTCGACGACTTGTCGAAAGCTTCCGCCAACCCGTTTGGATTTCGCACCACCGCGAAAAACCACCGAAGCGGCGGAGGTTTGAATCTCTCCTCAAACTCTTCAACAGAGAAGAAGCAAAAAGACGTGAAAATCGGCATCCTGTGCGCCACGTACGTCGGCATCGCCAACGGGTCTTTCATGACGCCGTTAAAATACGCCAACAAAGAAGTCACCGGGTTAGAGTACCTGTTCTCCTTCGGCGTCGGCTCGGCCGTAGCGACCGTCGTTCTCGTCTTTCTGTACAACCTCTACCGCCGCCAAATCAAAAGAGACTTTTCGCCGTTAAACTTCCACTTCGAGACGTGCGCGAAACCGGCTCTGTTAACCGGCGTGCTCTGGTCCGCTGGAAACGCGTGCTCTATAGTCGCCATTTCTAGATTAGGCGTCGCCGTCGGGTGGCCGTTGGTTCAGTGTCAACTCGTCGTGAGTACGAGTTGGGGCGTCTGGTACTACCGCGAAGTTCGCGGGAGAAAAGCCATCGCCGGGTTCTTCGCCAGCGCCGCGTTCGTCTTGTTCGGCGTCATCATGTTAGGTAATTGCTCCAGATGATACTAGAGATTTCTTCATAATATATACACGCGTGATGATACGTAAGAAGACGCATCATAGTACGCGTTCACATTTTTTCTTCACTTTTGAGATTTCTTCATAATATATATACGCGTGATGATACGTAAAGAAGACGCATCATCTACGCGTTCACATTTTTTCTTCACTTTTGTGCTGTCGTGTGGGTCACCACCAAAAGCAGTCAATTAATACTACTTCAAAAATGGCATCCTCTGCACCGCGACCAACTGTCCAGCGAAACGTGTTCTTACCTACTCGCGAGGAGGAGGAGAACGACAACGCGTTGCGTCTCGAGTGCGACGTGTATCGTCCTCCTAAAGCACTGCTCAAAACGAGAACAATAAAGCGCATAAAAGATGTGTTTCTTTTGCTCCACGCGCACGGGAAGTTAGGTGGCAGTCGATTTATGCTCAACTCGTACGCGATTCTACTCGCCACGAGAGGGTTCATCACGTATAACGTCAGTTTTCGCGGGTGCGACGGGAACGAGAAAACGAGTCGTGCGAGCGTGTTCGGGGAGGTGGACGCGAGAGACGTGCTGGAGATGGTGAAAGAGATTCGAAAGCGCGAATCTGATTTAGAGGATGATGTCGAAGTTAAGATACACGTGCTCGGGTACAGTTTCGGCGCCGCGGTTGGCGCGTTGGCGGTTGGGTTGTTGCACGAAAAGTTACGTCAGAAGAATATTGACGTTTGTAGCGAATCAGAGGAGCGAACTGTGTGGTCGCGATGCGGCATCGACGGGTTGATTTTGGTCGCGTTCCCTCTCGGTTCCTTGAACCCGTTCGCGACGACTTCTTCTATAATGGGCGTTTTATCTCGATTTTTATTCGGAAAGCACGCGGGAAGGTTGCGAAAGTGCTTCGTGAAAAACGCGAGGAATCGCGGCAGTTTGGTGGCGAGGAAAACGAGACTCTTATTCGTCCACGGTCAACGAGACGAGTTTACGCGAGTGAAAGAAGTGCGAAAGTTTTGCGAAAAATTGGCGAAAGGACAACCGGAAGAGGAAGACGTCAACGACGACGAGGACGAAGAGAACAACGACGAGGAAGAGTGTAACGAGAACGAGTTTAACGAGAAACAAAACAACAACCTCCTCTCCGACTTCTTCTTCGGCGTCGAGGATGACGACGATTCAGACGACGACGACGGTTCGGAGAAACCGGTGGAATCCTCCTACGAAACCTTCGGAAACAACATCGGAACCTCGAACGCACCACCACACCTCGCGTTACTCGAAATCAAAGGAAAGAAAAGCGACCACTTTGCTTTCGTAAAAGTGAAGAAGCAAAGAGACCTTCTGGTAAAGCATATTTCCAGGTTTGTTCTCGCGTAAGTTAAAAGAGAGAGAAACAAACGCGCTCTCTCGAGTAGAGAGGACGAAGAGCGAAGAATAGAGATTTTAGTATTCAATCAGAGAGAGAGAGAGAGAGAGTAATAGTAGTAATAGTAGCAGCAGTAGTCGTAGCAGTAGTAGTCATAGCAGTCGTAGCAGCAGTAGCAGCGCTCCGTGAGAGTGTGTCCTGTGATAGAGGTATCGTCTCCCGTCGTCGAAAAATCTCAACACTTATCTCATCCCCTCGTGCTTCATTATTGACACACGAACAACGCGCGAAAGATACGACTACTACTACTACTAAAACGAGCATTTCGTATGAAACAAGTAAAAAGACGATGATGACTTTTATTACTTCTTCATCACAGAATACTACCGTGAACGTAAAGACGACGATGTCGACGAGAAAACATCGAGGACGACGATATCGAGGACAGCAGCGGGGAAGAAATTCGATCGGATGTCTGCTTCTTTTGTGTTGTTTAATAGGAGCACTGTTCTCATCAACATCAACTGTTTTCGCGTCAGACACCGATACTAACGGTGTGGAGGATAAAAACGATGATTATTTAGACTTACTGGGCGAAATAGACGCCGAAATCGAAGGAGAATTCTCAGACGAGTTTACTATCAAATCGGATATTCAAGTGCAAATTGCACACGAGATTACCGTTCGAGGCGCGTCTTCGGGGAACGAGAAACTCGTCCAACGTTCAATCGATTTCATCGTCGGCGACGATTACGCATCCGCCGCGTTTCGGTTTTGCGTGAAACACGAGTTGTATCATCATCAGCACGTGAGGGCGACTGCTTTGAAGATTAAGGAGGAGATTGAGAAGATGCCGGAGGATGCGAGGCCGGCGGTGGGCGGCGCCGCTGCCAAGAGAAGGAGGAGAGAAGGCGTGCCGGAGAAGAGGAAGAAAACGGCGCAGGAGAGGTACGAGGTAGTGAGGGAATATTTGAACGAAACGAAGTTCGTGAAAGCCGGGGAGGAGTTGTCCAGATTGGTGGAAGAGTTTCAAGACCATCAACTGAATTCGGACGAGCACATCGAGCAAGACAAAGAGGACGTGGCAGTCGGCGGGCCTTTGAACAGATTAGTGGAGGTGATGAAAAGAGCGAAACGGCTCATCAATGACGAGCAGAAACAGCGAGACGAGAACGAAAAGTTGGTGAGTTTAGGAGAGCAGTTGAAGAAAAAGATGGAAAAGAAACGAGAGACGATCGCGCAATCGGAGGAAGGATTTAGAGAGTTGTTGAGACAAACGTACGAGACGCCGAAATCGGAACGATTGGAACGAGTCGGGAGATTACCCCCGCTGGCAAAAATGGACGTTAAAGTCGACGGGAAGATGAAAGAGATGCTCGTGTTTCAAGACCAAGACGCGCAAACGGCGGTGTTTGAGTGGTGCGTGTATAACGGCATCAGAGAACCGGAAAAAATGGTGGACGTGCTCAGGAATTTGTTGAAACTTACCGGCGAGGAACGATGGCGATCTGTGAACGAGAGAAACGCGCAGGGATACGTGGATGCGTATTACGGGAAGAAAACTTCGAATGTAGAGGAAGCTTTGAAAATGTGGGCAGATGGCACGGATAAGTTTGGCATCATTTCCGGATCGAAACTTCTCGAGCTCGCGGCGCAATACAAGGAAAAAATCGCCGATTCCGGAGAAGTCGCCTTGGAACTCGAATACGAAAAAACGGTGAAATTATTGAGACGAAACGTGGAGTATTTTACCGCCAGCGTTGACTTTGAAACCGCGATGAAGAAAGACGAGTGCAAAAACGCGATGCTTTTTTCGCAAACGATGATAAAAATCGATCGGAAGCGACCGGTGACGGCGTTGCAAAAGCTCTTCGCCGCCAAGTGTAAATTGAGGCTGAAAAAGTTTGACGAATCCGCGACGGACGCGTTTTCCATTTTATCTCGAATCAAAACTACCGGCGATTGGAAAGCGACGGATATCAAATATTTAACCGTGTATATCGGTGGCATGTCCGCGATGAAACTCGGCGACTCTGAACGCGCGTTGAAATTCTACGCCGTGTGCGTTCGCAACGATCCAGATTTCAGTTTATGCAAAGACATTTACAAGAACTTGAACTCTATCAAGAAATCCATGAAAATCGTGGACGATAAGTTGAACGATAAACACCCTCGTCCAGCTTTGGAGGCTATGGATGCGGTTGAAATTGCGGCGAAAAGTTTAGGTTTCCACGGAGTGAAGTCGTTCGAGAACGATATGAACGTGCGCAAATGTCGCGCGGCGGTCTTCAAGAGACAATTGAACGACGCGTACGATTATTGTCAAAATGCCTCGGATTATTTTGGAGTGAAAGCGAAAATGATTGAAAGTGATCCACTGACGGGAAGCGAGGACGGTGCGGAGGCTTTATTGGAAGAGAAAGTGACCGCGGAGGATATGCTGAAATACGCGGAGGCGCTGCGCGCGACGGCGGAATTGTACGTCGCGGATGAGAATCCGAAAGAGGCGAAATCGTTAGCCGAACAAGCGTTGGAGATTTGTCGCGCGAACGCGGGACAGTCCAGTTCGTCTCGATCTCTCAAGGAGAACTTAGAATCGTTCGTTCGAGAAACGCACAACCTCGTTCGGCAGTACGAAAACAATCGAGATTACGCGAAAATCTTAGGCGTCCCGCCGAATCTCAACGAGTTGACGAAGGAAAGGCAGTGCGATTTTATTAAAAAGAGTTTCAAGAAATTGGCTTTGAAGTGGCATCCGGATAAGCACGAGACAAACGCGAGAAAAAAGAGAGCGGCGAGAAAGCTGAACGACGCGGCAGAAGCGAGAGACGAGTTGAACGATCGCGCCAACTGCGAAGCCGGAAGCGTAAATAGAGAACGCGCGAGGGCGGAAAAAGCGAAAGAGGAGGAAAGGAATAGACAAAATTGGGCCAGAGGAGGAGGAGGAGGACATCACTGGGGTGGACATCAGCATCAGTATCAGCGTCAAAGGCGCGGCGGTGGTCCCGGCGGCGGTCACTGGGAGTTCTAATATTAGTTTTAAATAGTTTTTTAACAACACGTGTTTGACGCAGCCGCTGCTTTACAACTCTATTTATAATCATACTACTGTACAACAATTCGTTCCTCGTCTTTGACCACTTCAAAAGTACTATCGTTTCTTTTGTAAAATGACCGCCCCCCACTCGCTTATGTTATAAATACCTTCGCTCCCGATTCTTTGCGATCCTTTGAAATCGAAATCATCCGGACTGGTTAAATTCGTATCGACGATGCGATGCCAACTCATGCCGTCTTCAATTTTCGGCAACGAAGCTTGGACCATGTACTCGTGCGCGTTGAACGCTATGTATAAATCTTCGTTGTTGCCGGAAATGTCGTCGACTAAGGTGAACGCGATGAATTTACTCTCCTCGTTGTCCCAATTGTCTTCGTGCCAAATGCACTTTCGATCGTCCAACCATTCTTTTCTTCCGAGCAACGGGTTCGCTTTCCGGAATTTAATCATGTTCGAACAAAAACGGAATCGAGTTTCTTTATATTTCTCCATTTCCATCCACTGAAAGTTGTTCCGTCGATCATCGTGGCCGTAAGTGTTGTTGTTCCCGAACCGAGTGTGCCCGTACTCGTCGCCCATTAACAACATTGGCGTGCCTTGACTGACGAACAACGCCATCAAGAAATTTTTCATTTGTCGGGCGCGTAAATTGTTAATGTTCGCATCCCCGGTTTCGCCTTCTTGCCCACAGTTCCAACTTTCGTTGTCGTTGGCACCATCGTTTCCGTTTTCGCCGTTGTCGTGGTTGTGTTTCGATTGGTAAGAGACGGTATCGTTGAGCGTAAACCCGTCGTGCGCGGTGATGAAATTGATCGAGTGAAACGGTTTCCGGTTGTTCCTCCGGTACAATCTCGAGGAGCCTAACAAAGAGTCCGCGAAATCTTTCTTTTGATCGTCTGTGCCTTTAATAAATCGTCGACACGTGTCTCGATACTTCCCGTTCCATTCGGCCCACTGGTCCCAGTTTGGAAAATCGCCGACTTGGTACAACCCGGCGGCATCCCACGGTTCCGCGATGAGTTTTACTTTCGACAGAACTGGATCTTTCGCAATCTCTCGAATGAGCGGAGGCGATTCCATAGGTCTGCCTCTTTCGTCTCGAGTTAAACACGAGGCTAAATCGAATCGAAACCCGTCGACTTTATACTCTTGAACCCAGTGTCGTAAACTCGCCAAGATGAAATCTTTCGTCATCGGATTGTTCGCGTTGACCGTGTTGCCGCATCCGGTGTAATTCATGTAGTCGTTGTTCTCGTCCATCATGTAATAGTTCGCGTTATCGATGCCTCGAAACGAACAAAAGTTCGGCCGATCGTCCGTGCTTTCCCCGGTGTGATTATACACCACGTCTAAAATTACCTCGATGCCGGCTTGGTGCAACGTCTTGACCATGTGTTTAAACTCGCGAGCGGCGTCGATACCGTTGCCGCCGTTCGAGGCGTACCTCGACATGGGCGCGAAAAAAGACATGGTCGAGTATCCCCACGTGTTGACCATGTGCGCTCGCGCTCGGTATCGTTCGTCTGGATCGTCTGGAAACCGTTTGAATTCCATCTCGTCGAATTCAAACACCGGCAACAACTCAATCGCGTTTACGCCTAAATCTTTAAAGTATTTCACTTTCTCCGCGATGGCTAAGAAGGACCCGCGAATATTTTCGTTCATCGACTCGTCCTCTCTCGTGAACGCCCGAACGGTCATCTCGTACACCACGGAATCTTCCTCGTTAATTCTTGGATGATCCACGTTTTCCCAATCGAACGGTTTCGATTCGAAATCGTACGTCCCGAGCATATCCGGTGGATTCGGCCGGTCGCGTTCTTTTCTCGCTTTATGCTCCTCCCCGAAATATTTCCGCCCGGACGACACCATCGGCGCGTACGGATCTAACAAAACCACCGAATCATCAAACCGTTGTTTATTCTCTTTCGAATTGTGCCCGAACACTCGATACCCGTACCTCGCGCCTCGAAGAGGTACGCCTTTCGTAATCTGAACCGTAAAAATCCCTTTATCGTCTTCTGAATCGTCTTCATCTTCTTCTTCTTTACGCATCATGTCAATCTGTATCGTCGGTTCGGTTAACGCGTCGTTCTTACTCTCGTCTCGATCGAAATAGAGCACGAGTTGTACTTTCTCCGCGTTCGGCGCGTACAGAGAAAAGTGTAACGATTTTGTTGAAACCTTATTCTTTTTCTCGTCCTCTGTATCATCCCCTTCGAGTATCATCAGAGAAACGCCGAACGGTTGCGCAGAGGGGTCGCCTCGTTCGATTTCAATCGGACCGAGCGGGCCGCTCAACATCGTCACGTGACTCTGTTCGTTCGCGAGATTCTTTGTACCTTCTTCACCCATCGAACACGAGAACACGGTACTCTTCTTTTTCGTCTTCGTTTGTTGGGTCCAGGTTCGTTTCCCGGGCGTGGACGTCCACATTCTTTCACGAGCGGATGATGATTGCGAGAAGCACACCGAGCGGGATTGTGACATTTAAAGATTTGAGATGTTTCTATAAAAGAGAGAAGAGCTCTCTGTTGAAACGCTCTTCTTCTGCTCTGCAACCACAAAAAATCACAAAAACAACGACACAGTAAACGCCCCTTACAAAGAAAGAGTGAAAGAGAGAGTCTGATGTGATGAATAAAGCGCTGTTGTTTTTGGCGCCGACGACGGATTTTTGAAAACGAAACTCTCGCAAAAATTGTTTAGGGTTTTACAATGAATTAGGGTTTAAGCGGCCTCTAAAACTCTTCTTCTCTCTTTACTCTGCGCTATTTATTAGTATTGAGAAGACGTAAAGATGGCGAGCGAGACGAGAATAGAAGAGGAAAAAGAGGAGGAAGAGTTGTTGTTGGTCTCGACGAAAGTGCCAAAGGCCAGGGTACGTTTTAGCATCAGTCTTGTACTACACACGGAGTCGTATTCATTTGTTTCTCTTTTCTCTCTCTTTGTTTTGCGCAAGACGAATTTTCCCTCGAAACGTTGACTTTTGTTTTCCCTTTGTTCTTCTTTAATGTACGTATTATATTACGCGAGGAGGAGATGAGTTTCTCTCTTTTTCCTCTCTCTGTTTCTCTCTCTGTGGAGAAGACTTTTTTGAGTGCGATGGTGATGGTGATCGTCGTCGTCTGTTTACGTCAGCGGAGATCAAACGACTGATGACCTTTCTCTCGCTTCTGTTTGGGAAATGAATTAATTGACAAAAATCTCTCTATTATTACTACACGTATATCATTAGTTCATCGAAGACGTGGAAAAGTACATGCGAGAAGAAAATCGAGAAAACGCGTTCGAACCAGTGATGAGAGATTTACAAGCTCGATACGAACAGATGAAAAACTTAGAAAGAGTCACGCAGAACGAGAAGATACGTTTGACGCGAAAGATCCCGGAGATCGAGAAGAATTTAGAAGCTTTGAACGCGTTAGACGCGAACCATACTCGTCGTCAAGAGGAGGAGGAGGAAAAGACGACGACAATAACGAAATTAAAGTATCAGTTAGGCGAGGCGTCGATTTACGCCAAAGCTGACATCGAGGATCCGAGCAAAGTGTTCCTTTGGCTCGGCGCGAACGTCATGCTCGAATATCCGCTCGCCGAGGCGAAGCAGTTGTTGGAGACCAATTTAGAAAACTGTAAGAAATCTTTAATCGCGACGGATGGCGATTTGGCGTTTATAAAAGACAACGCGACGATACAAGAGGTGAACTTAGCGAGGGTGTACAACTGGGACGTGAAGAGGAGGATGGAAGGCGTTTTGAAAAAGGACGAACCTCGAGACGTAGCCGGTATCGAGAGCTGACGTCGCGACGTAGAAGAGAGAAAAGAGATGTTTGAGAGTTCCATCGTTAGTCATCAAAAGAACACCAAACACCCTTAATACTACTACTAATACTACTAATAAACGAATCATCGCTGACACAGTAATATATTAGAGAGAAAAGAGATGTTCGCTCTTTCCCTCATTAGTAACACCAAACACCCCTAATACTAATAACAAAACTACTACTACTAATACTAATAAACGAATCATCATCATCATGCGTTTAGCAGCAACAGCACTGCTATCGCCATCTGCATCGTCATCATCATCTTTGTCCTCTTTATCCTCATCGAAGAAGTCTTCCACATCGTCGTCGCCCGTGATGAATACGAATACGATTTCCAAAACGACGACGGAAACGACGAGGACGAGGAGAAGAAGGAGAAGGCGTTTAAGGACATCCTCGTCATCCTCCGATGAAAAACGAGAAGTTAAAGAAGAAGAGAAAGGGATGATGATAAAAAAGGATTCAGGAGGGAGAAGAGAAACGCTGATAAACCTCGCGTTCCTTGGCGTTTCGTTACCTCTGTGGAAGGACATATTCCACGATTTGGGGTTTTACAGCGGCCCGGACGACGCGTTCGCGGAAGTGCCCTCGGTTCATCTTAATGGAACGGACGAAGACACCGCAATATTCGCCGGTGGATGCTTTTGGTGCATGGAGGAAACGTTCGAAAAACCGGAGAAATCTGGCTTCGTGCTCGCGACGACGAGCGGGTACGCCGGCGGTTCCGTCGCCAACCCGAAATATTTACAAGTGTGTAAAGGCACAACGGGGCACAAGGAAGTCGTGCGCGTGTTGTACGATAGGAGTAAGATTAGTTATAAAGAGCTCTTGTTCTTGTATTTTCGACAGATTGATCCGACGAGAGAAGATGGGATGTTTTTAGACGGCGGCGAACAATACGCTTCCGCGATATACGTGAACTCGGACGAGCAGAAGAAAGAAGCGCTGGAGGCGATTGAGAGGATGGAAACATTGAACGTGTTTAGAACGGAAGAAAACGCGAAGGAACGTAACGCGATTAAAACGAAAGTCGTGGACTTGCGCGAATTACCTCCAGAGGGGCAGTTTTTCCCGGCAGAAATTTACCACCAGGATTACTTCGAGAAGAATAAAGCGCGGTATTCCGTCTATCGATTCATGTCCGGAAGAGATCCGTATACGCAAAACACGTGGCAAAATAAAGCCGACGTAAAATTTGGCGGCAAAGAAAAGGCGTTCGAGGCGATTTTTAAGTAATAGTAACCTTCGCAATCGTTAATCTGTCGATTCAAAAGTCAACGTCAAGGTAACCTGTTCTCGCAGCGGAGCAGCGCGATGAAGAAGAGAAGAGAGAATGTTGGTTCTGTCGTTTGACAAGAAAAGAGATAATTTTTAATGTATAATGAAAAGGAGAGAAGAGAAAGAGAGCGACACGAGAAAGAGAACCCAAGAACAGCGTGCGTAGCAGGAGTAGCAATATCTGAACGAAAAGAATTAGATTCCGTAGAAGAACGAATGCGTTTATTACATAAAAAACATCATCATTTCTTCGTTTAAAATCATCCTTCTTCTTTCTTCGCTTCGTTTTGCTGCTTTTGCTGCTACTATTTATACACTCTGAGCGCTCGCCTCGTCGTCGTCAAATGTGCGAACACAACACAAGAATCTTTCTTCTTTGATGCATTCGCGTCTCTCTAACTTTTACTTTAATACACATGTC
>Ga0302114_10001022_pt1 | contig 18959 bp, 18 predicted proteins | sample AG5_Surface_MG_FD_203107 | JGI IMG/M metagenome (GOLD analysis project Ga0302114, IMG submission 203107) | Marine microbial communities from Western Arctic Ocean, Canada - AG5_Surface | ecosystem: Environmental > Aquatic > Marine > Oceanic | place: Canada: Western Arctic Ocean | collected...
AGGTACTATCTCAAACATTAGAGGATCTAGATTCAGACTTTGATAAATATAGACTTTCTGAAGCTTTAATGCGAATTTATAAGTTAATATGGAATGACTTCTGCTCTTGGTATTTAGAATTAGTTAAGCCTAAATACGGGGAACCAATATCTAAAGATGTTTTTGATCAGACAAAGTACTTTTTTGAATCTATTATGAAAGTTCTTCATCCTTTTATGCCATTTATAACTGAAGAAGTGTGGCACTTATTAAGTCCCATTCCAAGTAATAAATTCATAAATAATGAGGATTGGCCAAACATAAATATTAATTCTACCGGTTGCCTACAGGAATTTACTCATGTCGAAGAATTAACCACTGCACTAAGAACTTTTAGGAAAGAAAAGAATATTCCTTTTAAACAAGGATTGGATTTGAGAATTAAAAATGATTTACCGAGAGGGATAGCTGCAGTGAAGAAGCTCACAAACATTAAATCAATTGAGTCAGAGTGGTTAAATTCAGGATTTCCAATTTTAGCTGGAACTCAGGAGTATCAGCTGATTTTGGATGATTCAATTGCAGATATCTCTGATGAGGAAAAGTTAAATATTGAAAAGGAAGTAAATTATCTCTTTGGCTTCATTAATTCCATCGAGAAAAAATTGTCAAATCCTAACTTTGTTAATAATGCTCCCTCGCAGGTTGTCGACCTTGAACATAAAAAAATAGCTGATGCTCAATCAAAATTGAAAGCTCTGAAGTCTAGATTGAATTAATTTTTTTTTATCCTCTGGCTGAGGGACTCATATAGAGCAATCCCTGCAGCTACTGAAACATTTAATGAAGCAACTTCTCCAATCGTTGGTATTTTAGCATGAACTCTGCAACCCTTCCAAACAGCGGGAGAGATTCCATCTTCTTCTGACCCCATTACTATTGCAGTTGGGACGGACATGTCGATATCTGAAATATTCGAATCTCCTTTTTCGGTAAACCCAATGATCTGTAGTCCCGATTCTTCAAGGTAAGCAAGTGTATGGGATAAGTTCTTTTCTTTGCATACAGGAACTCTTAAAAGAGCACCTGCAGACGATTTAACAGAATCCCCATTCATTGGTGCAGCGTTGTTCTCAGGGATTACCAATGCTTGAGCACCGCAACATTCTGCAGATCTGGCAATAGCTCCAACGTTTCGGACATCTGTAATTCTATCGAGAACCATAATTAAAGGAGTTTCACCTTTTGAATATGTACTGTCGATAATGTTTTCTAAAGAGGAGAAAATTATGGCGCTGAGGAATGCTATTACACCCTGATGATTTTTTCGTGTGAGACGATTCATCTTTTCAATGGGGACGATTTTCACTGTAACATGAAGTGATTTGGCTAACTCTAAAATTGGGTCTACATTTTCATTTCTTCCCCTCACTATGAAAATTCTATCCACTTCTTTATCAGACCCCAGTGCTTCAAGCACAGGATGTACGCCATAAATCATCGTCTCATTCATCTTTTAAGCCTAGATTTTCTTCATTTTCATTCATAGCTCTATCAACCATATTGGGATTAACTTTTTTTGAATTTTTAAGGCCAAGTTGTCTAAGTTTTTCTGTTCTTCCGATTAAATTTCCCTTGCCTTTTACAAGCATTTTCATACTGTTGTCATAAGTGTTTTTGGCAGTTTCCATTTGTCTACCTACTTTAATAAGTTCCTCAGAGAACCCTGCAAATTTGTCATATAAATCTGAAGCTTGACGTATGATTTCTTGAACATTTGCATTTTGGCGCTCCTGCTTCCACAAAGTGCCAACAGTTCTTAACGTTGACCATAGGCTAGTTGCACTTACCATGGCAATGTTTTTGTCAAATGCTTCTTGATATAAACCGGGTTCTGCTTGCAAGGCAACACTGTAAGCACCTTCAATTGGGACAAAAAGAATTACAAAATCAAGAGAAACGCCATATAGATTTTGATAATTTTTTTCTGATAAACCTTTAATATGACTTCGGATAGAAATTAAATGATTTTTTAAAGCTTCTTCCTGGTCTTTAACATCATCGGCATTTACGAATCGCTCATAAGACACAAGGGAAACCTTGCTGTCAATAATAATATTCTTTTCATCTGGCAGATGCAATACTACATCTGGTTGATATCGTTTTCCTTCATCATTAGTTATGCTTTCCTGAACACTATATTCATTTCCTTTTGTGAGCCCAGTCCTTTCCAATAATTTTTCTAGAACCATCTCTCCCCAATTCCCTTGCATCTTAACATCACCTCTTAAGGCTTTACTTAGTTGATTGGCCTCATTTTTTAATGTTTCATTTTGCTCAACAAGTTTGTTTACTTCGGTTTTCAGCTCGATTCTTTCACGTTGGCCTTTTTCATGTGTGTCTTGAACATTTTTGCCAAATTGCTCAAGTTTTTCTTTGAAGGGAGATAGAACGAGAGTGAGCTGGGAAGAATTACTCTCTTTTAATTGTTTTTTCAATTCTTCGGACTGATGTTGAAGAGCTTCATGTGCCAAAAGTTTAAATTCTTTTGCCATCTCAGACTTTTTGTTTTCCAATGTCCTGAGTCTTTCCTGGAGTGTTGCAACCTCTATTTGGGCATCTCTTAATGACGATTGAAGTCCTTCTATTTGATTTTGGTTCTTATCGTCATCGCCGTCTTTCGATTTTTTAGAACTTAATCGCCAAGCCGAAAATATTGCGGCTCCTGCCGTTATTGTTAGTAGAAAATATTGAAAAATTGTCATATTGCCTCTAAAGGTAATACCTATGATTCAAGACACCAGTTGATGTTGTTCAATTCTCTCTTTTTAAAAAATTCATCAGTCTTGGAGAATAGTTGTGATTCATGAAATCCACGATATGCAGACAAAGGCGAGGGGTGAGAGGTCTTTAAGCAAAGGTGATTTGTATTAGTTATGACAGAGCTGTGAATCTGTGCCTGATTTCCGAGAAGCCAAAAAACTATTCCATTTTTAGATTTATTCAAGTATGTTAAAACAGCATTTAAAATCTGTTCATATGGTAAATAAGAGTGACTTCCTGGTTGATCTTTTTTCACGGATAAAGAACTGTTCAATAATAATACGCCTTGCTCAGCCCATTTTCCAAGATTCCCACTTTTTGGTTGATTGTAACCAGTGTTTGAACAATATAATTTAAAAATATTTCTCAAACTGGGAGGTATTTTGACACCATTGTCCACGGAGAAGCTCAACCCATTTGCTTGATGGATACCATGATATGGGTCTTGGCCTAGGATAAGAACTCGAACATTTTCTGGAGGGGTTAGTGAGAATGCCTTCCAAATGTTTTCGATTTCTGGATAAACAATATTCTTATCATATTCATTTTGAATTTCAGCCTTCAAGGCCTCTTTCATTTCTTCTTCCCAATGAGGTTTTAAGGCATTTTCCCATTTTATTGGAAATGGAGGGAGTAATTCACTTTTGATTCGTTTAGGCATGATAGCGCTAAATTCGTACTTTTGATTAAACTTCTAGACATGAAACGTACAGGATCTTTTTTACTTATCATTCTTTTCGTATTTGGTTTGGCTTCTTGCGGAACCGTTGAAAAGTGCCCAGCTTTTATTGGATCAATTGAATCTGCTGAGGCAGGGCTTCATGTTTAAGACATGAATTGGATCAATATCTCTAAAATAAAAATTCTATTTCAGCTGAACATATTTTAACTTTATCTGTTTAGAAATTATGTCTAACGATTCAACTTTAGTAGCTCCCAAGCGTAAGCCGAAATGGCTCCGGGTCAAACTGCCTACTGGAGATAATTTTAAGCAGGTACGTTCTTTAGTCGACGAATACAAGCTGCATACTATTTGTGAATCAGGTCATTGTCCCAATATGGGCGAATGTTGGGGTGCTGGTACGGCAACATTCATGATTTTAGGTAACACATGTACAAGATCTTGTGGGTTTTGCAACGTTGCTACAGGAAGACCTTTACCAGTGGACTGGGATGAACCAGATCGTGTAGGGAGATCCATTAAGTTGATGAAAGTTAAGCACGCTGTGATTACCAGTGTGGACCGCGATGACCTTCCTGATGGAGGATCAATAATATGGGCTGAGACTATAAATGCAATTCGAAGAATCGCTCCTGGAACCACAATGGAGACGTTGATACCTGACTTTAGAGGAATCGAAAATCAATTGGATAGAGTTTTGATGGCAGCACCGGAAGTAATTTCGCACAACATGGAGACTGTAAGAAGATTAACAAGGCAGGTTAGAATTCAGGCCCAATATGATAGAAGTTTAGGGGTTTTAAAATACTTAAAAGAGAATGGTGCTCATCGTACGAAATCAGGAATTATGCTTGGGTTAGGAGAAAAAATTGATGAGGTAAGACAGTCCTTGAATGAACTAAGGGAAGCTCATGTGGATGTCGTTACACTAGGTCAATATCTTCAACCAACTCCAAAACATTTACCGGTTGATAAATTTATCGAACCAGAAATTTTTGAAAGCTTAAGAGAAGAGGCTCTTTCTCTAGGGTTTATTCATGTTGAGAGTGGTCCACTGGTTAGAAGTTCTTATCATGCAGAAAAACATATTATATAACCAATTACTTAGTATTTTTAACAGATAGAAAATTAGATGACAATGCGATTAAAAATTCAACATTATTTATTTGGCTCTGCTCTTTTAGTAATTGCAATAGCCTTTTCATTCTTTAATTCTGCGGAAGAAGCCCGATACCAGCCGCGCGACAACGATGCTTTTGCACCAAATGGAATTTCTGGTTATGCTGAGTACATCAATTCGATGCGTGCGAATGAAATAACAGGGTTAGTTACTGAAGCTGATATTCAAAAGGCAACAAATGAGATAAATGCTCTCCCAACTAATAAGACTAATTCTTTAACTTGGGAGTCTAAAGGTCCTGATAATTACGGTGGGAGAACACGCGCTTTGCTTATTGATAAAGACAATTCAGCTCATCTTTATGCTGGATCTGTTGGAGGAGGAATATTCAAGTCGATAAATGGCGGAGCAACATGGAATCATATCGGTGATCCAACCCATAATCAGAGTATTGTTTCCATGACCCAAACGCCCAGTGGAGACATTTATGTTGGAACCGGAGAGCTTTTTCAAGGTTATGGTGGTGGTGGAGCAACTTCATCACCCCAATTTATGGGTAAAGGTGTTTTAAAGTCAACAGACAGAGGAAACACATGGACTGAATTATCAGCTACATTAGGATGGAGTACTGTCCCTAGGATTGAAGCTGACCCTACTGATCCGACCGGAAACACCGTATACGCTGCCACCAATACAGGGTTTAAAAAGTCAACAGACGGTGGACTCACTTGGACCGGCCTCTTTGGAGGTAATATTTGGGATTTTGCAATTTCAGTTACTGGAAAACTATTTGTCAATCGAAGCGGAAATACAATGTATTCAACTGATGGATCCACTTTCACAGAAATTTCAGCAGCATTGATAACTACTACTAGCCTCCCGCGCGCAGGAGGCACAGCACGAATGAGATATGCAATTAGCCCTCAAGACGAAAATTATGTCTACTGTGTTCAAACCAATGGTAATAAACTTCGCGCTGTTTACAGGTCCACTGATGGAGGCACAACATGGAGTAAGATTGGACAAAAATCAAATAATTTTGACCCACTCTGTTACAGCAACAGTCAATTTTCTTCTAACCAAACTTGTCAAGGAAAGTATGATTTGCTTTTTGCTGTATCTGCTCATGATAAGGACTTAATTTATCTTGGCGGAATAACGATATGGAAATGGTCACTTAGCCAGGGCTGGATTCAGGCAACTACCAATTTTGGAGGTATTGGCAATCCAATATATGTTCATTCAGACAGCCATGACATGGTTTTCGACCCAAATAATTCAAATATTGTTTATGCCGTTAATGACGGAGGTGTCTTTAAGTCTTCCGATGGCGGGTTAACTTGGGTTGAAAGAAATAAGAATTATAACACCTTTACCCAATTTGGTATTTCTGTTGGAAGAGATAGAAAGATATTAGGTGGAGGTCAGGATAATGGAACAATCTATTTAGACGGAAGCCTTCTTTCTCCAAATTCAGGCATTAAAACCGGAGGCGGTGATGGAGGATATGCCGAAATCTCATGGTTGACTCCAAAAGTTCATTTTTTTGAATCTCAGAGTGGCGCTTTCTATCGTTCTAATGATGGTTATGGTAACAATGCCGGGTCATTCTGGTCCCCTCTTATGACTCTACCTGTTGCACAAGGTAAAGCCTTATCGAGTTTCATGATGCCAATGGAACTATGGGAAACTAGCAATGATCCAAATTCAGAAGACACCATAAAATATGAATTACTTCCGGGTCTAAGATCCATGGGATATGGAGACGGGATTAAAAAAGTCTTTAAAGGGAAGATTAATCATAGCCAAGCCGCGGTGCAATACTTGCCAGCAACATTTCAATTAAATGTTGGATCTATTTCAGAAACTGCAGATGCTCAAGGAAATATTAATGGCTCAGGGGTTACAGGTTTTTTCCATCCTGATAGTGCTTATTTTGAGCTTACGTTTACATCTGCTCCAATTGCTGAGATCATCATTACTTGCGATGTATTTTTACCAGCGGCTTCAGATTTGGTGTTGCCATCAGCAATTGGGGCTCTTCCAATAGATGTAACGACAACATCAGTAATGAATGTCGGAGATATTTTAACTGTTCAGGATCCGGTGCAATCAATATATATTGTGGGTAATGCATCTCAAACGAATGCTACATTCCCAACAATGGGAGGCATATGGATGACCAGAGGCGCCCTAGACTTTAGTGGCACTCCTGAATGGTGGCAGATTGCTCATTTTGGGAGTAGTACCAATGGTATATTTCCCCAATATATGGAGATTTCAGCAGATGGAGACCATCTTTTTGTAGGAACTTCAAATGGAAGATTATACCGAATATCTAATCTTCAGTCTGCTAGATCCGCTGCTGATGCTCATATTGACAGTGCAAATAAATTAGTTACTGTTGATCTTATTGAGACATTTGGTAGCCGTAATATCACTGGAATTGATATTGATCCAAATAACCCAAATAGGGTGGCTATATCTCTTGGAAATTATAATAACACTTATTTTGTTTATTACTCTAGCAATGCTCTTTCTGCAAATCCAACTTTTGTTCCGAAGCAAGGTAATCTTCCAACCGTTCCAGCTTATTCAATTTCATTTGATAAGCATGATAACAACCGACTAATTGTGGGTACAGAATGGGGGATTTTCATGACGGATAACTTAACATCAGTAGCACCAACATATACTGAAGAAAATAATGGATTGGTTCGCGTTCCGGTTTTCCAAATTGAGCAATATCGTACCGAATACAATTATGATTCAACTGCCGCGGGATCAAGTCCTACAGAAGGAGATTTATTTATAGCTACTCATGGACGAGGTTATTATAGTACAACTTCAACTCAGGTTGCCAACACTGTTGGGGCTGATGAAGATATGATTTCTGAGAAGACTTTGGCCCTAGGGGTTTATCCTAACCCTACTTCTGAGTCTCTTAATATTCCTTTGGTTTCGGGTGATCTTCAGGTAAACATTCGAAGTATGAATGGTTCTATTGTGCGTCGTGTGGATATGTCAAGAGTTCCTTTTGGCATGGATAAATTGACCATGGATGTATCAGATATTTCCGCAGGAAATTATCTTGTCTCAAGAATCCAGAACGGTATGGTGATGAGTGAAATCATTGTTATTCAATAAAATACGAACATATAAAAAGCCCTATGCGAGTAGGGCTTTTTATATATATGATAGGATTTTATTCTCGAAGCATTCTCTTCCTTTCAAGAATAAATATTCTCGCAAGAGGGTGGTTTGAGTGCTTTTCGATAATGACATCACCGAACTCTTGAAAATAGATGTGGTCTTTTTCTTTTGAGGTAAAAAGGGGGGCTGCTGCAACTTTTTGAAAGAATCCGAAAACATTGGACAAATTGCTGGAATCCATTGCCATCACTTTCAGAATTTCTTTTTTATGGCTGTAATATCGGTTCTCTAAGAATTTGTAATGTCTTGTTTCCATTTTGACATAATTACTATCTGAATCATTACTTAGTTTTCTGTATCCATCCAGGGAGTCGATGACTCTTGATGATTCAAGAACAGGTTGGTAAAGTGCTAGAAGTTGTTCGCTTAATTTAGATCCTGTTATCTTATAATCTGTCAAGGAACCAGTTGCGTTTACAGATCCAATTAACTTATCTCCAGGCTCTATGCCAATTCTTAGACTTGCACCAGAATCAAAAATAAAGTAGTAGAAAGTCTTTAATGTTGAGTCTAAAGGCAGATCTAATATCAGGCTATTATTGATGATCTTCAACGTGTCCCATGGCACAGTGTGCTCCCCATCAATCCTTACGATTACAGCATTGGATGCACCTTCAACATTGAAATTAACGGAAGCGGAATCGTTATTGCACCCATTTATGATTATGATCGTTAAGATCATCGTTACAAATCTCATTCGTCTAATATTTTACGGAGCAATGTATTGGTAATTCCAGGGTCGGCTGAACCCTTGGTCATTTTCATTACCTCACCCATAAATAAGCCAATTAATCCTTTCTTCCCCGAACGATATTCTTCTACCTTTTCCGGGTATTTATCTAGGGCTCCTTGAATATGAATCATGAGGGCATCAGCATCGCTTTCCTGAATTAGTTTTAGGTCTTCCGCTATTGCCTTTGGTATTTTTTTTGGCTCCTGAATTAGTAATGGAAGAATTTGTTGAGATGCAGCACTGAAACTAACTAAGTTTTTTTCCACGATAGAAATTAATTCTCCCAACTTATGGGCTGGCATGGACCACTCACTCCAACTTTGTGCATTCTCATTTAGATAACCCTGAATAGGTCCCATTAGCCAATTGGCTCCTGCTTTTGCTGAGCAACCCGTTTGAAGTAATTGTTCAAAATACAATGCAGTTTCCTTGTCTTCTGTAATTAATCCAGCATCATATTTACTAAGCCCAAGCTCATCAGTGTATCTTTTTACTAAGGCTTGGGGTAATGGAGGCATTGATTCTGCAATTTCCATTTTGAAGGATTCTGTTACTCTTACTGGCGCTAGGTCAGGCTCAATAAAATATCTGTAGTCATTGGCATTTTCTTTTTTTCTCAATAGAATGGTACTTCCCTTGGAAGCATCAAATGTTCTAGTTTCTTGAAAGACAGTATTCCCTGAATTCAATAAATTAGATTGCCTCTCGAACTCAAAATCTATGGCTCGTTGTACATGCCTAAATGAATTTAAATTTTTGACTTCCACTTTTGTACCAAATTTCTCTCTACCCTTTGGTCTTATTGAAATATTCACATCACAACGAAGAGATCCTTCCTCCATATTACCATCAGATATATTTAAATACCTGACGAGTTTTCTAACTTCTTGAAGATATAAATATGCTTCTTCTCCGCTTCGGAAATCTGGTTCAGAGACGATTTCTAATAGAGGGACGCCTGCACGATTAAGGTCTATTAATGTATTAAATGGATCAAGATCATGAATAGACTTGCCAGTATCTTCTTCCATATGAATTCTTGTCAACCCGATTTTTTTCTTGCTCTCATCTTTAAATGTGATCCAAACGCCTCCTCCGAAGCAAATTGGTGTCTCGTCTTGTGTGATTTGATACCCCTTTGGTAGGTCTGGATAGAAATAGTTTTTTCTGGCGTAGGAATTAAATTCTCGAATGCTACAGTCGCAAGCAATACCAAGTTTAATTGCATTTTTCACAACTTGAATATTTGCTTTTGGAAGGGTGCCAGGGTGTCCCAGTGTTATTGGACTAACTTGGGTATTGGGAGCAGATCCATAACTGTATCCATCGGAGGAGTAAGCCTTAGATATAGTATTCATTTGAACATGAACTTCTAGTCCAATTACCGACTCGTAAATAGGTGCATCAGCTTCACTCATAACTACAAAGATAGTCTGTAACCGTGGGCCTTCCATTCATTGTTTAACCAGGATATAAAGATTGTTTCATCATTTCCAAAGTCTAATTTATGGGGTATTGAATAGATTGAAAAATTCGACCATTCGTTAGGCATATTATCTAGCCTAGCAATATCTTTTTCTGTGAAAATCAAAGTATTACAATGAACATTTTGAGCAGTGTTTAGGACTTTTTTAATGTTTTTAGAAGTCCAAGGGGCATGATCTCTAAATCTTAAAAATGCGACGGGATCGCCATCGTTATTGAAAAAATCGGAATTCTTGATATGTGAAAAATATCTATCGGGGTGACCTATTCCGGAAACGACAAGAGCCATTTCCCTCCCCGACCATGGTGGAGAATCAAATTCGGCAACAGGAGAGCCCATGATCTCTTGAGCACAAAATAATCGTTGATTTTTGTTGATATTTAGTTTCTTGCGAATTTCTAATTTTTCATACTCATTAATTTCATGAGGACATCTTGTAACTACAATAGCATTTGCCCTTTCAGCAGCTTTATACGGCTCCCTTAATGGCCCGGCCGGAAGAACTAGTTCTTCCGTATACCAGCAGTTATATGCGCAGACCAATACGCTTAGCGGAGCTTTAATATCCCAATGTTGAAAGGCATCGTCTAAAATTACGGGAGCATTTACAGGTATTAGGGGGAATGCAGTTCGCCTCTTTCTTGCTACAATAATGGATACATTATCCTTAAGCTTAGATCGTAGCATTTTGGCTTCATCACCCACATCTGCTGAGCTAGATTCATTCTGCACAATAGTGGTAGACCATGTTTTTCTTCCATATCCTCTGGATACATATGCGGAATGAGGTACTTTATTCTGGATCTTGCTCAAGATCCAGATGGCTAATGGTGTTTTACCTGTTCCTCCAGAATGGAGATTGCCTAAAACAAGAGTAGCTTGGTGTGGTCTAAATGGTACCAGAATTTTCCATTCATAAATTGAACGATGCAATTGCACAATAAATGAATAAATCGGACTGAGTAACCTAAGATATCTATGCGGTTTTTTCCAGTTCATTATTAATAATTGAAATTCCTCATTTCTGTTATTGCATTGTGACCGATCGATATTTTTTTTATCTCAACTTCTCGTTTTAACCATGTCATTTGCCGTTTGGCATATTGTCTTGTGTGAAGAGCTATGTCATTTAATAATTGATCCTTAGATCCCTTCGGGTCAGCATAAAACTCCTTGTATCCAACAGTTTGCATCGCTCTAAGGTCCTTGCTCTTTTCTAGTTTTTTAGCTTCCTCAACAAGGCCAGAATTAAGCATATTTTTAGTTCTTGATAAAATTCTAGGTTCAAGGACTTTCATGTCAGGCCAAATAGCGAATTGGTGAATCATTGCATTAAAATTTGGTTTTGGCGCTTTTTGAGTTCGTAGGCTTGAGTATTTTTTCCCTGTGGTAGAAATTATTTCTAGCGCTCTAATAACTCTTCGGGAATTTTTTAAATCACAATTTTGCGCATATTCTGGATCGGCTTTCTGAAGTTCATTTATTAGATCATCTGGGTTTTTACTCCACTTAAGCTCGAGGTGCTTTCTAAATTCTATATTTTCTGACGGAAGAGCATCTGACTCAAACAATAAAGACTTCGCATAAAGTCCGCTACCTCCAACGATGACAATTTCCCCGTTTTTTTTTAGGGATGAATCCACAAGCGGCTTGGCCCATCGGGCAAAAGAAACAGCAGTTACTGACTCATGTATAGTATGGGTAGCAATTCCCATATGTTGAACTTCACTTAACTCTTCTGCACTTGGTCTGGCGACACCAATATTCAGTTCCTTATATATTTGTCTCGCATCGCAACTCAAAATTTCGCAATTTCTTTCTTGCGACCATTTTATTGCTAATTGAGTTTTTCCTGAGGCAGTAGGGCCATGAATCATCCAAATATGAGATCTCTTCATTTTACGAAGGTAAACCGGATAGGGCTCACTTCTTTGTAACTTGGAAGTAAATGGTACCGAAAAAAAAAACTAAATGTTTTGAAATACAGAGGAGTGCTATATTAAATTTAGAATTTCTCAAATTTGATGTATTGGATTCTGATAGCGCCAAAAATCTGCGTCAAAAGAATCTCCAAGACGCAACTTTTATGGGTAACCTTGAAGAGAAAAAAGTAAGCATTGAGTTTTTAAGTAAGTCAGGATGCTATATTGTGAATACCACTTTGTGGGCATGCACCAATGATTGGGTTGTATTTAAAGAAAACCAGCGTATACCTGTTAAGTCCATTAGAAGGGTTGAATTTTAATAGGGTTCTGAAGAAAAACCATCATTCAAGTCACCTTCATCATACCCATATTCATCCTCCTCATTATCTTCTCTTGACATTGTTCCTCCATGTCCTTCAAATTCTGGATCAGGAGCGTTCTCGGGTCTTTCACCATATTTAAGAACTACTTCGGTTTTATTTATAATTTCCTCTGAAGACCGAATAAATTCTATCATAAAAGTCCACATAGCTAAGAAATCATAAACAAAAATCAATCTAGCGCCAGGTTCTCCTAAGATGTTTTCGCAAGAGTAGTCCTTCATGGAGTTATTGGTTTTTGGATCCATGGACATTAATGGAATCTCTTCTAATTGAACCCAGTTATCATCTGTTTTATAAAATGAAGCCATTTGACCGCTGTCTAACTCATATGCATTTGATATCTGCAAATGCAATTCTTCTAAAGTTTCAGATCCCGATATTGCTATATCGCGAAATACGTCTTCGTTGCAATTTAGTATTGCTCTTATTACAAGTTTTTTAGTCATCTTTTGTTTCAATAATTCCATTTTCTCTTGCATAAACATATGCAAGTTTTCTTGCAGCTTCAAAGGTATTTGAGATTTCTCCATTAATAACAGCTTCTCTAATCAATGCCTTTATAGTGCCAATTTCTTTACCAGGACTTAAATTAAACCACGTCATTAGTTGAACTCCGTCAACAGGGGGTTGCCAGTTCCTTAGTTTGTCACGCTTTTCTACTTCAATAAGTCTTTCACGAACAATTTTAAAATTTTCAAGATATTTTTTTTTCCTTTTAGGGTTTTTAGTTGTAATGTCAGCTTCACATAATTCCATTAAACTGTCTATGCTATCGCCTGCATCAAATAGTAACCTTCTTACTGCGCTTTCTGTTGCAACATCACTAGAGACAGCTATTGGTCTAGAGCTCATCCGAATTAACTTTATTACAAACTGAAGTCTTTCATCTTGGGGCAGAGATAATCGTTTAAAGATGCTGCGCGCCATTTTCCCCCCTAAGTATTCGTGACCATGAAATGTCCATCCTACGTTTTCCGCAAATTTTTTAACTGGTGGTTTTCCAATGTCATGCAAAAGAGCAGACCATCTATGCCATAAATCATCAGAAACCTTTGCTAGATTATCGACAACCTCTAAGGTGTGCCAAAAATTATCTTTATGCATATGACCTTCAATCTCATCAACACCCTCCAAGTCAGATACCTCAGGAAGAATTAACGGCATTAGTCCTGATTCTTGTAACAAAGAAAGTCCTCTAGATGGAGTGTCGCAAAGCATTATTTTATTTAACTCAACATGTATTCGTTCAGCAGATAAAATAGATATTCGATTTGCGCTTTCATTTATTCCTTGGAAAGTTGCGGGTTCAATTTTAAAATTTAACTGGGAGGCAAAACGAATTGCCCTTAGCATCCGCAGTGGGTCATCTGTAAATGTTTTATCTGCTTTGAGCGGAGTACGAATTATTTTATTTTTTAAATCTTTTTTTCCGTCAAAAGGATCTATCAAATTGCCCCAAGTTTTTTTGTTTAAGCTTATCGCCAGACTATTTATTGTAAAGTCTCTTCTTAATTGATCCTCTTCTAAAGTAGCAGCTTCAACCTTCGGTTTTCTTGAGTCAGATGTATAGCTTTCTGATCTAGCCTGCACGAATTCAATGCTGACATCATTGATTTTGAAATGGGCAGTTCCAAATTTCTTAAAAACTGATACTTTACTTCCCTTTAGATCTTTAGAACAATTTTTTGCTAAATCCAAAGCATTTCCTACGGCCACTATATCAATATCCATTGAGTTTTCTCTATTGAGCAACTGATCTCGAACCCATCCACCAACGACAAAGCATTCAATATCCATTTCATCCGAAATAGATCCTATCGTCTTAAAAATATTTTGATTTAGAGCGTCCATAATGGGAAATTAAATTGCCATGCTAAAATTACGCAGTGCATCATTTAATGAAGTTTTTAAATCTGTACTTTTTTTACGTTTTCCAATTATTAAAGCGCATGGAACTTGAAACTCTCCTGCGGGGAAATTTTTTGTTGTAGTACCGGGTATTACAACACTTCTAGGTGGTATTTCACCTTTAAGTTCTTTTGTTTTTTCACCACTTACGTCAAGAATTTTTGTGCTCGAGGTTAAAACAACATTTGCACCAAGAACTGCTTCTTTTCCTACATGAACGCCTTCAACTATTATGCATCTGGAACCTATAAACGCTCCGTCTTCTATTAATACAGGAGAAGCTTGCAATGGCTCGAGGACACCTCCAATGCCGACCCCTCCGCTAATATGAACATCACTACCTATTTGGGCACAAGACCCAACTGTTGCCCAGGTGTCAACCATAGTTCTGCTGCCAACATAAGCGCCTATGTTTACATAGGACGGCATTAATATAACATCACGATCGATAAACGAGCCATAGCGGGCTACGGCATGAGGAACTACTCGGATTCCTTTTTTAGCATAACCCGTTTTTAATTTCAATTTATCATGAAATTCCATTGGTCCCGCAATGAAGGTTTCTGATTCTCGAGTAGGGAAATACATTACAACAGCTTTTTTTATCCACTCGTGAAGCAACCAACCATTTTCTGTAGGCTCAGAAACACGGAGCTTTCCAGAATCAAGTTGGTCGATTACCATATTGATTGCATCTATTGTTTTTGTGGAGTTTAGCAAATCTCTATTATCCCAAGCATTTTCTATTTGTTCTTTCAATTTCTTCATTTTAATTTTTTTTGAGTAAGGAAACTATCGAGTATTATACAAGCTGAAGCTGAATCCAGCATTGATTTATTTTTTTTAACTCTAGATTTGGCACCTGAGAGATTTGCGGCTTGCGCTGCAATTTTTGAAGTGAAACGCTCATCGATCCAATGGATAGTAATATTGGGCCACAATTTCTGTATTTGGTTGTAAATCATTTTTGCATAGGCACTTCCGTGAGTCTCACTTCCATCTAATCGTTTGGGTTCTCCGATAATTATTCCGTTTAAATCATCCCTCAAGTAACTTGATTTTAAATGACTTAAAAGCTCTTTAGTTAATATAGTTTGCCTGGGAAAGGCCATCAGACTTTGTTCGTCAGACTCAGCAATACCTGTTCGTTTTCCTCCTACATCTAATCCCACCCAGATTCCCATTAAGGCAAAGGTAGTTAAGGGCTGTATCTTTGTGGTAAATAATAACTATGATATACCCCATTGTAGCATATGGTTCCCCCGTTTTAAAAAGGTTGGCTAAAGAAGTAGACCCCAGTTCAGCGGAAACAAAAATATTGATTGATGATATGTTTGAAACAATGTATGCATCAAAAGGAGTTGGCCTTGCAGCACCGCAAATCGGATTATCAAGTCGTGTTTTTGTTGTTGATGCTTCTCCTTTTGCAGAGGATGTAGAAGAGAAGGAATCTATTATTTTAAAAAAGTTTAAACGTGCTTTTATTAATCCTGTAATTATTGAACAAACAGGGGAATTATGGGCTTATGAAGAGGGATGTTTGAGTATTCCAGGGGTTCATGAAAAAATACCTCGATTGAGAGAGATTAAGATTCGTAGTCAGAACACTAAGGGTGATTGGATAGATGAACAACTCAGTGGTTTGTCTGCAAGAATTTTTCAGCATGAATTTGATCATATAGAAGGCATTCTATTTCCTGATCGAATGACGCCCTTGAAACGGCGAATGATTCAGGGGCGATTAAAGAACCTTTCAGCTGGAAAAGTTGACACGATTTATAAGATGAAATTCAATGTCAAATGATAAAGTATAAATTTTTTCTTTGTCTTGCCATATTGGTCTTTTCAAATTGTCAAGAATCTATTTCAAAATCAGAAAAAATAATCTCAGAATTTTCGGATACGACGAATTTTGATCAAAATTTAATTATCCTTGAATCGGCGGCATCCTCTTCCATTAATGATTCGATGTGGATTAGGTATATGATCGCTTCAGGAGATTATCAAGCGCAAATACCGGGAAGGGCTTTATTTGCTATTCGTAATTATATGGCTGTTTATGACTCTCTTCCTAGCCGACCGGAGGCGCCATTGTCTCTTTTTACTGCGGCAATTGTTTTTGGCGAAGAATTAGATGATCATCCCCGAGCGATACAAACCCTTGGTATTTTAATAGATACTTATCCAGAAACAAAATATGCTAGAAGAGGTTCTGAATATCGTGAGGTGTTAATCTTCGGTAAAGATTCTTCTCTCATAGAAAGAATTCATAAATGGCAACAAACCCCTTAAAGAATAAATGATGAAACCTTTAAAAAATATTTTAGCGATTAGTGGACGTCAAGGTCTTTTTAATTTAATTACTCAGACGAGAACAGGAATACTTGTGGAATCTTTAAAGGATAAAAAAAGATTTACAATCTCAGCTCAGCAGCAGATTCATGCATTAGACGAAATCGCAATGTATTGTCATGATGGTGAGAAACCTATAAAAGAACTCTATGAAAAGATGGGGCATTCTCTCAGTGGAGAAAAATCAGTCTCACACAAGGCTAAAAATGATGAAATCATTGAAGCTTTTGGTCAATATGTTCCTAATTATGATGAGGAAAGAGTCTCTATAAATGACATGAAGAAATTTTTCAATTGGTACAATATGCTTTCCGGACATGAGTTTTTCATAATGGAGCCAAAAGACTCAGATAATTTGGGTGAGGAGATTAAAGAAGCTGGTAATGAGAGCTGAAGATCTCCAGTCTTTTGATCGGTTATTGACTATTATGGATGATTTAAGGGATAAATGCCCTTGGGATCGAGAGCAAACCATTAATACATTGAGAAAACTGACTATCGAAGAAACTTATGAGCTTGCAGATGCTATAGATTCTGGTGATTGGGTTCAACTTAAAGGAGAGTTGGGTGACTTGTTTTTACATTTAGTTTTTTATAGTAAAATAGCATCAGAAAAAAACCAGTTTACGGTCTCAGATGTTTTAAATGAAATATGTGAGAAATTGATCCATAGACATCCTCATATCTATTCTAATATAAAAGCAGATTCCTCTAAAAAAGTTAAAGAGAATTGGGAAGCAATCAAAATAAACGAGAACGGCGGAAAAAGTAAATCTGTTTTGGCGGGTGTCCCAAAATCACTTCCGGCCTTGGTCAAAGCATATAGAGTTCAGGAGAAAGCTCAGGGAGTTGGTTTTGATTGGCCAGATGCTGAATCGGTTTGGGAAAAAGTTGAAGAAGAGTTAAAAGAGCTAAGAAATCCAAGTAGCAGAAATAATGAGCTTATGGAGTTAGGTGATGTTATGTTTTCTTTAGTAAATTATGCCAAACATAGGGGATTAGATCCTGAGCAAGCATTATCTCTTAGCAATGAAAAATTTTTGAAGCGATTTCAAAAAATGGAAGAGATTTTAGCTCAAAAGAAAAAGACTCCAATTGGAGTTGAAATTGAGGAATGGAATGACCTTTGGAATGAGGCAAAAAAAATATATTCATAATTTATTTGCTTCATTTATCAATGAATCTGTAAATTCATCTCAAACCCATTTTGAAATGGCTATTTTATCTTTTTAAGTTTGTTTATGAGCAGTCTCCGAATAGTTCTTGAAATATGATGTTTAATCATGTATAACAATCGTGACTTAAGTTGGTTGCAATTCAACTCTCGTGTTCTGCAAGAAGCTCAGGACGTAAAAAATCCAATAATTGAAAGAGTCAGGTTTCTTGGTATTTTTTCAAAAAACTTAGATGAATTTTTTCGAGTTCGTGTCGCTAGCATTCAGCGATTGTCAAAACTTTCGGATATTAAAAAAATTAAAAAACAATTAGGTAATTGGGAGCCTGAAATTTTACTGAATAGAATTCAAGAGGTAATTACTAGACAAAACAAAGAGGTTGAGAGTACATATTCAGAACTAATGTCTTCATTAGATAAAATTGGGATTAAACTAATCACTGAAAAAGAGCTGACTGGCGGTCAAAAAGATTTTATCCGAAAATTTTATATCGAAAAAATCTCCCCATCAGTTTTTACAATGATTTTAGACCCAAATCTTCCTTTTCCAGAACTTAATGATGAATCTATTTATCTCTCTATTCGTTTAAAATCTATAAAAGGGGATCAAATCAGTTCGATAATTGAAATCCCTACGGATTTACATGGGAGATTTATTGTTTTGCCTAAATATGGAAAGAGCTATATCATGTATATAGATGATGTTCTAAGGTGTAATTTAAGATATGCATATTTCATTTTTCCTAATGAAGATATTGAGGCGCATAGTTTTAAAATATCTAGAGATTCAGAATTAGATATTGATCAACATGACATTTCGAAAAAAACAATTCTTGACCGCGTCAGGATGGGATTAGAAGATAGATTAGAGGGTGATCCTGTTCGTATATCATTTGATCGATCCATGAAAAGTCAAAATTTAAAGGAATTGAAAAATCTAATAGGTCTTTCAGGAAATGATTCTATGTATCCTGGGGGTAGATATCACAATAAAAAAGATCTGATTGATTTTCCAAACATTGGCGGAGCTGATTTGGAATATGATAAGCTTGAGCCTTCGTTGCACCCAGATCTTGATCTAGATCGTAGTATACTAAATGTCATTCGAGATAAAGATGTTCTTCTTTTTACCCCTTATCATACTTTTTCATACATTATAAGACTTTTGAGGGAGGCTGCAA
>Ga0302114_10001024_pt1 | contig 18949 bp, 12 predicted proteins | sample AG5_Surface_MG_FD_203107 | JGI IMG/M metagenome (GOLD analysis project Ga0302114, IMG submission 203107) | Marine microbial communities from Western Arctic Ocean, Canada - AG5_Surface | ecosystem: Environmental > Aquatic > Marine > Oceanic | place: Canada: Western Arctic Ocean | collected...
ATTAATCGCTATCGCTTGATTCTTCCTCCCCCCCCCCCCCCCCCCCGCTCCGCTCGCTCACCTGCAGAAGTCCTTCTTCATGTTCACAAACTTATCGCTGAGCGTGCACGAGTGAACAAAATCCTTCCACCCGGCGTCGCTGAGCCACTCGCTCCCGGCCAGTCTCTTTTCCGTGCACGCGTCCAGGCTCGTGTCTCCCTTCAAAAACAAGTTCAAGCCCGCGTTGTCAAGCTTTTCCTCTCCCTGCAGCACCATGCACGTAAGCCTGAAAGAAAAGGTCATTTTGTGCTTCTCGAAGATCCCCGTGCACGTGTAATCGTATGTGTTTCTCGTGCAGCTGTCGATCAAGTTCTTCAATCTGTTCTCGAGCACCACGTCCCTCTTGGCGTCGCCGAGAGCCGTGACGAAGTTCGTCAAGAACGAGTCGAGTGAGATTTCGTACATGCTGTTGATCGTACTCAACCCACTCGCGGCAAAGTACAATATGCTCCCCCTCGACGCCGCGGGCTTGTACACGTTCCTCGCCTTGTCGATCTCGGTCTTGGTGAACTGGGCCTCCTCGAGCTTGCCCTGAATTTCCACCGCCTTCGTTTTCGTCTCGTCCAAGGTCGCAATCAGCTCCGTGTTCTCCAATATATCACCGGTGCTGTCGCTCAGCTCCTTCAACAGCGAATCTTCAAGCTTCACGATGAGCTGGCTGTTCTCGCTCATGTCCTGCACCAGCACCTTGAACTGCTCTTCCAAGTCCGGCCTCTCGTGCTTCACCACGACGTTCAACAACTGATTGGCCAAACCGTCCAGGGTCACTCCGTAGTTGATCAAGGACACTTTTCCCATCACCTCCGGCGTGTAAGCCGGGTTGGCCAGCTTACTGGTAAAGAAAAGCTTGAAATTCTCGTCCCAGGTGATTTTCTTGTCTCCAAGCTGGATCACTTTCCCTCCATTCTCGTTCACGATGTTCTTCTCCAACACCGGGTCGAGCATGGGATCAAGCTCCTCGTCGACGTTCTCGAACAAGAAGGGGTTTCCGAATTGGATTGCGAGCTCCAGGTGCTTCATGAAGTCGCTCTGCGCCAGCGTCTTGACGCTAAGCTGGGAATCCGCGTAGGTGTTCTTGATCCACGTGACCGCTTGCTGCTGAGGGTCTATACACAGCGGGAACCTATTCAGTGGATAAATTTTGTTAGTTTTGTTGTGTTTAGCTCGCTTCGCTTCGCTCGCCCACTCCCCCCGCCCTTTCACTCACCTACTCCCACTCGTAGTCAATATTCCGTTCTGCATCGAGTGCTCGTCGGCGGGCAGCCCCATTGCGTTCCACCCCTGAACTGTGACGTCGGTCGTGAGCAAGCTCTCGACCTTGTACGTCTCGCTGATGGGCACCTTCCTCGTGATCAAGTCCGTCTTCAAAGTGGTGTAGAGGAGCTTCTCTCTGTACTCGGCCGTGAAGGCTCCCGTGTACGACAAGAAGCTGCTGTTCACCAGGCAGTCTCCCACAAGCTGACCGTTGCCCGCGTTCAAGTCGTCAATGTCGTGGCTCCACCTACTCCTCTCCCCCGTTAACCCCTCAATCAGCTTACTCGCAGCCTTGAGCTTCTTCTCCATGCTGCTCGCCTTCATCTGCAGGTCCGTCAGCTCCGTGTTCGCCTTGCTGTAGCCGTCGTTTAGCTCGCTCAGCTCGCCATTCAACTGACTCAGCTTCGCGTTCAGCTCGGCCAGCGCAGCCTCCGTCTTGGCCTGCTCCTTCTCCATGGTTTTCACCTGGTTCCTCAAAGGCTCCACCTTCTTCGCAATGACGTGGTAGCTCATGATTGCCTCCACCCAGATCAGCAAGCCCTGGCCGGCTTTACTCTTGCTGGCCATATTTTCCACGGTCAAGTCCTTGTTCTTGTCCATGTACTTCCTCGCCGCCTTGTACCAGGCGTCCTTGATGTTGTCCTTCTTGTACAGCTTCAACTTGTCCAGCAACTTGCTGTCGCCAAGCATCTTCTTGGCATCTCCCCAGGTCTCCTCGAGCTTGTCGCCAGTTGGCCTCAAGCAGGTGCACATGAGACAAACCAGTTTCACCATCTCGGGCGGGTTCGTGAACGCCTTCAGCTCCTGCAAATCTTCCTTCCTGATGTTGTCCAACGCCGCGGCAGCAGCCTCCACGGCAGGCAGCGCCTCCATCAGGCTCGCGTCGGCGTCCTCTTTCGCCGCCTTGATGATCACCGCTTGCTCTTCCGCCTCTCCCTTCTTGATGGTAGCCTCCTTCTCGCTCGCCTCGGCAACAACCGTCTTCTCCTCGATCACCTTGATCAGCGCCTCGACGTCGAGCGTCTTGGCGTCAACGATCACCTTGGCGGTTTGCAGCTCCTTGCTCATGGCGTCAACCGCCGTCGCGGCCTCCACCAGCTTGGTCAAACCTGCGTCCAACCGCTTCACGGCGACTGCAATCTTCTTGACGTTGAGCTTTAGCTGCTCGCGGTAGTTGGCAATGAAGTCCAAGTAGTTCTTGGGCGTGACGTAGTAGTGGCGGCGCAGGCTCGATCTGAAATCAGCCGCCATTTTCGTCACCTCCATGTGGGTGAACACCATGTGCGCGATGACTTGCTCCTTGTGCTCGTCGTTGATGTTGGTTTCCTGCGCCGAGCGAAGCGAGATTAGATTGTGCGAATTTTTAATGACGCAAGAGCAAAACGAATGAAGCGAGTCAAAAGAATTGAGTGGAATAATATAATGTTAGCTTAGTAGTGGATGTAGCCATAATGTTTTGAGCCATTTCGCGGGATTCAAGCGCGAATATGTATGCTATGCTCGTCTTCATCAAGGCTAGCTCGCTTCGCTCGCTCACCTCAGACAGAAAGAAAGTTGCGACCTTCTCGAGCGCGTCCGCCGGCCAGGCGAAGAACCAGTCGATAACGCAGGCCGACACCAGCCCCGGGAAATTCCTGCACCTGACCCGCAGCGCGTCGCCAGACGGGCTCATCGCCAGCACGATGTGCAAATTGTTCCTGCACACGCCCACGAAGTAGTTCCACAAAGCCTCGGGGTTCTCCATGCAGCCGTCGGCCTTCGCCTGGTCGCGAATCTTGTTGATCATTGCGTCCTTCTCGTCGGTGGCAAACAAAGCCGGCTGCATGCCAGTTGTTAGCATGTTGTTGATGAACTCCAAGAAACCCTCTTCCACGACGTGTCCGTCGGTGAAGAGGAACAAAATTGGCTTCTCGGCCAGCTTCCCGTACAGCTCCTTCAGCTCCTCCTTGAAGTTCTCCTCGCCGTACCCTCTGCTAAGGGTTAGCTCGAAGAGCTCGTATCCGGATGTGTAAGCGGCGAGCTTGGTCAGCGACTGCGCCGAGCGAAGAAGGTGCGAATACGAATTGAGTGGAATAATGTTAGTTTTGGTTTAGTAGTGGCTCTTATGCTCGTCTTCCTCAATGGCTTTCGCTCGCTTCGCTCACTCACCTGCTTTCCGCTCCCGCCGATGCCAATCAACAATGCATTTCCGCGCGGAGTTTTGATGATCCTCATGATCCTGACCAAATGACTTAGCGCCATTTCGAACAGTACCAGCGTCATTGGCTTGTTGTCGGTGTTGTAGTTGTCCATGATACTGTCGAAGGTCTTGCGGATGTCCTGGAAGTTTCCCATGTCGCTGTACAACCTCGGGTCCTCGGCGTCCTCGGCGATTCGATCAAGCGCAAGCTCAAAGTCCCCGAAGATGCACGGGTCCTTCTGGACAGCCTCGAAGTCGGCAGAAAACTGGCTCGTGATGATGTTGTTGAGCTCGGTGTTGACCACCTTGACGTCCTCAACCGTCGCAAGACGATCCATGAAGATGCGGTTGCACTCGTGCCTCCAAAGGCGAGCAAACTGCCCTCCGGTCGTGATCTTGTCCGGGGTGGACATGCACATTCCCTCGTAAATCCTACTGAGATCACGAAGGTTGAAGATGTAGTGGAATTTGGACGGTGTGGGGGGCATCTTCTCGACGATGAAGTTGAAGAGTTGCAAGCTTGCGTTGGTAACCTTCTCCGCCGCTCCCTTCACGCCGTCGGTAAAGTTGATGCACCTCTTCTGGATGATGTTGCTGAAGATGTGCACCAGAACCTCGTGACTCGGCTCGATCAACGTGTAGACGTTGAAGCGGGCAATGAACCTTGGGTCCACCGGATTCCTTCCGCCGCCGGGGGGTCCCATGGCCGCAATGTACTGCAAATCCTTGATTGTCTTCTGGTTGAGATCCTTATCGCGATCGTAGAAGAAACCGTGGGACAGAAGGGTGAGCAACAGCGTAATTGGCTGCTGCGTTCCGTACTGGTCGACCTTGGGCATGTTCATGTCGTCGATGAAGACGATGAGCTTCTTCCCGGAGGTCGGGCCGTAGATCGTTCCGGTGCGCTTGTCAACGTTGGCCTCGATGTTCGCCTGGACGTCTTTGCTGGACGTGTTCGACGACATGTTGACGACAAGTTTCAGAGTGACCTCCTTGTCCAGCGACTCGATGTAGTTGATAACGGTCAGTGTTTTGGCCGTGCCAGATTCACCGACGAATAGGATGGGCTTGATGGGGGCCATGTGGTCAAGAATGTCGGTGTACAGAACGGCCTGATTCGTGGGAACGGTGATTTGGTAGAACTTGAACGGAGAAGGCTCCTGGTACTCCTGCACCCTAGTCTTCCACTCCAGCCACCTGTGCTCCTGCTCGCTGTAGAAGTGGTCGTACAAACTCTTGTCGGGGAAGCTCTCGGTGGAGATCTTCTTCACAAACGCGTCGAACTTGACCCTCGAGCTTTGGATCAGCTGTCCGCCGATGCTCCAGATCAAGCAGTACACGTATATGTTCTCGACGTCGTTGGACTCGAGCGTGTGCCCGACGGATGGTAAGAACGAGTCGAGCATGCTGCAGAGCTGCTTGATCAAGTCGATGTTCCCGATCGGAATGATCTGGACGAGCTTCTCGCCCATCTCCCCGTCCACGAGTCCCTTGAGGACGTAGTCGATCGTTTTCGTCGCATAGCGGTCGAACAGCTCGGTCAGGAGGTCGGCCTCGCCGAGGTGGTCGGGGCTAACCTCGACCGTGTCGCCGCAGCGGGTGCGAACCCACCGCTCGTAAAAGGGCTCGTAGCCAAGGTTCTGGGGATCAACCCAGACCATGCCGCACCTGCTCACCGTCGCGGGAGACGCGTACTGGAGGTCGAAGACCTCGCAAATCATGGCGCAGTGGGGCTGGAGGCGAATGCGCTCTCCGTTGGGGAGGGTGAGGAGCCTGTTGTCGTCCATGACACTGTTCATGTTCTCGACCCAGAGCGCATCGACGTCTCCGTCGTAGATGATCCACCTCATCTCGTCCTCCTTGTTGGGAGGGAGGGGCTGGTTGAGCTCGCGGAAGATGCGCGACAGCACGCCATCCGTCCAGTCACGGGTGACGGGGTCCATAACTCCGTACAGCTCGTTCACGGGCTGGGCCTTGGGGTTGATGATCCAAGACTTGACGGAAGTGCCGTCGGCGTGGAGACGAGCGTTGCCGAGCGTCTTCAAGACAAGGGACTTGCCTCCGCCGGTGGGCCCGACGATCATGGTCGTGTGGCGCACAATCTGCGTCTCGAACATTTGCACGCACTTGTCAATTTGGTCGGTGTGCACTTGGGCGTTTCTGCACTTGTAACCATTGGCCTCGAGGTCCTTGGCAATTTCCCTGTTCAAGTCTTCGTAGCCAACACGCGGGCAGTCGAGCCCAGGGAATAAGTCGTTGATGAGCCCCATAAAGAGCGGAACGTCTTCGAAGACGTACTTGGGCATGTTTGCGTCGCGGAGGATTCGCATAAGCACCAACTCTTCGCTCATGTCAACGTATTGCCGCTTCAAACCTCCGGCCATGACCAAAACGGTCTTCATACTTCGCAGACCGAAATCGTAGTGGTACTGCTTGGAGAGCTGCTCCTTGGAGAGGTGGTACAGGACCACGAGCTTCTTGGAGAGCGACTTGGAATCGTCGAACCCCTCCGAGAAGAGCATGTTCTCGGCGATTTTCTGAAAATCGGGCACTATCATGGTGACCGGGCGGAACAAGGCCTTCAAATTGTCGGGAAGCTCGGTGCGGCCGGCGTAGCCGGGGTTCATGGTGATGAGCACTCCGCTGGTGGCGAATCCGTTCACCCTCTTCACGGCGACGTCCGTGCCCGTGTTCAGGTTGACGGTGGGAGAATTGTAAATCAGGGCGTTCTGAATGGCACGGAGCTGGGCGGAAACGACGCTCAGCACCTCAATGTTGATTCGGTTGAACTCGTCGAAGCAGCCCCAGGCGCCAGCCTGCACGAGGCCGGAGAAGGTGCTCGCCATCGCCTTGTAGTCCAGACCGTCTCCGCAGTTGATGACGAAGCAGGGGAGGGCAAGGGACTTTGCAAGATCCTTGACCGTCTCGGTCTTGCCGGTTCCGGCGGGACCGGCTGGTGATCCGCCGAGCTTGAAGGTGAGGGCCTGCGTCAGGGTCATGTAGCAGCGGTCGGTGAGGGGGGTGATAACCAACCTTCCGTTGAGGCCCATGTACTCAAAACCGTACCTGAACTCGCCGGTGCACTGGCGGATCACGCAGTTGTCCTCGTCCTTGTCCCAGTAGAACCTAAGCTGAGATTCCCACTCGAACGCCTTCTCGTGCAAGATTGACTCGCGCACGAAGGAAGAAACAATGTCACGAGCGTGCACGTCGATCACGAGCAGCGTGTTGACCTTCTTGCGGGTGATTTTGTTCAGCTTGGCTCGGATAATGACAACCATGTCGGACAGCTCGCCAGTCAGCTTCTGCTCGAGCTCCTTCAACGCGTACTTGTTTCCCTTGGCGACTCGCCTGAAAACATCCTCGACCTCCCACGTCCACCAAATCTGCGACCCGCAAATTGTGTTCATGCCGAGAGTTTCGCCGCAGATCCAATCCACGCGGTCCGTCTTGGCGTAATTGAAGACGCTCTCCTTGCAAATGTACCACAAGGACTGGTTCATTTCGCGCTCAACCTGAGTCATCCAGACCTCCACGGCGCCTTCGATCAGCACATTGTTGACGCACTTGAAGCCCTCCTTCTCGACACTCTCCATGCTAATGATGGACTTGTCTCCCCTCCCAAAGCCGAGCTTCTTCACGTTGTCGAAAAGCTTTAACATGTGAACCTGAATCATGGTGGGGTCGGAAGAACCCAACACGGATAGCAACTCGTCGTTGGAGATGAAGTAAAACCTAGCGAAGGCATTTCGCTTGGTGTCAAGGTAGTCTGTTAGGGATTTTTGGCACTTGTCAAGACGCTCGGAAATCCCGGTGAGTACGTCTAAGCGGTTCTCGGCACAGCACGCGTTCACGACGATTGGGTCCTGGTTGGTTCCGTTCATGATGGTGCGGAACTGCTTGTCGATGGCGTCGAACTTCTTGGCCTCCTCGGGAAGCTGGAGGCGAATGTCCTCCGCTCCGATGAAAATACTCTCGAGATACATCCACTTGCGCTGCACTAAGAACCAAACGTCCAGAGCTTCCACGACGTTGTTGAGGGTCTTTTCCCAGTGCTTCACCTTCTCGAAGAATATTTTGACGAACCTGGAGCCACTCATCGTCTGGAGGTTGAGCATGTGGTCCTCGAGCTGCATCTTGATGTCGTCGGCGGCGCACAGGATGTAGCCACGATCGACGCCATCCTTGGTGTACTTTCTCAGCTCGAGGGATTCCTTGCTCCAGTACACTTCGATCTCCTGGATGGCCACCTCAATTTTACTCTCCTGGACCGCCTCGTTGATGATTGCCTCCACCAGGGCCTGAAAGTTGGAGAGCTCCATCGCAAAGATGTTCTCCAAAGTGAGGGTCTTGGGGTTCATGTCGAAGGTGACGCCGGTGACTTCCATCAGCTTCTCCCAGTGGCGAACCTTCATGGCGTCGTTCTTCAGGTTGATAATGAGAGGAATTGACTCCTTGAAGTTGCCCACGGCGCCCTCAACGGCCTTGAAGGTGGGGGTGTCTTTCCCAATCTTGAACTTCTTGCACTTCTTCTCAAGCTCGGTGATGCCCGACTCTAGTAAGTCAGTGTTGAGATCACCCCAAAGGGTGATGGACTGGAGCTCCTCGAAGTCCTTGAACTCCCTGTAAATGGCGTAGATGGCTGTAAGTTTCTCCATCTCGGCCTCAATTTCGGACAGCGCAGGGTAGGGCGTCGCGTCGAGATTGAACATGTTCTCCGCGATAAGGAGCTCTTTCTTCTTCTCGTTCATGCCGTGGACGATGGTGATGTAGTCGTCGAGAAGCTGGTTGCCCTCGACGAGAGAAATGTTGGAAGATCCCGGGCCACGCTCGAGGAATTTCTTCCTGGTGGCAACGGACTCGGTGATGAACTCCAGGGCCTGGACCTTAGTCACCTCGCGGAACTCGTCCTTCACGTCGACTAGGCGAAGGTCCTTCGTCTTGCTGTCCACCCAGAGCTTGTGCCAGCGAGCGGCAAGGCCGAGCGCTGTTTCGAGTTCGTGGGCGTCCACGCGGACCTCGTACCTGGTGAGGGTGGAGTAACGCTGCGCCGAGCGAAGCGAGATTGCGCGCATTTTTAATGACGCAAGAGCAAAACGAATGAAGCGAGTCAAAAGAATTGAGTGGAATAATATAATATTAGTTTAGTAGTGGATGTAGCCATAATGTCTGTAGCCATTTCGCGGGATTCAATCGCGAAAGTATGTATGCTATGCTATGCTATGCATGCTATGCTATGCTATGCTCGTCTTCATCAAGGCTCGCTCGCTTCGCTCGCTCACCTCCACAATGTCCAAGTACATGAGCTCCATGTCCATGGAGCGGTCGGCGATCCTGGTGACAACGTTGAGAACGAACTTCAAATCTTCCAAGTTGGAAGGGTCGAACTTGAGCTCCTTGGCGAACAAATCCATTTCGGCAACGCAGGCGTCAAGGAGCTTCTTGGAGGTGATTTGGAGAACCTCCCCGTAGTCGTTCTTCCACTCGTTCGCCTGGTTGGAAATGCCCAGGGCCACGTTGTAGCAGTCCACGCGGAGGAAGTCGACGTCCTTTGATGACTTCTCGTCCTCGGAGGGAAGAACGAACTGCGCCGAACGAGCAAAAATAGTTGAGTAGGTTAGTTCAGTAGTGGATGAAGCCATGCATATTCTAGCAATGTCGCACGGGAGCTTCGCACTCTTCTTTTTTGTCACAAGGCTCGCTCGCTCACCTTGCTCAACTCCTCATACTCCGACAGCTTGTCGTCGAAGAAAACGCAAGGCGGGTTCTTCTCGGCAAGCTTGTCCATGGTGGACTTTCGCTTGGGGTTCCAGAGCTTCCAGTCGCGCTCGTACTGCATCCAGCCGTCCAAATACTTGTTCATTGTGGCGAACACGCCGTAAATGGACTGGTTGAGCTTCACCATGACGTCAACGACGTAAGGGTTCTGGGAAATATCCTGGTAGAAAGAGAAGATGTACTGCTCTTCGTCGTCGTTTACAATCTGAGGCTGGGCCTCCAGGCACGTCCCGCGCATCCACCTGTAGAACATCTTGGAAGATTCTGGGAGGTTCTTGACGCACTTGTTCAAGTACTTGTAGATGTCGCCCAAGGCGGGGGAAACAACCACGTCCTTGCCATTCAAAGTGACCTTTACCTGGCACAATGGGGATTTTTCGACGGACTGGATCAGCCCCAAAAAGGTGGCCATTGACTGGACGATCATCCTGGTGATTGCGTTGTACATGCGCTTCTCCCAGAAGAAGTAGTAGGAGGAGAGCTGGGGCGCCATTCCCTTGTCAGAGTTCGCAATGTCCATTTCAACCTTGATAAGAAGGGGCTTGATGGAGTGGTACTTTTGAACGAGAACCTCGAGGCGGGCCATTCGCTTGGCCTCCATCAAATCGTAAAACTCGGAAATATCGAGCGGGTTCGTGCGGTTGCCGTTCTTGTCGGTGTAATCGGATTCCTCGACCAAAACGGTGGAGTCTATGGCGCTCACCACCTCCTCGATCATCACCGCGTTCTTCTGGATTTCTCCAAGCACCGACTTGAACTTCTCGACCTCCTTGTTGCAGGCCTCAATGAAGGAGGGGATTCGCTGGGAGTTCCAGTTGAGGGGGGTGAAGCCAGTTTTCATTACTGCCAGGGTAATAAATAAAATATAAATGTTAGTTTTGTTTCCGTAGTGGAAAGTGGAAATTTGGCTCGTATGCTCCTTCGATTCACCTTTCTGCATCTCCGCGAGCTTCTTCTTCAACAGCTCCTTCTCGACGGTCGACAGACTGTCGACGACGTTGTTGTAGTTTTTGAGCATGATGTCAAGGTCCATGACGTAGTGGTGGTACTTGTCCTCCTGGAGGGTCACGTTCAGTGCCGCTTCGGGGACGGGGAAGCCCTGGCGGTCGAGATACTTGCATTCGCGAATGATCATCAACAGGTCGGGGGAGAAGTTTGAAGTATAGGGAGGGGGCGGCATCTTGAAGGTGGGGGTGGAAGTGGAGGTTGACGTGGGGGTTTTGTTGTCCTTCTTGGTGTCGAGCTTCTTCTCGCCCTCCTTCGTTTCGTCGGCCAGGAGCGCATCCTTGGCGCGCTGAGCGACCAAAAAGGGAGAGTCGAGGATGGGTTCCTTGAGCTTCTCGGTGGCAACCGTCGACACCATGGTTTCCCAGTCCTGCGCCGAGCGAAGCGAGGCGCATTTTCAATGAAGCAAGCAAGAGCAAAACGAGCGAATCAAAAGAATTGAGTGGGTTAGTTTAGTTGTGGATGTAGTCGTCTGTAGCCTTCATCAAGGCTTGCTGCGACTAGCTCGCTCACCTTGTACAACGCGTTCTTGTACTGGTCGACGCTACGGGCGAAGGTCAAATATTTGTGCTTGACGACCTCTCCGTACTCCGAGGTGAGCAGACCCTCGTGAGCCTTGAACCTGAGAATTGGCTTCTTGGCGCGCTGCGCCGAGCGAAGAAGGTGCCAAGCGAATAAGAATTGAGTGGGTTAGTTTAGTTTAGTTTATTTTAGTTTAGTAGTGGATGTAGCCGTCTGCAGCTCGCTTCGCTCGCTCACCTGGTACAGGTCCAACGCCCAGGCAATCGCTCCAGCCGTGGGAGGGAAATTCTTGTAGATGGGAGGGTTTGACTTGTTGGATTGGAAGATCGAGTCAATGTGATCGAGCTCGTTGGTGTACTGTTTGAGAATGTCGTTGTAGCGCTCGTGGATCTGCTGGTTGATCGACTCGCGGGACTGAATGTTCTGGAAGTTTTCAACCAGGTCGAAGGCGCCCTCGGCGGAGCGGAGCTTCTTGAACGAGAGCTCGATGAAGGACTTTGTCATCTCTTCGATGTCCTCCACCGAAGTGTGGAAGGTCTGCATGGCGGACGTCCACGCCTCCCTGTAGCGGCGGTCGAAAATGTCGTACGGGGCGTTCTCAAGGCGCTCGGGGAGAGCCTCCACGGACGCCATGACATCGTCGATGCCCTTGGATTCGCCCGTGACGGACTTGAGCTCGGGGCCGAGGAACTTGTGAAACTGGTCCAACACGATGGCAACCTCGTGGAGGTCCCCACACACTCTCGCCATGTAAGATGTATGCTCGAACAAGCGCTTCCTGTCAAACTCCCAGCGGTGATCCGTTCCTGACTCCTCAATGCGCTGCCTCACGTCCATGTACACGGTCTGCCACGAGTCAAGCACGTTCTTGGCCTCCGAGATGGTGGCCTTGGCGAGCTCGGGGGACTTCCTCAGGATGGTCCTGATATTAACCTCCTTGGCCACCTTCTCGGCAATCTTCCCTGCAATTCGCTCCATTAGCGGTACCATGCGGTCGTCGTTGTTGTAGTGCCTGGAAATGATCCACACCATCCTAATTGCGTTCATCATGGACGGGAGGGTGTCGAGGATGGTCGCGAAGCTCCCCTCGGACACGTTCTTGAAGTGCCGCTCCAGCGTGGTCAGGAACTTCACGTTGTCCTTCGCCTCCAGGTACAGCTTGGACAGCTCGCCAAAGTGGGCGTTGAAGTGGTGCAGGGTCGGGGCCTCGCCCAGCTGGAGGGCTTTCAGCATTAGCTGCACGTTTGGCATGTTGATCTGCTCGTACAGGGCGGAAAGGGCCGCGTTACGCTGCCGCCAGAAATTGATTTCGGCCAGTGGTCCTTTTCCTGAGATATGGGTGGTGGGGTGTAGTGAAGTGAAGTGAAGTGAAGTGAAGTGAAGTGAAGTGAAGTGAAGTGAAGTGAAGTGAAGTGAAGCGGGTGGGGCAGGGTGAAATGGGGTTAGTCTTGGTGGCACACGGCACACACTGCACAACCAATTTTACTTACCTTTTGGACGCTTGTTCGTCTCCTGCTCAACGACATTTGCAACCAACTTGGACCAGTCATCCATTGCGCTCTCCAGGACGCTAATCTTCTCAAAGTCGTCCTGAATCGCCTCCACGTTGGTGATGACAATGTCCGGTATGTTCAAATGGACGTCCCCCTTGACCTGCTGGATGGCGTGGGACACCTGTGACTCGAACTTCTGAACGTTCTGCCTGAACTCGTTGGAGGTGTTGCGGCCAGTGCCTCCGACTCCCGCCTTGGAGTTGGCGTTGGTGAGGAGGGGGACGAACACCTCCTTGAGCACGAGGGCCATGTTGTTCAGCCCATCGCCGGCGATGCACCCGAACTCCAGGCACGAGGAAATCGACTCAGCCGAGGCAGAGGTAATGTCGCCGTCCACGGTCTTTATGAAGTACACCGACTTGGGGGCGGAGGAGATGGAGGCATTAAAATCGTTCGAGACCTTCACTCGGTTGGTAATTTTTGTAATTTCCTTGGTCATTGTCTTGTAAATGTTCGGTAGTGGGGCAAGGGATGGAGAGTCGGATTCTGAGGCCGGCTCCTCTGAGTCGGCGGCTGGCGCAGCATCGTCGCCGCCCTCAGCTTTCTTCTCGTCGGAGGAGGAGTCAGGAGCGGCAGCAGCAGCAGTGGCGGCCACCTCGGCGGCCTTGGCCTCCTCGGCGGCCTTGGCCTCCTCGGCAGCAGCCTTGTCTTCCGCCTTCTTCATGGCCTCGACATCCAAAACCTTGGTCTCCACCGTCTCGATGATCTTCTCCTGCTCGCAGAAGAAGAAGGCGGCTGCACCCGCCTTCTGTTTGATCAAGTTGTCGAGGCAGAACTGTATGCCGTCGTGTTTGCAATCCAAGTACCTCTCTTCACATTTCAGGTGGATATTTTTTTCCTCAAACTGGCTCGCCCACTCAGTTTCGGAGCAACCCAATCCTGTCATTACATGTTGTTGGATGAATGAGGTGGCGCTCATGTTTATTGAAACGGATGAAGCTCTCCGTGTGATGCGTTTTGAATAAGCTTTTGCGAGGGAGTCGAAAAAAAAAAAAAAAAAATTATTTCAATATTTCAAGCGTGCTTAGAAACACCTAGGGATGCATTCCTATAGCGAAAACAGACCAAAATTTAGCTTTAACTTAGCCATTTAACCATAGTTGAAGTAACCAGTCTCCTAAAAATGCCCTCTACACACACTCAGCGATCACTTGGCAAGATGATCGATGAACCAGTTGATACATCGACTGCCATGCTGGACAAAAATCAACCCAACTCTGTTCAAGTGATGGCCAAACGGACCCACTCAAACCTCCAGCCCTTCGACCGAAATATCTATCCGCATGAGCAGGCCAAGAATCTTGATGACTACAGCGAATTTATTCAAGGACAACCTAGAGCAAAGACCCCTGAGCACCTCGCTAGCACCAACAAGAATAAGAGGAACTTCGACCTGGTGGAGCGAAAGAAATTGGTGGAAAATGGGGGGATGTTTGGGGGGGGAGTGGAGCTCGCGGATATGTATGGCCACGTGAAGATTAAGAAAAAGGATGATTTTGACAGAGCCTTCAGACTCATTGGAGTTGGTGGCGACTTCTCTGAGGTGCGCTACCACATTCCTGACGAGAATGTTATGATTTTGGATGATGTTATAGGCGGTCCGGCTACCGGTAGGCACCTGGCGAGGCAGCAGGCGGAGAGGCAGAGGTTGGACCTGGCCATCATGGCGAATGAGACTGATAAGGAGAAGAAGCAGCGGAAACTGAAAGAGAGCGCGGATAGAAAAGCGGCAAGGAGGAGGGGGGAGAGCGAAAAGGAAGACTGGCGAAAGACGAAGGACCCAAACACCCGCCAGGACACCGATTTCATGACCGAAATAGAAACCCACGTGCCCAAAGTTTCCTGGAAGAAGAAAGATGAAAACAAAAGCGAAACCGAAAACAAAAAGCTCGAAGTCTTTTCAGGGAACATCGGTCCCAAGACCAGGAAGATTGACTACGATGAAATTGACAAGGTGCAGTGGAGAGAAATTTGCAAAAATAGAATTCCGGTCAGGGAGCAGCTAGCCAATAGGATGGTCGAGGAGAAAGTTTGGGACGTTGAGGGGAGGGGTGGGGTTCCAATTGAAGAAAACGTGTACTTGAGGGGTTTGAGCGACGACAGGTTGGAGCAGTTCAAACAACAAGTCCGCGACCAAAAACTCGAAGAGGCAATGGAAAAATACACCTCCCAGGCCCTTGACCTCGTCTCGAAGCGCAAAGCGCTAATCAGGTGAGTGAGCGAGCGAAGCGGGGAAGGGTTGTGTTCAGAGATTGTGAAAGAGAGTGTGACAGAAGAGTGCGAAGCGACGACGACTAACCCACTCCTAATTCACTCTTGCTCTCTCGTGCTTCGTCAAAAATGCGCACAATCTCGCACCTTCTTCGCTCGGCGCAGCGCGGGCTACGACGACCTCCCATCCGAGTCAAGCGACCTTATCGCCTCGAAACTCTCCGGCTTCAGCAACAAGAAGAATTTGTGGAAGATCTTCTCCAGAATGATAATGAGAAACAAGGTTAGGATGGTCCGGAAGTTTTCGGATAAATTCCACGCGAGGAAGAAGGAAATGACCAAGAAGGAGAAAGAAGCCATGGAAAAAGAGTCGCAAGGTCTGTACGACGCTGCAGACCAGGGGAACGTCAAACTAGTCAAGGTCGCCTTGCGGTACTTTGCGGACGTTGACCACGTCGTGGCTGGCAGAACTGCCCTGCAAACCATCTTCATCCGCTTGTGCTGGATCGCAGCCGGGCTGGAAGTCGAGCCTAGCTGGCAGGAGGGTTGGACGGATAAAAGTAGCAAGGCCGACTACGACGGCGTCATGCGCTGCCTGTTGAACTGCGGCGCGGACATCAACAAGTTGGAGGGCGTTAACACCGACGGTTTCGGCGTTGTGCACCACGCCGCGAGGCTTGGGTGCTACGACAACGTGAAATACTTCGTTGAGAACGGTGGGCAGGTTGACCTCAGAACTGCCAACCAGGGCGACACGGCGTTAATGAAGGCCTGCGAGGGGGGGCATTTGGCTGTGATCATGTTTTTAATCTACTGCAAAGCGGACATGTACGCGCGAAATTCGAAGGGGATGACTCTGCTGCACTTTGCTGCGATGGATGGAAATTTGAACGTTATCAAGTTTCTTCTCGAGAGCGGTTGCGACAAGAACATCGCTTCTGACGAGGGTGTGACTGCCTTGGACATCTGCGCGGGGAGGAGGTACAAGCACACGGTGGAATATCTTCAGAAGTTTGTCATGCCCAAGGCGCCGATGCAGCCGCTGATCGCGTATTGGGAAATGCTTAGGATGGGGGACAGGCCGGAGAGCAGGAGCTGGGCGGGGTACTTGGAAAAGGACAGGAGGGAGAACGAGAGCAGGGGAAGTAGTAGAGGTGGGAGCAGGGGTGGGAGTCGTGGCGGGAGCAGGGGCGGGAGTCGAGGCGAAGAAATCAGCGTCAAGAGAAGCCGCGCGAAGTCGACCATCGACGTCAGCGCCTTCAAGCAGAGCTTGTTCGGCGGTGGTGGCACCGGAACCACCACGAAAAAAAAGAAGAAGAGCGAGGAGCAAGTTTTCAACGAAAAGGGTGGAAAGGCCGAGCTGAAAAAGCGCAAGGCGAAGCAAAAGGAGGAAATGAGGAAGAAGGTAGACGCGGACATTGCGGCTGCGAACAGGGACCCGAGGGGGGCGCTGGGGATGCTCGAGAAGAAGATGGAGAAGATGGACGGCAAACAGCAGAAAAAATTGATGGCGAAGGAAAAGGCGAAGGAAAGGAGGGTTGAAAGTACCACGAAGATGAAAGATCAGGCGACGTTCGAGGCGCTGTGGAGCGAGATCGGGGGAGATGGAGACGGAGGGGGCGAGGAAAATGCGCTTACGGTGGAAATAGGTGAAGGTGAGGGGGGGGGGGAAGAGGTGGAGGGGGGGAGGGGAGGGGGGGGTGAAAGGGTCAGCCCAATCAAACGACTGTCAAAAGCGCTGTTCTCTCCCATTGAGAAATTCAAGAACAGGAACAAGCAAGTGCTGGTTATTGATGTTGAGAATGAATACGCAGAGGAGGATGTCGAGGGTGAGGGTGAGGGTGAGGGTGAGAGCGAGAAGGGGGAATTTGGAGAACTATTTTCGCAAGGTGAAGACAACATTGTCAGTACGCCGATAAAGAGCAACAGGACGAAGAAGAAGAAGAAGAAGAAAAAAAAGAGAAATGAGAAAGAGAAAGTTGGGGGCGGGCTTGAAGATGGGCAGATGAGGGAAATTGAGAATATCAAGGCTGAGCTGACTGTGCTCAACAAAATGCAAATGAATGGCAGTGAACCGAGGCAGCGCGTGTCGTTCAGCCTTCCGCAGATTACTTCGCCGATGGGGAATAGTTGAAAATTAAAGAGCAGATTATTTTTAGACAGGGTCATCACTTCGGTTCGCTGGGAGCAGCATTCGCAGTTCGCACATTTTAGTCGATCACAAATAAAATTATCTTCCACAGGAGGCAAGAAAAAGTCCGGCCCCGTCATTCATGAACTTGTTTGCAAGGCAAACGTTTAGGCGGAACCCTTTTTCCTCGTAAAATTCTGCCTCTTGGTTATTGAGAACAAGCGTTCCGAGAACTATTGCTCTATTTTTCTTTCTAATGAGCTCGCCGCAACGCAAAATGACTTCCTTGACTTTTTCGTCGGTATGGGGAAGGCCCATGTCAACAGCCAAATCCATCGGCCCGAAGAAAACAAAATCTATATTAGGAACAGATATTATCTCCTCCAAATTCTCAACAGATTGCATTGTTTCAACTTGGATGCCGACTAGAGTGTGAAAGTTTGCGAATTCTCGTGTTGTGTCCGGTTTCTGACCAAATCCATTCCATCGAGAGTTGGACATGCCCCGGCTTCCAAGAGGTGGAAACTTCGTAGCTGCTACGCAAAACTCTGCATCAGCCTTAGTATTGACCATCGGAAACAAAATCGCATTGGTTCCAGAATCCAGAAACTTATTTATTGTGGCAGGGCAACGACTACCGAGCCTCGTGAGCGTTGGTTTGCTGTGTAGCTCGCTTGCCATGAACAGCATTTTAGATTCTTGGGGACTTAACGTAGAGTGCTCACAGTCGACCCACATGTAGTCAAAATTGGAGGATGCAAGTTGCTCAATTTGGTCAGTACTTGGCGAATTTACCAACACGCCAAGAAGTGGGTCAACAGTGTTGGATACTCGAAGCTTGAGCTGTTTGGAGAGAATCGCAGATTTTGATAAAAGGGTCGTTGTGGCGTAAGGTGTCGACGCCAGGCGTATGAGGGACAGTCGTAACATTTTATTTGTCAATTGAAGAAGTTGGTGTTGTGTTGTGTTGTGTTGTGTTATATTGAGGTGTTTTTGCACTTCACATGAAACAGGTGAACAGCGGAAAAGCTCGCTATTTTTGAGAGTCTCAAAAATTATTAAATAGAATTTGTAACACAAACAGCGACAAAATAGATTTAGGCGAAGGCGACGAAGAATCCCATAATATAAGCATGACCAGTGAAATGGATTTTGCGGCAGTCCTCGAGCAACTTCGAAAACAGCAAGAGTCCACCGAGATGCAGCGACAAGATATTGAGCAGCAACGACTCGAGTTCAAGAACGTTATGGACCAGCTTGTGCAAGAGAGGAGAGAGAATGAACGACTGCGCGAAGGTAGCTTGGTAGACAACGTGAGCAGATCCGACTTCAACAAAGTTTTAGAGGAGCTCACACGCGATCGAGAAGAAGCTCGAAATGATGCTCGTGAGCAACTTGCGCAAGCTCATCGGCGTGAAAACGCTAATCGCGAAGAAGCCCGAGAACAACGCCAAGAAATGGCAAGCCTCTATAAACTTATGCTCAATCAACAGGGGCAGCAAAATCCCCATCCAAGTCCAAATTCGAATTTGAATTCAAGTTCGAATCAGTCCTCAGTTCAGTTCGACCAAAGCCACATGATGACGGAGTTGCTGGATAAGCAGCATCAAGAGCACCAAAAGGAAATGTTTTCGCTCCATCGACTACTGAAGAACCTGCAGCAAGGCGCAGTGGCAAATCCTGGCCAGGTCGTCCCGGTCGAAAATCTCCCTTCGCTCATCCCACCACAGGAGGCAACAACAACAACAATTAATACCCCAACAACCCCAATTCCAACTAATAATTCTTCGTCGGTGGTTCACCCCGAACCGTCACCCGCACCCGCACCCGCACCACAGCCAACAACAACAACAACAAATTCACAAACAAACCAAAGTCAACAGACCAAGGACGAGTGGCAGTCCGTAGCAGAATTGCTCTACTCGAAACGAAGCAACAATCACCTCAACAACTACGAGCATGTTACTGAAATACTAGCAGCAAATCCCTCCCTCTTCGAACCTCTCCTTGAGCGGTGTCCGAACATCGGATTAATCATCGCCCACCTTCTCAAACTGCGGTTCGGCCTGACCGTGCAAAAGGTCTCCTGGACGTCGTCTATTTCAGATTGGAACGGGGAGGATTGCCGAAGGGTTGGCTGCTCGGTTGCGGCCTTCCTCCGAAATTTTCAGACTGGCGAGGCGGCACTCGAGGCGTGGAAATTGAACTACGTCCAGGTGAGCGAATACGAGAAATAAATACGCGAGCAAAATACTAAACTTTCAACAAAATTATATT
>Ga0302114_10001027_pt1 | contig 18932 bp, 24 predicted proteins | sample AG5_Surface_MG_FD_203107 | JGI IMG/M metagenome (GOLD analysis project Ga0302114, IMG submission 203107) | Marine microbial communities from Western Arctic Ocean, Canada - AG5_Surface | ecosystem: Environmental > Aquatic > Marine > Oceanic | place: Canada: Western Arctic Ocean | collected...
GGCACTGTTGGCGCAAATGAACTAGCAGTATTCAGCGGTAAGCAAATTATATACACACAGCCTGAAACAGGAGGAACGTTTGCAATCGGTAACACAATTCAAAATGATCCTTCAACTCCTAGTGCAACTGGTACAGTAATTGAAATAAGCACACTAACTGATGAACAATTTGGTAGTATTAGAAAAATTGTTTATACTGTTGGTACAGGAACATTTGATCCAGACAACGATACTATAACAAATGGTACTGCATCAGCAGTTGGTCTTACAACTGCACTACAAGCAGATGTAGGCGGACCGTTCCCAGAAATTACACATGCTAGTGAAGCAACAGGTAGTGACATAAACTTGTCCATTACTAGGACATCTGGTGGTGCAGAATATAATTTGCAATATGAAGCAGACAGTTTAATCAACGCTGATGTAAGTCCTACAGCAGCCATTGCACAAAGTAAACTTGCATTGAACACAGCTGGTACAAGAGCAAACGCTACAGGAATTGCACAAAGTGACTTGGGTGTTGCTACATTTAAGAATACCGAATTTACTGAAACAAGTGGTTTTGTAGAATTACAAACTAGTTCAAGTTTAACAACAGGTATTGCTCCTGCTAAACTACAATGGGTAGCTACAGACACTGTGCTAGGTAGAAGTGCAGCAGGTAACGGTGCTGTAAGTGCAATATCATTTGATACAATTTTATCAGAAGGTGGTGCTGTTAGAGATAGTGAATTAGGGGCTTTTGCCGCCAGCGGAGACGAAGTTCTTATTAGAACAGCAGCAGCTACATATAGCACTACTGAAATTACTACAACTGGTGAAAATAGTAAAATTGTAAAAACACAGGCAGATGGTAATATCAGAGCGCAAGGATTGATACTAGGTGGTGCTGATACGTATGAAGTTGCAACAACAACTGGTACCGGTACCACACTTACCCTTAAAACACCTGGACAGGCTGTTATATTAAATGCAGTAGGAACAGATAGTGCATCACTTGTTACTGAATTCCCAGGTATTATAGACGTAGGTAGTACAGGACAAACAACAGAAGGTAATTTCCAAACTGCTAGTAGTTTTACAGGAGAAGGTTTTGTTTCAACTGATTGGTTGTACAGTAACTTCATTGAAGCTCTATCTGAACGCAATGCTACAAGCACTGGTATAGGATTAGGCGCAGGCGGCGGATTTACTGAAAGTGCTGCAAATACAATAGTATTTGTTACTAACGGTACTACTGAAGTTACAATAAATGATTCAGGTCTACAAGTTGATAATGTTACAAGTTTAGCTACAAATGGAGATCTTGCACTAAGCGGTAATGGATCAGGAAATGTTAATATTACTGACAGTTTAGATGTTGATACTATAACTGCATACAGCGGCACTAATACAAACTTGTCACTAGACGGAAAAGGCTCAGGTGTTGTAGCAGTAGTTGACGGAATGACCGTAGGCGGAACTGCTACATTTAATGGTAACGTTGACCTAGGTAATGCTACAACAGATACAGTAACATTTACAGCAAGAGTTGATTCAAGTATTGAACCTGATGCAACATCCAACAACAGAAACTTAGGTAACACAGCTAGAAAATGGAACACGGTCTATGCTAGTGTGTTTGATGGAACTGCAACTTCAGCACAATACGCTGACTTGGCAGAGAACTATTTGGCAGATGCAGATTATGATGAAGGAACGGTGCTAGTGTTTGGTGGAGACGAAGAAGTTACAGTTACAACTACAAAAGGCAATACAAGAGTTGCTGGTGTAGTATCAACTAATCCAGCACACTTAATGAACAGTGCATTACAAGGTAATTATGTTACAGCAATAGGCTTACAAGGGCGTGTACCATGTAAAGTACTAGGACAAGTAGCTAAAGGCGACATGTTAGTAACAGCAAGTATTCCAGGTTATGCTATAGTTAACAACTCACCAGGTGTTGGACAAGTAATTGGTAAAGCAGTAGGTGCTAAGTCCGATGATGGCAAAGGCATAGTTGAAGTTGTAGTAGGGAGAGTATAATGGCTAAGCAAATTGTAAATATTGGATCAAGCGTAAACAAAGGGGACGGAGATCCTTTACGCACAGCATTTGATAAAATCAACGACAACTTTGACGAACTGTATGCGGCAACTACATTAGACTTAGATAGTATAGGATCTAACATGATACCTACTACTGACGGGACTAGAGCATTAGGTAGCACTACTAAAAGGTGGTCGGACTTGTATGTTAAAGATTTTGTTTATATTGGCAATGCAAGACTACAAGCAGATGCCCAAGGCAACTTAGTTGTAAATGGAGCAAGTATTAAACTTGACGGTGATGTTACCGGAAGTATCTTTGGAGACGATAGTACATTACTTGTAGACGGTGTTAACAATAAGATTGTTGGATCTGCAGAACCTACTAGTTTTAAAGCTCCTATGTTGACACAAGCAGCAATAGATGCATTAACGGTAGCAGAAGGTTTATTCGTTTACAACACTACAACAGGAAAATTCCAAGGCTATGCAGCAGATGCTAATAATGATAGTACAGCTGGATGGGCTGATTTACACTAAATATACATATAGGAAAAGAAAATGGCAGTTAGATATCCGCTAGTAATAGATACAACAGATAATAATAAGATTAAAGAACTACCGTTGAATGATAGTTTAAATCTTAGCTCAAACAGTATTGTAAACGCTGTCAACATAACAGCAAGTGGAACATTGACTGTTGCAAACTTAGTTGTTGATAGCAATAGTGTATCAATCAATGGCAACTCTATAGCAACTGTTGCACTAACAAACAGTTATACAGATTTAAGCAATCAGCCTTCATTGTTTGACGGACAGTATGCTTCACTTACAGGACGTCCTACTATAGTATCAACAACTGAAGACTTAGCCGACGTATCAAGCACACAAGCAACAAACGGACAAGCACTAATATATAATTCTACAAGCGGAGTATACGAGCCCGGAAGTATTGCAGATGCAGCTTTAGACTTAACAGGCCAAAGTATTTCAGAACTAGCTGATGTTGCTGTAATTAGTATAGCAACTAATCAAGTGTTAAAATGGACAGGTGCTACATTTGCAAATAGTAATGTTGCATTTAGTGAACTTACAGGAACGCCAACAACATTAGCAGGGTATGGTATAACAAATGGTTATGCAAATACTGATGTAGATGCACATATTAATGTAAGTAGTGCATCAACCAACGAAGTATTAAGTTGGACAGGCACTGACTACGCATGGGTTTCAAATGCAGCTGGCGGAGACTCAATTGGTAACTTTACACTATCATCTAGTGTTATTGATACTGACGATAGTAGTGGAATTACTATTACTCCAGCAGTTACTATTAGTAGTGATTTAAATGTTGAGAACGATTTGCGTGTAACTAATATAGTTTATGCAGAGACTTTTGAATCTACAGCTACAGGTGCGCCAACATTAACTAGTGCAAGTTCAATTAATCTTAGTGCAACTGATAGAGTTACAATAAACAAGAGTCCATTAAAGTTTGCAACCTTTACATCAACAGAAAGAGACGCACTTACAAGTGTAGCAGGTGATACGTTATTCAATTCCACTACTACAAAGCTACAAGTTTATACTGGATCTGCTTGGGCAGACCTACATTAAGGAATACTTATGAGTGAAAGAGAATACATTGTAACTCTTAATAAAGGTGTTGACTACGATGCATTTAATCAAGAGATGATAGCAAACACTGGTGCAGGAGATATTCCCGGACGTAGTGTAGATATAGCAGACGCAAGACTAGGGTCACAACGTAATACACATTACTCCCTTACAGACGCCGAAGCAAGTGATTTAAAAAACGACAGTAGAGTATTAGATGTTGCAATACCTCCAGATCAAGATGATAACTTAGAAATTGGCCTTAACACAACCTTTAGCGGAACTTTCTATAAAGGAACTTCAGAAGGTGGTGAATATATAGACTGGGGTAAAAGACGACATAGTGTAATTACTGAAGATACATCCTGGACAACATCGTTAGCAGGATCATATGATTTTAATCTAGATGGCAGTGGAGTAGATGTTGTAATACAAGATAGTGGATTACAAGTAGACCACCCAGAATTTATAGACGAATACGGCGTTAGTAGAGTACAACAAATTAATTGGTACAATGCTAGTGGAATAAGCGGAACACAAAATGCTAACCATTACAGAGATACAGACGGACATGGTACTCATTGTGCAGGAACAGCAGCAGGTAAATCGTTTGGATGGGCAAAGAACGCAAGAGTATATAGCGTAAAAGTTAACGGTCTTGAAGGTGCCGGCGACAGTGGTACTGGTATTAGTATTAGTAATTGTTTTGATGTTATTAAATTATGGCATAGAAATAAACCAATTGATCCTGTAACAGGACAAAAGCGACCAACTATTGTAAATATGAGTTGGGGCTATTCAACACCATCAACTTCTTTAAACAGTGTATCATATAGAGGAGTAACTTATACCAGCGGAAATGATGCTAGTTTTAGTGCTACTCCTGGTTCACATATGAGAGACACTTATGGAATTTATCCATATAATACTTCATTAGGGTTAAGAGCGCCTGTAAGAATAGCGTCGGTGGATACAGACGTAGAAGAATTAATAGACGAAGGTGTATGTGTTTGTATTGCTGCAGGTAATAATAGTTTTAAAGTAGATGTTAGTGGTGGCGATGATTATAATAATTCATTTGATAGAGGATCAGGTAATGTATTTTATCACCGAGGTAGTTCGCCCTATAGTGTAAATGCATTTATGGTTGGTAGTTTACTAGCTCAATCTAGTGCAGCAGATAATAAAGTAGGATTTAGCACAACAGGACCAGGAGTAGATATTTACGCAGCAGGCAATAATATTGTTAGCTGTACAAGTAATACAAATAAATTTACTGATGCTGCTTACTACGGTTCTGCTAGTTTTAGACAATGTAATATTAGTGGCACTAGTATGGCTAGTCCGCAAGTATGTGGATTAGGCGCATTATATTTACAAGCAAACCCAATGCTCACACAAGCACAGTTACAAGATATGATACATAAAGATTCGAGCGAAACATTAGAAGCAGGATCACTTACAGGGTACGGCGATACAAATGATGCTATGGGCGGACCACGGAGAGTAATGGTATCAAGATATACAAAAAACATACCTTTTTCAATTAAATTATCAGGTAAATATAGTATTAGGAGTTAAGAAATGGCAATACAAAGTATAAACATAGGTAGTATAGCAAACGACGGTACTGGTGACGATCTTCGCGAGGCGTTTAATAAAGTAAATGCAAATTTTACAGATTTAGATTCAAAACTAAGCGTAGCCGAAGGAAGTGATGCAGAAAATTTAGGACTAGGCGAAGGACTATTTGCACAAAAAAGTGACAACACTCTCCAGCTTAGGAGTATTGTAGCAGGATCTAATATAAGTTTGAGTGGGGGCGGTAATAGTATTACTATAAGCGGCGATGCATCTATGAAGCAACTTATAGTTGTAAGTGACAGCGGCAGTGTTGTACTCGGCACAGGAAATCAAACAATACGTATTCAAGGCGGAACTGGTACAACTACTAGAGTAACATCAGAAGATGTCTTTATTGATATTGACGGCACTAATTTAGTGGCAGCTGATACTGCTCCAGTATTAGGCGGCAACTTAAATGCAAACAGTAAAAATATATCTGCCGCAGGCACAGTTACAGCAACATCATTTGTTGGACCTTTAACTGGGTTAGTTAACGGAATAGATGTAAGTAGTTTAGATCAGTTTGTTCTTGGCTTTGACTTTGGTGCGATTGTCCCTACAATAAATAGTTTTTCACAATATTTTGCAGCAAACACAGACGTTGATCTAGAATCATTTACTATACCAAATGCCTCAGTAATCGACATGGGTACGTTTGCCTAACTCCGATAAATACATTATAAGGAGTATTATATGGCCGATTTTTGGACTATCCGATCTGATAAAACAATAGCAACAATTGAAGAACGCACTACAGTTAGACTATCGTTACCGTTAAACGGCCGGTATCTTCCGTTAGCTACGTCTGGAATGACTGTAACTGTTATATCAGGAACGATACCTAAAGGAATGCGATTATCCGGATACGAAATAGTTGGTACACCATTTGAAGTTGTAAGAGACACAAAGTATGAATTTTGTGTTAGAGCAACACTTAACGGGGTTGTTAACGATAGAACATTTAATGTAATTGTAACTGGCGCAGACGATCCTGTATGGACTACGTCTGAAGGTAGTTTGCCAATAGGAGCAAACAAGGCATTGTTTATTATTGACAGTGCTCCTTTAGATTATCAATTAATAGCTGTAGACCCTGATGTGTCTGCAGGCGGTAATTTAGAATATACAAAAATAGCAGGCGAAATACCTCCAGGCATTACACTAACAGTCGACGGCAGACTTGTAGGTGTTGTTGAACCTATACTTGCTTTAGAAAAGCCAGCGGGGTCAGGATTCTATGACGAGAATAACTATGGTAGTTTTCCTTTTGATTTTGGTGAAAGATCTAGTAACGGTTTTGATAGTTTCTTTTATGACCTAACCATCTATGATTTATCAACTCCTACACAGTCACCTAAAAAATTAAATAGATATTATGAATTTACTGTAAGGGTATCTGACGGTGATAGTATAGCAGATAGAACTTTTAAAATTTATGTTGTTGGTGACGACTTCCTTAGATCAGATAACTCAATCATGCAAGTTGCCAACGGAATATTTACAGCTGACGTTTCTAATGTAAGAGTTCCTATATGGTTAACTCCTAGCAACTTTGGATATAGACGAGCAAACAATTATGTAACATTATACTTAGATGTAATTGATCCTAATCCAGAAACTGGTATAATAACCTATAGCCTACAAGAAACAAATGATGATGGTAGTGTAAGTACATTGCCGCCTGGACTACAACTAGATTTGCAAACAGGCGAATTAGGAGGCAAAGTTCCTTACCAACCTGCTATTACTATTCAATATAAATTTACAATAAGAGCTACTAGATCCGAAGCAAACACAACTACTCAGCCATTTAAAAATAAAACATTTACTTTAAATTTATTGGGTGAAATAGACAGTGTTATTACTTGGAACACAGCATCTACACTAGGAGCAATTAGTTCAAACTATATAAGCACGTTGTCAATTAAAGCAACAACAACTGTACCTAATGCAAACTTACTTTATATTTTAGAAAGCGGATCTTTACCTCCAGGATTACGATTAGGACCAGGTGGAGATATAATAGGTAAAATTAATAGTTTCGGTACTGTAAGTAATCCAGGACTAACTATTTTTGACAATCAAAGTTTAACATTAGATGGTAACACATCAAGCATTGACAGAGAATTTACTTTTACTGCTAGTGTTAGAGACCATTACGGATACAGTAAAATCACACGTAAATTTACATTAACTGTTACTGATCCAGATGACAAGTTGTATAGTAATATAACTGTAAGACCTTTTCTTTCTGCGACGCAAAGGAGAGCACTAACAGAAATAGTTACAGATAGTAGAATATTTGATAATGATAAGATTTATAGACCTAATGATCCTAACTTTGGTTTACAGAAAAATCTTCAAATGTTAATTTATGCTGGAATAGAAACAAAATTAGTTAATCAATATGTAGCAGCTATGGCTAAAAACCACAAACGTAAAAAATTTAGACTAGGCGATGTTAAAACTGCAATAGCAAAGAATCCTGGTAGCAGCGAAACAGTTTATGAAGTTGTTTACGTAGAAGTTATTGATCCAGCTGAAAGCACAACAGGAGTTAAAACACGTACTAACTTTACAATTACTACGCAAAACAAAAACAGTGTAGATTCTGAACTTTATACTTCTGATGGATATAGTATTGAAGGACAAAGTATCGATCTTACTATGCCGGACTCTATAACTCTTGGCACAAGACGTTTTAGCAATGTTGAAGTAGATTTAACTCCTAGTATCACTGTTACACAACGTAATAATTCAGTAGCAAGGATTGCAAGCGGAGACGGATTTCAAGTAGGTGTTCGCAGTGGATTAGATATAACTAGCCCAATAACACAAGGACAATTTGATCCATATAGGTTTAGACCTAATCCAGAAAACACTATTAAAGTTGATTCAGATGCATTGAGTATTGACGGAGCAAATGATACTAAAAGATTTATTTCTAGCATTGACAATATGAGAGACAGAATAAAAGCTGTTGGCGAGACTGAAATTAATTTTTTACCTTTGTGGATGAGGACTTCACAACCAGGTGCAGTAGCAACTTTAGGGTTTGTTAATGCAATACCTTTAGCATATTGTAAGCCAGGGCAGAGCACAAGTGTAAAAAATGCTATTACTAATGCAAAGATAAAATTTAACCAGTTTAATTATGATATAGATAGATATGTCATAGATAGCACAACTGGAGTGAGCCAAGAAAAATATCTAATGTTCGCAAATTATAAATACAACCTTTAATAGATATAAATACTAACGGAGAAACAAATTATGGCAACTACAATAAGTTCAAGTGCAATACAAGGTATAGACGCACTATACCCTGTAGCCGGTGTGGACAATGATTCACAAGGCTTTAGAGATAATTTTAACATTATTAAAACACAGTTAAACAATGCGGCAACAGATCTAACAACACTAGATACAAATACAGCAAAGTTAAATGCAAATAACGATTTTAATGCTAACGATATAACAGATGCAAACTTTATTGCTAACACTGAAGAAGTTAACAATATTGGAAATATTGCTGCAAGTCAAAACATAAACTGGACAGATGGAAACTATCAAACCTTAACTGTAGCAGCTAATCCCATTACATTGTCTTTGACTGGATGGGGAGCAACAGGTAAACTTTGTAAAATAAGATTACAAATAGCAACAAATAATGTGTCAAACGTTATAAATTGGAATGCCGTTGGCGGCACAGTACTAAAAGGTCCTGGCTTCCCAGCATCATTTACAGTTAGTGCTACATCTAACAAATATGCAATAGTAGATTTTTGGACAAGTAATGCTGGTACAACTGTGTTTGCTGACTATGTAGGTGAGTACAGCTCGTAATGAGTCATCCTCTGCTAGAAAATCTTACAGTATTATCCGAAGCAGACTTACAAGAACGGCTTTCAAGCATTTCAACAAAATATTGGCAGACTCAAAATCCAGACGTTCGTTCTCAAATGATAGTTATAATAGACGAACTAAAATACGAACTGAGACTGCGGTCATCTAAACCAGTAGAAAATACTGAAGATAATGGCGATAATTCTCTTGACAATCTGATTAATATCAGTTAAAATACATGTATGCTTATGAAAACAGACTCTCTCGGTATTCCGCGATTTACAAATAAAGATTTAATTGATATGATCTATACTGGTCATGCAGACAAAGTCCATGTGGTATTGTGTGATGCAGATAACGATGTAGATAAGTTTAATGAGGCTATGGAAGAACAAGGTCTTAGTAAACTACAAAAATATATTCCATTAGATGTAGATCAAAAGACTTTTGACGGTGTATGTCAAAGTGAATGGTTTATGCCTAATGAATATAAAGACATTAATGTATACAAGTATGTGCTAGGTAAAGCAGAAACACCTTGCCCGCAACATGTACAAGATCGTATATGGGAAGAGATGGAACAGTACAAACAACGTGATATGCATAACCTATTACGTTATATGATCTATCTTGTGGACTTTATGCGTGAGAATAACATTGTATGGGGTGTAGGTAGAGGATCAAGTGTAGCCAGTTATGTGCTGTATTTGATAGGAGTACATAAGATAGATTCAATCCAGTATGACCTGGATTGGAGAGAGTTCCTGAGATAAGTACTAATATAACTAAGGAGGTATAACTATGCCAATGAAACAAGTAGGACGTAAAACATATAAGTCAATGCAGGGTAGAAGCATTGATATGGATTTACTACGTCAAAAAAACGAACTTACTCCAGCAGTAGGTAATGCAAAAGTAAACGCAAGAGGCGATGAATTAGGTCCAGGTGGCAAAATTGTCAAAACAAGAGAACAAGTGTTAGCCGACTATCAAAACTCAAACCCGGGTGTGCCAGATGAACTTGCTATAGCAAAATCAAAAGATGTTGTAGCAGAAGAAAATGATGCACTAGTAATTGAAGATGAATGGCTTGAAGATGATGACGGAAACTTTGTTACAAAGGAGAAATAGAGTTGCATAAAGTACAAGGTCCTATTAGGGCTATCAATAATAGAGTGTTAGTATCACATATGCATTTTGGTGAGCAAACAACAAAAGGTGGTTTAATCATCAAAACTGACGATGGTACTACTAGAGGAATCTATCCAAGATGGGGTAAAGTCTATGATAAGGGTCCAAAAAATAATGACGACTACAACGTTGGTGATTGGATTCTAATTGAACACGGTCGTTGGACAAGAGGTGTTGAACTTGACGACACTACAATAAGAATGGTAGAAGCAGAAAGTATACTAGCATACTCAGAAACTAAACCCGACGATGTACAAATAGGTGCAGAATATAGAGATGGAGAACATGCTACTGTTGATCCGTCATCATTTGTAAACGCAAGCTAATAGAGGTTAAATTGACACAAGTAGATCTAAACAAATATAAAGACTTTGTACGTGAAGTTACAAGTTCAGAGTCGCTATCAAGTATGCAGATGTATAATCGTATAATTGAAATTGAAACTACCGAAAGCAAAATGAAAGTAAACATGGCGCAACTTATGACAGGTGCTGTTGGCATTTGTGCAGAAGGTGGTGAGTTTATGGAGATCATTAAGAAATGTGTATTCCAAGGCAAGCCTATGGACAAAGACACACAGTTTCACGCAATGCGTGAACTAGGCGACATCATGTGGTACTGGATGAACAGTTGCAGTGCGTTAGGCATAGACCCTAATGATGTAATTGCAGAAAATGTAAATAAACTTAAGAAACGGTATCCAGGTGGAGAATTTGACGTACACTATTCAGAAAATAGAAAAGAAGGAGATTTGTAAATGAGTACTATTGCAGGAGCACGTACAGCCTATGACGAAGGGCTACGTAATTTTATGCTTAACATGTATAATCACACAGCTGCAGGTTTAGGTGTTAGTGGTGTTGTTGCATGGGTAACATATTCAACAGGAGCATTATATGCAATGGGCAGTCTTATGTGGCTGTTTATGCTTGCTCCTTTAGGTATGATACTTTATTATAGTTTTGCAGGACAAAACTGGAGTAAAGACGCATTAACAAAATTTTATTATATCTTTACAGCAGTAATGGGGGTAAGTCTAAGTACAATCTTTGCTGTATATACAGCATACAGTATTGTACAAGTATTCTTTGTAACCTCGGCAACATTTGCTGGTGCGAGCTTATACGGATATACGACCAAGAAAGACCTCACAAGCATGGGTAGCTTCCTTATTGTAGGGCTTATTGGAATTATTATTGCTAGTGTTGTAAACATATTTTTACAAAGTTCAGGTATGCAATTTGCAATCAGTATTATAGGTGTTATTATCTTTACAGGATTAACAGCATGGGACACTCAAAATGCTAAAAGAATGTACCTACAATATCAAGATAGCAGCATGGGCATAAGATTTGCTTTGAGCTTATATCTAAACTTTATAAACCTATTCCAAATGTTATTACACTTAATGGGCAACAGAGAATAAAAAACACTTGACTTCTATTAGTTTATACGCTATAATAAGTATAAATTAATAGGAGTTTTCTTTTGACTAAAAAGGTAGTAGAATGAAAGAGTTAGAACTAAAACGATGAATCCAGTACCAAGAAACCAAAATTTGCATAGCGACGAAGTACAAGAATTTCTAGATAAAGGTGGCAAAATTCAAACCTTTGCATACGGAGAAAGAAGTGAGAACATACCGTATACCGGTGGGTTCTACGGAAAACGTAAAAAACAAGAACCACAAGTTGAAAGTGAAGAAACTGACGAGGAATAATATGCCAGGTACACTAAACAAGCTACAAGAGCTTATGGTTCTTACTATGGAAGAATGTGGTGAGCTTACACAACGTTGTAGCAAAATTATCCGTAAGTTTGAAACACTTAAAGAAGTCACAGAAGAACAACGTGTGCTATTACTTGAAGAAGTTGGCGATGTACAATGCTTGATCAATCTAATGATTGACTGCAAGCTCTTGACAAAAGCCGAAATTGATGCTAGAATAGATACTAAGCGTGACAAATTAAAAATATGGAGTAAGTTAATCAAATGAAAGAACTATGGGTAGAAAAGTATCGTCCTAAGACGATAGACGGTTATGTGTTTCGTGACGAAGCACAACGTAGCCAAGTAAAGACTTGGATTAAAGATAAAACAATACCGCACTTGCTGTTTAGTGGTAACGCAGGTATTGGTAAGACGACACTTGCTAAACTATTGTTTAACGAACTTGATCTTGAACCGTTAGACATTCTTGAAATTAACGCAAGCCGCACAAACAGCGTTGATGATGTGCGTGACAAGATTGTTAACTTTGTACAAATGATTCCGTTTGGTGACTTTAAGGTTGTACTACTTGACGAGGCTGACTATTTGTCGCCTAACGCACAAGCCGCACTACGTGGAGTAATGGAAGAGTATCATACTACTGCACGTTTTATTCTTACTTGTAATTATCCAAACAAAGTTATTCCTGCACTACACAGTAGATGTCAAGGATTTCATATTGCTAAGATTGATCAAACAGAATTTACAGCAAGGGTTGCAGAAATTTTAATTACAGAAGGTGTAACGCCGGACTTGGATACACTTGATACATATGTTAAGGCTACATATCCAGACTTGCGTAAGTGTATCAACACAGTACAAATGAACGTACAAGACAACAGTTTGTTAAAACCAAACGAAGGTGACACAGGCGAAGCTGATTATAAACTTGAAATGGTTGAATTGTTTAAAGCAGGCAAGATACAAGAAGCACGTAAGATGCTTTGTGGTGCTGTACGTCCAGAAGAAATGGACGATATCTATCGTTGGTTATATGACAACATTGAGTTGTTTGGTGACGAAGAAAAACAAGATACTGCGGTGCTTGTTATTAAACAAGGATTAGTGGATCACACCTTAGTAGTTGATCCAGAGATTAACTTAGCGGCAACACTTATTAGATTAGCGAGGTTATAGTGACTTACTTAGTAACAGATAATTGCATTAAATGTAAACACATGGATTGCGTAGAAGTCTGCCCTGTAGATTGTTTTTACGAAGGTGACAACATGCTTGTCATTAATCCTATGGAATGCATAGATTGCGGAGTATGCGAACCGGAATGTCCAGTTGACGCTATTGTGCCAGACAATGCACTAACTCCAGACAAACAAGCATATTGGGAAATATTTAACCAAAGGTACTCAGATGAATGGCCTAATATTACTCAGATGCGTAAAGAGGATGTTCCTGCTGACGCAAAAGAGTGGGACGGGGTGCCTAATAAAGTAGAGGAACATTTTAGTGAAAAACCAGGAAAAGGCGACCAGTAATAAATCGCTTATAAATGACATAGTACGCATTGACGTACTTGAAGAAGAATTAGAATATTATAAAACGTTGTTACAGCCACAAGACACAGGTCATATACATACAACAATCAGTTTTATAATAAATAGAATCAACAATCTAAAAGGAGTACAAAAAGGATGGCCGTTCGACTAATTTCATATAGTAAAGCAAGTGAATTTGAAACTTACGATGATGGAGGCTTACTTGACTTACAAGACCTTATTGCTTATTGTGCTAGGGTAAGTAACCCTAGCAATCAAATGAATAAAGAAACTAGCGAAAAGTTAATTAAATATTTAATTAAACATGCACATTGGTCACCTTTAGAAATGGTTAATGCTTGTTTAGAAATACAAACTACACGTGACATTGCACATCAGATTGTAAGACACAGAAGTTTTGCATTTCAAGAGTTTAGTCAACGTTATGCAGATCCCAATGATCAAGCACAAATGTTTGAATACAGTGAAGCACGTTTGCAAGATCCTAAGAATAGACAAAACTCAGTTGAAGTTGACGATGCAAAGTTACAACTTGATTGGGAACATGCACAAAGACGTATTGCAGTTCTAGCAAAAAAAGAATATGACTGGGCTATTAAAAAAGGTATTGCTAAAGAACAAGCCCGCAAAGTATTACCTGAAGGCATTACAAAAACAACATTGTATATGAATGGCACATTACGAAGCTGGATTCATTACATTGATCTAAGAAGCGCAAATGGAACACAGAAAGAACATATGGATATTGCAAAAGAATGTGCATTAGTCATTGCAAAGATATTTCCATTGATGAATGACCTTTGATAGCTGATCTTTATAAAATTTGGAATATTGGCTCTAAAAACATCCACGGAGATCAGTTTACGGGGTATGAGCCAGTATACTACCAATTAGACCAATTTACCAAAGAGACCTACGAAAAAGACCCTCAAGGCACTATAGATAGTGTTTTTGACATCTATCGATCCATAGATCTAGTACCAATTTTGTATTTTACAAAAGATGGCATTTTAAAGGCAATTAAGGACTTTCAACATACTAGTTACAATAGTGTGCAGAATGAAAAGATAAGTTTAGGAAACAACAGAGGGCAGCCTCTGTCACGTTTTTTGTTTCCTAATATGATGACTGCTGAACCTAAAGGTAGAGGCAGTAATAGTTTAAAAGATAGATTTTATGATGACACAAAACTAAAACGTGCAATACGTATATGCTTTGAAATGCGTGAGGGGAATCACTTAGTTTATCCAACTGCAATGCGTAGGGCTTTAGAATTAGTTACAGGAGAAAATGTACAAAATTTTAAACCGCAAAATGCTAGAGCAATAGTGGAACACTTGTGTCCTGTATTGTGGGGGAATGTTTATGACTATAGCTGTGGGTACGGAGGAAGATTACTTGGTATAGGATCAAGTAATATGAAGTACAACTACATAGGCGTTGAACCTAACACAGAAACTGTAAAATATTTAAATTTCTTTAACGAATGTATTGAAGAAGCAGTAGGAGTTAAAGGTACAATAATACAAAATGTTAGTGAAGAATATCAACCAGAGGATATAGATTTAGCATTTAGCTCACCACCTTATTTTAACTTGGAGAAATACTCAAATGAAGATACGCAATGCATGGTCCGCTATAAAACGTTGGATGATTGGTTTGATGGCTACGTTACTCCGACCATTGAACGAATATATAGAGGACTCAATAGAGAAGGACTTTTCGCAACTAACTTGGCCGATTACAAAACCTACGGACAAAAAGAACCGGTCGAAGTTGTTGAAAGGTGGATCGAAGTATCTGAAAGAATAGGATTAAAACACGTATCCACTATTAAGATGATGTTAAACACCCGACCAGGAGTTGGTAATCAAAAACTGGCCGGGCGGGAAAAGTTTGAGGGTGTTTATGTTTTTAAGAAATAGTTAACTATCTCCGTATATCTTTAACACCTCCTTTACAGCTTCGTGCCTCTCAATGTCTCCTTGTGCAAAATGGACTATGTCCAAACGGGCGGAATTGTTAGCTTGTAACTTTTGTACAAAACTTATTAAACCGTTATCTTTGATTCTATCTGCCTGAGCAAGATCTCCTGTAACAGCCATTCTTGAACCTTCACCTAACCGTGTGAGTAACATTTTCATTTGGTTTTCTGTTGCGTTTTGCATTTCGTCAGCCAATATAAAACATTGCTTAAACGTTCGCCCTCTCATATATGCAAGAGGTGCTATTTCTATTATGCCTTCGTCAATCATATCTGATATTTCTTTAGCATGGAAATAGTCTCTTAGAACATCAAAAATTGGTCTCGTCCAAGGAGCCATTTTCTGTTCTAATGTACCAGGTAAAAATCCAAGATCTTCGTCAACCGACACCGCCGGTCTAGTTACAATGATCTTGTCAACAACGCCTTCTTTAAACATTTTTACAGCCACCTGCACCGCAAGCAGTGTTTTACCGGTTCCTGCAGGGCCTACACCGAAGACTATGTCTTTCTTCTGGTCTAGCAGTTTTAGCGTGTATTGTTCTTGATTTTTGTTTCTTGGAAGGATAGTTACTTGATTTTGTTTTTTGAAGTTAGTAAATTCAACTACATTGCTGTAGTTAGTTTGTCTCTTTTGAGACTTTCTTTTTGCACCCATTAAGTGTCCTCCTTACATGGATCGATGTAAGTAGAGCCTTGTTGCTCGGTCGAGCATTTGCTCTACAAAAGTATTTAGCATCTCATATTACTTCAAAAGCACTTTGTTATTGATTATTTGCGATAAATAAGTATAATAAGTTTTGGAAACAATATGCAAAATATATATGATATAATTAAAAACGTTGAGGGCATTTACGAAAGCAATACAGCGTTTCAAGTCTTAAAAGACTTCGAACGTGTATTAGACGAATTAGATCTCTATGTTTACAAGAACTGGGAAGACGGCGAATTAGCTGAAGGTCCAATTATAGATAGACACTGGATCACATGTAAATTTTTCTGGCCAAGAGCTAAAATGCCAGATCCAATGGGCGGTAAAAGATTACTGGATTACGATTGTAAAATAACATATGAAAAATCACACATTGCTAAACCACGTAGAATACGTCAGCCCGGAGACATACGTCCTGGTACTAAAAAAGGCAAACTAGATAGGTTACCTATATGGATAGTTGAAATTGTGATGCCAAAAAAATTAGTAGCAGATATATACGGTGCTTACTCACAGAAAATGGAATTAGTAACAGAACCAGCAATAGAACAATCAGATGCACAACCAGGCGAACAACCTGCTGATGCAATGGCAGGGGCAGGAGCTCCAGCACCAGATGCGGCAGCACCAGCAGCTGATCCGGCGGCAGGAGTCATATAATGGGCCTTAGAGAAAACGATTTAAAACACATGGTACACAATGTATTTGAAATTGATTCTTTTAAATCCAAGATGGGTGAAGATGAAGATATAGTAACACTAAGTTTTAGTATAAGAGACAAAGCACCAGCAGATGATTTAGTAAAATTTCTTGAAGGTGGTTACAGTTTTATATTAGATGCAGACTCTACTGCTGGCGAACAGTCAGACGGAACATACAAGGTCTTTGTTGAACTAGAAAGAAACCGTCACATACACGAACATATATTTGAAGTTTTAGATGGCATTAAAAAAATATCAGGCATAGATGATTTAAAGTTTAGATACTATAAAAATTTTAAAAGCAAAGATGCTACGATGGAAAACTTAGATGCACATATTCCAAAAGATCCTAATAATTATGGAATGACTAGAAATCAAACTACAATGGAAAATTATAAAAACTTTTTCAATAACAGTTACGTAGATAGTGTAGACTTACTAGAAAACAATCTTACTATAAAAAAACCATATGCAGATCCGTTAGTATTTGAATTTATAGATTTTGGTAACTATACAAAAATACTAGAAAGCATTGATAGTGGTTTTAATATTAACGCTTATCCAGAAATACTATTTCTAACTAAGTATCTTGGTAACTATAATATTAGCAAATACGGCGACAAACTTATTTTTGAAAACGAAGGACTGGCGCTAGTAGTAAAAAGGAAATAAACTATGGCTAAAGAACACTTTAAATTTGATTTTGAGGAATGGATGGCTGAAGAGCTAATCCATAGAGATGACTGGAAAGATTGGTACGAAGCAATGTTAGAAGTGCTTCCGTTATGGGAAGTAGATACAGCAGAGCGTGTAGCAATGTTTGTAGCACAGTGTGGACACGAAAGCGGTGGCTTCCGTGTATTAAGTGAAAACTTAAATTATAGTGCTAAAGCACTTAACACAATTTTTCCTAAATATTTTAGAAGGGCAGGGAGAGATGCTAACCCATATCATAGACAACCTGAAAAAATTGCTAACGTTATTTACGCTGGACGAATGGACAACGGCGATACCGATAGTGGTGATGGTTGGCGTTTCCGTGGCGGTGGTATACTTCAGTTAACTGGTAGATACAACTACACGCAATTTGCTAAAGAAATGGACATGTCTCCAGAAGACGCAGTAGACTATGTACGCACTAAGAAAGGCGCACTAGACTCAGCTTGCTGGTTTTGGGATACAAACAATCTAAACAAGTATTGCGATGGCATGGACATTGTAGGTGCTACTAAACGTATCAACGGTGGTACAATTGGTTTAGACGATCGTAAGAAACATTACCTACATGCAATGGATGTACTAGGTGGTGACTTTGAAGAGCCAGAAACAGATTATAATCAAACTATCAGAGTAGGATCACGTGGTCCATTAGTAGCAGAAGTACAAGAAAAACTTAATATTGCTCCTGCTGATGGAATCTTTGGTCCAGGCACTGCACGTATTGTTAAAGAATGGCAGACATCTAATGGATTAACTGCTGACGGTATTGTAGGACCAAAAACGCTGGGAAAGTTACTAGGGTAAATACAAATATGTTTAGTGGATTAAAAATTGCATTAGTTTTTATAGTTCTAGCTGCGGCTGGAGGAGGATTGTTTTATGTAAAACAGCTACAATCCAATTTGGAAATTGCCCGACTTAACAATGCTAAATTAGAAAGTGCTATTGAAACAAGCGAGCAAAGTTTAGCAACACTTAAAGCAGATAATATTAGACTAAACACGTTATCCGATCAACTAAACGCAGACTTAAACAAATCAGAGCAGTACGGAGATGAACTTCGTGCTACTCTAAGCAAACATAATTTAACACACTTGGCTAATAAGAAGCCAGGACCAATTGAAAAGAGGATGCAAAATGCAACGAATAAACTTTGGGATAATCTCGAGTCTATTACTAGCAACACTCCTACTGAGTAGTTGTAGTAGCTTTTATAAAGA
>Ga0302114_10001029_pt1 | contig 18920 bp, 23 predicted proteins | sample AG5_Surface_MG_FD_203107 | JGI IMG/M metagenome (GOLD analysis project Ga0302114, IMG submission 203107) | Marine microbial communities from Western Arctic Ocean, Canada - AG5_Surface | ecosystem: Environmental > Aquatic > Marine > Oceanic | place: Canada: Western Arctic Ocean | collected...
AAGGTACGTTTCTTTCAACGCGTACCGTACGGGCAATTAGAGTGCTGACGTCGTAAGTGTTTTGTGTACAGGTGGCGACGCAGCCCACGGAGTATTCTTTGCGCGAGAGCAGGCGCGAGCACACGCGCCAAGGAGCGTTGCGCAAGGATGCCATATGCAGGCAAATCGCCGATTCGCTCGTTCGGGAGATTTGCGCGTCTGAAGCGCAGGGTATCATCGCGGAGATTGAGGCGCAATACGCGAGCTCTGGAGCGTTTGTGTCCAAAGCCATCGCGTCGGCGGTCATCTCGCGGCTGGACGGCGCCGCGAAGAACGAGCTCTCCTTTTGGGAACCCGAGCCGGACGAGACCCCGGAGCAAAAGGCGCGGCGTAAGAAGCTGGAGAAGGAGAGACGCGCCCGGGAGAAGAAGGCGGCTAAGGGTGGTTTATTCGGGAAGAAGAAAGTCGCGCCCGACGACGACGACAAGGCTTGGAGCAAACCGAAGAAGAAGAAGGGCGACGGATCCGACGACGAGGACTTCGAGTTTGACCGAAGCGCGCTGGACCACGGCGTCACGGACGCGGTGGAGGTTGAGTGGTCCACGTCTTCCTCCGACGAAGACGACGAGACTCGAGTGATGTACGATACTCGAGTGGACCGGCACGCGTGTCAGCTGATGCTGGGCGAGATGCAGCGGCGGCGCCCGCGCGGGCTGGTGTTCCACCACACGCAGCCCATCCGCGAGGCGTCGCCGCCGCCGGGGACGGGACGCGGCGCGGAGATGGCGGCGGCGGCGTTGAAGAAGGACGCCGGGCCCGCGGGCGCCGGCGACTCCGATTCGTCAACCGCGTCGGACACAACCGACGACGAATCAGAATTCGACACGTCGGATGAGGAACGCGCGGAATACAAAAAGAAGCTCGCGGAGCGCGCCAAGATCACGGAGGCTGACGCCGTCGGCAGGGCGCATAACCCGCCGCGAACAGGAGTCGCAGCGCTCGGTCGCATGGCGGAGCCGCCCCCGCCCATTCACGTCCACAGGGTCGCCGCCAAGGCCGAGGCGAGGTACTGGAGCAACGTCAAGGTCACCGAGAGCTTCGCCGGCAAGTCGGTGCTCAAGACCAACTCCGAGATTACCTCCGTGGCGGCGGCGCCGGGACGTAACCTGAACCTCGCGGCAGGTACCGCGCGAGGGGCCATTGTGGTTTGGAAGGTTAGTTTCTTTTTATCTTCGTGTTCGTACGGGCGATTAGACTGACGCCATGTGTGTTTTGTGTACAGTTTCCCGGCGGCGACGATTACGCCTCGGACGACGACGACGATTACGCCGGTCCGTCGTCCCCGAAACCCAAGAGCGGCGGTCTGTTCGGCGGGGGTAAGAAGAAAGCGGATGAAAAACCAAAGCCCAAAAAGTCTCGCAAGGTTCCGACGGATCCGCTGGTCATCTGCAAGTCCAAGCTGAACCCGCACCCGGTACGTTTAATTCAATTAGAATCTACGTGTGGGCAATTAGAGTGACACTGCCTCGTGTTTTGTGTATAGGACCGCGAGCCGGACCCGCACGGCATCAACGGCACAGGCCCGATCGAGCGCACCGAGGGCGAGTCGATCAGCACGGTAAGTTTATTTTTAATTCGCATGTGGGCAATTAGAATGACATCGTGTTTTGTTCACAGGAACCGACTGCGCTGTACACAGCTGTGACCGCGGTGGACTGGAGCGCGGACGGAACTCAGATCGCCAGCGTGGAGCGCGGCGGGATGAGCCGGATCTTCATGCTGGTACCCGCGGCCAAGCCCGGGGAGAAGGATAAGAAGAAGCGGGCCAAGATGAAGATTGGCGAGACGCTTTGGCTCGCCCCCGTGAACCACATAACGGTGAGTTTCTTTTAATCCTCGTACGGGCAATTGGACTGACTGACCGCGTGTTTTGTTTACAGTCGTCGTACCCAGCCGAGGCTGACCCGCCGCCCATAGGTGAGTTTATTTTTATTTTCGCACGGGCAATTAGAATGACGATGTGTTTTGTTTATAGTGGACCCCGACGTCCTGGCCGCCCAGGAGAAGGAAAAAGCCGCCGCGGCGGCGGCGGCGAAGGAGAAGGGTGGTAAGAAGGACCCAAAGGCACCCAGCGGCAAGGAGGAGATGCGGAAAAAGATGGAGGAGGAGGAGAAGAAAAAACTAGAGGAGACGCAGACTAAGCGCAAGCACTCGCGCGAACCGTGGTCCCACGACGCCATCACCATCGCGCACTTCTTCCCGGCGTTCACGCTCGGTGGACGGCAACCGTACGCCATGTTCACCAGGCCCAACGGAGACATCGTCCGAGCGTCACCGGTGCTCAGGCCCAACGTCGTCACAGCGGACGGCGCCACCGTCGGTAAGTTTCTTTCTATTTCCTATTTCCGTTTATTTCCGTATGGGCAATTCGAGTGACGTCCTGTGTGTTTTGTGTACAGGCATCACCGAGGTTGGCGCCAACGCCCGGGAGATTAACATGTTCCGCGGCGCAGTGGCGTACGGCGGCGGTAACGCGTTCACCCAAATCGGCGCCGCGAAGAAGGCTGGGAAAGGCCCGTTGGATGAGATTCTCACCATCCAGTCCTCCGAGTCCGAGTCCGAATCCGATGACGACGAAGCGAAGAAACGACGGCGGTACGTTTATTTTAATTCTCGTACGGGCAATTGGTATGACGACGTTTTTTTTGTCAACAGGCGGCAGCAGCTCGACCCGAGCGAGCACTGGGCGTCCGTTCCGGGCCAGGCTAAGATCGCCGGGATGGACCACGTCTTGGACGCCGCGGATGACTTCAAGATGGGCGCGGGGTCGCACATGGGCAAAGCTGAGCGAACCGCGCTCCTCGCGCCAGACGTACACCCAATCGCTCCGGGTAAAAAGTCAGCCAAGGAGGTGAGTTTATTTTAATTCCCTTTGTAATGGCAATTAGAATGACATCGTGTTCTGTTTACAGGCCAAGGCGAGGCAGAAGCGCGGCGAGGACCACCCAAACTCGCAACTTTACTCCCAGGACCTTTACCGCGGGCACAACGCACCGGTGGTGTTCGTGGATACCCTCCCGGACAGCGCGTCGCTCATCAGCGTCGACGCCGAGGGTAACGTGTGCCTGTGGGCGGCGTTCCAGGTACGTTTATTTACATTCTCGTATGGTCAATTTGACTGACGTCGTGTTTTGCTTAACTCTTACAGGGTGGCCAAGGTCGAAGCGGGTTCGGTTGGCACTCGCCTTTGGGCCAGTGGCGGCTCCCGCCGACGGTCACCGCGCAGGTCCCCGCGGGTCCACGGGTACAGATCCACCCCGGGGGCGCGCGCGGTGCTTTAGGTACCGACGGGGACCCGCAGAGGGACGTGACGCACACGCACGCGTCCTTTCTCACGTCCTTTACCAAGAAAGGCCGGCGGTAAGTTGATTTCAATTCCTGTATAGGCAATTTGATTGACGTCATGTTTTGTGTACAGGTCGGTGGAGGCGCCAAAGGATAAGGAATGGATCACCGCGGATAAGGAGGCTGCCGCCGCGGTCACCGCGCTCACCAGGCACATCCCGTACGTCACGCGGCTCAAGGGTGAAAAGGCGCCGGGTGCGCCGAGGCTCGACCCGGAGGCGGCTCTGGACACGATCGATGAAAACGGATTCGAAGGCGCGGGTAAGTTTATTTTCATTTCAACGCGTGTACGGGCAATTCGAATGACGTCCTGTTCTATTTACCGTTTACAGGCGCCCTCGCGAAGAAGTCTGGATTCGTCATGAAACCAGGCGATCATCAAGATTACTTCCTCAGCGTGTACAACGAGACATCAAACGCGCTGCTCAGCAGGCACAGGCAACGGTTCGTCACCGCCAGGGCGGATGCCACCGTGGTGGGCGCGAAGATCGCGAGCGAGTCCGGAGTCGCGGATTTGGTACGTTTATTTTAATGTTCGCATAGGCAATTAGAGTGCTGACGTCATGTCATGTTTACAGGTGATCATTCGCAGAATCGGGGGCGTCTGTCGAGCCGCGTTCCGCGCGGGCGGGCTAGAAGCGGCGGAGCACGCCGAGCCGTACTTCACCGCGCACGTCTACTCCCTCGACGACATGAAACCGACGGTGCCGCGGATGGATTTGCCGAACCCTTTCGTCGCGCCCGCCGGCCGAGGCTGGGGCGATAAACTGGTGCGTATCTTTTAATTTTTGGCAATCTTTTGGCAATTTTTGGCAATGGTCTGTATGGGTAATGTGACTGACGGCGTGTTTTATTGTTTACAGACGCGGCCCAAGAACATGAACGGCCCCGACGCGCAGAGGTACACCGAGGATATAATCAAAGGGTGGAAGGATCCCGCGCCGTACCCGTTCGTTTTGGCGGGGGTCACGCCGAGCCTCGGCACCGAGCATTTGATCGTGCCCGCGGGTGCCGGCCACCTCGGTGTTTTTTCGCTCGCGTCCGGTCTCATGGTTCATTCGTTTAACCTCCCCGGCGTCGGCAACGACGACATCGCGGCCATGACGACGCTTCGTAACCCCAACCCGACCGGTGAGGTATCCAGCGCGTTCGTCCCGACGAAGGGTGCCGCTGGCGGGGTTGGCGCGTCGGTCAGGGCGCTGCTGGCGGTGGCGACGTCATCTTACAAGGGGGTCCGGATCTACGCGCTCGACGAGGGAGCCGCGCAGGTGGCGCGCGTGATGGACACCCGCGCGGAGGTTGCGCGGATGATCGGCCCGCCGGATCGGAAGAAGAAGAAGAAGAAGGCGGGCGCGGTGAAGGAAGGCGTGGATGGAGAAGGCGGATGGATATCCTCGGACGATTCGGGGGATGAATCCGATACCGAGGATTCTTCGTCCTCGGACTCCACCTCGGACTCGACCTCGGACTCTGACTCGGACTCGGACTCGGACTCGGACTCGGACACCTCGTCGTCTTCATCGGACGGAGACGAGCTGACGCGAAGGGCGATGGCGATGTCGCTCCGGGACGACTCCCCGAGAAATCGCGCGCCCTAACGCTGACTTAACTCGATGACTTAACTTTTAATAACGTAGCCGACGAAAATATAGCCAACAAAAACAGCCTTGGCCATTCACGCGCCGACCTCGCTCTTGACGATGCTCATCGCAGACCCGAGCCGGTACATCACCAGCGCCGCGGCATCCCCCACGTCCAGCCTCGCGCCGTTCACGAACAACACACGCGTCAGTTCCGCGCACCCCCCGTTCCCCGGCACGCCCTGCGCGGACAGAAGCAGCGGCGATATCCGGTTCACGCCGGGGCCGTAACTGCCGGTAACTCCCTTGACGTCCGCGCCGCCGCCGATGAGAACCCGCGCGAGGTCCAACCCGAGTACCTCCCCGTTCCGCACGGCGATCGCGGACCACCACAGCGGCGGGCCTTCCACGAATTCGTATCGACCAGTAGCGTTGACGTCGGCGCCCGCATCGATTAAATCTTTTGACAGGTTCACTGCTTCGGTTCCGCCGCCGGCTTCCACGGCGCTCGCCGCCCACCACAGCGGCGACGTCGCGAAGAAGTCGTCCATGCCGCCGTGCGAGCCACCGGCGTTGGGATCGCATTGCGCGGTTCGAAGTAACGCTTTTGAAACGGCTACGGATCCCGGGACGCCGTTGCGGACGGCGAGGCACGCTTGCCATAGGGGCGCGCCCGCGACTTCGACGCCGCCGCCGTCGGACACCATCCTCCGTTCGTTGACGTCTGGAAACGTCTGGAAAGATTCGATGGACGCGGCGGCCTCGGTGAGATCGTTCGAGGCGCCGGTCAGCGCCGCCTCGAGCGCCTTCCAGAGCGATCCGGCGTCGGTCGTTCCCTTCTCATCGTTTTTCGAAAAACCACCGTCCGACATTTTAACCGGAACCTCGTCGCATTCGAACGCGGTCTCCTTACCCCACTCGAACACGGTCTCCTCCCCGCCGGGCGTCGGCGTCAGTAACCGCCTCGCCCACAGCTTCACCACCGACGGTGTTCCGTACCAATGAGCTCCGTCCACGTCATCATCCACGTCAGCGTCCGGCTGATGCGTCACCCCCATCAGTTTTATATACTCTGAACCCGCCAGCCTCGCGGTATCCAACGGCGTGACGCCGTCCCCGCGCACACCCACCACGCCGCCCTCCACGCTCGCACCGTAGCTCACACCCGCGCCGATGCACCCGAACACGTCCTTTAAACTCGATCCCACGTCCCCCAACGTGAGCAAGAGGTACTGGGCCAAGTCAGTGGGCTGGGCACCCGCTATTGCATCGCCGCATACGGAGACGTAGCGGCAATTAGTGTGCCACGTCCCTGGGTAGCGGTAGTTGGTCAGCGCGAGGGAGCTTCCCGCGGCTCTCTCCGCGGTCCACACGCGATCATCGTGGTTGGAATCCGAACCGTCAGCTGGATCCGAACCGTCAGAGTCGACGACGTTCGCCGCCAGGTTCTCGGGGATGCGACCGAATGGGTATTTCTCGAGGGAGTAATGCGGGGTGCCGAGTGTCAGCAGCGTTTGCACGCGCGCCGCGCCGCCGTACGTCTTCCCGTTCTTGCCGTACGGCGCGTCGCCCATCCACAGCCGCGCGAGCCATCCGCCCGCGCTGTGTCCCACGACGCAGACGTCGCGTTCAGTACTCGTACCGATGGATCGAACGCAGGTATCGATGGCGTCGAGCATCGGCGTGAAGTCCGCACCCGCGAGCGTGGGGAACCACATGTCGCGGGTGATCGGGACGACGGTGACGGACGCGAACGTGTTCTCGAGCTCGAGCGCGCGCGCCATGCCGCGATACCGTTCCGCGCCGCTGAGGAAGCCCGGGACGACGACGACGTGCGCGGGGGATGATGGGGAGGACGGTGCTTTCGTCGAGCGCGCGTCGGGTCCCGCCGCGGCGCGCGTGACGCGGGTGCGCGGGTGTCGCGACGCGGGTGCGCGGCGGCGGTGGCATCGGTACGCCGCGCTCGGCGGCGCGGCGCGCGTTGGGACCGCCGACATCGCGCCTCCACCGTCGTCGCGCCGACTCGAATGGATAGCGAGCCCGATAATCCCGTTAATCATATAGTCTTCCGGTGCGCCAGACCTGTCGCCACACGAGACCTCGATTCCTTACTCTATTAGCTATTTGTTTCCTATGACAGCATAGACACAGCCGAGGTGATTTTGACGTGAGAGCACTGATCGTCGAACGTCTGCGGGAGACGAGACTCACTTCGGGGAGAACTGATCTCGGCGCGGACGCTGCGACGACGGCGGCCATGGGGTTCTTCGATTTCTTCTACGATATCCTCGCCAGCCTCGGGCTGTGGCAGAAGAACGCCAAGATTCTCTTCCTGGTGCGTCACGCGATCCCGCCCCGCCTCACCCCGATCTAGCCAGACACCGCGGTCAGAGACGCGAGAAGAAGGGTGCTGATGGAGCGGACGCGCGACGGTGACGCGCCGATCGGCCCCCGCCGGATCGCCCGCCCGGCCGATGCCGCGCGCGATCGTCCACCCCGAACGCGGCGTGACGATCGCGGTCGACGTCGGCCCGCGATCTACCGCGGGCGCACGCGCGCGACGCGCGCGATCTGCACCCGTCGCCCGGCGAACCCGCCGGCTCCTCCCTCGGTCACTCGCCACACAGAAACATTGTTCAAATCGAGATCGCCGCCCCTGACGCGCGCCTTCCCGCCTCCCTTTCCCACTCACCCAGGGTCTCGACAACGCCGGTAAGACGACGCTGATGCACATGCTCAAGGACGAGAGACTCGCGCAGCACCAGCCCACGCAGTACCCAACCTCGGAGGTGCGTCCCCCCGCCCGCCCGATCATTAAAATCCGCGAGCGCCCCGCGGCTTCTCGCACGCACAAAAACCCTCCATCTTTAATGATCATCACCCCGGCTCCGCCACTGACCCTCTGCCGCACCCACCACACACACACACGCGACCTCAACACACAGGAGCTGTCCATCGGCCAGATCAAGTTCAAGGCTTTCGACCTCGGCGGTCACGAGGTGGCGCGCAGGGTCTGGAAAGACTACTACGCCAAAGTTGATGCAATTGTCTTTCTTGTAGACGCCGTCGATAAAGAACGATTCGCCGAGAGCAAGAAGGAACTCGACTCGTTGCTCTCCGACGACTCCCTCGGGCAAGTGCCGTTCCTGATCCTGGGTAACAAGATCGACATTCCCCACGCGGCGTCCGAGGAGGAGCTCCGCCACTGCCTCGGCCTGACCAACTACACCACGGGCAAAGGGAAGGTTAATCTCGAGGCGACGAACATGAGGCCGATCGAGGTGTTCATGTGTTCCGTGGTCAAGCGCATGGGGTACGGCGAGGGGTTCCGCTGGGTGTCCCAGTACATCAAGTGAGTGAACGATCAAATGGGAACGAGGAACGAGGGCGAGAGAGGAGAGGGAGGCGCCTCGGTTGATGAGAATGAGGAGGAGGAGAGCGGGTGGGTTCGAGACGGGCGGAGGTTTGGGAAAATAAATAAACTCCCGGGGCAGGAAAGGAGGATGCCCGAAGAGACGTAAGTAGTCGTTTTGTAGTGACCAGATGAAGGAACGCCCGCACATATATACGTGTCACGACTCGGACACGCACGATGAACGATCAAAGAAGACGATACGCGGTGTTAATTATGATGATCATCGCGCGACTGAATCGGAAAATGAATCAATTACAATCGATTAAAATCAATCAGAGCGCCTGGGTGTACTTGCCCTCGGCCTTGTCGAACCCGATGGTCGGGAACTGCGCGGCGAACGCCTCAACCTCTGACTTGAGCGCGTCGATCTCCGGGAACTTACCAGTGGGCGCGTCCGCGAGCCCTTCGCGGAAATCCTTGAGCTTGGGCCCGACCTTAGCCTTGAGGTCCTTCGCGATGTGAATGCCGCGGACGACAAAGTCGGCGACGGTTTCGAAATCCGCCTGTAAACGTAAACAAAACACGACGTCAGTCCAATTGCCCATGCGGGGATAAAAATAAACGACAATTGAAATAAACTCACCTCGACGAAGCCGCGGGTGGTGAGCGCCGGGGTCCCGAGGCGGAGCCCGCCCGGGACCATCGCGCTCTTATCTCCCGGCACGGTGTTCTTGTTGCACGCGATGTGCGCGAGCTCGAGGACGCGCTCGACGCGTGAGCCGTCCACGCCGAGCGGGCGGAGGTCGGCGAGCACGAGGTGGTTATCGGTCCCGCCGGAGACGAGCTCGATGCCGTGCGACTTGAGACGTTCGGACATGGCGTGCATGTTGCGCATCACCTGCGTCTGGTACGCGGCGAAGTCGGGGCTCGCAGCTTGCTTGAGTGCGACGGCGAGGCCCGCGATGGTGTGGTTATGGGGACCGCCCTGGAGCCCTGGGAAGACGCTAAAGTTGATCTTGTCCTCCAAGTCGTACATGATCGCGTTTCCTTTCTTGTCGACACCCTTCTGGCCTTTGCGGTAGAAGATCATCGCGCCGCGCGGGCCCCGCAGGGACTTGTGCGTCGTGGTGGTCACCACGTCGGAGTAATCGAACGGCGACGGGATCATATCCGCGGCGACGAGGCCGGAGATGTGCGCCATGTCCGAGAGCAAAAACGCGCCGGTGGAATCGGCAATCTCCCTCATGCGCTTGTAGTCGTAGAGGCGGCTGTACGCGCTGGCGCCCGCGATGAGGAGCTTGGGCCTGTACGCGGTGGCAAGTGTCTGGCACGCGTCGTAGTCGATCAACCCCGTGGATTCGTCCAGCCTGTACGGCATGGACTCGAAGAAGATGGACACCGCTGAGATCTTCTTTGAGTCAGTCTGGAACCCGTGCGAGAGGTGGCCGCCGTGCGGCAGATCGAGGCCCATTATTCTGTCGTGGGGCTTGAGAAGCCCGGTGTACACCTGGAAGTTGGAGGGTGACCCTGAGAGGGACTGGACGTTGACGCCCCACTTCTCCGGGTCTAAACGGAACGCCTCGAGCGCGCGTTTCTGGCACAGCGTCTCGGCCATGTCGATGAACTCGTTGCCGCCGTAGTACCTCGCGCCGGGGTATCTGTAAATAAAACACGACGTCAGTCTGATTGCCCATATTGCCCAGATTATCCATGTTGTAAATGGAAAGAAACTTACCCCTCGGAGTACTTGTTGGTCATGACGGACCCGACGGCTTCCATGACGGACCGGCTGGTGAAGTTCTCGGACGGGATCAGTTCGAGTCCTTTCCACTGCCGCGCCTTCTCGTGCTCGATGATGTCAGCCATCTCCGGGTCCATCTCGGCGAGGGATTTGTTGCACGCCTCGGGCCAAGACACGCCGGAGGCGAGGGACTTGTACGAGTCCGCGTTGGACGCCGCCTGTGTGTGTGTGGACGTTCGCGTGGGCTCAGGGTTAGGGTTTAAGGTCGGATGGTTCGGGTGTGGGTTCACGTGCGGTGAGGGAGAGGACGGGGCATGGGCGACGGTCGAGATCGGTCACGCGCTCTCTTTCCGAAGATCTTCCGAGGAGGTTTTGAAATGGGTAACAAATCGGGGGGGGGCGCGGGGCGGGGGGAGACGCACCGCCATGCCGCGGACGGCGCTGGCGCGAGCGGCATCGCGGAAGACACGGGAGCTACCGCGTACGACGGTGGAGAGCATCGTCGTCGTCGTCCGATGCGTTAACCCCGCGCGGACGTTCGCGTCGGAAGTGGCCACTTGGCGAACAGCCTGTCCGCGTACAGCGGATCAGGAGGAGTTTTTCGAGCCCTGTTTTTGGCGATCTCACGATTCTCTCGTATGACTTTTTATGCAGAACACCCGCGTGTGGTTGCTCGGCACCCGTTGCCAAACCCGTCGACCTGTCCTCGTCACGATCGTCGATGAAGTTTCGATGCAAGGTCTCAGCCGCGGAGCAGGCAGCGCGGATCGAAATCACTTTACGATGAGCATCGCTTCCGCCTCCGCGCTCGTGCCTACCCGCGTCGACGCCCCCTCGCGCGCGCGTGTCCACCGACGCCGCGCGAACGTCGTCGTCGTCGCTAGGGCATCCTCGACCCAGGACGATGGCGCGGACCTCTCCCGCCGCGGCCTCCTGTCCTCCGGTGAGTGGGCCCGAATGTCACAAGCCCCGATATCCTCCACGCGACACGTGTATCCACCCCTCGTCGCTGACCTTCCGCGTCTCTCTCTCTCTCTCTCTTCGTACGCAGCCGCGATGGCCGCCGCGATGGCCGCCGCGATACCCCTCGATCGCACCGCCGGGCCCTTCGCCGTCCCAAACGCGTTCGCCGCGAACGAGCCGGCCCTCCCACTCGTCCCGCGCGTCTCAACCCCGCTCAAGTTTTCCAACGAGGTGCCGTCACGGATCATCAAAGGGTGCTGGCAACTCTCCGGCGGGCACCGCGGGGACCCGTCCTCGGACAGGACATCCGGACCCGCGGCGGTGGACGACTTCGCATCTTTCGTGAACGCCGGCATCGACACCTTCGACACCGGACCGGAGGCGTGCGGCTACGGACCGTCCGAGCTCATCATAGGCGAAGCGTTGAAATCGGGCAAGATTTCGCGCGACGGTGAGTCTATTTCTATTTTATTTACGTACGGGCAATTAGAGTAACAACGCCGTGTTTTTCTTTTCACAGATGTGCGAATCTTCACCAAGATGTGCTGCGTCGGCAGAGAGCAGTCCAACATGACGAACGATTGGGTCACGCAAAAGCTCGACCTGCCCATGAGGCGTCTCGGAGTTAACAAACTCGATTTAGTGCAGATGTACTGGAACGACTACGGGCAAAAGGGCTACGTGGATGCGGCGTTGTACTTAACCGACGCCAAAGCCGCCGGGAAAATCGGAGCCGTGGGATTGACCAACTTCGATACCAAACGCATGGCTGAGATGGTAGACGCGGGGGCCGAGATTTCGTCGAACCAGATCCAGTTCTCCCTGTTGGACAGACGGCCTCTGCTCCAGATGACGGAGTATTGCGCGTCAAACGGCGTGGGCCTTTTACCCTACGGAGTGGTGAGTTTATTTCTATTTACGAGTTTATTTTCGTACGGTATGGGCAATTGGAATGACGTCGTGTTTTATTCATTTTACTCACAGGTCGCCGGCGGTTTATTGTCTGACGAGTTTCTCGGTAAACCCGGGGAGGACGTCACGCTGGACACGTCATCCAAGCGCAAGTACGCGTCGGTGCTCGGGTACGCGGGCGGGTACAAATGGTTCCAGACGCTTCTGGAAACGCTCCGGACAATCGGGGACAAACACGGCGGACAAACAATCTCAAACGTCGCCGCGCGGTGGGTGTTGGACGGTGAGTTTATTTTAATATTTGTATGGGCAATTAGAATGACATCATGTTTTGTGAACAGGTAACCAAGTCACGCCCGCGGTTATCTTGGGCGCGAGGAACGCGGCGCACGTGGACGATCACAGGAAGATGTTCACCTTCGAGCTCGATACGGACGATAAGGCTGCGATCGACGCGGTGCTGGCGAAAGGAAAGAAGCCGAGCGCGGACTGCTACACGTTCGAACGAGGCGGTCCTTGGTAAGAGTAAGAGTTAAAAATAAGAAAATCTCTTTGGTGGTTAACACTTAGGTGGTCACGAACGCATCGCTAATACGTGTTGACGACGCCTATTCGCCGGACAACAGGCGGTCCAACACGGCGGAGCGGTTCTCACTCGCCTCGAAGTTGGCCCGGACGAACCCACCCACCTCGTCCGCGCCAAACCCGAGCGCGGGTAACCGGCCGCTTTCCCACCACTCCAATAAATCCGTCATGTTCGCGTCTAACATGGACGGCAGCGCGCTCCCTTTCATCCACTCGTGTCCCTCCAGCCCCTCGATGAGCGCCGCCGCCTCCGCGTCCGCGTCCGACCGACCCCCGCCGGCACTCACCACGAGCAGCCCGCACGGATCGAACGCCTCGGTGAGTAATTTCTTGAGACACTCGGATTCATCGACGCTGACGTCGCTCAACGATAACGCATCCTTCGTCACCTTTACCGCGTACGCGCCGAGGAGCTCACGCGCCAGCCTCGCGCCCGTACGCTTGGGTAGCAAGCGGGAGAGCGCGGCCACGACGCGGCCCATGAGATGCCGCGCGCGACGCACCGCGTTCGTAGCCTCCTTCACCGCGCCGTCCTCGCCCAAATCGCGAAAGTTGTTGGAATCTGAAAACAAAACACATTTCGTCAGTCACGTTGCCCATGTGCAAATAAAAAGATGAACGCACCGTCCAAAGCGTGGAAAATTTCAGCGCGGGTCCGCGCGACGAGCGCCCTTATCGCGCGGTCGCCAGAGCCCGTGAGGGGGGACACGGCGGCTGCGATGGATACCGACCGTCGCGCGGCCGCGTCGGTTCCCGTCATCCGCGAGGCGTTATAAGTAACGCACGCCGCGCACCACCGCGCGGCCAGGTACGCGCAATCGTTGGCGTACACGCAGACGGACGCCTGTGAACAAAACATGCCGTCAGTCCAATTGCCCGTACAAAGATAAAAAAGAAACGTACCGGCGACGGAACATCCGGACAGTTCTCCGGATCCCGCAACGCGCGGAAAAGGTCGAGCGCGTCCGTCGCGGCGGACGATGACGACGACGACGACGACGCGGTGCCGTCTCCCTCAGTGACGCCCTGTACGAGGGTTCGGGAGACGTGCGCGGCGAGCTCGTGCGCCGCCGCGCTCACCGTGCGCCCCCCCGCTTGCAAAAACTCGACCCCATCCGCTTCACTGACCTCACACGCGGAGTCCTCGTCCCCGAAACCGAGTCCCGCACCGCCGATGCCGGGTGCCCAATCGGCCCGCTCCTCATCCGACGGGATCACGCGCATCGTTCGACGGCCGTGGATGTCGGCGACGATGACGTCGCGAGCGGCGGAGAGAACGCGGGCGCGAATTGAATTTCGCTCACGACGCTCTCGTTCAAATGCTGCGGATTCGATGGGTCCGACGTTTGGCGGCGGTGGCACGAGGCCGAGCGCCTGCGCGGCACCCTCGGCACCCACCAGCGCGTTCACGCACTCCTCGTCCAGTTTGTTATCATCGGCATCGTTAGTTGAGAACCAACGGGTGACGATCGCGGCGGCGATTGTCGGCCACGCGGTTTTACCGAAAGTTTTGGCGACGAAACGCCGCGACCCCTCCGGGAGTCGAACCCACGCGTCGCGAACGTTCCCGATGGACCTCTCCAACCCCTCCGCGAGGACACGCGCGTCGCGCTCGGTACCCGCGCGCAGTGCCCACGCGTTCGCCCATTCACACGCGACGGACGCGGTCGATGCGTCGATTGAACCGTCGTCCGCGTCTTTTAATACATTTGATAAATGTAACCACGCGGCGGCAAACGCGGTTGGATCCGAACCGACACTCCCTGTATATTTGTCCACGGCAAACGACCGTTCGAGTCGCGCGGTGAGGTCCGTTTGGATGGCGTCGTGGAGTGAATCGGCGGCGGACGTGAGCGATCGCGCGCGGTCCCTGGCGCGAAGGTCCCCGAATGATGATTCGGGGTTCGGTTTCAAATGCGTTCCGGCGGCGTCGCTCGGGGCGTCGAGTGTGCCGTTCGTGAGGGCCGCGCGCACGTCCCCGAGCGCCGTGGACGCGCGCTCGTGCTCACCGCGAGCCAACGCGGCCTCGCCCTCGCGCATGGACGTTTCCGCGCGCGCGAATGCCTCCGCGGCCGTCGCCGCCGACGCGAGCGATCGAAAACGATTTGATTGTTCCTCGAGGGTCGCCGCGCGCCGGGCGATGTCCGCGTCCACGCGCCTCGTCTCGCGGCCCGGAAACGCCGTGCGTCCGAAGCCCATGTGGTCGTCCTCGTCGGCGTCGATCCTCTCGGTGGAGGGCGGCGCGAGGTCGGCGAGCGCGGCGACGGTTTTGGCCTCCGCGTCTGATGAATGTTCGCGGTTGGATGCGAGGGCGCGCTGCGCGGCGAGTAGGATTCCGCGACGCAGCGCCGCGGCGTCGGCTTCGAGGCGCTCGCCGGCGTGCTGCAGCGCATCCAGGCTATCCTCCGCGCCGTCGGGGACCTGCGTGGGTGGGGGGGGGTCGGGGGAGGGATGGGATGAGGGCAGGGCGGGGTCGCGTCACGATGAGCGAGATCGCGGGAGACATCATCGAATTCGATGTGTCCGAGGGGGATACCAGGCTGGAGGGTGGATCCAACCGGGGGAATCGCGCGCGGGTTTGGACGCACCACCGTGGATAGCACGTCGCGTCGTGCCGCGGCGACCTCCTCGCGGCGTAACCGCGCCATCGTCGCCGCCGACTGTCCGCTCCGGTCTGTGAGGATGTTTCACCGCCCCGAGTTAAACTTCGACTTCGCTCGCGAAAAAAGTGAGCGCTTTCTCATGTCACCGCCGCCCGGTCGCCACTCTCACGCGCGCCGGGCCGCGCCCTCACCCCCTCGACGATGGCCGACGCGCCCGGCGCGATGTCGGCTCCAACGCCCGTTCGCGCCCGCCTCGACGGCGTACCACGAAGGCTGCCGAAGGGAGCGAGCGACCGCATCACGCTGACGGGCGGTAAATGCACCTGCGATCGGTCCGAGGGCACCATCGTCCTCTTCTACGCGTACGTTCCCATCGAGGACCCGTGTTCGCTCGTCGCTAGACTGCGCGACGTGTGCGGTACGTACGGGGTGACCGGTAAGCTGAGGATCGGGCGCGAGGGCATCAACGGCACCGCCGCGGGATCCCACGCGGGGATCGAAGCGATGCGCGCCGAACTCGCATCCGAATCATCACGCGAGCCATCGCTGGCGGCGGCGGCGGGCGGCATGGACTACAAACCCGCGCCGGGATGCGCGTGCCTCTTCGACGACCTCAGCGTGCGGCTCGTCCCGGAGATCGTCCCGTTCGAGCCCTCCGCGAACGGCGGCGGCGGAGGCGGAGGCAGGAAGGCAAAGGCGGCGAAAAAGAAAAAAGGCAGACACGCAGTGCTCGGCGGCGACGACGACAACGAGGACACGCGAACGGAGCACCGAGTACCTCCTCCCTGCCCGGTGTCGTACATGGACCCGAAGGAGTTCCACGACGCGGTGGTGTGTAAAGACACAGACACAATCGTGCTGGACGTTCGCAACTGGTACGAGAGTCGAGTCGGTGAGTTTATTTCTATTTCCTATTTCCGTTTATTTCCGTATGGGCAATGTGAATGACGACGTGTTTTGTTTAACTCTTACAGGGCACTTCGAGGGCGCTGTGCTGGCGCCCATACGGCGATTCAGTCAGCTCCCGGAGTACGTGCGTCGTAACAAGTCGGTGTTTCACGGGAAGGACGTGCTGATGTACTGCACGGGGGGAATACGGTGCGAGAAGGCTGCGAAATACCTCGCCTCATTCGGGGAAGTCGGAGAAGGAGACCGAGACGGAGGGAACCAAAATACCAAAAAATCGGAGGCGGCGGTGACTGGTCGCCCGCGGTCGGTGCGGCAGCTCCGGGGCGGGATCGTGGCGTACGCGAGGGACGTCCTGGGGAGCGCGGGTGACGTGGACGAAGTGGGTGCCGACCAGGGTGCCGAGTCGGGTGCCGAGTTGAAGTCGAGTACCACCGTGAAGTCGGCGTACCTGGGTAAAAACTTTGTTTTCGACAACCGAGGCTCGACTCGAGTGAGCGGCGACGTCGTGTCGTGGTGCGACGGGTGCGGAGTGCGATCGGACCGGCTGGGAAAGTGCGAGAGCGTCGGGTGCCACGTCATCTTAATCGTCTGCGAAAAATGCGGCGGCGGTAAAGGCGGCGGCGGCGGCGGCGAAGTGTTTTGTTGCGGGAAATGCGAGGCGCAGGAGGTTGCGAGGGCGGCGACACCCGACGGCAAACGGAAGCGAATGCCGTGCGACTGCGACGGGTACGAGGCACGTGAGCGTCGGCTCCTCCCGACCCCGACCCCGCGATAGTATAGGAATGAATAGAGTGTTCCGGCGACGAGGTGACAACAAATCGATACCTAAAAAGTGCCCACAGTTATCCGACCTGGCCGGATTACGCACCGTCACAGATAACTTAAGAAAGTTAGAAGCCGCGTAAGCACTGAGGTAACCCGCCTCGCCACTTTCGCGCGCACCGCTAGCTAGGCCAACCACCACGCCCGCGCCTTCTCTCGGCCGATATCCCCGTCTCCATCCACGGCGCGGGCATCCCAGCGAAACATTCGACGCTCCACAGCTACGCTCCACAGCGCGCCTCGACATTTTAACAATTTACCGGTAGGATAAGAGTTTTAGCAACCCGACTTTTTAACGATGCCGCGATTGGTATCAACTCGCGTGCCGACCGCTTGGATTCACTTCCTCGTCGCCGAGCTCCGCCCTCTGTACGCCCTGTGGTACGCCGTGTACAGCTTTTTTAAGCGCGGCGAGCTCGAGGTATCGCTGTACGGTGTCTTCGGAGTCCCCGCCACCAACGAATGCTGGTTCAGCTTGGGCTACTATGACTGTGCCAAGCGATGCTACGATATGTGGGACTTCACGCGGTGCGATTGCTCTGGTCATCTGCATTACTGCCAAGGGCGCGACAGGGCGGACTCGCTGAACCGTACGATTAACTCGCATCCCGGGGCTCTTCCCAACTTTGTCACCGATGACGGCATGTGGGTTGAAGACGCCAAGAGCGGCGATCGGAATTGGCTCAACGGCACCGCCGCGGCATTCGAGTACCTCACCCAGGCCTCGGTGTTTCCCCAGTACTTCCACCACGACTCCGACATCATCGACCGGACATTCTCCATAGTGGGAATGCATTGGTACCCGTGGTACAACTATGTCTCCTTCTCGTTGATCCTCACCACGTTCATCATCGCCAACTCGATGTTTCTCACCGCGGTGGGGCCGTTTGCGAATTTGGATGGAAAATACGTGCGTTTCTGCCTCAAACTGGAGCACGGCAGACTGTTTCGCCGCATGGTCATCTTCCTCTTTTGTGTGTGCATGTTTGGCTTTGTGTTTTTCATCGTCTCGTACTGGTTTTACTACTACCGCCCGCCGAGCCCGGATCTGCTCCTCGAGCTCATGCTGGTCATCACGTCCTGCAGAGCGATGTTGTTGACGGACTCGCCCGGCTTTCTAATCGACGTCGAAGACGACGCGTTCGGGGACGTGCGATTCAACCTCGGGGCGTTGTCGTTCCACGGGTGCGACGAGTCACTCACGGACCTGGCGACGGCGATGATGCGAAGAGAGTCGGAGCCGAAAGTTTGGGACGTGAAGAGCGAGAAGTACGTCCGCGAAGGGGCGGAGCGGATCAAGTTGAGTCATGACAAAGGTAAGGTGAGCGCCTAGTGTTCCGGTGACGAGGTGACTCACTCAAACGACTCGACGGTTACGTCCAAAATGTTTTTTTAAATGATATTGTAACTCTTAACTCTGAACTCGAAACTCCTACCCCGTGATCATGGTCCCCGCGCCCTCGTCCGTGAGGATCTCCAGGAGGAGCGAGTGCGGCGCCCTGCCGTCGATGATGTGCGCGCTCTTCACGCCCTGCGCGATGGACTTGACGCAGCACTCCACCTTCGGGATCATACCCCCCGCGATCACGTCCTGTCCCACCAGGTCCCGGGACTCGTTGATCGTCAACGTTCGGATCAGCGTGCTCGGGTCGTCCTTGTCGGTGCACACCCCGGGAACGTCCGTCATCAAGATGAGCTTCGCCGCGCCGATGGACGCCGCGAGCTCACCGGCGGCGGTGTCCGCGTTGACGTTCAGCGCCTGCCCGCTCGCGTCCATCGCAACCGTCGCGACCACCGGGATGTGCCCGCTCGATACCAACTGTTGAAGCACGGATGTATCAACGCTGGTCACGTCGCCGACGAATCCGAGCTCCGGGGATCTGATCTGACCGCGCAGGGTGTTGCCGTCCTTGCCGCACATGCCCACCGCGCGCCCGCCCGCGCAGTTGATCAGGGACACCAGCGATTTGTTCACCTTGCCCACCAAGACCATCTCCACGATCTCCATCGTGTCCGCGTCGGTGACCCTTAGGCCGTTGAGAAACTGTAAACAAAACACGTCGTCA